>Ga0213863_10002009_pt1 | contig 14566 bp, 4 predicted proteins | sample PICome_8_FD_160128 | JGI IMG/M metagenome (GOLD analysis project Ga0213863, IMG submission 160128) | Coastal seawater microbial communities near Pivers Island, North Carolina, United States - PICO497 | ecosystem: Environmental > Aquatic > Marine > Coastal | place: USA: North Carolina | collected... | reverse complement strand
TACCTTGTCCATCTAGCTTGGATTTATAGGACCTTTTTAAATATCCAACCGCATCCGAAATCGCACTGCTCGGAACCTGCAGTCCCGCATTTTTTGCGGATCGTAAAGCCATTAGTTGCCAAATAGTTACGGATAGATCCGAGTCTCTGGCATCTGGGGTATAACGCCATCCCCCCTGTTGTGCTTTATTCTTATTCACCTTTTGAGAACGAAGGATCAGATCAATTGCCAACTGGCATTTTTCTCGGATGACTTGGTCCACTTGGTCATCCATTCCCATTCCCAGCATTTCCGTCAGGGTCAGGGTAATGATCCCATGCCCGTACATTCTTCCTCCGTTTTTACCAAAATAACCAATTTCATCCTGATTTTTGTCATGGAGTATATAATTCAAGGCGCGAGCCATTGCCTTCCCATTTTCATTCGGATGGATGGGCAGGTGACCGACCGCAGCCAGAGACATCAGGGAAAGTGCGGTTATTGCGGGGGGGTGATTTTTGTCAAAGATGGAACCATTATCTTTTTGTTGCTTCAAAATATATTGGATGCCAGATTCAATCGCTTGATCTACTTGATCGGGTTTAAATGGGTTTTTCCAGTCCGATGTATCAAGCCTACTGTTGGATTCTTTTAAATCCGTTTGCGCCCAGCTAAAAAAAGGGGAGCACAAAAGGGAAAAAAGAAGGAAAATTTTCACAGAATTGGGAACCAAGGAAGATACTACAAATTTCATCACTTATTAGTCCTCGCCTTGGATGACATTGCCTGGAAGTAGGCTTGTACTTGATTTCGATAGTTTTCGGATACCCTTTCTCTTTTTGCTTCCATCAGGTCTTTGGCAAGTTTGGGGGGCAATTTCCCCCAATCCTCGGCTTCGACCTCCTGATCCAAGTTCGGAATTTCTTCGACCTCCTGATCCGGTTCTACTTTATATTCACCCTCGCCAGAAGTGAATTGATTTCCCTCTGTCTCCCTCAGAATCTGGGAGCGCTTTTGAGACATGGATTGTGCATGGGATTCCGTTGCCATTCGGAGGGCTTGCAAAGCCTGTTCCATAGCCAGAGGATTGGAGTAGGAACTATAAGCACCATTACCTCCGGTACCAGAGCCTCCTTTCTTTTGCTCATCGATAGCTTCCTTTGAGGTTTTGGGGTTAAGTGGTGGGATTGGGTCCGCCATTTCTTCGCCGGATGAACCTGAGCTTTCTCGAGTTTCCGGGCTTGGTTGAGGTGCGGTTTCTGAGAATGGATTCTCCGCACCAAATATGGCTTGATCTAAAGCATCCAAGGTTTGGGCAAGTACTTCACTAACTTCGGGATCTGAGAAGGGGGAACTATTTTCGAATGGGTCGGTTTTACTGTCCTCTTGGTTGGCTCCCGGGTTTTCCATGGATTTGCTTGGGCTTGCGCTTTCACCGGACGGTAAATTTTCAAGGGCATCGAGTTGTTTTTCCAGTGCTTGCCCGACTTCATTTAACGCCATTCCCGCACTGGGAAGCTCGGCCATTTCCAATTCGGAAAACGCAGGGGATTTCGAAAATTGATCGAGTAAATCTTGAGCGTCAGCCGCCAAATCGGAAGCACTGGAAGCTTGTTGCTCAGCTTGCTTGGCTTGCTTCGTTGCCTGTTCTGCCTTGTCCTGCCCGATATCCGCTTGTTTTTGAGCCATGGAAAATCGCTTTTCCGCTTGTTTCGCATCTTCTATGGATTGCCCGGCTTTTTCCTTAGCTTTCTTAATTTCGGATCCACTGGATTCACTGGTCTCCAGGTTTTTTACCAGCTCCGCATCCTCCCGGGTCTGTTCCATCGCAGCTTTCATTTCAGTGTTCTCTTTTTGGGCTGATTCCTTGGAAGCATTGGCTAAGCTTTGGGCCTCCTTGGCTTGGGCAGAAAGATCCTTGGCGATTTCCTGCAACTCAGTTTTAGCGGAATTTGCTTGTTCACTGAAGGATTCCGCTTGGTTTTGAAGTTCTTCAAAAGTGGGGTTTTCCTGGAGTAACTTCTCCGTCCATTTCGCTTCGGCTGAAAGTTCTGCCGCAACCTGCTCGTCTCCACTCGGCTCTTGATCGCTCAAATCGGTGGATAATTCTTTTGCCGTTTCCGCTAGTTCTTCAAGCTGGTTGGCTAAGGCCTGGTTTTCCAGAGCTTGTCCGGTTTCGGGGATTTGATCGAGGGCAGTGCTCTCGGTCGCCTCGGCCAATTCCTCAAGCGATTGACCAGCCATTTGATTTTCCAGCCTTTGTTCATGTCTGGCCGCACGGGCCAAATCTTGAGAAGTTTCAAAAGTGTCTTCAGCAAGTAGATTTTGAGTCTCTTCCGCTTGAGCCAGTAGTTCAGGGTTTCCTTTGGCTTCATCCGTTAATTGGTTGAGGGCATCGGCAAGTTCAGCAGCCTGCTCTTGAAGTTTCTGTGCTTCCTTCGCGGCTTCCTGGGCAAGTTCCATCCCTCTTTCAGAAGCTTCGGCAATCGCTTCTTGTTGCTCGGGATCCACGAGGGCATCCGCTATCTTTTGTGCCTCCTCCGCCCTTTGATTCGATGCATCTGCAACCTCCTTGGCGTTTTCCATTTCTGTTTTAACCTGCTCCGCGGATGCCTTGAATTCTTCGCCTTCTTGTTTAGCCATTTCGGTTTCTTTTTCCTTTTCCCTAAACGCTTCGATTTGTTCAGCCAAATCATTCTCGGCCCCTTTCAAATTTTCTTGAAGAGTTGGATCCTCGGGGCTTTGGCTGACCATAGCTTGGGCTCGCTCAAGGGCCTTCTTGGCATCGGACCCTTTTTCCTTCGCGTTTTCTGACTCGATTTGTCGAGCTAAAGATTCTTGCTGAGCTTCTTGAGCGCGTTGCTCTTGTTCCCTTGCTTGCTCTTGTAAGCTTTCCGCTTCCTGTTGTCTTTTCTTGGCAAGATCCTCGGTTTGATCCGCTATCTCTTGAGCAGATTCAGGGGTGAGCCCAGCCTGGGTATCAAGTGCCGAAGCGATCGCATCCAGATCATCCTTTGCCTGCTGAAGGGACTCAGCAAGTTCGAGAGCGGCATCCTTCAATTCCTGGGTAGTTGCTTGTTCTTTGCTTACCTCTTCCATCTTTTGGGCAACCTCTTCAAGTTGATCCCCGGACTCTTTGGCTTTTTGTGCGGAGGTCTCGGCCTTGGCTTGATTTGCTTGATCATGAACCGGATCAATCTTTTCCTTCGCCAGGGCACCGGACTTCTTTGCGAGCTTGGTAAGTTCCTCAGCGAGATCTTTCTTTTCTTTGCCAATGGATTGGTCCAGGTCCTCCATTTTTATACTGAATTCTTTCTCTTGGGCCAAGGTTACCTCGAGCTGTTCTTTCGCTTCTTCAACCGTATCCTGGGCAAGGTCAGAAAGTTCCCGCTTCATCGGTTCATTTTGTTCAAGTTCTTCTTCTAAGGCTTCAAGTAATTTGTCGGGAGCAAGTTGAGCTAGGTCGGCGAGTCGCTCGGCTTGTTGATACTGCTCCTCGATTTCATTTCCGACTTCAAGTGTATCCTCCATCTGCCTAAGTTCTGGCCTGGAGTTGGCTAAGGCATTGGGGTCATCTAAATTCTCGAAGTGTTCCGCAATCAAATTCAATTCTTGGATTTGTTTCGCTTGCTCCTCGATAGTATTTTCTCCTGAAATCTTGAATTCCTCCGCGTTTTGGGCCTGAGTCCCTTGCTCAAGATTTTCTTCCACTGCTCGCTCTCTTTCCTCAACTAATGCAGCGGCTGCATCCGAGTCTCTCGCTAGTTCCCGGCCTTCCTGGTCTAATAAATTTTGAATATTGGCCTCTTGCCTAAGGGCTTGGGCAAAATTTTCAATCGAAGCTCCAATCTCTTGTTGTTGTTCATTGAGTGAAGCAAGCCCCTCTCTTTTTTCGGTGAGGTCCAATTCCTCGTCTTCCATGAGTTCTTCCAATTTCTTTTTTTGAGCCTGAGTTTCCTGGGCTAGTTCTCTCGCGAGTTCCGGAAGGGTCGGGGCTGATTGATTAACCAAGGACCTAGCCTCGATCACCTCTGGTTTGATTAACCGGATGATTTCTTGGAGCTCTTCGAAAACTTTTCCTGCCGGCACGATCATGGATTTTGGCTGGTGGGTTGAGGACTTTACCCGGGCTTGCATTTCCTGAATCAAGATCTTTCGATAGGATTGGTTGGGCAATTTCCGCATCCGATCGATCGCATCCTTGGAAACTCTTAATCGGTTCATTATATCCAGAGCTGGTTTCCAGACCGCTTCGCTTCGCCCCCATTGCCGAGCGGATTCAGGCCCATTCCAGCGACTTGAATCGGTACTTTCTTGCCTGATGAAGAAGAGTACTTGGTTCGCTGAACCAATTAAATGATGCTGGAGCGTAAGCAAATGGAAAGCCTTCCCGAGTTTCTCAGACTTTTCGGATAAGGTGGATAAGTCTTCTCGAGCCCCGGGTTGGGCTGCCCGAACTTCCTGTTGCAGTTGGATCAATGCTCTTCCGGTTTGACCCGCATCTTTGACGAATAGTGAGTTCTGATCTTTTCTAGCCTGTTCAACTTCGGCCCGCATCATGGTTTCACCGGTTATCGTACTCATTGCCGAGAGGACTTCACGGGGTAGAAAGGCAGAATCTGCAGGCCTAGCTCGAACCAACCGGTCCCATTTCCTTTTGAGGTCATCCCAGTAGGTATAATGGGGTTCAAGATTCCAGAAGAGCTCTTCCGGTTTCTTTCTGAATGATTCTTTGGTCTTGGACGCAAGTTTTCGTTGGGCTTCTTGCAAGATGCTATGAATATTTTTTTGCCAGGCTTCGATTTGTTTTTCGAGTTCTTTCCCGTTCTGCATTCCATCGCTCAGGGACTCCAGCAGTTTTACTTGTTCGGAATTAGATCTCTTGATCGAGGAGGAACGGTCCCAATCTTTGGAATAGGAAAGGGTTTGAGCAATCGGTTCCCATTGGTACAGGGCAACTTTCTGGCGTCTGCCAAGAAAGGGTATTGCCTTCTTGTTTCGATAATCTTCCAGCAATTCCTGCTGTCTTTGATGCAGGGAATGCAGGTAGGAAACCGCCACCATTTCTGCGTGTTGATTGAGAATATCCTGACCAATATTTTTTAGGTTTCCCGAAATTCTTTTTCGCTTGCTGGTAATTTTCCCAAATTCGTGGCTACTGGATCGAATCCGGTTGGGATCCGACTCCATCTCGATTTGATCAACCGAGTTTTTCCAATGGGTTGCTAAACTTGTAAAAATGTGCCCTTTTGCCTGAGCATAAATCGAAACCTCATGAGAGTCTGCCCCTCTGGGCATTTTCAGGAGCGTTTGCAACGAATCATGGTAAGCGGGATCGGCAACCGTAATAAACCCTGCCTCCACTTGGCTTATTTTTTCCAGCCAGGTATTTTTTGAAACTTTTTGTTGCTGCAAATCTCGCTGGGTTTCCTGAATGAGTTTTTGAGACTGAGAGCATTGATCGTAAAGCGTATCAAGCTTGGCAATCATTTCCGCCTTTGCTTCAAGCAGTTTGATACTACTTAGGTCGAAATCTCGGGATACGATCGATAATTGAATTATTTCCGTTTCCGCACTCGTGCCTTTCAAGTCTTGAGCCCTTAACTTTAAAAGTGCTTGCGTACCGGGCTTCAACTTGTGGCCCAAGAGATCGAGTTGAAAGGAAAGAGCCACCTTTTGTTGCCTTCTTGGATCCAGGAACTTGGGGATGGGAAAGGATTTCCAGGCACCCTGATTTTTCTTGAGCATATACTCAACCCGGGCGAGACCAAGGTCATCTTTTGCCAAAGCGGAAAAGCTCAGGAGGTCATTAGGTGCAACCAGTAGGGTGTTCTCCACCGGTTCAATCCATTGGACCGAGGGTGCTAGATCGGGTTGGACCGAAATTTCAAAATATGAAGTGGGTCGACTTTCCCATCCAAGCCTGAGATCGATCAGGTTTTTAACTCGGTAAATACCCGGATCAATCAATTGGATTTTTGTTTGCAGAAGATTTTTTTCCTGTTCCGGAATGAGAAGCCTAAGCTCTTCTTTTTTACCAGTCCATTCGATTGCTAAATTTCCAGATTTCACTTCCTGGCTGAGTTTCAGCGATAGCTCAACTTCAGTCCCTTCCCAGGCTTCCAGATCTCCATGACTCTCCTCTATCTCTACCGGTTCGAGCTCGGAATATTCCGGGAATGTAAACTTTTTAGAATATTTGGAGACGAAAGGCCGGGTGCTAACTTCCATAGTGCGCCATTCGGTTTGAGGAGCCTGATCAATCAAAACACGATATTCAAACCTTTGTTTTCCCACATTGTAATCTACAAAAAACTTCCCTCGTTCTCGCTTGGATAAAGGAACCGCTTCCTTTTTCTCCAGGCTTTTCGTTTCCAGGCTAATTTCCTCGAACCTAAGCCCTTCATATTTGGGTTTTATGAAGGCAACAAAACGTAGAGGTTCATTCCTGGGAGTGCGGGTAACATTCTCATCAGGTGCCAAAATCCGAACTTCAAAACCAGTGACAGGGGGAAGGTTCGCACCAGGCATCATTGCCCTTTGCATCAGCAATTTTAAATCACTTCCAAATTCAGGAATTTGAAATAGGCCCAAGGTGAGGGCTACCAAGCCAGCGGAAGCAAGTAACCAATTTTTGAGCCTACCCAAGGGAAGAATATTTTTAATATCGATCTTACTGGCTTTGGTCGAGGCTTGTTGCTGTACAAGCTGGCGAAAGATTGTCGAATCTGCCTTGGATGGATCTGCCATCCCCAATTCCACGGCGGAGAGTAAATCCTCTTGTAAATCGGGTGAAGACTGCTCGAGGATGCGGGCCAGTTTTTTTGCGCTTGGTAATTGCAAAAGAGGATGGATCGAGGTTTTCCAAACCATGAGAAGAACAAAAGCATATCCAGCAATCGAAAGTACCTGCCTTAATTCATTTCCCATCCGGGCTTCGGATAGGTAATCAATCAGAGCGATCAGAACAAAGGCACCAAAGAAGCAGAGAATTGCAGTGCACAAGCCTCGAAGCAGGATCAAATTTCGTCTGCGGATACGAAAATCATCAAGCTTGCGGGAAATGACAGGGTCTAACTTTTGATTCATTTAGGTGTTTAGGTAAGAGATTATAACATGCCCGCCCTTTTACGGAGTAACATTTCAAGACCAAGAAGAAATACCACCACTCCAAGGCAAGCAAAACTTTGCCAAAGGTTAAGCTCGCTGATGATGATTCTTCCCGAGCTAATCGGACGGAGAACTTCTTTCAGTTCATGAAAATTTTCTTCCCGGAAGAAACCACCCCCGGAAGCATCTGCCATTTCAACCAGCAGGTCTTCGTCACAAGTGAGAAAACTTTTTTCCTGATTGGGTCCATCTTTGATTTTGAAGGGCAACCGTTTTTCGGAGAATTCCATCTCATCGATTAAGGCGGGAGCACGGATCGAGAGATCATAGGATCCAGCCTCTAATCCATATACTTGTCCGGTAAATAGTCCGTTGGTAGATTCCTGACCCCGGAGAGGAATTGTAGCAACCACTTCTTCTTTATTCCAGACTAAGGCATCGACCTCAGGGTAGGGCGGTTTGGGAATCTTTCCATCTTTGTCACGGAGTCGGACCCGGATTGGGATCGCTTTATTAACCGCATGAAAGCCGCCCCCGGCATCGACGGAAAACCCTTCATGATTGAGGGCGAAAGGCTTTTCCATCACCCAGGAACTCAATTGATTCCAGAATCTTTGGTGGTACAAGTCCGCGACTTCGTACCGCCATCTCCATGATTCATCAAATCCCAGATAAAACGATTTTCCAGCCCCTACTTTTTTCCCCACAATCACGGGAACACGAACCTCTTCGGATTGATTCTCTTTCCCGTTTTCAACGGAAACTTCGAGAAATACTTCGGCTCCGGGTAAAGCTTGCACCGGTGCAGTCCAGGCGGGAACTGGAAGATATTTCCATACTGCCTCGTTTCTTTCCTTAATCGGGTCCAGGGTGAGTGCAGATATACGGTTGGATTCTTCCGGGCGGTGAAAGGAGGAAGGACTTAACCGGACCGGACCTTTCTGGTTCCATGCAACCGGAAGAAGGGAGGAAATTGGTTGAGAATTTGCATCGTTATATAAGCGAAGCTTTTGCCTGGGGCCATCGAGGAACAAAATACCTCCCCCTCTTTGAGTTACGAAATCAAAGATCCAACTTTGTTCAGTAAGGGTGAATTCATCTTTATCAATTTCACCAAAAAGAATCAGATCAAATTTGAGTAAACCCTCTTTTTTCTTGGGAAATAGATTTTTTTCATCCCCCCGGGGTAATCTCTTTTGGGTGTCCCTGGGCTCACCCCAAACACAGGAAACTTCCCAACGGTCATCCCGCTCGAAAAGATTATTCAGATATCGGGTTTCCCAGCGGGGCCGGCTGTCTAAGATCAGGAGTTGATTTTTGCGCATGTTGGCATCAATGGAAAAGCTCCAGTGGTTGTTGGCCTTTTCTGCCTCCCCCTCAATGGGATCTACCAAAACTTTGAAGTTTAAGGGGATGGTACGTAATGCTTCTTTTTCCGATTCCGGAATTCCTTGCAGTTCTCTCTCCACGATTTCCTCGGCTGGAAAGTCAAAGGAAAATTGTCCCTGTCCCTTTTCCATACCCACAAAAGATTGGTTCCAAACCCTGGTTCCATGTTCATCTTCAATGGAAATAGAATATGGAGTGCCCGGGATCAAATGATCTTTGTAGGAAAGAACGCCCCGAATTCTGTCCTTTTGATATACGGAATCGGGAGTCGAGGTGCGAAGAATGGCAAAATCCGGCGGGCGTTGATCACTGCCCAAACCAACGGTGAAAACCGGCAGGTTTCTCGCGGATAAAAGCTTGGCGGTTTGCAGGGGAGAACCCTCTTGATTATGGCCGCCATCGGTGATCAAGACGGCAGCGGAACGAATCTTTTCAAGCGGGCCCACATTCTCCTCGGAGTTTTCCACCTTTAAGGTTTCCAGAATACCTTTGGATAAATCAGTAAGGGGAGAAGTGGGATTAATTATAGGGTTAAATTTTGGGGTGTCGGCTCGGTTATCCCAAATCACTTTACTTGCATTTTGGGAAAGGTTTCGAATTTCCAGAATATGAGTATCCTTGAACTCTTCCAGAAATCCATGGGTTGGATGCTGCAATAATCGGGTGGCCCGATCCATACGTGAAAAAGCTTCAAAATTTGCAATCGCTTCATTTAAAGGAATGATATTTTGATCGAGTAAGGAATCGGCATAGCGATCAAAATTCTCCTCCAGCATAGCGGAAACCTCGAAAGCTTCACGGGCAAGAAGGTCGAAATCAAGGAGGTCAGAATTCGTGGCTTGCTCCAGGGGAGCTCGGATCGTTTTCTGAATTCTCTCTGGCAGAGATAAGTTTTGGAGGGCGTCCTTTTCGGACATAGGGGCGGAAAACCTTTCCCCGGGAATCGGTCTTTCTTGTTGGCCATTTGGCAGAGTCCAGCCGAAGGAGCAAAAATCATCCCCCGCACCTTCCTTGTGAATCATTTCAATCGGGTAGGATTCCCCGGCTCTTAAGAAAATAGATTCGCTCCGTAAGTTTTCAGACCAGGCAAAGGGGGTGTAGGATTTACTCTCTAAGATATTTCGGAAATTTGATTTTCCAGGCTGGGCAATTCGAAGAAGGGAGCAGTCGTCCGAAAAGATCCAGAATTTATATTCTCCATCCAGAGGGGGCAGGAGAAAGGCCCGGATCTTTCGTCCAAAGCGGTCTCCGATATTTCGACGGCTTTCCGCTTTGGAAAGGTAGTTGGTTTGATCGGGCTTTCCATTTTTATAGCGATCATTCTGAAATAAAATTTCCAGATCTTCTCCATCTAGATTGAACCATAGCTCCTCAAGCAAATGCTTTTCCTTGGTGCGGGCTACAACTTTTGATTCCATTCCCTTCAAGTTCTTCAGGGTTGTGTCTAGGATGGAGCTTATGTCCTGCAAATTCTTTGCGACCGAAGTAGAGGATTTACTTTCTCGAATGAGAATGGCAACCTTTTCCATGGCTCTACTCGCATGATGAAGGCGGAGATCAACCAGTTTGGATTCCTCGGGCAGAAAACCATGTTCTTTGGCCAGAAGAATTTTTCGTCCGGGAGAGAAAGAATTATCCTTTAAATTCATGCTCTCGGAGGAATCAAGGAATACGGTAATTCTTCCCCGATTTCCTTCTTCTTTTTCCATTCGCAATACCGGGCCGGCTAAAATCAAGGATAGTAGAAGCACAGCCAGGCACCGCAGGGTGGGAAGCATCCACTTTAAGGATCCGGTGGTGCCCTTACGGATTTCCGATCGATATAATAAGGAAATGATCAGGACGAGCAGGACACTTAAGCCAAGGGCTTTGCCCAAGGACCAATCACCCAACCAGAGTAGACGGAAGCTGTCGAACTCGGGGATCATCGTACCATCCTCCCAAATCTTCGGAGTAATACCATTTCCATCACGATTAATCCCAGAACCACGGCGAGAAGAATTTTCCAAGTTTCCCGACCAAATTTACGCAGCTGGTCTATGGATTGATAGGTATTCCAAGCTTTTCCATCCCGGCCATCAATGAGGGTGAGCTTTTCAGAGATCCCTGCAGAAGCTTCCATGATTTGCTCCTTTTCCACTTTATTCAAATTGGATTCCGCCCTAGAGGCTAGAACCACAAACTTCGAGATTACTTGGCTTTCTTCCGATAAATAATAAGTTCCGGGCAGTCGGGTATCGGTAAATTCCAGGACATAACGATCCTTTCTTTTACGCGGAATAAGTTTTCTCTTCGAACCGTTTGGAATCATCAGATGGTACTTTACCTCGGCCTTTCCTTCCGAAAGGTAATGAGTCAGTGGAAATCCTGCAGACACCGTTTTGGGAGGCAGTACCTTTTCGGAAAGATAGGTGGAAATTTGCTGCACAAAAGGGAGGTAGCTCGGCCGGGCTGGAAGATTATTCCAGTCGGTATCAATACTGGTCGTCAAAAACATCACCACCCCTTTGCCCCATTTCTTTTCCACCAAGAGGGGATCCCCGTTTTCCAGCCTTGCCACCACCGTCACCCCGGGATCATTACGGGCTTGGGATTCATCGAGCTGGATCCATTTTTTAATCCTTGCTTCGGATAAGCTTCCATTTCGCGGGTCATTGAATAAGGAAAGGGCGGGATGTTCGAAATAAGTGTTGGCGATTTTGGAGAACTCAAATTCATTCTGTAGGTTTCCTTTGCTTCCGGTCATGGGCAAGGGGAGAAAGTTGGAGCCTTCCAAGCCCCAGTGCTGGTTGTACCAAGATAGATTCATTCGATTACCCCCGCAAATTAAGACTCCCCCACCATTTTCTACAAATAAGGGAAGTTCCTCTATCATCGTTCCTTCCAGGCTTTCCAGGTTTGCCAGTACAATAAGGCTGACACCCGCGGTTGGGTCCATATTTCTAAATTGATCGGCTGGAATCGTACTTGCCTTAATCAGATCTTTCATCTCTAGCCCTGCTCCGGATTTCCTATTTTTTGCCGTGGTATTTTCTTGAAAAGGAGTGAGGGCTAATTTGATAAAGTCGGTTTCTCCCCGTAACCATTCCTTGGAGGGATCTCCATCGACCAGAAGTACGCCAATTTGCTCAATGACTCCAACCGCTACGCTTCTTCGGTTGTCTTGAGGTAAATCATCCGGTTCGGATAGTTCAATGTGGAGCACCTTCGGACCCGCTTCCTTAAAACGATGCGTAAAAGAAACCTGAGTCGATGCTTTTGGCCCAACGGAGACCATGGCTTCATCAAGAGCCGATTCGTTTTGATCCCCTAACAAGCGAACCAGTAGATTCCCTTCAAAAGATTCATCGCTGAAGTTTCTCAAAGTCGCCCGGACCCGAAGTGGATGGCCGATACCAACGGTTTGGGCAGACAAAACAATTTTCTCAACGGATAGGTTTTTTTGGGCCGAATTACCAAAGTCTACCCAAGTTAAATCGGGAGGTTTTGGAGTGGAGTTTAGCCTTTCCCGAAAGGTATCCCCAGTGGCATTTTTCCACTCTTCCCAATCGGGAGTTCGAAAGTCAGACAGCAGGATGATTTCACGCTTTAAGTGCTTCCCATTGGAAACGACGGAGAGGGCTTGATCGAGACCAGAGAGGAGCGAGATTTGATCCCCTTGGGCAAATAGACCATCCACCCTTAGTCCAAGGGCACCGGGGTCTGATGTTGGCTTGTCGAAAACAAGGGCAGGTTCACCACCCAATTGAATGACCGCGGTCTCCGATTGTGGGTTCATGTTTTGCAAAAATCCAGAGATAAAGGATTGCGCTTTGGAAAAGCCATTGGCGGTATTCATCGACAGGCTATCATCCAGGAGAATAACGGTACTGGCTGGAACTTCTCCGGAAGGGGCGGAAAGTTTTTTTTCCAGGCCCCATTCGGGAACAAACCCAAAGGCTCCCAAGAGGGTGGCAAGCAGGCAGGCAAGGCTGAGGAATCCCCAGAGCCAACCGGTGGTGCGGCTGAATGCAATCAGGATGAGGAAGAGGAGGGCGGCGAGGGGAAGAAGGAGGAAAAAAAGAAATGAATTCCAATTCATTACCACCATCCGGGCAAGGGTAAGGGCCAGGATCACCGGTATGGCACAGCGAATCAAAAGAATGATCCATTGCTCCAACTGAATTTGCTTACGGTTTTTGCGGAGCACCGATTCCAACAAGTGAGTAGCACCCCATTTGACGATTTTAAAACGGCTCCGGTTGAAGAGGTGTATGGCAAGGGGAACCACCGCCGCAAAGGCACCCAGAATCAAAATTCCATTTAAAAAGCTCACAGGTGAACGGGCATACCCACCTTGGCCCGTGCGGAGAGGAAGGAAGCCAAGCCTTCGGCGTAAGGCTGATCGGTTGTCATGGGAAAAAGTTGTACCCGATGCTTGTGGCACCCCTGGACCAAGGACTCCCGGTATTCTTTGAGATTCTCAAGGTAGGCTTCCTTGAGGTGCATCGGGTCAACGGTGTGTCTCAAGCCTTCCTGTTCAAGGCAATCGAACCGGGTCCAGGAACGAAATGGAAAATCCAGTTCATCCCGGTGCCAAATTTGAAAGATTACCACATCATGTTTGGCGTGATTAAAGTGAGCCAAGCCTTTTAAAATTGATGGAATATCTCCAAAACAATCCGAAATAATGATCACCAGTCCTCGTTTTTTTAACTGGGGTGCGATCTCATGAAAAACGCCACCAAGATCGGTGTCCTCTCCAGCTTTGCTTTTAGCAAGCAGGTCGATAATTTGCCGATTATGAGAGGCACCCCCACGGGGTGGAACCATCGATCGAATCGTAGCATCGAAGGTAGTTAACCCCACGCTGTCCGTTTGCCGGAGTGCGAGGTAAGCGAAGCAAGCTGCCAGCCTGGATCCATAAGCTAATTTGCTCGGGCTCTCTTCCTGGTCTTCACCATATCCCATGGATCCGCTGGAATCCAAAAGCAAGTGACATCGCAGGTTGGTTTCCTCCTCATATTCCCGAATGTAAAAGCGGTCACTTTTTGCAAATACTTTCCAGTCAAGCCTGCGGATTTCATCGCCCCGGGTATAAGCCCGATGCTGTTTAAACTCGATACTAAACCCCTTGTGGGGAGAGCGGTGCAGGCCTGAACAAAAACCTTCCACCACCCGCCTCGCCAATACCTGATGGTTTGCGAGTCGAGATATATCCCTGGGATCAAGAAAGTCGTTGGGGTTAGCCATCCTGGAAAAGGTAGCAGGCTTCTAAAGGATCGCTTCTTTCTTTTCGGGCACCCCTTTCAGGCACCGGTCGATAATCGATTCTACGGTGATGCCCTCGGCTTCCGCATTGAAAGTCGGAACAATCCGGTGTCGTAAAACCGGGTGAGCCAAGGCTTTTACATCTTCGATCTTTGCTGCAAAACGACCTTTCAATAAAGCCCGAACTTTGGAACCCAAAATGAGTTGTTGGCAAGCCCGGGGCCCCGGGCCCCAGTCGATCAGATCCTTGACCCAACCTTCAGCCCCCGCTTCCTTGGGGCGGGCCATACGGACCAAATCAAGCACATAGTCATATACATGATCCGGCACCGGAACTTTTCGTACGGTTGCCTGACATTTTTGCAGGGTGGCTCCATCAATTACCGGTTCCAGCTTGGATTCGAAAGTGGAGGTGGTTTGCTCGATGATTTGCCTTTCCTCCTCCCGGGTAGGATACTCGACAATTACTTGAAAGAGAAAACGGTCTCGTTGTGCTTCGGGTAAAGGGTAGGTGCCTTCCTGTTCGATCGGGTTTTGGGTGGCCAGTACGAAGAAGGGCTCGTCCAGGTTGTAAGTGGTTCCCCCAATGGTTACGGAATGCTCCTGCATGGCCTCCAAGAGGGCAGCCTGAGTCTTGGGAGGGGTACGATTGATTTCATCGGCTAAAATGATCTGACTGAAAATAGGCCCTTTTTCAAAGACCAATTCCCGACTTCCTGTGGCCTTGTCTTCCTGGATGATATCGGTTCCGGTGATGTCCGCAGGCATCAAATCCGGGGTGAATTGAATCCTGCGAAAACGGAGGTCAATTGCCTGGGATAAGGAACGAATCATCAAG
>Ga0213863_10002008_pt1 | contig 14568 bp, 13 predicted proteins | sample PICome_8_FD_160128 | JGI IMG/M metagenome (GOLD analysis project Ga0213863, IMG submission 160128) | Coastal seawater microbial communities near Pivers Island, North Carolina, United States - PICO497 | ecosystem: Environmental > Aquatic > Marine > Coastal | place: USA: North Carolina... | reverse complement strand
TTTCCACCACCTCCTTGCATCATCTTCATCATCTTACTCATTTGATTGAATTGTTTCATTAATTGATTTACTTCTTGTACAGAAGTTCCAGAACCTTTGGCAATTCTCTTTTTTCTACTTGCATTTATAGAAGAAGGAGTAGATCTTTCTGAGGGAGTCATGGAATGAATTATTGCCTCTATACCTTTAAAAGCGTCATCGTCAATATCTACATCTTTCATAGCTTTCCCAGCACCAGGTATCATACCAACCAAGTCCTTCATACTACCCATTTTCTTAATTTGTTGAATTTGAGAGAGGAAATCGTCAAAACCAAATTGATTTTTTGCAATCTTTTTTTGTAGTTTTCTAGCTTCGTCTTCATCATATTGTTCTTGTGCTCTTTCTACTAAAGAAATAACATCACCCATTCCCAATATTCTATCTGCCATTCTTTCGGGATAAAATACATCAATTGCATCCATTTTCTCCCCTGTTCCAATAAACTTAATCGGTTTATCTACTACAGATTTTATAGATAAAGCTGCACCTCCTCGAGTATCACCGTCTAACTTAGTAAGAACAACACCATCAAAATTTAAGATATCATTAAAAGTTTTGGCAGTATTCACAGCGTCTTGACCTGTCATTGAATCAACAACAAAGAGTGTTTCTTGTGGGGTTACAGCTTTATGTATATTAGAAATTTCAGTCATCATAGCTTCATCTACAGCTAATCGACCAGCAGTATCAATAATTACGACATTTTTACTAGAAGCTTTGGCGTGTTTAATTGCATTTAATGATATTTCAACAGGATTTTTGTTTTCTTCCTCAGCATATACTTCAACATTTATTTGCTCACCTACTACTCTTAATTGATTGATAGCTGCAGGTCTATATACATCACAACCAACTAAAAGAACTTCTTTAGATTTTTTAGTCTTTAAAAAGTTGGCTAATTTCCCAGAAAAAGTAGTTTTACCAGATCCTTGCAAACCAGACATTAGAATTACCGTAGGACTTCCTGCTAAATTAACACCCACAACATCACCTCCCATTAAATCGGTTAATTCATCTTTAACCAATTTAACCATTAACTGACCTGGATTTAGGGTTGTCAATACATCTTGACCTAAGGCTTTTTCTTGAACTCTTTTTGTAAAACTTTTTGCAATTTTAAAATTTACATCGGCATCTAATAAAGCTCTTCGAACTTCTTTTAAGGTTTCAGCAACATTGACCTCTGTTATTTTACCGTGACCTTTAAGAGTATGTAAGGCTTTATCTAATTTTTCACTTAAATTATTAAACATAAAATTTTTAGATTTTAAGGAATAACAAATATAGATAATACGTCTATTTTACTAAAGAAAAAGAGAGGTTAATCTTTCAACAGTAATGATTATTGTAATTATAAAAAATTAATTAATTTATACGAGTTAAATTCAAAATCTAAAAGATGTATACCAGTTCAATGATATCTTCTATTTTTTTAGTAATTAATGCTTTTTTATACAATAAATAATAAGAATCAAAATAAAATTTTACTTTGTTTAAAATTTTATTAAAACGTTCAAGAGTAGTTATCAATTATATTAATTAATAAAAAGTAGGCTTTTTAAGTTTGGTATTCATAAATCTTATTGTACTTTTCGGTAATATTTAGACGTAAATGAAGAAAAATATCACAATTAAAGAATTATCTAAAATTTTAGAAGTTTCAATTTCTACTGTTTCAAAAGCATTAAACGATAGTTATGAAATTAGTGATAGTACTAAAGAAAGAATCAAGTCAGCTGCAAAAACTTACAATTATAAACCCAATAAATTAGCTGTAAATTTAAAATCTGGTAAAACAAATACCATAGGAGTTGTGCTACCTAGCATAAAAAACTTTTTTATGTCTAGAGTCCTTAGAGGTATAGATAGTGTTATCGCTAAATCCAACTATAATATCATTATTAGTATTACAAATGAATCTTTTGATAAAGAAGTTCAATCCGTTCAAACGTTATCTAATGGTTTAGTAGATGCAATTATTATAGCTGTTTCTGAAGAAACTCAGATAAAAAAAGATTTTTCACATTTAAGTAATTTAGTTGGTGATATTCCTCTTTTAATGGTAGATCGAATAGTTAACTCTATAAATTGTGATAAAGTTTTAGTAGACGATTACAATGCTATTTTTAATACAGTTAATGAATTAATATTTGAAGGTAAAAATAGTATTGCCCTAGTTTCTAGTATAAACAACTTAAATGTAGGTAAGTTAAGAACTAAAGGTTATTTAGCTGCTATAGAAAACAAACAAGAACCTATAGTTATAGAGGGACCTGAAGGATATATTGAAAGTGAATTATCTAAGTTGATTGAATCTAAAAAAATTGATGCAATAATGGCATTAGATCAAGAGTCTTCTTTAGCAGCATTTAGAGTTGGAAAAGTCAAAAAAGTTTTAAACAATAAAGAAGTGTCTATAATTGGTTATGCAAGTAGAGTAATTTCAGAACATCTAACTCCAAAACTTACTACCATAGACCAACACGGTAAAAAAGTAGGAATAACTTCTGCTAAATTACTGCTTAAAAGACTAGATTCAACAGAAAGTGAACCAGAATCTATAATAGTAAATTCAACTGTTCAGAAAAGATTTACTACTTAGTAGACAAACCTAGTTGTTTATTTGATTATTTTTTTACAAATTTTAATGCAACACCGTTAATACAATGCCTTTCACCGGTCGTATTTTTGGGCCCATCCTTAAATGAATGACCTAAATGACCTCCACATGTTGCACATTTTAATTCTGTTCTAGCATACCCTATCTTGTAATCCACATCTAATTCTACATTATTTGAAATTGCTCTATCAAATGATGGCCACCCAGTTCCAGAGTCAAATTTATAGTTAGAATCGTATAAAGGAGTATTACAAGCAGCACAAACATATAAACCATTCTCTTTATTGTTATTTAATGGGCTTGTAAATGATCTTTCAGTCCCAGCTTCTCTCAAAACATAATATTGCATGCTCGTAAGTTGTTTTTTCCATTCAACTTCGGTTTTCATTATCGTATATATTTTATCTATCTTTTTTTTATTTTTCTGTGCACTTCCTGAGCAACTGATTAAAAAAATTAGATACAAAAATGGAATTAAATTTTTCATGAATGTCTTTTTATAAATTCTATACTTTTATTTACTATTGCTTTATTTCTTAAAATCTTAGTGTGTCCGAGTCCATTTGTAATTAATAAAGAACCTTTACTTAAACTTTGTCGAATTCTATATCCACAACTTACAGGAACATCACCATCCAAGCAATCATGAACAATCATTACTGGTATATGAATATTTTTAGCAACTATACTGCTTGAATAATCATCGATATTCATTTTCCATTTTTTTTCTAATTCAGATTGAATTTTTTTTGCAGTTTTATCTTTCAGATATAAATTTTTTGCAAAATTTGAAATAATATCAGATATTTTATCTCCTGAGCCGATAGCTATGAATGTTTTTATTTTCAAAAAATCAGAGGCTGCATTGTATAAACTGGTAGCTCCAAAAGAATGCCCTATAGCAGCTTCAAAGGGTCCGTAGGTACTATTAATTTTTTTTATAGTTTCTAAAAAATCAGGCATCATGGTAGTAGTACCTGATGAGTTTCCATGAGCTGGACCATCAAAAGAAATAACCATATAACCATTTTCTAGTAATTTGTCAGCAAAAGCATATAATTGAGTGCCTCTACCTGACCAACCATGAACTAACATCACTTTCTTTTTTGAATATCCATAAGATATAATTTCAATTTCTTTGTTAATTTCATCCACCATTAATCGCTTAATTTGTGCACTTTTTAGCATGTAATGTTCACGTTTTGGTAATGGAAAACTTACTGGTGTTGTAAATAACTTAATGGCAAAAAAAGAAGCAAGTTTAACAGAGAAAAATTCTAAAAATTTGCCAAAATAACCAATATAATTTGGAATAATTAGACTAGTTTTTAAAGGTTTATTATTTTTTAAAAGCTTCAATTTTATGATTTTCGTTTTTATTATCTTTTTTATTAAAGAGATGTTTTTAACAGTAATCAAAAGTAATAAATACTAGTTAGATTAATTATTATAGAATTCCTTCACTATACTAATTTTAAAATTTAAGAAGAGTTAGATTCAAAATTTTAGGTTTGTCAAAATTAAGTATATTGCAATAAAGTATTTATTTAGCTTATCCCTTACAGAATATGATTACTACTAACTATTTAAAATTTTTTTAATATGTTAAAAAAAGGAGACCTAAAGCTTATAAATGCCTGGGCATTTTATGATTGGGCAAATTCAGTATATTCACTAGTCATTAGTACAGCAGTTTTTCCATTGTATTATTCTGCTATTGCAGAAGGTAAAGTAGTATCTTTTCTCTGGATGGACTGGGATCACCCAGATAGCTTATACAGTTATGCCCTTTCATTTTCTTTCTTAGTTGTAGCCTTTATCTCTCCAATTTTGTCAGGTATTGCAGATTATACGGGTAGTAAGAAAAAGTTTATGAAATTTTTTTGCTGGTTAGGAGCTTTGTCTGTAATGAGTTTATACTTTTTTGATGGTGTAGATACTGTTTGGATTGGTATTTTGTTTACCATTTTAGCAAGTATAGGTTTTTGGGCTAGTTTGGTTTTTTATAATGCCTATTTACCAGAAGTAGCTCATCCAGAGCAACAGGATAGGGCTAGTGCCAAAGGTTTTATTTATGGCTATTTTGGTTCTGTTCTTTTACTTATTTTAAATTTATTAATGATTCAAAAGCCAGATTGGTTTGGAATATCTTCAGGAATGGCCTCTAGAATTTCCTTTGTGCTTGTTGGACTTTGGTGGATTGGTTTTGCTCAAATCACTTTTAGACGTTTACCAAATGATATTTTTCATAAAAAACCAGAAAAAGATTATATATGGAAAGGTTTTAGAGAGTTGAAAATTGTTTCAAAACAATTAATCAATTATCCAACTTTAAAAAGATTTTTAATCTCATTCTTTTTTTTAAGTATTGGAGTACAAACAATTATTCTAATGGCTGCAATATTTGGTTCTAGTGAATTAGGCTTACCAGCAATGAATCTTATAGTTACCATACTGTTAGTTCAAGTAGTTGCCATAGTTGGTGCATTTGTATTTTCTAGACTGTCTGAAAAATTGGGTAATATTAGAGCTTTGAAAATAGCAATTACAATATGGATGTTAGTCTGTTTTACCGCTTTTTTATTAGATAAAAACCAAGTGAATGTAGCTTATTATTTCTATGGATTAGGAGGTTTGCTAGGTTTTGTTCAAGGAGCAATTCAGTCTTTAACCCGATCTACTTATTCTAAATTATTGCCAGAAACTGAAGATCATGCAACTTATTTTAGTTTTTATGATGTTACTGAGAAAATTGCTATAGTTTTAGGAACTTTTGTTTACGGATTGTTATATGCATTAACAGACTCAATGCAATGGAGTGTGTTGTGTTTGGCTATTTTCTTTGTCATATCATTTATAATTTTAAATACAATGAAGCAAACAAAATTTGTAAAATAAATACTTTTTTAGCAGCTTTAAAAAAAGGACTGTCTATCTAGACAGTCCTTTTTGATTTTATTGAACAGTTACTGAAAAAGTAGCTTCAATATCTGCTTCTCCACCAGCGTTTGTTATATCACCAGAACTAACCCCTGGTTCAGTTTTCTCTGGCTCATGTATTAAGGTGATAGTTATATTTCCAGCCCCTCCATCTGTAGTAGTTAATGTAAATTGGACCCCTAATGGGTTTCCATCAGAATCGGTATCAGAATAAGCAAATGTTGCAACACTATTTGTTGGTGTGAAAAAGAATTGATGCTCAAGAGCTTCTTCAAGAACTTCTTCAGTTATGTCCTCTGCAGGAGATTCTGTTTCATTTAAAACTTCCATCACACCATTGTATACTGTATTGGTGGCTAAACTTCCGCTTACAGTCACTACTGGTGCATCTGGTCCGTCACCATCTAAGTCTTGAGTTTTTAAGATTATACTTCCTCCACCGCTTACTGGAGTTAAAGTAGCAGTCATAGTAGTAATAACTTCTTCTTCATTAACTGGCTCTGGATCATCATTATCACATGATATAAATAGTATGGATGCAATAAATAATATGCTTAATAATTTAATTGTTTTCATTGTTTTCATTTTACTTAATAATTGAATTTTAGTTGAATTGTAAAATTTCTTCCGATTTCATCAGCAAAATATCGTAGTCGGTTTAAATTTTCTCTGTAGGGTGTATTTAATAAATTGTTTATTGTAAAAGCTAAATTTACCTTGGTATCCTTTAAAATTTTAAGATCAAAACTTCCTCTAAAATTTAAAATATGATAGGCGGGAGGAGGTGTGCTAATGTCCACTAATACATATGAATTAGTTCTTGGAATAAAAGCCTCAAAATTATTATTAGGATATTCATTTTGTCTAAATATCCATTCGCTTTCAATCTCTGTGTTAAAGTTAGACCATGATTTATTTGAATACTTTATAATGTTTAGAGTCTTAAATGAAGGGATGTCTATTAATGCCCTGTCTGAGCTAAGGTCTTTTCCTTTGATAAAAGATGATTTATTATTGTATTCAAATTGCTTAATAATAGTGTAATTAAGGTTTAAATCAACTCCAAAAAGTGATGCATTAATTTGTTTATAATCCCATACAGGAAATGCACCTCTATTTGTTGTTTCTACTCCAGATGGTTCAATGTAAATAAAGTTATTTATATAATTAAAAAAACCGTCTATATGAAATTCTAGATTACTATTCTCGTAATTATAGGTTCCAGATATTCTGTGAGATGTTTCTTTTTTTAATCGTAAATCTCCCAATTCAATCCTAGCTGCAGAATGATGTAATCCGTCACTAAATAACTCTGAAACATTTGGAGCTCTGTTTGATAAACCATAATTAAAAACAAAAGAATTTTTATCATCTAACTCAAAAAATACACCAGAAGATGCAGAAAGATTATGAAAATCAAAAATTGGATTAACCAGTAATTGAGTCCCGAAATTTTCTATTATTATTTCTTGAAAATCTATATTATAACCTCTTTCTTCCCATCGTGAGGTCTGATAAAATTTTTTCGCATTAACTCTATTGAAATCATATCTTACCCCTATGTCTAATAATAATTTGTCAGTAGGTTTAATATTTGATATCAGATGAAAACCTAGATCAAATTTTTTATAATCAGGAATTAAACGTCTAACACCAGTGTCTGGATTTGCAAAATGGTCTTGGTATCTTGCTAAAACTCCTAACTTAAAATTAGTAGCTGTTTTAGAATCTAATTGTAAAGTTGATTTAAGTGTATGACTTTGAAGCTCTAGATCTATTGCCGCAATATTTCTGTCATCACCTCTTCTAATATCAAACTCAAATCTATGATTGTTTTGATAATCGTATTGAATATCTAGTTTACCCAATTCTTTATACCTCTTATAATACTTTCCTTTAAAAATATGGTGTGTAACTTCCTGTCTTGGTGCACTAATATCATAACTAAAGGGATTAATTATTCTAGGTTGATTAGAATTTATACCATCTACTAAATCTTCAACATTTCCTATATGTGAAGATCTTAAAATACCAATTTTATTTTTTAAGTAACTGTAATAAAACTCATATCCATGTTCAAATTCTTTTCTTCCTGTAAATAATGAAAAAGCTCTAGACTCACTACCTGTATTGGTTAATATATAGTCTGGAGAGTTGAAGTCTCCAAATTTCTTAAACGATGTTTGACCACTAACATACCAACCATTATTAGATGTTTTTGTAAAAGTAGAGTTAAAACCATATCCTTTAGAATTACTTTGACCGTTAATAATGGTTTTCCCAAAAAGAGAATCTTTAGCAAAAATTCTAATTGGATTTACTATGATTACTCCTCCAATGGCGTCACCTCCATATTCTAAGGCATTTGCTCCTTTAATTAAACTCACACTCCCTGCAGAACTAATATCTATGTTTGGTGCGTGTTCTATACCCCATTCTTGATCTTGTAATCTAACATTGTTAGTCATAATTAATACCCTGCTGCTATGTAGTCCATTAATAACTGGTTTTACAATAGAATTACCAGTATTTATTGATGATACACCAGAAATCTCTTTGATAGCATCCCCTAAGCTTAAAGAACTAAATTTTTCAAGGGTTTCATTTTTAATAAATGATTCTTGAACAGTTTTAATTTTTTTATTAGCCTTAGTGATAATATTAACTTCTGTTAACTCCTCGACATGATGTTCTAGTTGAATATCTGCAAAAGACTTAATACTTAAATTTACGGAAACAAGCTTTGATTCACATGAAACGTGTGATACAATTGCCTTAATTTTAGAAGTACAGATGTTTTTGATAATAAAACTTCCTTTACTATCGGATATCCCATATAATTCAGAGCCCTCTAATTTAATGTAGGCTCCTGAAATGGGTGTTCCATCATGAAAATCTGTGATTACACCTCTAAATGTTAGGTTGCAATTTTGACTTATTATTGTGTTTAATACGAACATCAATAAACAAGACAAAAAATATTTTTTTGACATCAATTTTAATTTTAACTTTAATTGGGGTACTACAAAAAGTTAAAATAAGGTGGGCCTCTTAATGAAAAAGATAATTGCTGATGATTTAAAAGAAATTGATAATTTTTATTATTTTTTATAGTACTCTCAAAAATTGAAAAGAATAAAAATTCTTTAGGAATAAGAGCATTTGACTTTGCTTGTAAGTGGCATAATTCGCATTTAAGATCTTTTTGGTGAAAATGATTTTCTACCTCAGAAGTACAAAAAAATTCTTCATGTACTTCAAATGAATGAACCAATTGAACACTAGCAGGTAAAATTAACAGTATAGCTAGCAATAAAATACTATGTCTTCTAATCTTTTTTATGATTTCTTAGTTTTTCTAATTTTCATGTTTAATGCCTCTACTATTAGGGAAAATGTGATTGCAAAATACAAATAACCTTTTGGAATAGCACCAACTGATTTGTTAAAAATCTTTAAATGAGACAAATGAGCACCTTCTGCAATTAGCATAAATCCTATTAAAATTAAAAAAGACAGTGCTAACATTTGAATAGTTGGATTATTATTTACAAAAGTACTAACTGAATTTGCAAAAACCATCATAATTACCATAGATATAATGACTGCTAAAATCATAATAGTTAATGCGCCATCAATTCCGTTTGTCATTCCTACTGCAGTTAGAATAGAATCAAAAGAGAAAACTATGTCAATTAAAATTATTTGAATAATAATTTTAGAGAAAGTACTTGTTTTTAGATTTGTGTTATTATTAGTTGTTTTTTCCATCTTGTGATGAATCTCACTAGTACTCTTGTATAATAAAAATAATCCACCCAGTAAAAGAATGATACTTTGACCAGTTATTCCAGTTTCTAGCCAAGAATTGTTAATTATTATAAATGGATCTTTTAATGCAATCAAGTAAGAAATGCTAAATAGTAATAAAATTCTTGTAATCATTGCTAATGACAAGCCCAACATAGTTGCTTTCTTTTGTTGTTCTTTAGGTAGCTTGTTGGCAGATATTGATATAAAAATTATATTATCTATACCTAAAATAATTTCTAAAAAAGTTAATGTAAGCAATGCTACCCATACATCTATGTTTAAAAAAAGCTCCATTTTTTATTTTATTTTATAAAAAGTGCCTTTTTGTTTAAATTCTGAAAAACCTATCTTGGCAGTGAAGTCATATGAATTTTCAGTTATTTTATTAATCTGTACAAAAATTGGATCTTTATCTAAGTCAGTTTTAGGTGACTTCATTTTTAATGTGTAAAAAAAATTATTTTTCCATTTTATGAATAGCGTATCAATAATTGTACTTTCTTTTTTAAAAACACCAGAGTCAGTTGATATTTCTGTAAATTTTGTGTATTCCTCAATTTGAAGACTATCTATTCTTTTTACTATGGTTTTACTATATCCTTTTCCAGCAGGGATCTCAAAGACACCTGTTTTAAACCTAGAAGCGTCATTGTCTTTATTGGATGAACAGGATAGTAAAAACGATAGTCCGAATAAAAATAAAACACTTGTAAAAACCTTATAACTCTGATTGTTTTTCATTAGATTCCAGTATAATTTGATGGGGTAATCCTTTTTAATTCTAATTTTATTTCATCAGTAACCTTTAATCCCTCTATAAAATTTGCTATAGAATTCTGATTAATTTTCTCATTGGTTCTAGTAAGTACTTTGAGTGCTTCATATGGGTTTGGGTAGCCTTCTCTTCTTAAAATAGTTTGAATTGCTTCTGCAACAACTGCCCAGTTATTGTCTAAATCTTCTTTAAATTTATTTTCATTCAGTAATAGTTTATTTAATCCTTTTAGAGTTGAAGCAAAAGCTATTAATGTATGACCAAAAGGTACTCCTACGTTTCTTAAAACAGTACTGTCAGTTAAATCTCGTTGCATTCTAGATATGGGTAGCTTTCTAGAAAGGTGTTCAAAAATTGCATTTGCAATCCCTAAATTCCCTTCAGAATTTTCAAAATCAATAGGATTTACTTTGTGAGGCATTGCTGATGATCCAATTTCCCCTTTTTTTATTTTTTGTTTAAAATAATCCATGGCTACATAGGTCCAGATATCTCTATCTAAATCAATTAATATGGTATTGATTCGTTTTAATACATCAAATAAAGAGGCCATATGGTCATAATGTTCAATTTGTGTTGTGGGAAAAGAATGATGTAATCCTAGATTATTAACAACAAATTTTGATCCAAATTCTTTCCAGTTTATGTTTGGATACGCTACTTTATGTGCATTAAAATTACCAGTTGCTCCTCCAAATTTAGCTGCGTTTGGAACTTTAATCAAAAAAGACAATTGTTCTTTAATTCTTTCTGTAAAAACTTCAATTTCTTTTCCTAAACGAGTTGGTGATGCCGGTTGACCGTGGGTTCTTGCTAACATAGACACATCTGCCCATTCAATAGAGAGTTCATTTAACTTATTTAAAACATTAGACAACTCTACTTTGTAAACATTATTTAGAGCATCCTTTATTGATAGAGGAATAGCAGTATTATTAATGTCTTGTGACGTTAACCCAAAATGAATAAATTCTTTGTATTTATCTAAACCTAGTATATCAAACTTTTCTTTAATAAAATATTCTACAGCCTTTACATCATGGTTGGTTATTTTTTCAATATCCTTTATTTTTTGAGCGTCATCTGATGTGAAATCCTCGTATACTTTTTTTAATTCTGGATAAAGAGATGAATTAAATCCAGATAATTGTGGAAGTGGGATTTCACACAGAGATATGAAGTATTCTATTTCTACTAAAACCCTATATTTTATAAGTGCCTCTTCAGAAAAGTATTCTGTTAATTTAGAAACTTTATTACGGTATCTTCCGTCTATTGGAGAAATGGCATTTAGTTGTGTAATATTCATTTTTGAAGTTATTTCTTAAGGAACAAAAATACTCAATTAGTTAGATTATCTGATTCCTTTTTTAATGTTTTTATTTGAATTAACTATATTTACTTTATGAAAAATGAAATCCCTACGACAACAATAAGAACTGTTTTTTTTCTTCTTTTTTCCTTCTTTTTTTTTGGAACCATAACCTCTACAGCTCAAAAAATTAATCAGTTTACAAAAGATAATAAAAGAACAGGTATTTGGAAAAAATACTATACTAATAAACGCATACGTTACGAAGGAACTTTTATTAATGGTAAAGAGGTGGGAGTTTTTAAATATTATGATATTACTACATCGAAACATCCTACAATCATAAAAAAATTTTCAAAAAAAACAGATTCAGCCACAGTTAGTTACTTTAATTTAGATGGTAAGCTCAGAACAAAAGGGGTTATGATTGGTAAAAAAAGAGTAGGGAAGTGGGTTTATTTTTTTCCAAATCAAAAACTTTTTTCTGAAGAATATTATGTGAATGGGAAATTGGAGGGTAAATTAATTAACTATTACAACAATGGTAAAGTTCTAGAGATTACTGAATATAGTAATGGGATGAAAAACGGATTTTCAAAAAAATTTTCAGATCAAGGTGTTTTAATTGAAGAAGTTAATTATTGTAATGATATTTTGAATGGTAAAGGGAATTATTATGAACTTAATGGAGATTTGAAAGAAGAGGGTTTTTACAGTAAAGGGAAAAGAGTGGGTGTGTGGGAATTTTACATTGGTGGTAAAAAAGTTACTAAAAAAGATAAAAAAGAAGAAAATAAATTTAGAAAAAACAATCAAAATTAATTATTAGTAAGCATTTTTTATGTAAAACTTACAGGAACAGTTTTACTATAATAAACTCTGGTAGCTATTTCACTTCGCTAGCATTTTCGTAAATTTGCCGAACAATTTGTATAAAACTAATGAAACGAGTAATAGTTGGTCTTTCTGGAGGTGTAGATAGTAGTGTTGCTGCCTATTTATTAAAAGAACAAGGGTATGATGTTATTGGTCTTTTTATGAAAAACTGGCATGATGATTCTGTTACAATTTCAAATGAATGTCCTTGGCTAGAAGATAGCAATGATGCTTTAATAGTTGCCGAAAAATTAGGAATTCCTTTTCAAGTAGTAGATTTAAGTGAACAATACAAAGAGCGTATTGTTGATTATATGTTTGATGAATACGAAAAAGGGAGAACTCCAAACCCTGACATCTTATGTAATAGAGAAATAAAATTTGACGTCTTTATGGACATTGCTTTAGATTTAGGAGCAGATTTTGTTGCTACGGGTCACTATTGTAGAAAAGAGGAAGAAATTATCGATGACAAACCTATATATAAACTATTGGCAGGAAAAGATATTAATAAAGATCAATCTTATTTTTTGTGTCAATTATCTCAAAATCAACTGTCTAAAGCACTTTTCCCTATTGGAGAATTAACAAAGCCAGAAGTAAGAGAGATAGCTAAAAATGCAGATTTAATTACAGCAGAGAAAAAAGATTCTCAAGGTTTATGTTTTATAGGTAAAGTTCGTTTACCAGAATTCTTACAGCAAAAACTTCAGTCAAAAGAGGGTGAAATTGTACAAGTTCCTAATTCAGCCGATCTATATCAAAGAGAGCATCCCAATTTTAATTCTAAAGAAGAAGAGTTAGATTTTTTTGCAACCAAATACCAATACAATAAACTAGATGGTAAAGTTGTTGGGAAACATTTAGGAGCTCATTATTTTACCAAAGGACAGCGTAAAGGTTTAGCTGTTGGAGGAACCAAAGAGCCTTTATTTGTAATTGAAACTGATGTCCTTGAGAATGTTATTTATACAGGGGAAGGAAAACTTCACAAAGGATTGTATCGCAGTGTTTTATTTGTTTCTAATGAAGAAGAACACTGGATTCGAGAAGATCTTCAACTAAAAAATAATGAATCTATGGATGTTGAGGCTAGGATTCGATATCGTCAACCCTTGGAGAAAGCTATCTTATATAAAGTAGAAAAGGGAATATTTGTAGAATTTCAAAATCCTCAATCTGCGATTCAAGAAGGTCAATTTGTGGCCTGGTATCAAAATGAAGAATTATTAGGATCTGGTGTCATTTCTTAAATAATATATTGCTATGAAAAAAAATATATTACTAATCATGTTAATGATTACAGGTAATTTTTTTGCTCAAGATTCAATTGTAAATTATTTGGACAGTAAGGAAAACAAAACTAAAAAATCAAAAGCCTTTTTTGTAGAGACTTTAGTAAAAAAAAACGATCTCTGGGTTCAAACCCTTTATCATCGAAATCGAAAGATTAAAAAAAAAGGACAATATGTAAAAAAAAATAAATCTTTACCAATAGGAAATTTTTATGAATTTTTTAGATCTGGAAATCTTAAAAGAGTATATTCATTTAATGATGTAAATCAATTGGATGGTTATACAAAAGCATGGTTTCCAGAAAATAAATTGAATTATACTGGAAATTATGACAATGGGAGTAAGGTAGGAATATGGAAATATTATCATGTCAATGGAAAGATAGCATGTAAACAATATTTTCAAAATTCAAAGAACATAAAAACGGTTGTTTTTGATGAAGATGGAATCAAAATAGAAAAAGATTTAATTGAGTTCAAACAACCAGAATTTGAAGGTGGTGGGATTGATAATTTTTTTAAACATATCAAAAGAATTCATGAAAATATTGATTTTCAAATCAATGGGATTATTTATATTAATTTTGATATAAGCGCAGAAGGTATAGTAAATAATGTGTCTATAGATGATAATATTCCAATAAAATTGAAAAGAAAACTGATCCTTTATTTTGAAAGTATAGAAGGTTGGTCTCCGGCAATTAATATGAATAGAAAAATTCCTTATTATTTTACTTTGCCTTTAAATTTTAGAGTTATTATTGAAGAAAGGTAAAATGAATAAGATTACAGAATTATTTAGCATTCAATACCCAATTGTTCAGGGAGGCATGGTTTGGGTAAGTGGTTGGAAATTAGCATCAGCTGTATCTAACGCTGGAGGCTTGGGTTTAAT
>Ga0213863_10002005_pt1 | contig 14580 bp, 9 predicted proteins | sample PICome_8_FD_160128 | JGI IMG/M metagenome (GOLD analysis project Ga0213863, IMG submission 160128) | Coastal seawater microbial communities near Pivers Island, North Carolina, United States - PICO497 | ecosystem: Environmental > Aquatic > Marine > Coastal | place: USA: North Carolina | collected... | reverse complement strand
GCGTCCCGCTCCTCAGACCCTCCCCGTCCTCCCCGCGATCGGCCTCGCCGCGATCGGGCTCGCCGCCTTCGCCCTGGATGGCGCCCTCGATGGCGCCCTCAACGGCGACGGACCGACCCCGCACGCCCCGGAGACGGAACGCCGTCCGGCGCAGATGCCCTTCCCCGGGGCGCCGCTGGCTCCCCCCACGGACCCGCGCGGCGCCGGCGAGGGAGAGGCGGGTGAGGACCGAGCCGAGCGCGCGCGCTGGATCGAACAGCTCCACCTCGCGGCCCCCGGCGCGGACTGGAGGGCCATCGAGCGAGCGAACCAGGCCGCGGAGCTCGAGCGACGCAACGAGGCGGCCCTCGCGGACAGCGGCGGCTCGCTGCCCTGGGTCTGGGACGAGGTGGGCTCCAGGAACCAGGCGGGCCACACGCGCTGCGCAGCGCTCGGCGCCATGCGCGCCGACGGCCGCTTCCTGTACGTGGGCTCCGCAGGCGGCGGCCTGTGGCGAGGGCGCGAGGACGGGACCGGATGGACGCCCCTCTCCGACAGCGTCTACGGGGGCGTGGACGACGTCGTGGCCATCGAGCCCGCGAACCTCGCCGACGACGACGTGCTCGTGATGCGCCGGGGGACCTCCGTCCTGCGGAGCGCCGACTCAGGCCAGACCTGGCAGTCACCCAGCGGCCTCGGCGGGATCACCAGCGCGCGCCGGATGGTGCGCGCCGCGGACGCCGCCCAGACGGTCTTCCTCTTCGGGAGCGCCAACATCCCGGGCGTCGGTGAGAAGAGCGCGCTCTACGCCTCCGTGGACGGCGGCCAGAGCTTCACGCTGCGCTACAACTTCGGGACCAACTGGAGCGGGGATATCTGGGTCCCGCGCACCGCTGCCCTCGGCGGTAGCGCCGTGTACATCCTCCAGCGCGGGCGGATCTTCGTCAGCGTGAACGACGGCTTCAACTTCGCTCCTGGGCTCGACGTGGACACCGCGGCCACGGCGGGCGACATCGTCGGCTCTGAAGCGGGCGGCCCCACGCTCTACCTCGCCCTGCGTCAGAGCAACGGCGACTGGAACCTCCACCGCTCGGACGACGCCGGGCAGTCCTCGGTCTTCGTGCGGACGCTGAACAGCTTCTGGGGGAGCACCCAGTCCATGGCGGCCTTCGCCCATGATCCCTCGCGCCTGATCTACGGCGGGGTCGAGGCCTGGGTCTCCACCAACGGCGGCGCGTCGGCCTCCAGGATCAACACCTGGGGCTCGTACTACGGCGACCCGGCGAACCGGCTCCACGCGGACATCCGCGGCATGAGCCCCCTGGTCGATCGGGACGCGCCGGGCGAGCCGGACCTCGTGTTCATCAACACCGACGGCGGCACCTACATCACCTCTGACGGCGGCGTCACGGTCCAGAACCTGAGCCTCGAGGGGCTCGGCGTGGGCCAGTTCTACTCGACCCACACGTCGGTCCTCGATCCCCGTCGCATCAGCGGCGGGACCCAGGATCAGGGGTACCAGGTGGGCCTCCTCGACGTCTCCGCCACCGGGCCTGGACCGACCACCGACTTCGACCAGCTCATCAGCGGGGACTACGGGCACCTGGTGAGCGGGGACGGCACCCACGACCTGGTCTACTCCACCTACCCGGGCTTCATCCTCGTCCAGGACGGCGAGGTCAACCCGACCCTGCGCACCCTCGACTTCCCCTCCGGCTCGAGCCAGCTCTGGCTCCCGCCCGTGGTGGCGGACCCCAACGACCCCGACGAGTTCTTCTTCCTCGGGGAGCGGCTCTACCACTACGACCGGCCCATGGCGGCCTGGACGCCCTCGGTCTGGTCGACTCAGGACTTCGCGGCGGGGAGCAGCAGCTACCTCTCGGCCCTGGCCTTCGCGCCGTCGGCTCCCTCCCGGGCCTACGCGGCCACGAACACCGGTCGGCTCTACCACTCGAGCGACGGGGGCGTGACCTGGACCCTCGGCTCCACCGGCGGACCGGGGTCCCACTACTTCTACGGCTCCGCGATGCTCGTGGATCCCCAGGACCCCGACCACGCCTTCGTGGCCGGGTCTGGCTACGGCAACCCCGCGGTGCGCGAGACCCGGGACGGCGGCGCCACCTGGCAGGCCCGGTCGGCGGGGCTGCCCAGCACGCTGGTGCACGACATCGCCTGGTCCCCGGACGGGAGCGGTGACCTGTTCGCGGCTGCCGAGGCGGGGGCGTTCCACTTCGACGCCGCCACCTCCACCTGGTCCAACGCCATGGGGACCGAGGCGCCCGCCACGAACTACTGGTCCGTGGAGACGGTGCCCGCGAGCCCGCGGGTCCGCTTCGGGACCTACGGCCGCGGCATCTGGGACCTGACCGTGCTGGGCGGCGGCGAGCTGGGCGTTCGGATCTGCTCTCCCGCCGCAGCCAACGTGTCGGGCGTGCCCGCCGTGATCCGCGCCCTGGGGAGCCCATTCGTCGCCGACAACGACCTCACCCTGGTGGCCAACGCGCTGCCGTCGAACACCCTCGGCTTCTTCCTCGCCTCCCCCACCCAGGGCTTCATCCCCTACCCCGGCGGCTCCGTGGGCATCCTCTGCCTCGGGGGCCCGTTCGGGCGCTACCAGTCTCTGGCGCAGAACTCCGGGCTCTTCGGCTCCATCGCCCTCCCGGTGGACGTCGCCGCCATCGCCCAGCCCACCGGGCCCGTGGCGGGCCAGCCCGGCCAGACCTGGTTCTTCCAGGCCTGGTACCGGGACTCGATCCTCTCCTTCCCCACGTCCAACTTCACGGACGCGATCGCGGTCCGGCTGCGCTAGACGACGGGCGCCGGGCCGAGGACCTCCGCCAGCGCCTCCACCAGCCGCGCGACCTCAGCGGGGGTGTTGTAGTGGACGAGGCTGACCCGCACGACGCCGTCGCGCTCGAGGAGCCCGAGGTCACGAATGAGCCGGTAGGCGTAGAAGTGACCGAACCGAACGGCGACCCCGCGCTCATCGAGCAGCGGCGGGATCTCGCTGGCGGCGCGACCCTCCACCGTGAAGGAGACGGTCGGGACGCGCCGCTCACTGGAGGGTGAGGCGTCTCCGACGAGCGCGACGAGCGGGTGAGCGCTCAGGAAGTCGAGCAGCGGTGCCACGAGGGCCTCTTCCTGGGCAGCGATCAGCTCGAAGGCGCGCTCCAGGGTCGAGGGCTCGCCGCCCTCCGCGCCGAGGGTCCCCAGGTACTCCGTGATGCCTGGGAGCGACGCCACCAGCTCGTAGTTGACCCCGCCGGGCTCGAACTTCCGCGGCAGCTCGCCCTCGCCCACGAAGAAGTGGTTGATGCTGCCGGTCTCCAGCAGCACCTCCCGGCGCCCGAACATGACCCCCACGTGGGGGCCGTAGACCTTGTAGAGGCTCGCAAAGTAGAAGTCGACGCCGAGGGCTCGCACGTCCACACGCCGGTGCGGCGCATAGGCCACGGCGTCCACGCAGGTCAGCGCCCCCGCCGCCCGGGCCAGCGCGGTGCAGGCCCGCACGTCGGTGATCGACCCGACGATGTTGGAGCAGTGCGTGAAGGCGACGAGGCGCGTGCGCTCGCCCAGGAGTTCGGCGAGGTCATCGGGGTGGAGCTCACACGTGTCAGGGCGGACACGCCACTCTCGCAGGATGATCCCCGAGGCCTCGAGCCGACGCCACGCCCCCACGTTGGTCTCGTGGTCGACGTTGGTCACGATCACCTCATCCCCCTCCGACCAGCCCGGCCGGAGCGCAACGGCGAGTTGGTTCACCAGGGCCGTGGAGGACGCCCCGACGATGACCTCCTCCGGGGTCGCCCCGAGCAACTCCGCCGCCGCAGACCGGCCGCTCGCCACGGCCGCGCTCGCATCGACCGAGGGCCCGTAGCTGGCGCCGAGCTGCACAGGGTGCTGGGTCAGGAACCCGTGGAGCCGGTCGATGACCTGCTTGCAGGGGACGCTTCCCCCGGCGTTGTCCATGAGCACCCACGGCGTATCGAGGGCGGGGAACTGGGAGCGGACGTGGTCGAGGTCGAGCATCGGAGCCAGCGCAGGGAGCTGGGGTTGGGCTGTGGAGGACGCCAGGCCAGGCGCGGCCGGCGTCCACAGGTTGACCTCAACGGGGCCGGACGTCACCCGTCTCTCGCGGCAGACCGACCGGCATCGTCCCCGGATCGAGCCCGCAGGCCCCACCGATCCCCGCTTCGCGGGCTCCGCCGGCTCCGCAGCGGGCCCTCGCTCGCTAGACTCCCCGCCCGATGTCCCTGCTCATTCTCGAAGACGTCAAGAAGCACTTCGGCGCCCAGGAGGTGCTCCGCGGCGCGTCACTCACCATCGACCCCGGCCAGAAGATCGGGATCGTCGGGCGCAATGGCGGCGGTAAGACCACCCTGTTCCGGATGATCGCCGGGGAGGAGACCCCCGACTGGGGCTCGGTCCGCGTGCGCAAGAAGGCGCGCCTCGGCGTCGTCCCCCAGCGGCCCAAGTTCGCGGAAGGCGAGACCGCGCGGGACTACGTGGGCACCGGCCTCGACGAGCTCCACCGGACCATCGAGCGCTACGAGGCGTGCGCCGAGGAGATGGGGGCTGCCGAGGGCGAGAAGCTCGAGCGGCTGATGAGCGAGCACGACCGCCTCGGCGGCCGCATCGACCAGCTCGGCGGCTGGGACACCGAGCGCAAGGTGGAGACCGTCCTCGGCGGTATCGGCCTCCCGGAGACCCACTGGGACCGCGAGGCCCGCCTGCTGTCCGGCGGCGAGAAGAACCGGGTGGCCCTGGCCCGAGAGCTCATCGGTGGCCACGACCTGCTGCTGCTCGACGAGCCCACGAACCACCTGGACCTCGAGGGCATCGAGTGGCTTGAGCGGTACCTGAAGGACCTGCCCACGGGCGTCCTGATCGTCAGCCACGACCGCCGGCTCCTGACCAACTGCATCGACCGGATCGTCGAGCTGGAGCGCGGCCGGCTCGTGGCGTACGCGGGCAACTACCCCAAGTACCTGCAGCTCAAGGCCGAGAAGTTCGAGTCCGAGCAGCGCGCGTGGGAGCAGCAGCAGGAGCTCCTCCGCAAGGAGGAGTCCTTCATCAAGAAGCACATGGGGAGCCAGCGGACGGCCGAGGCCAAGGGGCGCGCCAAGAAGCTCTCCCACGTGGAGCGCCTGGAGAAGCCCCACCACGACGTTCGCCGGCCGCGGATCAAGGCGCCGGAGGCTGCGCGCGGCGGCGAGCGGGTGCTCCACACCGAGCGCCTCTTCGGCGGCTACGATGAGAACGTCCTGCTGAAGGACGTGGACATCCGCGTCGGCAGGGGCGAGCGCATCGGGATCGTCGGCCCCAACGGCGCCGGGAAGTCCACGCTCATGAAGATCATCGCGGGCAAGCTCGCGCCGCTCTCCGGCGAGGTGGTGCGCGGACACGGCGCGCGGGTCGCCTACTACGATCAGGACACCTCCCACCTGCGCGATGACCACACGCCCCTCGAGGAGGTGCGGCGGCACTACCCCGAGATGACCGAGCAGGAGATCCGCAACCACCTGGCCCAGTTCCTGTTCCGCGGCAACGAGGTGGAGAAGGTCATCTCGACCCTCTCCGGGGGCGAGCGGGCCCGGCTCTCGCTATCGCTCCTCGTGCTCACGAGCCCCTCTTGGTTCGCCCTGGACGAGCCCACCAACCACCTGGATCTGTCCAGCCGGACCTCCCTCGAGGAGATGCTCGGGGAGTTCCAGGGCGCGATCGTCTGCATCAGCCACGACCGGGAGTTCCTCGACGGGATCTGCAACAAGACCGTGGAGGTCAGCGCCCTGGGCGTCGAGGAGTTCGACGGGAACTACTCCGACTGGCGCGCCTACAAGCTCGCCGAGCGAGACGCCGCCCAGGAGGAGAAGGCCCGGAAGGAGGCCGCCCAGCGCAAGGCCGTCCGCGAACGCGAGGAGGCCGAGCGCCGCCGCGGCGGCGGCGAGAAGAAAGCCAAGGGCGGCTCGAAGAAGAAGGGCACCGGCAAGGGGCCGCGGAACCCCTACATGTTCGAGAAGCTCGAGAAGAAGATCATGGAGCTCGAGCAGGAGCTGGCGACCCTCCACGCCGCGATGGCCTCCGAGGAGGTCTACACCAACGCGGACAAGCTCCGAGACACCCAGTTCCGCATCGCCGAGGTGGAGGCCAACCTGGAGTCCTCCAACGAGGAGTGGCTCAACTGGGAGACCGCCTGATCGCGGTGCGCGGCGGCTCCCGGGCCCCCGGCTCCCGAGAATCCCGCGCGGCAGGCCGCCTGGCCCGCTAACCTCCCCGCCATGCAGACCTTCCTCGAAGAGATCCGCGCGGCCATCCAGGCCGAGACCGGGATCGAGAGCCCGAAGCTGGAGACGCCCCGCGACCTCGCCATGGGCGACGTCGCCTTCCCGTGCTTCGTGCTCGCCAAGGAGCGCAAGACCGCCCCGCCCAAGATCGCGGCTGAGCTCGAGGCCGCGCTCAACGCGCGGATGGAGCGTGTGACCGCGAAGGCCACCGGCCCCTACCTCAACTTCACCATCGAACGCGCCGCCTTCGCGGAGACGGTGCTGACGGAGATCGCCGAGCAGGGCCCGTGCTACGGGACCTCGGCCGAGGGCGCCGGCCAGAAGGTCGTCATCGACTTCTCCTCGCCCAACATCGCCAAGCCCATGAGCGTGGGGCACCTGCGCTCCACCGTCATCGGCGCCGCCATCCAGCGGCTGCACGATGCGCTCGGCTACGAGACCGTGGGCATCAACCACATCGGCGACTGGGGCAGCCAGTTCGGCAAGCTCGTGGCAGCGGTCAATCGCTACGGCGACACCGTGGATCTCGACGGCGACCCCATCCCCGCTCTCCTCGCCCTCTACGTGCGATACCACGAGGAAGAGGGCAGCGACCCCACGCTCGTCGAGGAGGCCCGGGAGGCGTTCCGCGAGTGGGAGAGCGGCGTCGACGGCCCCGTCCGCCAGACGTGGAAGAAGCTCACCGAGCTGTCGCTGGAGGAGTTCGGGAAGATCTACACCCGCCTCGGGGTCAGCTTCGACCTCATCCGCGGTGAGGCGTTCTACGAGCCGCACCTCGACGAGACCGTGGACCGCGTGGTCGCGTCCGGGGTCACCGAGGAGTCCGAGGGTGCGTTGGTCGTGGACCTCTCGTCCTTCGGCAAGATCCCACCCTGCCTGCTGCGCAAGACGGACGGTACGACCCTCTATGCGACCCGGGACCTCGCGGCCGTCTTCCACCGCTGGGAGGAGTTCCAGTTCACCCGCGCCCTCTACGTGGTGGGCGGGGACCAGCGCCTGCACTTCCGCCAGCTCAAGCATGTGCTCGAGCGGATGGGGCTCGACTGGGAGCCGCGGGTGGAGCACGTGAGCTTCGGCATGATGCGTCTCCCCGAGGGCAAGATGAGCACCCGCAAGGGCCGCGTCGTCTTCCTCGAAGACGTGCTGGATGCTGCCGCGACCGAGGCCGCCAAGGTCATCGCAGAGAAGAACCCCGACCTCGCCGAGCAGGCCGCCATCGCCGAGACCGTCGGCGTCGGCGCGGTGGTCTTCAACGACCTGAAGCGAGAGCGGGTCAAGGACATCGACTTCCGCCTGGAGGAGGTGCTCAGCTTCGAGGGCGATACGGGGCCCTACGTGCAGTACACGCACGCGCGCCTGGCCTCCATCGAGCGCAAGGCCGGCGTGGTCGAGGCCGCCCCGGACTGGAGCGTCCTGGAGAGCGCGGCGGGCCTCCTCGGCCAGATGGGTCGCTTCCCTGACGTCATCCGCTCGGCCGCACAGAACGCCGAGCCCTCCGAGCTCACGACCTTCGTGCTCTCCCTCGCCCGGGAGGTCAACTCCTGGGCCGCCAAGGAGCGCGTCCTCGGGCAGGAGCCCGCGGTGACCGCCGCCCGCCTCGCGCTGGTGCGCGGGGCACGGCAGGTGCTCGGCAGCAGCCTGGCCCTCCTCGGTGTGGGCGCGCCCCCCGAGATGTGAACCGGCGACCGCGCCGCCGCGGCGCGGGGTGAGTGAAAACGAAGGAGGGGCAGCGCTGCACGCGCCGCCCCTCCTCCGCATTACGCCAGCGAGCGCCGGCGGCCGCTCACATGAGCATGGTGTTCTGCTTCTGACCGAACAGGCTCTTCAGCCGGCTCATCACGTTGGAGTGGATCTGGCAGACCCGGCTCTCGGTCAGCTCCAGCATCTCGCCGATCTCACGCATGGTGTGGCCGACCTGATAGTACTGCTCGATGATGAAGCGCTCCTTCTGGGTCAGGGACCGGGTGAGGAAGCCCATCATGTCGTCGCGGTTCAGCACGCCGAGCGGGTCGATGGACTTCTTGTCCTCGAGCACGTCGACCTTCTCCATGGAGCTGTCGTCGTCGCGGTCCTCCCACTTGTCGGAGAGGGAGTACATGGCCTTGGCGCTGGCGCCTTGGATCTCCATGGCGAGCTCCTGATGGTCCATCTCCAGCTCCCGCGCCAGCTCGGAGTGGGTTGGCTCACGGCCATAGAGGCCGGTCAAGCGCTGCAGGGCCTTGTCGATCCGGCTCGCCTTGAGGCGCACGAGGCGCGGCACCCAGTCCTGGCTGCGCAGCTGATCGAGGATCGAGCCGCGGATCCGGGTCGTGCAGTAGGTCTTGAACTTGATCCCGCGGCTGGGGTCGAAGCCGCGAATGGCGTCCATCAGGCCGAAGAGCCCGGCGCTCACGAGGTCGTCGAGCTCGATGGACTTGGGCAGCGTCTGGAGCAGGCGCTCCGCGATGTACTTGACGAGCGGGAAGTGCCGCTCCATCAGGACATTCCGAACGCGCTCGAGCTGCTGGACGTCCTTCTTGTTTCGAGCGACCTGGTAGTGCTGCCAGATCTCCTCCGTCGGGAGCTCTTCGACCGGAAGCGCGGGCGACGACTTGCGAGCCGCCTTCTTCCGCGTCGTGGTCCGCTTGCGCGCGGGTGCCGCGGCGACGGGCGCTGCCTTGCGGGCGGTCGTCGCCTTGGATGTGGGTTTCTTCGCGGTCATGGGCGTTGCGCTGGGCGCGGGGCTCCGGTCAGTCGACCTTCAGAAGCGAGTGAGAGGGCGCGTCCAGGCGAGCGCGTCCGTTGAGGAACAGCAGCTCGATCGCAAAGACGCAGGCGACCGGGTCCCCGCCGATCTTGCGGATGAGGCTGAGGCCAGCCTCCATCGTCCCGCCGGTGGCCAGGAGGTCGTCGACCATCAGCACGCGCTCACCGGGCGACACGGCGTCCGTGTGCACCTCGATGGTGTCGGTGCCGTATTCGAGCTCGTACGACTCCGTGGCCGTCTTGGAAGGGAGCTTGCCCGGCTTGCGGATGGGGATGAAGCCCTTCCCCAGGGCGTGAGCCAGAGCCGTCCCGAAGATGAAGCCCCTGGACTCGATGCCGCAGATCACGTCGTAGGACGAGGGGTCCACGAGGCTCGCGAGCCCGTCGATCGAGGCCTTCAGACCCTCCGCGCTCTGGAGGAGCGGGGTGATGTCCTTGAAGAGGATGCCTGGCTTGGGGAAGTCAGGGACGTCGCGGATGAACTGTTCGATCACGGTGAAGCTCCGCGGCGCGGTCCCCGAAGGAGACGGCGGCGCGTAGACGTCTTCGGCGGACCGGGGGATCGACTTGAACCACGACCTCTACATTTCCACGCGTCGGCTCAAGTTGCGGGAATCCGGGGGCGCCTCCACCGGAAGATGTCGCGCAAACCGACAGTTCCGCACCCACAGAGAGCCCCGTTGCAAGCTCCTAGGGTCGGCCATGGAACGGGTCCCGCGACCCGAACGGCTCAAGAGGAAGGCCGACGCCGGCTAGCGGTCTCGGAGCTGGCGGCGCAGCTTCGCCCGCTCGAGGCGGGTGTCCCTGCCGTTGATGCTCGCCAGTTCGAAGAGCTTCAGCGCACGCCCTGGATCCGCGTCCACGCCCCGCCCCTCCAGCACGAGCTCCCCCAGCCGAAAGAGCACGTCCCCGTCCTCCTCCTCGGCGATGCAGGACTCCAGCACCCGGACGGCCTCCGCCTCGTCGCGCTCGATATCCGGCGCGCCCTCGAGGTATCGATCACAGAGCCAGAGGGCGGCGTGGGCGTTCCCACGGCCCGCGGAGCTCCTCACCAGGGTCAGCCCGCGCTCCACGTCGCGCTCAACCCCTTCGCCCTCCATGGTGGCGAAGCCGACGTTCGCGACGGCGTACGGGTCGCCGAACTCCATGGCCTGGCGGTAGTACTCCATGGCGCGCGCCCGGTCCTCATCCACGAACTTGCCGTACCAGTACAGCACGCCCAGGTACGTGATAGCCGACGCGTGGCCGCGCTCGGCGGCCTTGCGCATCCACTTCAGCCCCGCCTCCTGGTCCTGCTCCAGGCCAGGCCCGTCGAGGAGCCTGTCGGCGAGGTCGTGGGCCACCTCGCTGTTGGTCTCGGCGAGCTGCTCGAGGAGCTGCAGGCCCGCCTCCGCGTCGGGCTCGCAGCCGGTGCCGTCCACCATCGCGAAGGCCAGCCAGATCTCTGACCCCGTGTGGCCGAGGGAGGCGGCTCGCTCACGGAACTCGTAGGCACGGACCTCGTCCTCGCGGACGCCCTCGCCGTTCTGATAGCAGATGGCGAGGTTGGCGATGGCGGTGGGGTCCTCGCCGGCGGCCGCGGCGCGGTACCAGCGCAGCATCTCCGAGAGGTCCTGGGGGACGCCCTCACCGAAGCGGTGACGGTAGCCGAGGGTGACCATGGCCGAGGTGTCGCCCCCGTCGGCCGCGAGCCGCAGCCAGCGCAGCGCGGCCTCGTCGTCGGCGAGCTCCTCCTCGAAGAGCTCCCCGAGGAGCCCGGCGCACGCCGCGTCCTCATGGCTCTCCCAACCCTCCTCGAGGATCTGGACCGCGCGAGCCACGTCACGGACCTGGCTGTCGGCAGCGCTCAGGAGCTGGCCGAGGTCGAGGTGCACGTCGTCACTGCCCGCATCGAAAGCACGTTCGTACCAGCGCAGCGCCGCGTCCTCATCAATGTCGACCCCGAGGCCGCCGTGGTAGCAGCGGCCCAGCGCCGCCATGGCCTCCACGTGCCCCTCGCCCGCCGCTCGCTCAAGCCAGCGGAAGGCGGTGGAGGCGCTCTCAGGAACACCGAGCCCATCGGAGTACCTGAGCGCCAGATCGAACTGGGCGTCCAGGTCCCCCTTGCGGGCCCTTGTACGGAGGATCTCGACTTCGAGGTCAGCCATGCCATCGCGGCCCGTCATTCGTCCCGGAGCCCGTCGGGGGCTTCAGGGGCGGGGGCCGCTGGCCGATATCGTAGGGACCTGGGGCCACGGATGTGGTGGATCCGGCGGTCTTGCTCCCGCCGGGGCCTCGGGGCACGCCGCAGACCCATGCCGACGCCCAGCTCACCCGATGACCGATCAGGCCCCCGCAGACCGCCGTCTGCCGGGCTCCAGCCGTGCCAGGGCTGCGTGCACCTGTATTCCACCTGGCGCCCGGAGCGCCCCCGGGGCTGCCGCGCCTATGGGTTCGAGTCGGCCGCTTGGCCCGCCGCCGTGGTCGAGCAATCCTCGGGACACGGCTGCACGCTCTTCGAGTCGCGCAACGGAGGCCGGGAGCCGTCCTCCGAGCGGCGCCACCGGGGCACCCATGAGGGCGGCCTCTACGGATGACCACCATCGGCCCTCGGCGTTAGATCCAAGGGCTCCCGAGCACTAGTCTCTTCGCCATGGACAACGACACCCTGACCGCGGGCCACAACCTCACGTCGCTGCAGACGTTCCTGATCTCGGAGCGCTCGAAGTACCCCCACGCCACGGGCCGGTACACCATGGTCCTCTCGGCGCTCTCGCTCGCGGGCAAGTTCATCGCTGCGCGCTGCCGCCGGGCCCGCCTCGAGGACGTCCTCGGCAGCATGGGCGCGGACAACATCCAGGGTGAGGCCCAGCAGAAGCTCGACGTGATCGCCAACGAGGCGCTCATTCGCTCCCTCGGATCTCGGCCAGGCGTCGCCGTCGTCGCCTCCGAGGAGGACGAGAACCCCATCATCCTCAGCAACGACACCTCGGGCGAGCGGCCCTACGTCGTGCTCTTCGACCCCCTCGACGGCTCGAGCAACCTGGACGTCTGCGGCAGCGTCGGGACGATCTTCAGCATCCTGCTCCACGACCGCCGCGCCGCAGAGGTCGAGGAGAGCGCCCTCCAGCCCGGCCTCCGCCAGGTCGGCGCCGGCTACGTCCTCTACGGCCCGTCCACCGTGCTCGTCCTCAGCACGGGCACGGGCGTGCAGATGTTCGTCCTCGACCCGGCCATCGGCTCGTTCCTGCTCGTCGACGACGACGTACGCATCCCGGAGGCGGGCAAGTCGTACTCCATGAACACGGCCAACCTGGCCTCATGCCCGGAGGGCTATCAGCGCTACGTGGAGTGGGCCAACGGCGACGGCTACTCCATGCGCTACGCCGGCGCCATGGTGGCCGACGTGCACCGCATCCTCATGAAGGGCGGCGTCTTCCTCTACCCGCCCACCGCCAGCTCCCCGAGCGGCAAGCTGCGCCTCATGTACGAGTGCAACCCCATGGCCATGCTCATCGAGCAGGCCGGCGGCAAGTCCTACTCGGGCACCCAGCGCACCATGGAGATCCAGCCCGACGCCCTGCATCAGCGGGTCCCCGTCGTGCTCGGCAGCCCGGACGAGGTCGACCACGTCCTGCGGCACGTCTCCCGCTGACGCTCCAGTCCACGGCCGGCTCCCAGAGGCGCCGGCGGGCCCCCGGCCCGAAGCCGTCTCACGGTGCTCCGCGCTGCACATTCTGACGCCCTGCAGAGTGCCCGACTCCGCACGCAGCCGCGAAGCCCAGACGTCCTCCGCTCGCCTCCTCCGCCCCCAGCGCCCGCGCCATCCTCTGGCAACTCCGGCTCGGACGAGCAAGACTGCAGGATACTGGAACTGAGCGTACACTCCGGCGCTTGCCTGACCGATGCTCACGGACGCGGTCAAAGATGAGCCTGACGTTGGCCCGCGGATTCCAGTCCTTGCCCCCCCCTCATCGATGGCGCCCTGCGTCCTGAGCATGAACGACCCCGACATCTCCTCGAGCCCAGCGGCACCCTACGATTCGCAGCGGCAGCCGGCGGGTTCACTCACACGGGACGTGAAATGATCAAGTGCAAACTCAACACCGGTTGGCGACGCACAGGGCGGCGTGCGCAGAGAGGGAGAGATTAAATGCAGTACGGCCCTGACTGGCTAAGCAAGAAAATCAAGCGCTACGCCGAGCGTCGAGAGATCGCTTCACTCCTGCGCAAGAAGCTCGCACTCGCCAAGGAATCGAAGCGGAACCCCGACTGGGAGCAGCGGTACACATTTGTCTCCGGCGTACAGCGTTCCGGGACCAATATGCTGATGAACATATTGGAGCAGAACCTCGAGACCGACGTCTATCACGAGAGCGACGGCCGCGCCTTCGACAACTACATGATGCGGGACGAGGACATCGTCGAAGAGTTGATGTCGAGGTCACCGTTCCCGAACTTCGTCATCAAGGCGCTGCACGAAGGGGATCGCCTCAAAGGCCTGATGGGGCGCTTCAAGCCCTCGAAGTCAATCTGGATGTTCCGAAGGCACGGCGATGTCGTGAACTCGAACCTGGTGCTCTGGCCTGGCGGGCGAAACTTCATCGAGGACATCGTCGAAGATCGGCTCTCGGCAAGATGGCGTGGCATGGGGATGACAGATGAAACCCACGCGATGGTGCAAGAACACCATCACCCTGAACTGAACGATGCCTCAGCGCTCGGGATCTTCTGGGTCTATCGAAATCAGCTGTACTTTGATCAGGGCCTCGATCGCAGTGACGACAGCCTCCTCATGTCCTACGAGTGGCTGGTCATGAACCCCGAGGAGGGGACGCGGGCTCTGTGCACATTCCTCGGATTGACGCCCAGCCCAGACATGTGGGAATTGATGTCATCGAGCTCGATTGGAAAAGACAAGAAGCCGGACATTGAGGAGCCTGTAAAGCGACTCTGTGTCGATATGCATGAGCGCTTGAACAAGGCTTGGAAGTCCAAGATGTCCGCGCTCGGCGTCGAGGTCTAGGTCCAGCGGCAGGCTTGACGCGACGCGGCGCACGACCAGACCGTCGCTGTTCCCTTCAGGGCTTCTGTCGTCCGGCCAGGGCTTCCGCTTGACCGTGCGATCGGCCCCCTCTGCAGGCAACTCCTGCATGCGGGGCTCCATGGACGAGGGCGATCCCGCTGCCACACTCCCCGAGCGGGTCGGCTAGAAGTCCGACTCCGGCACCCAGCGCACCACGGAGATCCAGCTCGAGGTCAGGGGAACGTCGGCATCAGCGCAAGCAGACGGTCCTTGATCCCGGTCGTCGTGGGACCCGGCTGGCTCGCGAGGAGGTCGACGAGCTCGAAGGGATCGGAGGCCAGGTCATAGAGCTCGAATTGCTGCGATCCCATCCGGTGGATGAGCTTCCAGCGTTGCGTCCGGAGAGCTCGAACATTCGGTCCGGGGAGACCGGGGAAGGGGAACTTGTGCACGAAGAGGGCCTCGCGCTCGCCGCTCTGCTGTGGGTCGGCGAGCTGGGCTGCGAAGCTGACCGAGTCCTCGGCGCCCTGGCCAGGCGGACCGAGCCCGCTCAGCTCGCGAACCGTG
>Ga0213863_10002004_pt1 | contig 14586 bp, 14 predicted proteins | sample PICome_8_FD_160128 | JGI IMG/M metagenome (GOLD analysis project Ga0213863, IMG submission 160128) | Coastal seawater microbial communities near Pivers Island, North Carolina, United States - PICO497 | ecosystem: Environmental > Aquatic > Marine > Coastal | place: USA: North Carolina... | reverse complement strand
CTAGGCTCTAAGATTAAATCAGCTTTTTTTCTGCGGCCATGACGCACTGTAAAATCAGTGTATTAATGGTCATGGGGCCAACACCACCGGGAACAGGGGTGTAGGCTGCGGCAGAATTGATGATGGGCTCTAGCTCAATATCACCCAAACCACCGGGGTGATAACCAGCATCAACTACTACAGCGCCATCTTTTATCCAGTCAGCTTTGATAAACTCAGGCCGACCTACAGCACCTACCAAAATATCAGCCTGTTTAATTAACGACGGAAGATCTTGGGTGCGTGAATGACAAATTGTTACCGTGGCATTGGCATTTAAAAGCATGAGTGCCATCGGTTTGCCTAAAATAGGGCTTCTACCCACTACCACTGCGTGTTTCCCAGAAAGCTCAATGTCATAGGCTTCAAGAATACGCATAATGCCCTGTGGTGTAGCAGAGCCATAGGCGGGTTCGTTCATTGCCATACGGCCAAAGCCTAGACAGGTCACGCCATCGACATCCTTTTCTGCAGCAATAGCATCAAAGCAAGCACGTTCATCGATTTGAGCGGGAACTGGATGCTGTAACAAAATGCCATGACAGTTTGGGTTGGCATTTAACTCATTTATCTTAGCTAAAAGTTGCTCTGTGGTTGTTTGCTCTGATAATTCAACAGCAATGCTTTCCATGCCTATTCGCTTACAGGCATTTTGTTTCATCTTTACATAGGTTCCAGAGGCAGGATCTGAGCCCACTAATATAGTGGCAAGGATAGGCGCCTGATCATTATTAGCCAGTTTTAAGGCAGTTACACGATCACTGAGTTCAGCTTCAGTTTTTTTTGCTAAAGATTTGCCATCAAGAATAAGTGCAGACATAAAAGGTTAGCCTATTTACGGTTGATTGAGTTCAGCATTAACACAGAATAATACAGCAGTATTTTACCTGAAAAATGTTTACAGATAAAAACAATGATTAGTAAATTGATAAAAAATTAACAGAAGGGGGAAATGGGGTGGACGACGGGGATTGAACCCGCGACCACCGGAATCACAATCCGGGGCTCTACCAACTGAGCTACGTCCACCATCACAATAGAAAAGACCGTTTGTACGCCAAGCTTAACAACTGCAAGATATCTTAAGACTTAAATGGCGCGCCCGGCAGGATTCGAACCTGCGACCCACGGCTTAGAAGGCCGTTGCTCTATCCAGCTGAGCTACGGGCGCATTCATAGTCAACCAATTCAGCCTAACCCTACAGCCGGAAAGTGGTCGGGGATGAGGGATTTGAACCCCCGACATCCTGCTCCCAAAGCAGGCGCGCTACCAGACTGCGCTAATCCCCGAATGTCTCACCAAGCGGTCTCTAATGAGAGGGCGCATAATACTGACCAACTCCCATCTCGTCAATCTGAAATAGGGTTCTTATATCAATTTATTTAACTTATTTTTTAAAAACCCTTCCATGAGCCATATATTTCGCGGTAAAAAAATGTCACTAGTTAACGAAACCAAAGAGTCAGACATTGTTATAGACTGGGTAAACGGAACAGTTACACTGCTGTTAATGGAGGAATTTATTATGTTCACAGGCGACAAGCTCAGTCTTACTAAAATAGAAAACGATTTTCTAGAACTCAACTTTAATAGTGCAGTGGGTTCCGTCAATAAGCTCGATAAACAAACCTTGGATGAGCTTCATCAGGCATTAAGCATTGCACAACAGCAGGATGTTGCTGGCTTGATCTTAACCAGTAGTAAGAACGCGTTTATCGTTGGTGCAGATATTACTCAGTTTAAGCAGATGTTTGATGCCTCTGAAGAGCACTTCTTAGACTCTGCTAGTCATATCAACGGCATGATGTCGTGCATCGAAAACATGCCATTTCCTACGGTTGTTGCAATTAATGGTTTTGCCTTGGGTGGCGGTTTAGAGGTTTGCTTGGCCTGCGATGCTCGCATAATATCTACGCAGGCGCGTATAGGCCTTCCTGAAACCGGTCTAGGTATCCTTCCAGGCTGGGGCGGTACCGTTCGTTTGCCACGCTTAAGTGATTTTGCCACTGCCTTAGAATGGATAACGTCCGCACGCCAATACAGTGCACAAAAAGCCTTTAAATCCGGTATTGTCGATCAGGTGGTTGAGCCTGAAAATCTTCGCTCTGAAGCCCTTTCTTATTTAGCGAATATGGCCTCTGGTGAAATTGATTATTGTCTGGTTCGTAAGCGCAAATTATCTCCTGTAAACCAAGGCCAAGCGGAAATTGATGCCATTGCTAATATGGCTAAAGCCATGGTGTTGGATAAGACAGCCGGTCATTATCCTGCGCCCATACGTGCAATCGAGCTAATCACTCAATCCGCTTCACTTACCCGTGACCAAGCGATCAAAAAAGAAGCAAGTGTTTTCTATGAGCTCTCACAAAGCCCTGAGGCGCGCGCTTTGATTGGACTGTTTGTCGGTGACCAGTATGTGGCTCGTAAGGCACGTAGCTACGCCAAAGCTTTATCACAGCCACTGCCCGATATTTCACTTGGCGCTGTTGTTGGTGCAGGAATCATGGGTGGGGGTATCGCGTATCAATCGGTGACTAGAGGCTGTCCTGTTGTTATGAAAGATATAGCTCAGCCGGCATTAGATTTGGGTATCAGTGAAGCTCAAAAACTACTGGGTAAAGCGGTATCTAAGGGCAAATTAGATGAGGCTAAGGCCTCGAGCATCTTGGCCATGATTAATCCCACCCTAGACGATAAGGATCTGCAAAATACGCAATTTGTAGTTGAAGCCGTAGTTGAGCATTTGCCGATCAAAAATGCGGTTTTATGCGCATTGGATAAACAATTAGCCGATGATGCGATTATTGTTTCCAATACTTCCAGTATTTCGATTAATCAATTAGCAAAGTCCCTAGAAAAACCTGAGCGATTCTGTGGTATGCACTTTTTTAATCCAGTGCATGTTATGCCTCTTGTGGAGGTCATTCGAGGTGAGCATACATCAGACCAAACCATTGCAGCAGTCTGTAATCACGCCCTTCGGCTTGGGAAAAAGCCGATTGTGGTTAATGATTGTCCTGGGTTTTTAGTTAATAGAGTGCTATTTGCTCAATGCTTCGCTATGGAGTTATTGTTGCGTGATGGTGTTAGCTTTCAGCAGATAGATCAGGTGATGGAACAATGGGGTATGCCTATGGGACCAGCGTACCTAATGGATGTGGTTGGCTTAGATACCATTATTCATTGTTATTCAGTGATGTCTGAAGGTATTCCTGAGCGTTTTGTTCATAATGTTACAACGCCTACAGAGTCTCTATTAAATGCTGGTCGACAGGGACAAAAAAATGGCATGGGTTACTACAGTTACACAGCGGGAAAGGGCGGCCGTCCTGAAAAAACTATTGATCCTCAGAGTATTGAATTACTTGAGTCCATTTTTGGTAAGAGTAAAGATATTGATTCACAGACTATTATTGACAGACTGTTACTACCCCTAGCAATTGAAATGAATTATTGCATAGAAGAAGGCATTGTGGATTCTGCTATCGAAGCCGATATGGCCCTGATAGGGGGAGTTGGGTTCCCGCCCTTTAGAGGCGGAATCTGTCGCTGGATGGATGAGCAGGGGCTTGAGGCAATATGTCAGAAAGCCGACAGCTATAGCGGCATAGGCGAGCTTTACAGGCCTACACAATCAATGCGCGATATGGCGAGTGCGGGTACTAAATATTACCCTTAGCTTCTTGGTGCAGGGTCACCCTGAATAAACGGACCATCGACACAGATACGCTTACCCTCTGGAGTTGCACAGGCACCACAGATACCCACACCGCATTTGGTGAGGTAGTCAATTGCGCTATGAATCTGATGGTCGCCGCAGAATTCACGCTGAACTGCTGCTGCCGCATGAACCATAGATGCTGGGCCACAGTTGTAGAACATGATGTTTTCAAGTTCTTGCTTAGACATTTCTTGTAGACGTGCGCGTAGCATCTCAGTGACAAAACCTTGGAAGCCCATGGTGCCATCATCTGTCGCTATATGAACATCAGCAATTTTTTGACATTCATCAAGATAATAATGACGCTCTGCAGTTCTGGCGCCGGTAAATATCTCTGCGTTGCCAAAATCCCTAGCCAACTGATAGACAGCGGCAAGACCAGTACCACCAGCAACCGCCATAATCTTGGCGCCATCATGGGGCTGGACAGCTATACCATGAGGGCCTCGAACATAGACTTCACTACCTACCTCAAGTTCCATTAGTGCATGAGTAAAAATACCCACATCAATAACGGCTAACTGGAAGGGATCATCGGATAGGGCAGAGAAAGGTTTCTCACCAACACCGGGTACCCAAAGGAAGACAAACTCACCAGCCTGAATGTTAATTTTTCGATCAAAGGTGAGTACACAGATATCTTCACAGATGCGCTCATTTTTCACCAACACTACGGGTTCAAAATTCATATCTATGTCGTAGCGAATATGATTTTCAGCTTTGTTGGAAGCAAAGCAAATATCAGATTCTAACTGGTTAAAGTAATCAGCCATTTCAGCAGTGGTCATACCCGTTAGAGCAGAACCAACACCCACAATGTCAGCACCTGCATCCATAGTCTCACGGACATCAGCCGCGCTACTAATACCACCACAACCAATAATAGGTAAATCACAAACTTCACGTATTTCACGAATACACTTAAGCGCAATAGGCAAGACTGCCTTACCTGACATACCACCAGCACCATTACTCAGTACAGGATGGCCGTGAGCAGAGGTATAGCCTGGTCCTAGTGTATTGATAGCACAGATAGCATCGGCACCACCCTCAACAGCAGCCAAGGCTATTTCAGCGATATTGGGTGTGTTGGGGGTTAATTTCGGTACTACAGGTATATCCACTACCGCTTTCACAGCCGCAGTAATTTCACGAACTAATGCAGGGTCTTGACCCATAGCCATTCCATAACCGGTGGCATGAGGACAGGACAAGTTTAACTCTAGGCCGTCTGAAACTGGCGCCATAATTTTCGCCACTTCAACAAATTCCTCAACACTGCCACCAAAAATCGAGGTTAACAAAAAGCGATCTTCTGGTACCTTCAAATCAGCCATTAATTCGGCAGCAACAGAGGCGCCAGGGTTGGTTAACCCAACCGCATTCACAAAGCATCCCGGTGCATACTGGCTATAGACAGGCTCGCGATTACCCGCACGTGACTCTAAGCCAACACTTTTCGTAGTGATGACGCCAATCTGCGGAATATCATCAAAAGTCGCTTGGATTATTGAGGTTGCCGTAGTAACAATGCCTGATGGGATTGTGAAAAGGCCAGAGATGTTTTTGCCGAGAAATTCTGTATTCAAGTTGATTAGCTCAAAGAAAATTAAAAACAATCGTTATACGTCCAATTATACCGATTTTATCAAATTAATCTGCCTTGATAGGCTAAATATCAGCAAATATTTTGTTATAGTTTTAAGATTAATGGTGAATAACAACAAAAAGGATCATGTCGAGTGAAGATCAAAGCCACGAATATTTCTATCTTATTAGGGCTCATGCTTTCATGTAGTTGCCTTGCTGTGAGTGCTGATAGCTCCGCGGGTAGTTCTAATGATACTTTTCTCGATAAAGATGCACGCTTTCATCCAGTTATTAGTGAACTGGGGTTGGTGGTTTCTCAGGAAGCTATTGCCAGTCAGGTCGGTGCTGATATCCTCGAGGCTGGTGGTAATGCAATTGACGCTGCTGTCGCCACCGGATTTGCTTTAGCCGTCACCTTACCCAGAGCGGGTAATCTGGGTGGTGGTGGCTTTATGATGGTGTATTTAGCAAAAGAAAATAAAACCATTGCCATTGATTATCGCGAAATGGCCCCTTTGTCTGCTGATAGAGATATGTTTTTAGACTCAAAGGGCGATGTTGATAATCAAAAGGCACGTTTTAGTGCACAGTCTTCTGGTGTTCCCGGCACTGTTGCAGGTTTACTGCATGCGCTTGAGCAATATGGCACTCTGTCACTATCAGAGGTATTAAAACCCGCTGTAAAATTGGCTAGCCAGGGGTTTAAAGTCAATCATGATCTTGCCGATTCGCTGCGCCTAGGCACCAAACGGCTATATCAGCATGCCGCATCTAAACACTATTTCTACAAACCAGAGGGTGAATACTATCTACCGGGTGAGTTATTTGTTCAATCGGATTTAGGTTCAACCCTCAAAAGAATATCAGAGCAGGGTAGTTCTGGATTTTATAAAGGGAACACCGCTGAGCTTATTGTTGCGCAAATGCAACGTTCAGGCGGACTGATTACTCTTGATGATTTGGCGAGTTATAAGGTGGTTGAACGTGAGCCTGTGTGTGGCTCATATCGTCAATATTCTCTCTGTGCTATGCCGCCACCTTCTTCTGGTGGTATACATCTCATACAGATGTTAAATATTTTAGAAAACTTTGACCTAAAAAAGATGGGTCATAACTCTGCTGCTTATTTACATCATTTGATAGAAGCCATGCGTACTGCCTATGCTGACCGTAGTCTGTATTTAGGTGACCCAGATTTTACCCCAGTACCTACCAATCAATTGATTGATAAAGCCTATGCTCGATCTCTTAGCACAGAAATTAATAGTAACAAATCACGCCGTTCAAAAGATGTATACCCCGGCCTTGATAAGTGGGTAGCCGCACAACCCAACGAAAGCGAAGAGACTACCCATTATTCCACTTGGGATAAGCAGGGCAATGTTGTCAGTAACACCTATACCCTAAATTTTGCCTATGGCAGTGGTATAGCAGTGGAGGGTGCAGGTTTCTTATTGAACAATGAAATGGATGACTTTTCTGCTAAACCGGGTTCGGCTAATGGGTATGGTCTAATTGGCGGTAAGGCAAATGCCATACAGCCTAAAAAGCGTCCCCTGTCCTCAATGACACCCAGCATTTTATTTGATAGCAATAACAACCCCATTCTCGCCACCGGAACGCCTGGCGGGAGTACCATTATTACAATCGTCATGCAGATGATTCTTAATACCATTGAATTTAATATGGGGATTGCTGAGGCTACTGCCGCCCCAAGAATTCATCATCAATGGCTTCCTGATACTATAAGCTATGAAAATGGTATCTCCATTGATAGCTTAAATATACTCTCAAGAATGGGACATAACATTTCACCAAAAGCACGTGTGCTTGGTTCTACTCAAAGTATTGCATCAAAATCTAGTTTCCTAGAGGGCAGTGCTGATTCGAGACGGCAGGGCGCGGCTGCACTCCCACAAAAAAAATAAATTTGTTTTAAATTTATTAATACATTCTTAAATAATTGTCTATTATTAATATATGAATAGATTATCTATATCTATCTATTTAGTGATAACCCTTCGTACTTAGTTTTGGTGGTATACAAAGCTGATTCTCTAGTTGCTATCCAAATGTACTATTGCAAAACAAAAAAAGAAGATACAGCGGCCTTTACAGAACAATTTAATGATAAAGATATTTGTTTGGATTTGACGGATAATTTTTCTGCAGCCCTGTCTAGTAACAATACTCACAATTTATTTTCTAACGGAAAAAAAGAATTTGTGTTTTGGCTGATAGAAACTAATCAGTAAAAACTTGCCAATTGTTACTTAAATTGACCATTGCGATATGTTTTTTTAGTATCTGAGTTCAAGTTTATTTTTGCAACACGGCGCTCCCCAGTATCATCAACTAGTTCTGGGTATTTTGGTTGCGTCATAAACTGGGCAAACCAGTTAAGCAGCAATTCATCATCATCAAGGGTTTGATTAAGTAAAGATCTAATTTGCTGTAAATATGCACTAGAAATGGGCTGTGTTGCCATTTCTGGTGTTAGTAGGGGGTCGGTAAGCAAATCATTGCTGTCGCCCTTACTGATTAACTCGGTGGTTAAATCATCGAGCATCTCTGTCACAGTGGGCGCACGAAAGCCAACTGAGTAGGTAGTGCAATCACCTATGGCCACACCATGGTGGCTATACTTTGGGGGTATATAGAGCATATCGCCACAGTTAAGTGTCCACTTTTCTGTAAACTTTTCATTGGCTAGAATACGCAAATTAGAATGGGGGAGTAGGGCACTATTATGGTCACAGCGGCCACCTACCGACCATTGGCGCTGACCCTCACCCTGAAGCAGGAAAACATCGTAATTATCAAAATGGGGGCCGACATTGCCGCCATCAGCGGCGAAACTCACCATAATATCGTCTATTCGCCAGCGCGGTAAAAAAGCAAAATGATTTAAGATCTCAGCAACTTCTGGCACCCACAGATCCACCGCCTGAACTAATAATGTCCAGTCTTTCTTGGGAAGGTTTTGGAATCGCTGTTCATCGAAAGGCCCATGCTCAATTTGCCAGTCTTTACCCACCACTAATCGTGATTCAACCTCGGGCTCTAGGGATAAACCAGCAAGGTCATTGCCATCAATAGGTGGCTGAAAATTAGGTATAGCATTGCGAATCAGCAGCGGTTTTTTTTGCCAGTACTCAGCCAAAAATTCTTCAGCCGAGATGGCGCCTAAAACAGGGAAGCTATTCATTATGCCTGTTAGATAGTCTTAGCTTGCTGAACCGCATTACCAATGTAGGTGCTTGGCAATAAGGCAATTAGCTCGGCTTTTGCTTGATCGGGCATGTCTAGGGCTTTAACAAAGGCTTCAATGGTTGCCTGATCGATAGTATTACCACGGGTCAGTGCTTTTAACTTTTCGTAGGGCTTCTCTATACCGTAGCGACGCATTACGGTTTGAATAGGTTCGGCTAGCACTTCCCAGCAGTTATCTAAATCTTCTTGAAGACGAGCTTCATTCAGTTCCAGTTTACTTAGGCCCTTATCAAGTGAGGCATAGGCAATCATGGAATAACCCAGTCCGACACCCATATTACGCAGAACAGTTGAGTCCGTTAGGTCTCGCTGCCAGCGTGAGATCGGTAATTTAGCAGTTAGATGGCCATAGAGGGCGTTAGCAATACCCATATTGCCTTCGGCATTTTCAAAATCGATAGGGTTGACCTTATGAGGCATAGTGGAAGAACCCACCTCACCGGCAATGGTCTTTTGCTTAAAGTATCCTAGAGAGATATAGCCCCAGATATCGCGGGCAAAATCAATCAGGATGGTATTAGAGCGCGATAGGGCATCAAATAGCTCTGCCATATAATCATGAGGCTCTATTTGCGTAGTATAGGGATTAAAGCTTAACCCAAGGCCTTCGATAAACTGCTGAGCATTGTCCGCCCAATCAATCTCGGGGTAGGCTGAAAGGTGGGCATTATAGTTGCCCACTGCGCCATTGATTTTACCCAAGAGTGGTACTGCGCTTATTTGTTCAAGCTGGCGGCGCAAACGATATACTACGTTAGCAATCTCTTTACCCACTGTGGTAGGGGATGCTGTTTGCCCATGGGTGCGGGATAGCATGGGTACATCGGCAAATAGTTTTGCCATCTCTGCTAACTTATCAGTAATCTGTGTCAGCGCTGGAACAACCACGGTATCGCGACCTGTTTTAAGCATTAGCCCATGAGATAGGTTATTAATATCTTCAGAGGTGCAGGCAAAGTGAATATATTCACTGACTGCATTTAATTCGGCATTATCGGCAATACTTTCTTTAATAAAATACTCAACCGCCTTTACATCGTGATTGGTCGTGCTTTCTATATCTTTAATACGCTGTGCTTGCTCAACCGAAAAACTATCCACTAAGTTATTCAAAAAATCGTTAGCCGCTTCAGAAAAAGGCTTCACTTCGTCTATCTGTGAATGTTGGCTTAGTTGTTGTAACCAGCGAACCTCAACCAAAACACGAAAACGAATTAAACCATATTCACTAAAAACATCACGAAGCTGAGATGTTTTTGAGCCGTAACGGCCATCAATTGGAGCCACTGCGGTAAGTGCAGAAAGCGGCAAATTTTGCGTAGAGTCTTGCATAAAAAGTTCCAAATTAAATGAGATTTAGAAAAAAACGATTATAACGGGTTTGTCGAGGGATTTCAGGGTTCTGTTTAGGGGTTTCAGTAAACTGTTATATCAGTCATTAGTCTGCGGCTTGATGATCCGCTATTACTTTTAGAATCGCCTTGCGTTGAATTAAAAGATGGCGGCGTTTGCCACCTAACTGACGCCATAAAAAAGCATTCCTAATAGCTGAAAACAACATGCATCGAATACGAGCGGCTATGGCAGGTTGCTGGAGATAAACCCCAGCACCCAATACTTGAATCCTTAAGCGCATCTGGCTAATGGTATCCTGATAGAGAGAGGCAACATTACTGTAGACATTTTCATGGGTAATCGAGAAGTGTTGCGCCTGCTGATTAGCGTTATTAATACCATTCTCGATACTCGCTAACATCTCAGGTTTTTTAGCTATCTTACTGGCCAAATGAATAGCCGACATCACATAACTAATAATTTCTTTATGTTGCGCCTCAGCAGCCTTATTGGCACTTTGCATAAACTGATTCATGGTACTAAAACCCTCTTCAAGGTTTTCTTTAGCGCCATACAAATCTTTTAAAGAACTAGGGTTTTGATTGAGTAATGTGGCCATAGAAAACTTGGTCTTTATAGCATCACTTTCACCGGTATAAGCAAGCTTATAGACCTGACCCGCTGATTGAAATATTGCAGCAAGTGCTTGAGTTTGTTGATAGGTTGGCTTTGATAACAAAGTTCGGTCTCTACAAGGTTAAAGGGATGAGTCGTCTGGTTGTTGCCAAGCTTTATCAATTACAGCGCCGCCAAGGCAATGATCATCTTGATAAAAGACCACAGACTGTCCGGGTGTAACTGCACGTTGAGGCTGATCGAATATTACATGACAATTACCCAAGGCATCTAAAGTCAAATTACACAGCTGATCGGGCTGACGATAACGAGTTTTGACATAGCATTGTAAGATACCATCGGCAGGCGCACCATTAATCCAATGCACATCAGAAGCCATAAGATTATTAGTATAAAGTAGGGGATGCTCAACACCCTGTCCCACGATAAGGCAGTTGTTTTCGAGATCTTTTTGTAAGCTAAACCAAGGCTCATCACCAGCATCCTTAACGCCACCAATACCCAGACCCTGACGTTGTCCTAGGGTATAGAACATAAGGCCTTGATGTTCTCCCATATCAACGCCTTCTGGGGTTACCATGCGACCTGGTTGTGCAGGCAGATATTGATTGAGAAAATCACTAAAGCGTCGTTCACCTATAAAGCAGATGCCGGTACTATCTTTTTTCTTTGAGGTCACAAAGCCATTATCTTCGGCAATTTGTCGCACCTCCGATTTATCTAATTCACCCACTGGAAACAATGATCGACTAATCGCCGACTCTAGCACCGCATGTAAAAAGTAACTTTGATCTTTATTATTATCTAAACCTTTGAGGAGGGTCGCTTGACCGTTGTGATCGCCACGACGTACATAATGCCCTGTAGCAATATATTGTGCGCCTAGCATTTCTGCGTACTCAAGAAACACCTTAAATTTAATTTCTCGATTACACAGAATATCTGGGTTAGGGGTTCTACCGGCTTTATATTCTTCAAGAAAGTGCTCAAATACATTGTCCCAGTAGTCAGCAGCAAAGTTTGCTGTATGCAGTGGGATGCCAATTATATCGCATACCTGTTGTGCATCCTCTAAATCTTGAATCGCCGTACAGTATTCTGAGCCGTCGTCTTCATCCCAGTTTTTCATAAATAGGCCTTCAACCTCGTAACCCTGCTTTTTTAAAAGCAGAGCCGCGACTGAACTATCTACACCACCGGACATGCCGACGATAACTTTTTCTGAATTACTCATACTGTTTTATGGGGCCTTGTTTTGAGCGTGCATACTATAAGCGGTTGCGGAATAGATCCAAAGGATAAACCGATCCCTGATTAAAGTCTTTTACGCATTCAAGCACCAACTCGCTTCGAAGCTTGTCGGCACTGTTATTAATGTTATCCTCGGATAACCATACAACCTCATCAATATCTGGATCTATTGACGCCTGTTGATCATGTGATACCGCTGTTGCTGAAAAAGCGAGACGGTAATAGGTTATGCCACTGACTTTCGCTTTACTGCTATAAATACCAATCAGGTTTTTAATTTCTACATGCCAACCAGTTTCTTCATAGGTTTCTCTTATAGCGGCATCAATAATATCTTCACCAGGCTCAACATGTCCTGCAGGTTGATTGATAACGCTGCGACCAAACTCCGTCTCTTTAACCATTAAAAATAAGTTATCGCGCTGAACAACAGTGGCAACCGTTAGATGTATTTTGTCGGGCATAACTAGTTATTTTCCTTCATATACTGGGTATAAATCTCAGTAGCATTACGGCCTGTAATCTGTTTCATCTCACCCAGCGGCAATGAACCTATACTGAGGCTTCCAATGCGAGAGCGAACTAGACGTAGGGTAGGGAGGCCAACAGCGGCGGTCATACGTCTTATCTGTCGGTTTCGCCCTTCAGCTATGCTGATCTCTAACCAGCTGTCAGAAACGGTTTTGCGTTGTCTAATGGGCGGGACCCTGTCCCATAGATCAGGTGTGGCCATAGGTCTACAACTTATAGCTCTTGCCGGTCCATCTTTAAGCACAACGCCATCAATAAGGGATTGGCAGTGTGAATTATCCACTGTCCCCTCAACCTGTGCCCAGTAGGTCTTGGTTAATTTATGCTTTGGATGGCTAATTAATGACTGTAGTCGACCATCATCAGTGAGCAATAACAGACCCTCAGAATCATAATCGAGGCGCCCAGCCGGATAAATTTCTTTTATAGGGATAAAATCAGCAAGCGTTTTTCGGCCTGTTTCGTCGGTAAATTGACTCAACACATGGTAGGGTTTGTTAAATAACACAAATTTTGACACTGTTTTTCCTTTAAAAGACACATTCTATAGGAAACAGACTTAAAAAAGCGGATAAAAAGGTGTAAAATCACGGCGTTTAGAATTTCACTCATACAACATCACTCCTTGGAGAATCTTAATGGGATATCAGCATATCCAGATTCCACAATCTGGCGAAAAGATTACAGTTAATAGCGACCTCAGCCTCAATGTACCCAACAACCCAATTATTCCTTATATTGAAGGGGACGGTATTGGATTTGATATTACTCCGGTAATGATCAGTGTTATCGATGCTGCTGTTAAAAAAGCCTATGCTGGCGACAAGCAAATCTCATGGATGGAAGTATTCTGTGGAGAAAAAGCAGCGGGTAAATATGATGGCGATTGGTTTCCTGCTGAAACTCTAGAAGCCATTAAAGAATATGCTGTTTCTATTAAGGGCCCATTAACAACACCTGTGGGCGGTGGTTTCAGATCGCTTAACGTTGCACTTCGTCAAGAGCTTGACCTTTTCGTCTGTCAGCGTCCTGTTCGTTGGTTTAATGGTGTTCCATCACCGGTTAAAGAGCCTAACAAAGTTGATATGTGCATCTTCCGTGAGAATTCTGAAGATATCTACGCGGGCATCGAATGGAAAGCAGGCACAGAAGAAGCCGGTAAAGTAATCGATTTCTTGCAAAATGAAATGGGTGTTAAGAAAATCCGTTTTGATCAAAACTGTGGTATTGGTGTTAAGCCTGTATCAGAGCAGGGCACCAAGCGCTTAGTTGCTAAGGCTATACAGTACGCTGTAGATCAAAACAAAGATTCAGTTACCCTAGTGCACAAAGGTAACATCATGAAGTTTACCGAAGGTGCATTCTGCGAGTGGGGTTACGAAGTAGCCCGAGAGCAGTTTGGGGCTGAGCCATTTGATGGCGGCCCTTGGCATTTCATTATTAACCCAAACAATGGCGAAAAAATTATCATTAAAGATGTTATTGCTGATGCTATGCTTCAGCAAATCATCCTTAGACCAGACGAATACAGTGTACTTGCCACACTAAATCTAAATGGTGATTACATTTCTGATGCGTTAGCAGCACAGGTGGGTGGTATTGGTATTGCACCAGGCGCAAACCTTTCTGATAACATTGCAATCTTTGAAGCTACTCACGGTACTGCACCTAAGTATGCGGGTCAGGATAAGGTTAACCCCGGTTCACTGATCCTCTCTGCTGAAATGATGCTTCGCCATCTTGGTTGGTTTGATGCAGCTGATTTAGTTGTTTCAGGAATCGAAGGTGCTATTTCCAATAAAACAGTTACCTATGATTTTGAGCGCCTAATGGACGATGCCATACTTCAGTCTTGTTCAGAATTTGGTAATGCTATTATTGAAAATATGTAGTATCCGCTGAATATGACTCCCAGATTAAGATCACTTAATCTGGGAGTCTGTTGTTTACTCTTTGTTAGCCCCCTTTTTCTGTTTGCCTATTTATCTATCAGTCCTCTAGCGTATAAAACAACTCTGTTACTTATGATTCTGTGGTTTTTTGTTCTAAAGGTATTACATTGATTGCATGCAAGCCTTTTTCCCCTTCTTGAATCTCATAATCTACTAACTGTCCACCCTTGAGTGTTTTATAGCCTTCGATTGCAATAGCACTGTAATGAACAAAAATATCGCCATTGCCATTGCCATTGCCATTGCCATTTTCATTA
>Ga0213863_10002003_pt1 | contig 14589 bp, 11 predicted proteins | sample PICome_8_FD_160128 | JGI IMG/M metagenome (GOLD analysis project Ga0213863, IMG submission 160128) | Coastal seawater microbial communities near Pivers Island, North Carolina, United States - PICO497 | ecosystem: Environmental > Aquatic > Marine > Coastal | place: USA: North Carolina... | reverse complement strand
CGCCCTCAACACCCAGATTCTACTTTCAGGGCAACTGGTGCGCGCCATTTCCCTAGACGGGTTGTTTCCGGGCCAGTTGCACCGCCTCAATGCCGGTGGGACCCCCGCGAGCGCGATGATTGTGTCCGGCGCCCTTGCAAGCCTCTTGGTCCTCATGAACTATTCAAAAAGCCTGGTCGAGGCGTTCAACATGATGATTCTCTTATCAACGCTCACCACACTCATTCCACTGGCCTTCGCCGCCGTGACTGCGATGTTGCTCGCCCGGGATCAGCCAGGGGCTCGGAAAAAAATTGTTACTGCGACACTCGCTTTTTTATACGCCTTATTGGTCATCATCGGCGCTGGAGCAGAAACGGTGTACTACGGATTTATTCTGCTGGTGGCTGCCATGCCCTGTTACGCCCTTTTAAAAATTAAAAGGGCAGACTTGAACCAATGAACCAATGCAAAGCCCGGGGGGTTCCGCTAGCCATCGCAGATCTCGCACCCAGGATTCGACGCTATGGTAACTCGGAGAATACGCCGCCTTGAACATCGCTATTATTGGCGCTGGTTTATCTGGCGCGGTGTTAAGCCACCACCTACAATCTGACCATTCAGTGACAGTCATCGAGAAATCCAGAGGCGCCGGTGGCAGACTGGCCACCCGAAGGCAAGATAACCTGGCATGGGATCACGGTGCGCCCTATTTCACAGCGCGGACGCCCGAATTCCAGCAATTTTTAGAACCCGCGAGAGCCTCAGGATCGATTGTCGATTGGACGCCCACAATTTCGACACTACATCGTCATCAGAAATCCTATAAGCGACTCTGGTTTGAACCCCACCTCATCGGCCAACCGAACATGAAGGCCTGGCTCAACGATCTCATCAACCCCAATCTGCTTTTAACTGAAACAGAAGTTCTCGGTATCACAGGCGCAGCTGGAAACTGGTTTTTAACCACCAACAACAGTCTACAGGGACCTTTTGACTGGGTTCTATCAACGGCACCTGCTCCTCAATCTGAGGGAATTCTTGCGCCTTTTCTGCCTGAGCTTGGCGTGACCTACGCGCCCGGTTTAACGCTTCTTGCCACTACCACTCATCATCGCGCGAAATGGCAGATGGCCATCTGCAATGATCCAATTGTTGACCAAATTATCCTTATGAGCAGTCGTTTCGGGCGTTTACCTGGCAATCCTGTGGTTATCCACACCCAGCGCGATTGGGCCAAGGCTCATTTAGAGCAACCGCTCGACCAGTCCAAATCCCAGATCGAGCAAGCTGTCAAATCTCTAGACGATCTAGAGATCACCCAAGGGATACTTCACCGTTGGCGTTATGCGAAGGTCGAGCAACCTGCGGCAATCCCGTTCTGGATCGAGCCAGATCTACAACTCGGGGCGTGCGGTGACTGGTTCGGATTAGAGGGCGCTGAATCAGCCTTTACTTCGACCAGCAGATTACTCATTGCGCTCGAGGAACACCTCATGCATTAGTCTCTTAAGGGCGAAGCTAATTCTCAGTGAACCAGCTATCTGAGTCGATGGCATTATGGCACGTGGAGACAGCATCTGCTTGGAGCTCTCCGTAAAGCGCTGACACAGACGTTTTGCCAACGCTGCAATCTGGTCGCGTCAGCATCTCTGAAGCGCTCCGCCGTGTGTCAAGCGGGTTCGGAACCCTGCAAGAGCAACTGTTCAAGCTTGACTTGGTCCGCCGCAAAATTTCGGATCCCCTCAGCGAGCTTCTCAGTTGCCATCGGGTCCTCATTAAGCGCCCAACGGAATGATCCCTCACTCTGAACTGCGCGGCGATCATCACTGTGACCATCCGGTTTAAGTTTTCGCGCTACCTGTCCCCCATCCTCCTCTAAAGCCTTCAGCAGCTCCGGGCTGATCGTCAAACGATCACACCCTGCCAAGGCTTCGATCTCTCCTGTATTTCTAAAACTCGCGCCCATTACCACAGTCTGGTACCGCTCAGCTTTGTAATAACGATAAATTCGACGTACCGAGACAACTCCGGGATCGGTTTCACTCGAGTAGGCCTCGCCGGTCTTGGCGCGGTACCAGTCGAGTATTCTTCCAACAAAAGGAGAGATCAAATAAACCCCAGCATCCGCGCAGGCGGCGGCCTGGGCAAAACCAAAGAGCAGTGTGAGATTGCATTGGATACCCTTACGCTCAAGTTGGCGCGCAGCTTCGATGCCTTCCCAGGTACTCGCAATCTTTATCAGGATTCGATCCGACGAGATGCCGCGATCATCAAACGCTTCGATCAGCCGCATGGCCTGAGCAACCGTCTGATCGGTATCAAATGAAAGTCGAGCATCGACTTCAGATGAAACACGGCCTGGGATCAAGCTCAAAATTTCGCAGCCAATGTCCACGGCAAACTGGCGGCAAGCCTGCTGCAAGCAAACCGATTGCTGATCGGAGGCCCGGCGTGCGACAGCGCGGGCCGAATCTAAATAATGCGCGTATTGACTCATTCCCGCGGCCTTCAACAGCAGTGAGGGATTTGTGGTGGCATCAATCGGTTGATAACGCGCGATCGCCTCGATGTCTCCCGTGTCAGCGACAACATCTGTCATCGATTTAAGTTGTTCTAATTTGTTCATCGCAACGCCCGTTCTAGCTGTTCTACCGTTCTTCAAAATCGTTTGTCGAGGTGCTGCACGCACCACCTTTCTGTTTTACACGCATCCATCTTCTCCTTCCCACCCGAATGGATCAAATCCAACCCCGAGGCTAATGCTCGCCACTCAACGCACGTAAAACGGGAAATTAGCATGTCCAACGCCGCTGGCTGCATCTTCAACATGCACGAACAATCGATAAGCCCCAGGTTCAGCCGGCGCTGATAAGACTGCTCGCGCACCTTCAACCGTTTTCAAAAGATCCGGTATTACTGGCGGTACGCGCTCGAGATCGCCTCCAACCTGCTTAGCTTGACTCTCAGGACGAACGACCCAGGTCAAGGTAAGTCGGTCTGCTTCTCTGTCTAAAACCTTTACTTTTGCCTCAAGCCTTTGGCCGGCCTGCACGCGCAGGCTCGACTCGGGCCTGCGCCCGTTGACCGTTAACTCTGACACGCGAGGTGCCCGATTGTCGGGCCAACGGCCTTGCCATAAGAAATAGAGCGCGTCCGCAGCCTCTGTCCGATGCCCCGATGGCGTCAGGGTTCCATACCAAGTCGGCGTTCGTTCTTGCTTTTGTCCCCACAAGAACGCGTAGGAGCCAATAATGCGTTCTGCATTTGGAACCAGAACTTGCTGATAACCAGAGATGTAATGCTCCGCCTTGAGCGCGCTGCTCAGCTCAAGAGGCGCGCCCCATTGCGTCGATGGTGTTTCCCAATGCCCTTTCGTGCCCCACTCAGTGACCATCAGTGGCTTATCGAGTCCGACGCGATCCATAGCTTGAGCGAGACCACCGATGCCGCCGTAAACCTGAGCGCTAATAAAATCAAGCGCCGGCGCCCTTTGTTTGAGGTATCGCACCTCATTTAAACCGAGCCCAGCAAGCGCTGTGGTCACGGGGTGGTTTGGATCCTCCGCCTTAATCATGAGTGCTATATCGTTGACCGCATCCCACACCTTTGGATTCGTCGATTCAATATTCAGCTCATTGCCAATAATCCAAGTTAGCAGCGCTGGGTGATCTTTTACTCCTCGCACGGTTTGACGAAACCCCTCCAACTGCCGGGAAACGGCATCGGCATCATCGTAATCAAACCCCAATCGCTCTCGCCCTACATCAAGACATAAAGAAACGGTCAGCCCCAGAGCGTGGGCTTCATCCAGAATACGGCCGTCTCCGACATGCCAGGTACGAATCGAGTTTGCACCGTGTGCTTTCAAGCTCTCCAGTTCGCCAGGGACTGACCCAGCCCCCACCGGACGATAAGCCACACCGTTTCGCAGCATTTGATATCGACCGGATTGACCGACGATTTGAACCTGACTCGGACCCTCGAGGCCAATTTTTACCTGATCACAACCAACCATGCTTATTCCGGATACAGCGACCAACAAGATCGACCCAAACCTGGCCCGCTGGAACCATCGAACAGCGATCGCAAATAGGCTCGAACCCCGCGATTTATGCCCCTGTTGAAAACAAGCATTATTCCAGATCATCTTGTACCGCCCTTTCTCCCGTTGAAGCGCGCGTGACGACGTGACAGGCAAAAGGCTGATCAAGTGGTTCAACCTGCTCGCCCTTGAGTTTACGAATCAACAGACTCGTAACCGACTCTGCCATCTCTACAATGGGTTGACGGACTGTCGTAAGCGGCGGCCAGATATGCGAGGCAATCGGTGTATCATCAAATCCAACAACGGATAAATCACCGGGGATACTGAGTCCACGCTCCCGAGCTTCAAATATTGTGCCGGCAGCCATATCATCGTTACTAGCAACAATGGCCGTTGGTGGCTCACGCAGATCGAGGAGTGCTCTTGCCGCCGTTTTGCCAGACTCAAAGCTAAACATCCCGTCTCGAACGAACTCACTGCGTAAACCAATACCTGCAACCTGAAGCGCGCGGATATAACCACGATATCGATGCTCGGTCGCTCCATGAATCGGGTCCCCCTTGATAAAGCCCAACCGGCGATGACCTTGCTCGATTAAAAACTGTGTGACATCAAAGCTTGCTTGCTCATCATGACACTGGACACTGAGATCACCTTCGGCACCGGTTTTCGGAGTTATCCTAGCAAAGGGTATCTCCAATTCGTTGAGGAGCCGCTGGATTTCAGAAAAGTCACCAAGGGGTGCAGGCAATACAACGCCATCTAGCCGAGATTGAGAGACAAAGCGCTGCACGTCGTCAATCAAGTCTGGGTTAGGCAGGGTTAACGGCAGCAATAACAACGTGTAACCCCCCGCCTCACAAGCCTTCAGGGCGCCATTTAACACTTTTTGCATATAGCTAAATTCATTCGGGTTCTCGTAGATGAGCCCGATGACATAAAAGCGTTTTCCTGAGAGCACGCGGGCGGCCGCGTTAGGACGATAATCAAGGGCTTCAACAGCCGCTTCGACCTTCTCCCGGGTAGAAGGTCGAACATTGCTTTCCAGATTGATAACCCGGGAGACCGTTTTAATCGAAACGCCCGCGAGCTTAGCCACATCGAATATGGTGGGCGCTTTTGGCTTGGGTTGAGGATGAGGAGTCGCTTGGCTATTCATGGCATATTCGTTTCTCGTCGAGCATCTAACCGAGTCGTCAGTCTGATGAGAGACACTTTGGACCAAATTAGTCTGAAAATCTCGCCTTTCGTTGCAAGCACTCTGAGGGCTATCGCTTTCGTGATTTTTTCCACCATGCAGTCTGACCCTAGTCAGGCTGAGGACTTCTATTGAGAAAGCGCCATCGCTCACTGGCGGCTGGGCCACTATCGCGAAGAACAGCCAGCCCCTCGTTTTGACAACGTTGTCATTATTTCATCCTCCTGTTACAGGGTCAATGAATGGACTGCTACCAAATTCGGCGATTGAGAACGACGAGCGGCGGGTAAGCGTTGCTAAACTTGCCCGAAAGGACACCGGCGGCTGACCACAAACGGCGTTCTAAAGCCCCTTCAAAGTCCACATCACTGGAATGAACAATCTGGGCTTAACGACCGACTTAACCTCGTCATGGCTTGCTTTCGCGCGTGCCAAAACGCATTCGCCCAGTTGCACTCACAGGTCACCCACTTCAGCGCATTTGACGTTGACAGTCCTGCGCGCCTGAGATTTCATCGCCATGGTCCTGACCAGAACACCTGATCAGAGGGCTCTGCCCTAAGCGCCGCCCCACGTTTAGATTTGTTTTTCAAATTTTTGCTGGGGAGCCAAGAGCCGTTCTAATCCGCCGAAATCGGATTTGTGTAGAACCATGACGGATGCGTTTCATGCCACAACTGAAGATACATAACGCTGAGACCTTCAACGAATCCGAAGAGTTTGTCTCTCTTGATGGAGAGCGGCACTACCTCATCCGAGACATAGATTCTCTCTCACCATTTTTCGTCAGTCTCGCATCGCGAGACGACCACTGGCTCTTTATTTCTTCAACAACCGGCCTCACCGCCGGCCGGGTCGCACCGGAGTTTGCGCTGTTTCCATATCTTCCTGTAGATAAAATCCACGAAAGCAATCAGCACACCGGCGCGCTCACTTATCTCAAAGTTGGCACCGGCGGTCAGAGCCAGCTTTGGGCGCCTTTTTTTCATCGAAGTCCTTGGCAAGGTCAATGCAGTAGAAACATTTATACAAACCTGCTCGGTTCTCGAATTTGCTTCGAGGAAACGCGTCACGACCTAAACCTCACCTATCGCCTAACCTGGACGACCAGCGAGCAGTTTGGTTTTGTGGCAAGTTCGACACTGATCAATCAGGGCCGAACACCCGTTACGCTCGACCTGATTAGCGGGATCCAAAATATTCTGCCTGCCAATACGCCCCGAACGCTTCAAGAGACGTCGAGCAATCTGGTTGATGCATACAAGCGGAGCGAGTTGGATTTGGCAACCGGCCTTGCGACCTTTTCGCTTTATTCAGCCATCTCAGATCGAGCGCAAGCCAATGAGTCTCTGCGCGCGAACACGGTCTTTAATGTAGGGTTAACCAACTCTGTCCCTCTGATCTCGCAACAGCAGGTCGATCAATTTTTGGCAGGCGAGTCGGTCCAGCAAGTGCTGAGCACGCGAGGTGTCAGGGGCCTCTACTTCTCACAGGCATCGATCACCGTCCGTCCCAATGAGCCCGCGGAGTGGGCGACCATTGCCGACGTTCAATTGACTCAGCAACAGGTTCAAGCACTTCAAACTCGCTTAAGCAAGACCGACGCCTTCGAAAAGACAATCCAAGAAGATATCGAGCAGGGACAACAGGCGCTCGCCGAATTAGTCGCCGGCAGCGACGGCTTACAGCGCAGCACTGACGAGAAGGTGACGACCCACCACTACGCGAATGCCTTGTTCAACATCATGCGTGGCGGCACTCTGATCGATCAATACATGATCCATAAGTCGGACTTTCTGACTTCGCTCAAAACTTTTAACAGGCCGCTGGTGCTTGAGGCAGAAACACTGCTCCAAGATTGTTCAGAAACTCTCAGTCGAGCCAAGCTCATGGCCATTGTCGACACCAAAGGCAGCAAGCAATTGCAGCGCTTGGCACAAGAATATCTACCGATCTCCTTTGGTCGACGTCATGGCGACCCCTCTCGACCCTGGAACCATTTTGAGATCAAGATAAAAGAGGAGAATGGTAGGCGCCTACTCGCTTATGCCGGCAACTGGCGCGACATTTTCCAAAACTGGGAAGCCTTATCTTTCAGCTTTCCTGAATTCATCGAGCATATGATCGCCAAATTCGTAAATGCATCAACCTTGGATGGCTACAATCCCTACAGGGTCACGCACGAAGGCATCGATTGGGAAATCGAAGACATTGAAGATCCTTGGAGCTACATCGGCTACTGGGGTGATCATCAGATCATTTATTTGCTTAAGTTTCTCGAACTGTCTAATGCTTTTCACCCGGGCAAGCTCGCCTCAATGCTCAAGCAGTCCACCTTTGCTTATGCCAATGTACCCTACCGCATAAAGCCCTTTAACGAGATTGTTAAAGATCCTAAAGATACCGTGATTTTCGATGCTGAATTGGCAGTTCAGATAGATCGCGAGGTCGAAAGACTTGGCGCTGATGGAAAACTCTGGCTGACCAATAGCGGCGAAGTCTATCAAGCCACATTACTCGAGAAACTTTTGGTTCCGCTTTTGACCAAAATCTCTAATCTGGTTGTCGACGGTGGCATCTGGCTGAACACCCAGAGACCCGAATGGAACGACGGTAACAATGCATTGGTGGGATCAGGGCTGTCGCTGGTAACCCTCAGTTACCTCAGGCGATACAGTCAATTCCTGCGGTCATTGATTACGGATCACCAAGATTCCTTCAATTTAACGATTCCCGTCGGACAATGGCTCGAACGCACCAGCAACATTCTCAAAGAGATTGTGCATTCGCTCAATCAAGGGCCCATAAACCCACAACAGCGCTATGATTTCATGGCAGCCCTAGGCAACGCAGCAAGCGAGTACCGCTCAGTCATCTACCAAGCGACCGATTTGGAGCAAGCGCCGTTTCAATACGCTGAAATCGACAGTCTCCTAGAAAACGCAGTTCAAATTTTTGACGGCACGCTTACCAATAATCGAAGGCGTGATCGACTCTATCATACCTATAACCTACTAAATGCTGTGGGCGATCAAGCACAAGTCGATACGCTTTACCCGATGCTTGAAGGTCAGGTTTCCGCGCTCAGTGCTCAATCTCTATCGCCAGAAGAATCTATCGAACTGCTTTCGGCATTGTTCGACAGTGACATGTATCGAGCGGATCAGCAGACCTTCATGCTCTATCCTGATAGAGCTTTGACAAGCTTTCTTGATAAAAACCATTTCCCGCGTTCAGAGGCAAACTCTATTGCACTGTTCAGTCAAATGCTTGCCGCCAATGATTATCGATTGATTGCGCCAGAGAGTTCAGATCGATTGCGGTTCCACGCCGACTGCACCAATCGGGATGTCCTCGATCAAATTCTCAGCCAAGTTCTACCGGAATACGACATCGGTGATGTCAACCAAGAAGTTCAAACCATCCATGTGTTGTACGAATCCGTTTTCAATCATCATGCATTTACTGGCCGATCCGGCGGCATGTTCAGCTTTGAAGGCCTTGGGTGTGTCTATTGGCATATGATCGGAAAATTGCTTCTTGCTGTCCAAGAAACCTACTTCAACGCGCTTGACAGCGGCGCAGAACCCGCAGTCCTTGCGCGGCTCGCACAATATTATTATCGAATCAGAGCAGGAATCGGCTTCAACAAAACGCCAGAAGAGTTCGGCGCTTTCCCTACCGATCCCTATTCGCATACACCACTGCACGCTGGTGCCCAACAACCGGGGATGACCGGTCAGGTTAAAGAAGAAATCTTGACCCGCTTTGGCGAATTAGGCTTGCGCATTGACTCTGGTCGAGTCTCTTTTCAACCCAGCCTACTGCGCGCCGATGAATTTTTCTGCGAAGCAGCGAGTTTTAGATATTTCTCAATTGATCAACGCTGGGAAACCATTGAGCTAGCACCCCAAAGTCTCGCTTTTACCTGGTGCCAGATACCCATTACGTATCAGCTCACCCATGGTGACGCCTGCATCATCGTGACTGATCGGTCCGGGCAGGATTTGACCATCGCCGGCGAAACCTTGCCCGACGAGCTTAGTCAGGCCCTGTTTGCAAGACAATCAACGCTCCGTTCGATCACAGTGATGATCCCCGCCAAATGCCTTCTTAAAGATGTGGCGATCGCTTAGACACAATATCCTTTCTTTTTGCGATTCAATCGCCCTTGAGATAAGGTCTGGGCCGTGGAGCTTCCTGAACTCATATCCCTGACAACTTTTGCGACCGTTGCCGCGTTCACGCCAGGTCCAAACAATCTGTTGCTCGCAGCCTCCAGCGCCAATTTTGGCTGGAGAAAGACACTGCCTCATATGCTGGGCGTCATCGCTGGGTTTACCTTGCTGGTCACCATCGCGGCCTTGGGTTTAGGATGGCTACTGACTGCCCTGCCGGGGCTACAGGTCATCTTGAGAGTCTTGGGGCTCGTTTTTATTCTCTTCATCGCCTACAGCCTCGCCGAAAGTCATTCTCTAGACCGGAGGACCCTGGCAAGGCCGATGCGCTTTATCGAGGCGGTTCTTTTTCAATGGATCAACCCCAAAGGCGTCGTCGTGATCATCTCAGCCATCTCAGCGTACACAGACACCAGCACAATCATCATCTCTGAGGTTCTAATCTTGGTCGCACTGTTTTTCTGTGTAACCCTAGGGTCGGTGCTGCTCTGGGCTTTTTCTGGCGCTTTGATCGCACGTCAACTTGATACCGAACGCAAGCTGATGCTCTTTAACCGTGGCGCAGCAGCCCTATTGGTGGTCAGTGTAGCCCCAGTTCTACTCGACTTTCTTTAGCGATTAAAGCGAGACCTCGATCAGATCAAAATCTGCAGGATTCAGGTCGTGAGTTTCCTCCCAAAATTTTTGCAAGCTGAAAGGAGAATTGTTAACAACCTGACCGGCCTGATTTTTATACCAACTTTCGACATTGGGATGCCCCCACGCAAGTTGCCGACTCAGAGCTTGAACCTCGCGGTTGTATTTGGCGTTAACTGAATCTCGCACATTGATCAGTACCTCCTCAGAAGCAATCAGAGCCAGGCACTGCATCATGTAGTGAATTTGGCATTCGATTTGATAAATGATGCTGCCCCCGTGCACGATATTGGTATTGGGTCCATACAAGCAAAATAAATTCGGAAACCCTGGAACAACGGTGCCTTTATAGGCATTTGCAGCATCACCCCAAACCTCGGTCAAACTTTGGCCTTCAAGCCCTAGAACCTCGATCGGTGACAATAATTCATTAGACTTAAACCCTGTAGCCAAAATCAGAATATCAAGATCATGATGGACTCCGTCGTTGGTTACGACACCAGTCGCAGTCACCCGCTGTATCCCTCTTGGTACCAAGGTCACGTCCTCACGCGCCAGTGTCTCGTACCATCCGTTATCGACAATCAACCGTTTACCCCAGACCGGAAAATCAGGGATGCAATCTTCTGCATAAGCTTGCTTCGAACCGAGCCCCTCGCGAATAAACCCGATGAGCGTCTCTCGCATCACGTGATTGGCTTCATTTACCGATACTGATTGATCCACCCAGTCTGGATCCGACACAACCGCTGGCCAAGAGCGATCACCAAACACCAAAATCATTCGCGCTCGATGAAACTCTGCGTAAAAAGGAATGTGTTTGAGAGCCCAAATCAACCCAGGCTCGACTGGCTTGTAATAATCTCTGGCAGGCGCCACCCAATGCGGCGTGCGCTGGAACACAGTGGTGTGGCCTGCTCTCTCGGCCGTCTTGGGCAGCAATTGAACACTGCTGCATCCCGTACCGATCACACCCACCCGTTTGCCCGTCAGATCCTCATCCTGCCATCTCGCAGAGTGCCACATTTTACCGCCGAATGAGGACAGTCCCTCAAGGTCTGGCATAGCGGGACGATTCAATTGCCCAACGGCACTCACCACAGCCTGCGCTTCAATTTCATGGCATTGACCTGATTCATCTTGATAGAAGACACGCCATTTACCCAACGTTTGATCAAACACCATCTTTTGAACCGAGCAACTGAGTTTTATATGGTCACGCACGCCAAAGGCATCGGCACAATCTTCAAAATACGCGTGGAGCTCATCACGCTTGGAAAAATAGCCCGACCATTCAGGATTTCGATGGAAAGAATACGAATAAAAATGATTCGGCGTATCTACACCACAGTCAGGGTAACGATTCTCATACCAAGTCCCTCCAACGGCATCGTTTTTTTCAAGCAACGTAAAGGGGACCCCTGCCTGTTTTAACTTGGCTGCAGTGCCGAGACCCGACATACCGGCACCCACGATCACGACATGAAAATCTTGGGTCGATGCTTCTTGGAGCGCCGCCTCCAGCGCCGGCTGCCAATGAACATCGCGATCAGTAAATCGCGTTTCCTCCATCAGCATCTTTGCCGTACCCAAATCCACGGGTTCAGCAGTTGAAATCGACAACATCCTCTGGAATCGCTCGACATCCGGTGCCATCCCCAACGGCCGATGACCATCTCTGACCTCACCTAAAATGCGGATCGCGGCCTCATGAATCTCAGCGACCAATGCTTCGCTAAAGCCGCCAGTGTCATCCGGAAACAAACTGCCTTCAGGCGCCACAATGGGGGCTGGCAGATACGGCGCTTTGAGCCATTTGTCGTCGCCGGTAACCGTCGCCAACACCAATAATAGGTTTGGGGTGTTCACATCTTGTAAGGCGGCTTGAAGCGTCGCATCGTCGCCTGGTAAATAAGCAGAGTTCGTTTGAGTCATTTTAGTTACTCGCAAAGCGTTAAAGAAATTAACCTATTTGGCAGCTTAGTCCCTTGTGATCAGGAACCTGAAACGTGCTCGACAATAGCATCGTCGATACCTGGTGAAAAAGATTGATGGGCAACCTTCCAACGCGAAAATGTCGTCAGGATCCGATCAGTGGTCGAATGAATTTCAGTGAAGCAGTGCAATTGGCTCCGCGTATCAAAATAGCCAGCCCAGACGCCATCGGCAAAAAGCTCGCAGGCCATCTCAAAGCCTTGGGCATAGAGGCTGGCTTTTGCGGCCTCATAATCTGGGACCAGCTTCGCAACATGATGCAGCCCAAAACAACCCTCAGGATACATATCTCGATAAATCGAAGGTGTCTCGTCATGCTGCTCTACTAACTGGATCTGAGCCTCCCCTGCGTAACCAAAGGCGTAGGAAACGTCGGCTTCCACCGGTTGCCCACGATAACTGAATTGATCCGTCCGGTGATGCCGAGCTAGAAAGAAAGGTCCCGCACCCAAAACCGACGCAAAACTGAGCGCAGCTTGCTCTAAATCTTCTACATAATAGGCGTACTGAAAAACACCGGGGAACTGAGGCAACATCATCATCTCCTTCATCGCCCTAAGGCATGTGTCGACCACCATTGAGCATAATTGTCATACCTGTAACGTACTCACCGCTCTTGCCTGAGCCGGATGCAAAGTTAACAATCCGCCCACCCTCTGCTTTCATAGATGGAACCAGGGCTTGCATGCCCCATAGGATCGCTGAGGCACCTGCTCGGAAGGTGTAGTCCCATTCTTCATCATCGGTATCTTCTATAGGCATTGGGATCGTTGACGACCGGGGCTTTGCGCCGTGCCAAAACCCTGAGCCTTGTTAATCAAAATATCCACGGTTCCATAAACTTCTGCAGTCAGAGCCACCATCTCAAAAATTTGATCTTCTTTCGACACATCGGTTGCGATGCCCAAGGCCTCAAACCCCTCTCCCCGAATCTCCGCAACAACCGCATCGACCGTCGCTGGGGTTCGGCTGGCCACAACGACCTTGGCACCTTCCCGCGCAAACACCTATGCAACATCCCTGCCGATACCGCGACCTGCACCGGTAACCATTGCGACCTAACCTTCAAGCTCGCCCATGGCAATGCTCCAACATTTCCAAAACACTAAAGCACTCACGCCATGTCCCGTCAACAAATTCATCCGCGTTCTCCCGAGGGGTCAAGTCACCAGCCAGCGCCTTGCCAAGCAACAGCGCTCAGGTGACAATTCACGCTATCAAGCAACAACCCCGATGCTCATCCCTTATGCCAGATTCTGAGGCTCACATTTGGAAAACAGCTGGCGCAGCGATGCCCATTTTTATCCTCGTTTCGACCGTATTGACCGCAGCAATCGGCGGTTGGGGATCTAGCCAGGCACCTTCCTTTTATTCCGCCTTAAGCCAGCCAGAATGGGCGCCACCCGCGTGGCTCTTCGGTCCCGTTTGGACGTTCCTGTACAGCTTAATGGCTTTAACCGCATTACTAATCTGGCGAAGGATAAAACAGCTGTCTCATCGCGTCATCCGAATCTATTTCGCTTCCCTGCTGTTCAACGGACTTTGGTCGTTCCTATTTTTCAGTTGGCAATGGGGCGGCCTGGCACTGCTTGATATCGCACTGCTTTTCATACTCATTCTCGTACTCATCCGAGAAACTTTTATCATTAGCCCAAGCATCAGCCTTCTGTGGGTGCCTTACGCGCTTTGGGTGGGCTTTGCAGGAGTGCTGAATCTGACTCTCTGGCGGATGAACCCAGAGCTGCTCAATTTTTTTTAAGCGGACGCCTCTTTTAATTCAAAAACGACACAGCCATCATAATGCAGACAATGTCCCTGAAATGGATTAAGCACTGGAACGGTAATAAATCCGGCATCCGCCAAGGTTATGAAGAAGCGCTGCTGAAAGCGCTGATAGACAGTTCCTCACTCTCAGATCGATATCGAGTAACGACCGACAACAGTCCGCGCAGGACCATTGCGGACGAGGCCAATATTTTTAACGCCGGCTTTGACGTCTTGATCACCACCGCCGGCAATCCTAAATTTAAAAACATCGCAAAGCTGATCATCTCCGAACCCGTCGATTTTGGCATCCTAGGAGCGCGAATCGCTGTTTACAGAAAGGACAACGCAGCAGATTTTCTAAAGGCGTCCAAAGCAGCATACCGGATTGCAACCATCGCCCAGCCCCATGATTGGTCAGATGTACCGATTTACAAAGCGAATCGCTTCCAGCTCTTGAAACTCTCAAACCTTGAAGCTTGTTTCTCTGCAGTCGAGAGCGGTGACGCCGACTATCTTGCTTTGGGGGCAAACGAGGTTGTGAGTCTAGTTAAACAGTATGCTGCAACTGCCTCAACACTCAAAATTGACTCGCAGTCAGTCATCTATTACCCCATGCCGCTACAGATTTATTGTCATCCAGATCAGAAAACGTTGGCGCTAACACTCAGAGGCCAACTACAGAGCTTCATCGAAAATGGACGGTTAAGACAACTGTTTCGGTCCTTCTACGGGCCGGCCATTGCCCAGGTGAACCTTCAAGAAAGGCAAGTTATTTTCCTGAGCAATCA
>Ga0213863_10002001_pt1 | contig 14597 bp, 10 predicted proteins | sample PICome_8_FD_160128 | JGI IMG/M metagenome (GOLD analysis project Ga0213863, IMG submission 160128) | Coastal seawater microbial communities near Pivers Island, North Carolina, United States - PICO497 | ecosystem: Environmental > Aquatic > Marine > Coastal | place: USA: North Carolina... | reverse complement strand
AGCAAACGTCTATCGACTTCAAGTTGCGTCTCACCCGGCCCTCTTAAACCGATCCCCCCTTTTTGACGCTCTAAGTGAGTCCAACCCCGGATCAGACGAGTTGACATATAACGCAACTGGGCAAGCTCAACTTGTAGTTTACCCTCAGCACTTTTTGCGCGTTGTGCGAAAATATCTAAAATTAAGGTTGTGCGATCAAATACACGGCATTTAAGCGCGCGCTCTAAATTGCGCTCTTGGCTTGGCGTAAGCGAATGATTGACAATGACAACCTCAGCACATTGTGCTTGCACGGCCATGGCAATTTCTTCGGCTTTGCCTTTGCCGATAAATAATTTCGCCTCTGGTCGGTCCTTTTTTCCTTCAATCACCGCCACAACATCTAGATCGGTTGATTTTGCCAACTCTATAAACTCTAAAAGGTCGGTTTCTTCCTCATCAAAACGAAAGTTAATGTGCACCAGTAATGCTCTATCACCACCCTTTTCTCTTTCAAACATAGACTTAATTTCCTAGTAACGTGTTTCAACAACCTAGTATACCGAATAATCGATCGCATCACACCATACTAAACGAGCACACCTAAATCGTTCGCATAGTTACTGTCAATAAATGGGATTTTCGAATTGCTTTCGCATGTAATGAGCATCTCATTATATAACGATTATATATTTACAAAGGCTTTATTTTATGTTATAATTTGGGTCAAGATTATAATAAAAGGACGTATTATCATGAAAAAGCTAAGCACAATCGTCGTCAGCACCTTACTTTTTAGCAGCATTAACCTGGCATTGGCCTTTAGCGCGAATGATTTACCTGGCAGCTTTAAACAGACCTGCCATCCATGTCATATCAATCATCGCACTAATCAGCTTGAATGTACCTGTTATAATCGAGAAAATCAACCGGTTCACACACAAACTACAATCAGCCGAAACTGTACTGATTACCAAAACAATGATGGTCGCTTAGAATGCGACGCATATGCTCACCATGATTACCCGCATCACCACCATGATTATCCTCACCATCATCATTATTACCCTCATCACCATCATTATGTCAGCACATTCAAAAAAGATATTAGTGCGGGCCCCATCTGGAATAATGATGACGCTAAAAGCAAATGTCCTGGCGTTTGTTCGGGTGTAACCTTAAGTGGATATCATCGCCATCCTGTTTGGACTGGTCAGTGGAACACCCCTGCTTTTAGCCAAAATTCAGTGTGTGAATGTAGATTCACACGGTATAGGTAGGCCTGATGATGCATCCATGAAAGGAACTTGGGCTTGGCTTTGACTGTCCACCAATCTTTTAAAAAACACTTTCAGTGGGTCAAATGCGTTCAAGAGCATTGGATCGACCGAGTTTGAAAAATAATTGCACAGCAATCCCAGGGTTTTGATATCAAAACCATTAACCTGGGAAGCATAGAAATAAACATGTAATACAACGGCAGCGGGGTGTGCGCAAGCCATAAGATTTTTTAAGTTTTTATAGATATCCTCTTGCAGAGGATCCTCAAGGCAAGTAGTTCTGTTAGACAGGAAACATCTGTCACTTAAATGTAGCGCAAAAAGCCCACCTAGAGAGACTAGTTCTTTAGATTTCACAACATTATAAAGCATCAAGCTTTCTAAAACATAGCTTGGCCTAAGCTCGCTTAAGGTAAAATAATTAAGCATGCCATGACTTACTATTTTGTAATTATCCTCCCAATCCTGTAACTGTTCTGCTGTGAGCATTAAATCATAATCACCTCGTTGCCAAGATGTAATTATTCTTACTTGTTCTTCTAGTGTTAATTGTTCAATAGCTTTGTCAAGGATTTTTAAGATATCAGGATCTAACTTAGAGCAAGGCAAGTTCTTAGATCGTATTAATTCAAAGATTTTCACTATACCTTCTGGCGACACGCTTCTACATTGACTTATATTAGTTTGGAGTATCTCAATTGCCGTCTTAATTTCTGTATCCAGACCGACATCTGTACGATCACCTGGTTTTAATATTGACTTCTTTAGGCCTGGCCTGACCAACTCCACAGAATTTTCATTTAAAAAAGCTTCTATGGAAGCCGCTAGTATTTTATTTTCCGCAATGAGACTAGTATGTTTTGGATCTCCTCTACCACGCGTTTCTGTTCCAGCTTCCATGAATACGGGGGTTTGATTATGATTGGCTAATGCTTTTTTAAATTTCTCTTGTCTTTCACGAAGTGAGTTAGGCCCTTTATCAAAATAAGCATGGAATTTTGTCATAAATTTGTCTTTGAGGATATCAATTTCATCATTATCACAATCAGCAATTTTAGGAATCCTGTCAAAAACATTTTTTAAAAGGAGGAATCTAAGGACAGTATGCAAATAAGCATTTACCTTGCTGGGCGTTGCGCCTTTTTCAGGCTTGTCGACCCAGTAACGCTGGGTAAACGTATCAATACTAGTGTCTGATTCATGCAAAATCCTTGTAATATAAATTAACAAATGGACAAGCCTTATTTTAACCTCATTGTTATGTTGCGTACTGCCTGGATTTTGTGTTTGCTGTATTATGCTTTGATGAAATTCAGAGATTTTCTGTTGGATTGTTTCGATGCCTACATGTTTGATATACCAAGGTGATTCATCGCATATAAGACGAAAGACTAAGGGCCGTACTGTTTCTTGATCTTCTTGATCTTCTTGATCTTCTTGATCTTCTTGATCTTCTTGACCTTCTTGATCTTCTTGATCTTCTTTCTTGGCTGAACTAGACGGACCTGAAAGTTTCGTATCTTTCCGATGACTTGGTAAATTCCCAGGTTTTGATTTTTTTAATTTTAATTTTGATTTTGATTTTGATTTTGGTTTTGATTTTGGTTTTGGTTTTAGTAGCAGATGAGCTAAGGCAGGAAAATGGCTGAAAATTTTTGCAAGAAATTCCGCGACTCCCTCACTATAACTCGCATCATAACCCCCAGGGATACTAGAATGAACACCGATGTGCAATAGTCCTGCTACTCGATTTTTTGTTTCATCAGAAATAGTGTCAAAAAATAAAAAGGCATTTCTAAGTATATGAGCCATGATAAACTTGTAATGGTTTCTAAGGTCATCACTAATCATTGCCACTGTTGAAACCTTGTATAGATTTACAATGCACGTCAGAATTTGTAAGACTATGTCCTCATTAAAATATTTATGACGGATAGCGTTATGATTTTCTTTTATTCTTATTAAATCCCGATCTAACCTATTTAGTATATGAGTACGTTGCCGCCGATTAGGATTATTCTGCTGTTGTTGTTTTAGCACCAGAGTCTCTTTCAAATTTTTATCGAGTTCTTGGTCGTATGAAGCCTCTACCCGCGCATATACTTGCTGAATCAAAATTACTAAAATAAGATCAAGGCGAGACCCAAAATAGTCAATGAGGGCAGGAATAACCTCCCCAAGAGCAAGGTCTTTACCTGGTGGAATTTGTTGTAACCAGGTCACTTTCTGTATAGCCGATGACTCTACTGTCGGCAGTGTGGGCTGAACCAGACGACTTAACTCAGCAAGATATCGATTATTTATATTAGCCCCCGCAAGTCCAGGAGGACCGGGTGGAGGCAAATACAGAAAACCATGCTCGTCCCACCTAGTGTCTACAGCCACGGGCTTGTTTGTTGTTGAATCTGGCATAATATTTAAGACCTTCTATCGTCCTATCGTCACATACTTAACTAGATGATAATTTAGGACAACATAAACCATATATATTCATTATAATATGCAGTTCTATATCATATATATGTCACTTATGTCAACTAATATCGACATTATCAATGAATGATAAAAATATATACTCATCGTGTTTGAAAGTTGGCACTTAGGGTAAACAGTAAAGCGATAGGTGTGCGCTCGCGGACTATAAAAAATGATGACGTGATAATTGTGATGAACCACAACATAAGCCATAATCTATTTAGACTTATGGGTAATAGTCTTTGGCGAATTCATATTCTTTTAAATTAGAATATGTGTTTTAAGTAATTTACGCTATCATTACTACATAACCACCTTAATTGTGCACCCACAAAAGATGGCAACCTCACTTAAAAAAACAGAACAACCACTCTTACTTGACATTCAAAACCTCAATATTCAATTTAAACAATCCGACAGCGATACACTTAAAAAAGTGGCCAATAATGTCAGTTTTCAAATGACTGCTGGTGAATGCTTAGGGCTTGTGGGAGAAAGCGGTTCAGGCAAAAGCGTCACCGCATTATCAATACTTCAATTATTAGGTGATAACGCCGTGGTCAATGTTCAAAAAATGCATTTTTTAGGCCGAGAAATAGCCTCGTTATCACCCAAAGCTCTCAACCTACTAAGAGGTGGTGATATCGCCATGATATTTCAAGAACCCCGCGGCGCCTTAAACCCACTACATACAATTTATCAACAAATTGCCGAAGTGATCTTATTACATCATAAAATGTCTAAAACTAAAATAAAACAACGCGTCATTGAACTTTTAACCAAAGTTGGTTTAGACCAACCACAAAAGCGTCTTAATCATTATCCCCATGAATTTTCTGGTGGCCAATGTCAACGTATAATGATTGCAATGGCCCTAGCCTGTGAACCCAAGCTCTTAATTGCAGATGAACCGACAACTGCACTTGATGTAACTGTTCAAAAACAAGTACTGGCACTACTCAGAGACTTACAACAAACTGAAAACCTGGCTATACTGTTAATCAGTCATGATTTAGGGGTCGTGCAAGGCTTGGCCACAAAAGTTATGGTGATGCAACACGGCACTATTGTAGAATCCGGCACAACTCGCACCGTCTTAACCCAACCAAAGCACCGCTATACTAATGCATTAATTGGCACCCACCAGAAAAACTTCTTAACTAAAACACAGCCATCAAGTACAACTTTAATTGACGCCAAAGGGATCTGCGTTCGTTTTCCGCTCGAAAAGAACCGATTTTTTGGCTATAAATCCTATCTTGATGCCGTCGATAATGTTTCTTTTACCTTACATGCCAATGAAACGCTCGGTATTATTGGTGAAAGTGGCTCAGGCAAAACCACTCTTGCTATGGCATTGCTCAAATTACAAAAATTTCAGGGTCAACTGACACTTTTGGGCCATGATGCGTCAACATTAAAAGGCAAATCATTAGCAAAACTACGTGCAAAAATCCAAATGGTCTTCCAAGATCCCTATAGCAGTTTAAATCCCAGAATGAGCGTTCAAGAGATTATTACTGAAGGGCTTAGTGTGCATTTTCCAGACCTTAGCATACGCCAACAAAGTCAAAAAGTGGATGATATCCTAACAGAAGTTGGCTTAAAACCAAGTGAAAAATCACGTTACCCACATGAATTTTCAGGCGGACAACGCCAACGAATCGCGATTGCCAGAGCCTTAGTATTAAATCCGAAAATAGTAATTTTAGATGAACCAACCTCAGCGCTAGATGTCACCACCCAAGCGCAAATTCTTAACTTGCTCGCCAATATTCAAGCAAAACATCAGTTAGCCTATTTAGTGATCACTCATGATTTTAATGTTATTCAGTCGCTATGCCACCGCGTATTAGTATTAAGGTCAGGCCGGTTAATTGAAGATGCTAATACCACAGAATTATTCAACGCCCCGCAAAAAGATTACACCCAAGCCCTCATAAAAGCAGCAACGCTTTATCAATTGAGCCCAACTTCGAAGCGCCTCGCAAAAAGTGACCATTAAGTAAAAAACCACCGTTCTAATGCTCTGATTATCTTAAAAAATTGCTCTTTAACATGATTACCTTTAAGATTAACAAACGGCTGGGTAATGTAAATCGCCTGTGTTCCTGCAATGCAGGTGGCTAAAATACCGGTTGTGAGCCGATCATCAACCAAAACAACCTGATCTGGCTTAACCCCACTTTGTGCAATAATCTTTTCCAATCCTTCTGGATGAGGTTTTTTATAATGAAAGGAAACAAAAGTCATCGCCGGGAAGGTTTTATTAAAGAAGGCCGCACGCGCCGGCAAGGGATTATTGGTCAGTAAATAAATATTTTTCTCCTGAAAAATAGCACAGGCATTGTGTAGCCAAACCATCACTTTTTCATTTGGCATTATGGCATCTTGATAAGACAACACACCATCAAAATCGAGGGCTAAAACGTCAACGCCGCGTGTTTTTAATGCTTGGGGAGAAAGATCAAGCAGTGTCTTTGCCGAAGCCTCTTTTGAATGGATAATGCTACGCAAATCCGCTCGGTGCTGAAACATTTGACGCAACCCATAAATGATACTCATTGTGACTCGCTAAGTTCTAAATAATCATGTAGCCAATCGGCAAAATAATATTGTATAAAGGCAAGAAGTGAGATACAGCCAAAAATAACGGCTATCACTAATAAATGGCGGACGTCAATGACCAAGATAAGACAGATTCCCGCAGCAGGTGGATGCTCACCACCAAAGAAAATCATGAGTATCATCGCAACACCCACGGCAATAGCGGCTGAAACCCAAAATAAATGGCGGTCTATGATCGGGGCATTTGAACATAAGATGGGACATAGTCCCTGTAACACCCATCCAAAAAAGCTACCCACTACTATCGCAATAAGATAACCACGAACGATTCTAGATGCTTTTGCGGTAGGCGAATGCGGAATAGCAAACACAGTAAACGCACTCGATGCTAATGCGCTCGCTCCTGCTGACCATAATATTGCAGAGGAGGATGTTAACTCTAAAAGCCATAAAGACACCGCAATAAAAACAACCGCACAAAGAGTTTGTAATACCAAATGACGCTTATCTTTCACAGAATTAACGACTAGTTTGTCCCACATCCGTAGCCTACCTGAATCTAAATTTAAGATGTTATTTTACCACAATTTGGTTAATCGTCAAAGTTTTTTGCTATAATCAGCTTAATGCACCTACGGAAACCCATATGTCTAATCGCGCAAAACTATTCGAAACACTTTCTCATCAAAAAAAGATCCTTGAAAAAACATCGTTAAATACGCTGTTTAAAGAAGACCTACCCGTTTTGAACAATTTTCACTCACAGAAGGTCCGTTGTTTTTAGATTATTCTAAAAACCTCATCACCCACGAGACACTAATAGCCTTAGAAGCTTTAGCTGAAAAATCGGGTTTACACCACGCCATTGATGCCCTGTTTACGGGTAAAAAAGTGAATACCACGGAAAACAGGTCCGCGCTCCATACTGCCCTTCGGGACCCAACACCTATAAATATGATGTCTCAACCCAATAATTACAACACGGCAATTCACAAAACACTTTTAAAAATGCAAAACATTGTAGAAGACATTCATGGTGGGCGTTGGTTGGGGATAACAAATGAGCCGATAACGGACATTGTCAATATCGGCATAGGCGGCTCAGACTTAGGCCCTCATATGGTTTGCAGGGCATTACAAGCCTATCGCATAAAGCAGGTTAATATCCATTTTGTCTCAAATATTGATGGTACAGCGTTAAATGATGTCCTTCAGCGCCTCGATCCTGCCAAAACGCTTTTTATCGTAGCCACAAAATCCTTTAGCACCGAAGAGACTCTAATCAATGCCGCCTCAGCAAAAAAATGGCTTTTAGCCACTTTGGGTCAAGATGCAATACTAACTAAACATTTTATCGCCATCAGCGCCAATACCAAAAAAGCCCTCGCCTTTGGCATTGATGAAAACAATATTTTGCCGATGTGGGATTTTATTGGCGGACGCTTTTCACTCTGGTCGGCCATTGGTTTATCTATTGCGTTATTTATCGGCTTTGATCACTTTAGGGAACTGTTACAGGGTGCAAACGCGATGGACATCCACTTTAAAACTGCTGAATTTTCTCATAACATGCCCGTTATTATGGCCTTAATCAGCATTTGGTATAACAATATTTATCATGCCCATACACACGCAGTATTAGTGTATGATGAACGCCTTTCGCTTTTTCCAAGTTATTTACAACAACTAGTCATGGAAAGCAACGGAAAATCAGTCGATATCGCAGGTAAACCGCTCAGTTATCCGACAGGTGAAGTCCTTTTTGGTGGGGTGGGCACCAACGGCCAACACGCGTATCATCAATTATTACACCAAGGGACCCACCTTATTCCTATTGATTTTATTCTTGCCAAGTCATCTGCTCATCCTTACCCCAATCATCATAATCACTTAATCGCTAACTGTCTTGCACAATCCGAAGCGTTGATGAGAGGCTTAAGCGAACAGGAACTAATTAAGACAATGACTGAAAACGGATTGCCTTTAGAACAAGCAGAATTTTTAGCCAAACATCAAAAGATTCCAGGCAATAGACCCAGCAACACCCTGCTCATCGATGAAATTAACCCTTACGCTTTAGGTACTTTAATTGCACTTTATGAGCACAAAACATTTGCCCAAAGCGTTATCTGGAATATCAATGCCTTTGATCAATGGGGGGTTGAACTGGGCAAACGTCTCACTAAACCAATTATTAGCGCTATGGGGGGATCAGCTAGCTCCATTAAAAACCCATCCACGGCGGGCCTTATAAACAAAATCAGCAAACGTAATTAAAACTGGTATTTAGATTATCATCGACGCATAAATCGCAGATAAATAAAACCAAAGACCGCAGCGATAATAGAACCGATCAATATACCAACTTTTGCATCTTGCAGATAAACCTGCTGCCCAGGAAAAGCAAGCTCAGTGATAAAAATGGACATCGTAAATCCAATCCCTGAAATTAAACTGACACCAAAAATATGCCTCATCCCAATATTTTTTGGTAATGTTGTGACTTTAAACGCAACAAGAAGATAAATAACCCCAAATATCCCTAACAATTTACCTAAAACTAAGCCAACCACAATACCAATAATGAGAGGATTGGATAAAAGTGTGTGCATCGAAAGGTTATTAAATTGCACGCCTGCATTTAACAGAGCAAAGATAGGAATGACAAGCAAGGTCACGGGAGTATTAAGAATATGTTCTAATTTTCGAAGCGGGGTACTCACAGCATGGGTCAGTCTATCCATATCATTAAGAATCTGCTTGTGATCTGAACGCTGCATATCATTTGGATGGGCAAGCTTTTCAAATCGCTTAATCAGTTTGCTCACCTTGCCAAAAACTGAAATGGGCTGATATTCTAATTTTCCAGGTATAGTGAAAGCCAGCAATACCCCCGCAATAGTCGCATGAATTCCTGATTCAAGCACAGTATACCACATGAGAATCCCAACGACTAGATAGGGCATTAACTCCTTAACCCCCCCACGATTGAATGCAATTAAAATCATGAATAAAAGCGCGCTAATTAAAAGGTAATAGATTGAAATATGGTTGGTATAAAAAGCAGCAATCACAGTGACTGCGCCTAAATCATCTGCAATGGCAATTGCAGACAAAATCACAAGCAGGCCCTTAGGAACTCTCTTTGATAAAAGTGAGGCTATTCCAATCGCATAGGCAATATCCGTGGCCATAGGAATTGCCCATCCTCGCAAAGTTAACGGATCATGCATATTGATTAGATAGAAAATGCCTGCGGGAATTACCATCCCCCCGATGGCTGCAAAAATGGGTAAAGAGGCCTTATCAAGCGAGCTTAATTCACCCATTAACATTTCCCGTTTAATTTCAAGTCCGACTAACAAAAAAAAGAATGTCATTAAACCATCATTAACCCAATGTTGAACCGTTTTTTCAAACTTGAGGCCATTAAAGTAAAAACCAAAAACGGAATGATTAGCCGCAAGATAGTGCTCAGCTATGGGTGCATTAGCCAAAATAAGTGCTATAACCGTGCATACGATTAAAACAAGCCCACCAAAAGCTTGTGAGTTAATAAATTCTTCAAAAGCTGTCGCGGCTTTTTTAAAACCAAAGGCATGAGAGATTTTTGAGTCGGAAGGCATAAGTTCTGAGGCAATTGGACAAGACTAGGTACAGTATAGCGTCATATTTGCAATTTTGAAATATCAGCCACAAGCAAAAATAAGTCCCTAAGCGCCATTAAAATAGCTAATCGATTGTTTTGAATCTTTTTATCGTCACTCATCACCATCACTTGATCAAAAAAAAGATCAATTTGCGCTTGCATCGTGGCTAATTGTGTTAATACTTGATAATATTCCCCTTGTTTTGCAAGAAGGGTCAAAGATTTGGTCTGGTTGTCTATTGCACCAGCAAGTGTAATTTCTGCAGGAGCTTGAAGTAGTTTAGGGTTAATCGACAGTCGTTCTGAAGCAGTAGTGTTTTTAGACAGAATATTCTGCACCCGCTTATTGGTAGCCGCCAAACTTTTCGCCTCTGGCAAACCCTTAAATAGAGTTACTGCCTGAATACGTTGATCAAAATCAAATGGATAAAGCGTTTCTGTGACAACTTCAACGGACTGAAAGACATCAGCGCTAATCCCTTGCTGTTTATAAAGCCCTTTTAATCGCTGAAGACAATAATTGATCACCTGATCACAAACACTAGGCGCATCAAAAACTGACTCAAAAGGGTGTGATGTCTGTTCAAACAGCTCATTTATAGATAAAGGCCATTGTTTATCGACCAGTATCCTTAATAAACCCAAGGCTGCGCGGCGTAAGGCAAAAGGGTCTTTGTCACCGGTGGGCTTCAAGCCGACACCCATAATAGACACCAGGGTATCACACTTATCAGCCAATGATACAATCGCGCCGATATCAGTTGAGGGCAGATCTGCTTTCGCACTAAGCGGCATATAAACTTCTTTTAAGGCTATAGCTACGGCATCTGGCTCTTTACTGAGTGTCGCGTAATAACTGCCCATAATACCTTGGAGCCCCGGAAACTCTCCGACCATATCCGTCACAAGATCAGCTTTACATAATAAAGCAGCACGCTCTGTAAGCTTTTGATCAACATTTAGTTTTGTGGCAATCCATGAGGCTAATACTCGCACACGCTCGGTTTTATCATAGAGACTTCCGAGCTTCTTTTGATAGGTAATCCGCTTTAAGGTTTCCACATGTACGATTAAAGACGTATTTTGATCGTTTTCATAAAAGAAAGCAGCATCTTTAAGTCTGGCTTCCATCACTTTTTCATTGTCCTTAACGACTTTTTTTGGATTGTCAGTTTGTATATTGCTGATCGTGACAAAATACGGCAGGAGCTTGCCTGCTTTAGTCGTGATTGGAAAACATTTTTGATGACCTTGCATCGCGCAAATCAAGGCTTCTTGAGGAACGCCTAGTAAGGCTTTATCAAAAGAACACAGCAACGCTAGGGGCCATTCTACTAGATTTGTGACTTCATTAACTAAAGCATCATCCAATATTGCCAAGGCATTAAGTTCTTTGGCAATGGTATCGACCTGTTTGATAATATTTGCTTTTCTAACTGCGGCATCAGCCAGCACATGCCCAGTTGACAATAAGGTTTCTTCATATTCTTTTGGGTGGTGCAATTGGATCATCTCTGGCGATAAAAAGCGATGGCCATGGGTAAAGTTACCACTGGTTTTCCCAAAAATGGTCGCCGGGATCACCTCTTTATCCAATAACATAACCACCCAATGCACCGGGCGCACAAACTGAAATTCGTGATCAGACCAACGCATCATTTTAGGGATAGGCAACTGCTTTAATGCGGCTATAACCATTGTAGGCAAGAGCGATGCGGTAGTATTACCGTGTTGAGTCGATTTGTAGATCATCCAAGTCCCCTTGGGGGTCTCTATTTGAGATAAATCAGAAATTTCAGCGTTACACGACTGTGCAAAACCTAATAAGGCTTTTGTCGGTTTACCTTTTTCATCAAATGCCGCTTTAAGTGAAGGCCCTTTTTTTTCGATGATGCTATCTTGTTGATGTGTGAGTAATGATTCAATTCGAACCGCCAAGCGTCGTGGCGTCGAAAAATAATAAACCCGATCAAAAGACAAGCCGGCATCAGATATCGCTTGTCCAAGATGATTTGCCAATGATTTTGCCAACACATCAATGGCCTTTGGCGGTAATTCTTCGGTGCCAATTTCGAGCAAAAAATCGGCAGTCGCAACCTCAGTCATGTTGTTTATCCTTTGAGATATCATTTAAAAGGGGAAAATTTAACGCCTCTCTTGAGGCATAATAGGTAGTTGCCACCGCTTGTGACAATGCTCTTAACCGCAAAATATAGCGTTGTCTTTCAGTGACTGAAATAGCATGTCTGGCATCAAGCAGATTAAAAATGTGCGAAGCCTTAAGAATCATTTCGTAAGCAGGCAATGGCAGCGAATTTTGAATAAGATCAGTCGAACTTTTTTCGTAATAATCAAACTGACTGACTAAGGCTTTAACAGCAGCATGTTTAAAATTATAGGCTGACATCTCGATTTCATTTTGAAGATAGACATCTCCATAGGTCACTTTACCTGAGGGGCCATCACACCAAATAATATCGTAGACTGAACCTACATCTTGTAAATGCATTGCTAAACGCTCAAGACCATACGTAATCTCACCAGTAACGGGTTTACACTCAAGCCCACCTACCTGCTGAAAATAGGTAAATTGTGAAATTTCCATACCATTTTGCCAGACTTCCCAACCCAATCCCCAAGCACCAAGCGTGGGTGATTCCCAGTTATCTTCGACAAAGCGTATGTCATCGGTTAAGACATCGACACCCAAATGTTTTAATGAGCCTAAATATAATTCCTGGATATTTTCAGGCGAGGGCTTTAAGACCACCTGAAATTGATAATAATGTTGCAAGCGGTTAGGGTTTTCACCATAACGACCATCAGTTGGGCGACGACAAGGTTGCACATAGGCAGAATTCCAGGGTTCTGGCCCAATGGCTTTTAAGAACGTGGCAGGATGAAATGTTCCTGCACCCACTTCAAGATCAAGGGGTTGCATAATCACGCATCCGACCTTGGCCCAATAGGCCTGCAACGCCAATAGCATGTCTTGGAAACAGATCATCTTGTTTTACACTCACATTACTTAATTCAAGAATTATACCAAGTATTTTGCTGATTTTCTTGTGCGCCTCTTGATGGCTCTAAAAAGCAGCAATACTTAATGCCATCGCATAGCCATCACGAAAAAAAAGCTCTGAACATTCAATACCTTCATCATCAAGTTTTTGAACGCAGCAAGGAAAAAGATAGATTGTCAACTCTAGGCCCCATAAAAGATTTTTAACATCTACTCATGACCAAACCACGTTAATAAACAAATTAGCGGCTTTGAAGATAAACTTCAAAACCGCTAAAATATGATTGATACTTAGTTAACGCTTTATTGACCTAGAAGAACATTTGCCAAAAGATTAATCCCCAACAATATAAAAGCATTAATATCGCAATTAACATGCATAGTAAATAAACAGTAAAGCCATGTGCACGTTTTTCAAATGCGGCCGTATAGCCTGTTATGTACCACACACTCCCTATAAAAAACAACAGGCCCAAACACGCACCAAAAAGGTCGCCAAAATGCGATGAAATAAGATACATCAGCGGCAAAAAACATACCATTTGCCCCCGTTGATTATTCCAGGCATTATTTTTTCGCTCTACACGAGCAGTCGCTTCATCTTGTTTGTCTGCCGGCAGCTTGGCAATACCTCCACGGCCTGCCGCAATACCAAATTGTGTCAGAAAGGAAAATACTAAGCATAAAAACAAAACTATATTTGTATACATTAATGCAGCCATATCGCACCCCCTAGTTGATATTATTAGTTACTCTCTCATGTTACAACATAAGTATAGTATAATAATTAAAATTTGCAAATAATACCAATGACTTGCAAAAAATAGTTCATGCTAACACGTCATAATTCGCTTTTTTAATGTGTGATTTTTTATGGTTGATTGACTATAAATAAAGAAATGGACTTTACCGGACTTACCAATACAGATAATTCTGCTCAAATAATAAATTCATTAAATTCCAATGCCAGCCTTCACCTTTTGTAGCATCATAATGGCCTCTGGACGAGCACGTTTGGCACCCTCTTGTAAAAGATCTTCAACCAGCTTTGGGTTGTCAAGGTAATATTGATATTTCTCACGAGGCGCCAAAAGAGAAGAATCAATTTTTTCAAATAAAATTTGTTTCATCTCTCCCCAGCCAATTCCCGTTTGATAGCGGGCTTTGATTATGTTAATTTCTTCTAGCGTTGCAAAGGATTGGTATAAATTAAATAAGGTACAATCTGCTGTCTCCTTCGGCTCATCTGGAAGCTGAGAATTGGTTTTGATTTTCATAACACATTTTCTAAGCTTTTTACTCTCTTCGAAGATTGGGATTGTATTATCATAACTTTTGCTCATTTTACGGCCATCAAGCCCTGGGATTGTCTTTGAAATCGGATCTACTTTTGCTTCTGGCAACACAAACGTTTCACCATAAATATGATTAAAACGGATCGCTATATCTCGTGCGATTTCAACATGTTGTATTTGGTCTTTACCGACCGGTATAAGTGTTGGCTTAAACATGAGAATATCAGCGGCCATAAGCACAGGGTAGCTAAATAAACCCATGGTTATCCCTTTGTCAGCATCTTTTTGGCCAGACTCTAGATTTTGAGCCACAACGGCTTTATACGCAT
>Ga0213863_10001995_pt1 | contig 14605 bp, 32 predicted proteins | sample PICome_8_FD_160128 | JGI IMG/M metagenome (GOLD analysis project Ga0213863, IMG submission 160128) | Coastal seawater microbial communities near Pivers Island, North Carolina, United States - PICO497 | ecosystem: Environmental > Aquatic > Marine > Coastal | place: USA: North Carolina... | reverse complement strand
AGCAATCAGATCCCGGCGTGTTAAGTTATCACCTAACTCATAAGACACAAGACCAAGCAGTGACCGTAGCTTAGTCTCTTCCAAGTGCCAAGCTGCGAAGGGAACCTTATGCTGTAGCATATTGTATTCTAGAAATCGCATTACCTCTGTTTTACCAATACCAGTCGGAGCCTTAATAACTGTGAAGTGACCCTGCATCAAGCCAAGGATCTTATCGTCTAGTGCTTGAATGCCTGTCGGGATGTACTGATGTTCTGGTGTATCTTTGTACAGAGATATAAAGTCCTGTGTGCTATTAAGAACATTCTCTGGTGTGTACTTTTTAGCATTCCACCAAGCAGTCTTGAACTCATTACTAGCCCTATTAGTCAAGAACTCATTAGCATCCTTGAACTTATCGTGAGGAACACGGTAGACTTTGTTAGGGAATAGCTTTGCTATCTTATCAGCTACTGCATTACCAGCCTCATCATTGTCAACTGATAGAACAATCTTCTCAAAACTATTGAGCCAGTCTGAACAATTCTCCCATAGCTTTTTAGAAGGTGTTGCGCTGGGCAGAGATACCACAGGGTTAGTGTAGTTACTCTTAAGCATCTGAGCCACTGACAATGCATCAAGCTCACCCTCAGTGATCGTAACCATCTTAGATGAGCCAGCCGTAAATAGGTTCATACCAAACAGTTCATCACCCTTGAAGTTATCCTTGGTGTAGAATACCTTATCCTCTAGTCTGCGAACTTTCTTACCGCCACTAGGGTATACGTATTCCTGTCGATCAGGGTAAGTTAGCACACCATAGTCTTCCATAGTCTTCTGAGTTATACCCCTCATAGATACATAACTACCCGTTTGGGTATTTTCTGATCTTTGGGGTAGGCTTCTTACATTAGATGTCATAGTAGATCCTTGTGGTAAGGGGTACTTCTCAGCTGCCCACTCAAATTTCTGGTACTTAGACGGGTAAGAGCGATGACAAGAATGACACTTACCAAACCCACTCGTGTTAAAACTGAATGCATCAGAAGACCCACACTCTACATATGGGCAAGGCTGATGCGCTATCTCTTGTGTCATATCTGATTTGCCTTGTATCTTTCTTCCGCTCTTTTACGTTCTTCTTCATCAAACTCTCTAATAAGTTTATGTTTAGTGATGAACTTCCTAAGCTTATCTATCTCTTTCTTTTGTTGTTTGATTTCCCAACGCATATCTTCTATTGTACCAACCATACTCATCTCTTAAACATCCTTTTCAACCTCATTAAGATAAGATATAACAGAACCCCGGGAATAAATCCAATGCTCATTAGTATTACTGACAATGCTATTAAGTATGGAATCCATTCTGATAGGCTCATATCACTCTTCCTCTAAGCAAAAACCGCACATATCATTCTGCGCTGGCCCACCACAGCTTACACATTTCTGCCATTTCTTTTTTACTCTGTTTGATTCTGATTCTAAACCAGCCTCTACTAATGCTATAAACCCTGCATTAAAGATAGCTGCGAATGTTTTAGGATCACACTCTACTTGTAGTGTAGCACTGCCATCCTCGTGTTCTTCTATGTCTGTTACTTTTATTTCACCCGTCATCCTGTATTACCCCTTTGCTATATTTACGGAACCTTTTATTGTAGGCACGTTTTATTTTCTTTATTTGCCCTGCTTTCCATCGTAAAAATTTACGGGTCTTAGTGAGTGCATCATACTCATCACCACCCTTCATAGGTATACGTTTATTCATCTGTTATTCCTATACAAGGAAGTAAGATAGACAGCTTGCAGTACTTTGGGTATTCGTCATACGTCATAGCTATTAACACAGGTGGCGCAGCTATAAGTAAAGCTACAATAGCTGACGCCTTGATTGCACCGTTAATGTTACCTGCCATCACCAAACAACTCCTTTTCTTTATCGCCGTGATTTGTACACACTTTTATTAAAAACTCTGTAGACCAATCTTTGAAATCTTGATTGGCATTTACCTCTCTTACTTGAGCTTGTACTATATTCATAAGTATTGCGGTTAATTCATCCGCACCGTACATATTTGCAGCTTTTATTTTATTATAACCTGTCATAACATCCATCACTCATTCTCCTGCGGGTATTCATCCTCATAGTGGGCATAGCGATCGGCTATTAATTGCAGTCTATTAAATACTGACCTGTTCTTTTGAAGCTTTTCTAATGTGCCTAATGCCCCATTGCAGGAATCGCATAAAAGATGCCGTACTATCTTCACAGAAGTGTCGTGCTTATGGTCAACGACATACCTAAGTTCTTTACTAAATGGTCTCTTACAACCATCACAGCAATTGTCTTGCCACTGTAGTTGAGCCTCAATCCATCGTTCATCAATGCCGTACATCTGCTTTAGTCGTTGTGAGCGTTTTTGTGCGGGTGTGCTAGGCATCATCCATTCTCCCTTAATGCATATGCAAGTGCTTTCCAAGACACAGGAAACAAGGCAATCATTACACGATCAATCTCCCAAGCTACCTCTGCTGTCTCTGCTTGTGTGTCAGGTGCACAGCGAAGCTTACACATATCAGCAAATGCATCCAAGCTACCTGACCAGTACCACTCAGTCATCATAGACTGTGGAAGTACCATACGGGCTTGCTCTGGGCATACCCCTACGTCTAGTAGGAACTCATACTCAGTCATTGCAATTTCATTAAAGCCGTTGTCAGATACAGTTACTGTACCTGCACTACCTTGTTTCTTATCAAGACTACGACCACGCCAAGACTTAGGTACATAGAACTCAGGCTCACTATCTACGTATCGTCTTGATACTTCGTTCCAACGTAGAAATTTATGCTTGACTAGCTGTCTAGCTACAAAGACTGGTGCCTTGATGTGAAAGCTGGCAAAGCAATGCCCAAAGGGGCTGATGTGCTTGTGCTTGGCTAGGTATTGTATAAGCTTCTCATCTTTCTTTTTAAGGTGTTGCTTAAAGCTGTAAGCATCTGACTCTTCGTAATCCCACTCAGTTTCTTTACCGAATGAAACTCTCGCAGCGTTACAGACTGTAAGGTCACTACCCATACTACCTTTGTAAGTTACTTTAATCATTTATTTACCTTCCAGTGTTGACCTTCAAATGTTTTTATCCTGTGACATATAGCACATAACACTTCACATTTAGATAACTCATCCTTTAGTTTCTTTTTACTTTTAGTGTTCCTACCAAAAACTGCGTAGTGTGTTACGTGACTTATATTACATAATTTTGTTGAGGGATCTATGTGATTAAACTCTAGTGCTGCGTGATGTTCTTTGTAACCACACACGGCACAACCTTTCATAGTTTTAAGTCTTCTTATTATAGCTTGACCTTTAGCTTGATGTTTTCTCTTTCTCTCTGCATCATACTTCCTGTAGTCATCACTCCTGACCCTACTCATTTGTTTTTGTTCCTCTTGTCTAGGGCTGTAGTAGCACCAGCCAGTGTGTTTACCATATAAGGCTTTACGCTACTAGGATTCTGATGGCCTGACACTTGCATAATACCAGCTATGTCAACACCTGCCTCAACCATTTCTGTGATAGCAGTACGGCGTAAATCCATAGCGCATAGGTCACTTGGCAGATTAGCTGTGGCGAGTATATCATTGGTAACAATAGATATATCCCTTTTCTCATAAGTTACAAATTTACCTGCCCGGGGATAGGGCTTAGGTGCTACCCATTCTTGAAACCCAAAGGCTTCCTTCTGGATCTTTAGCATATTGTTGAGACTGTCACCGATAGGCAGGTGTACATCAACTCCACGCTTACTCTGTTCTATGTCAAGGCGCTGGGCATCCAAGTCAAGGTGTTGCCACTTTAGTAGTCTCATATCACCTATACGTTGCGCCCACTCGTAAGCCATCTGAACGATCAAGCCTACGCTGCGCCACTTAAAATCATTATATGCAACATCAAGAAACTTGATAACGTGTTCCTCTGTCCACATAACCTTTCTAGGTTTCTCCTTCTGTCGATCTAGTAGTGATACAGGGTTAGTGTAGCGAGTAATCTCATACTGTTTGGCTACACCCCATACCGCTGACAGGTAGGTGGCTCTTATGTTTGCTGTACGAACACCAGACAGTAACCACTGATTGTAAGCCTCAGTGATGTGCTTTATCCTGATAGACTCAAACTGTATATCACCAAGAGTTCTGCCATCTCTAAGCACTGTAGTAAGAGCCTTGCCAATCTGGTATTCGTAATCTTTCTGAGTTCCCGGGCGTAGCTTTAGAAACTTTGGCGTGTCATAGTAGAAGGCTACTACCTCAGATAATCTGCTATTCCCTTTTACCATTTCTTCCTCACTTTCCAGTACACCCAACACTCTAGGCAGTGGCCCTTACCAATCACAAGATCAATAAGGAACACTATATTAAATCTCTTTTGCTTTTGCCATTCGTAGTTTCTCGCGCTGAAAGTCTGATTGTTTGCGCCCCCTAGTAGGACGTTTAACAGGACGCTGAGTGCGATCAGGCATCGTTTTAGGTATGGGCCTATCGCTCCAGTCATCACAGGGGTCATCCTTTTCTCCTTCATCTCTTGCCATTGAGTTCCTTCCAGCTTCTGTAAGTAAAGATAATTCCAGCTGCGACATATACGATACATAAGAATATAGGGAATATATACATCAGAACAAGGGATACCATAGAGCGCCAGACTCAATGTCTTGACGTATCTGCTTCTCTTCATCTGCCATTCTGTCAGCACGTTCAAAGTCTGACATCCACTCTGCATCATCAATGTCCTGCATCAGTTTGCTGTGGTATTGTGATAGGGGCATTACATATTTGTTACCTTGGCTTTCCATTAGTTCATCCTTATATATGTTTGGACTCTGTAGTTTCTATCTTCTGTAGAATAAACCTCAACATAAGCATTTTGTAAAGGTGCTTTTTCCATACGTTGGGCTTTAAACAGATTACTGGTGCTATAATAACACACCAGTTCATCTGTCTCTTTATCATAAAACTCTACGCTGTATACGTGATTCATCAGTCCATCCTCGTTACATAGTGACCATCCTTGGTAGGCAAGGCAATCATAGCATAGGGATAAAAGTAAACATCACCCTTCTTAAGCTTCATCTTAGCGATAGGCTCAAGGTCATCATCCTCTGGATAGGTATAGGTGCCACTGTCTAAGACTTTACCCTTGAACTTGTACAAGCTGCCAAAGCCATAGCAGTCTGTCATATGCTCTACTAAGTCACCATCTTCAACGACAGCATATTCGGCTACCCAGTGCGGCAAGATACCTAGCCACTCTACTAGCTGGTCTTGTGTGTAGTCTGGGTAGGCTTCTGTGTTAAGTAATAGTCTCATTGTGTTAGTCCTTTCATAATATGTTTAACAACCTCAACAGTCCAACCATTGCCAAGCATACGGTAGCGCTGAGTGTTTGATACGTGATTAGTGTAACCTTCTGGCACAGTTTGTAGACGCTCACATTCTAGCGGAGTAAGCTTGCGCCAAGTCTTCTCACTATTGTTAATCTTAGGCACGTTGCTGGCACGTTGACCAGTAAGCGTAGGTGATATGCCCTCTGGATCGTATACTTTGCGTTCCTGATCCCAACCTTTTGTATCTGACATACCTGCCACCTCTAAGACTTTAGGCTGTAGGTGACCACCAGTAGAGGCTACAAGTGATGGCCCCTTACCGTCTGGATGGTACACACGATTGATGTAAGCATACTTGTCACTGATACCAGCATCACCAACGTGACACATACCATCGTCACTGAATACAAGTTGCCTACGGTGCTTCTCAAAGTATGTCTTAAGGTTGCCACCCTTGAAGTAGTGGGCATCAAGGCAGTGCGACTTCTCACGATCAGTGATACCATTCTCTAGAATATCCTTAAGCTTGATACCCTTGTCTTCTGGCAAGCCATCCATAGGAATGTTTGTCCAGTATAAACGGTAACGGTTCTGAGCAGAGACAAGGTTGCTGTTGATAGGTACAGGATCAACGCCCAGCGCCTCAGTGATAACGTCCATACTTTCTTTCTTCATACGCACGTTCTCTAGCAAGAAATACTTAGGCTTGAGTGCCTTGAGTAGCCGCACATATTCCCAGAATAATTTACTGCGAGGATCATCAAAGTTAAGTTGCTTACCAGCAAAGCTAAAGCCCTGACAAGGTGAGCCACCGATTAGTAGATCAATCTTAGGTAACTTGTCTGGATCTACAGTGGTGACATCACCAAGCTGGATCATATCAGGAAAGTTAGCCGTAGCTACCTTGATTGCAAACTTGTCAATCTCAGCTGCGAAATAGTTTTCTACAGGGATATTGAGTTGGTCTAGTGCGATTTGACCGCACGACATACCATCGAATAAACTAAGGACGTTCACTGTAAATCTCCTCTTCTATTATTACCTTGTACCCAGCATCTAGCAATTCATTTGCTCTGTCAAGTGCATTATCACGATCAGGCGTCCACATCTGATTGTGATGTGAACCCTGATTGTCAAGTGTAGCAACGTACCACATTAGGCGTCTACCTTGCCAAACATACGCTTGGCTTGATCGTCGGTAAGCTTCCACTGATCGTGACCAGTCAGAGATCTGACCTGCCAAGGCATCTTACGGGCTTTGCTATTGTAGCCAATAAGAGTTACGGCCTGACCACTGATCTTTGCAATCTTGCTAGTGTCAAGCCCCATAAGACTTGCCATCTGAGTTAGGGATGATTGCTTCTGTGTTTCTGCACCATCCAGCAAGACTTCTACTTTGTAGGTTGCCTCACCACCAGAGTAGCTACAGTTACCAACCTTGATAGTTACATCTTTAATGCCAGCCTGATCCAGTGCGTCTTGCATAGATTGACGGATGAGTTTTAGGTGTGATTTGTCGAATGTCATAGTAGTGTCTCCATATATTAGGTTAAGGGTTTAGTAACCCCCACCACACCACTGAACAAGTGCGGCGGGGGGATCAAAGGCTAGTCAACCCACATAAACTAGCCTCGCTCTAAGGGGGTAACCACTCCCCCTATCCTGCAAAGTGACGTACACGCCGTGTTGATACACGATTAGGCTTGCGCTCAAAGTAGACAGTACGCTTGCCAAGATGCAAGGCAGTCATACAGTTACCTGCCTCAATCTTGAAGCCCCGACTTGCCTTGATCCGCTTACGTGTTAAGCCCTTGATGCCAAGAACATTGAAGCGGAAACCATTGGTACGGTCATTAAGCGGTTTAGTAGCGATACAGTAAAACATAGTGATGTCCTTTCTAAGACAGTTAAGATAAGTTAAGGTTAGTCTGATTTAGTCTAGGCTGTCAAGCCTAAACATTATGGATACGTTTCCAAGCAACCCAAGTCGCAGCTTGCATTTCATAGGCTGTCATACCGTGCTTTTTACCAGCACGACTGTAGCATACTTGTAGCTCTTGGCGTAGCTTCTTGCCAATGCTTGGCACTTCCTGCATTGTGCGTCTGTCTTTGTTAGCGATGCACCAAGCGTGCCCGTCAATGACGCACACATCTTCACCCATAATGCACCAGAAGAAGTCTGTTATCTTAGGGCCATTGAGTATGAACGCAACGTCCTCTGCATTGTGTGGTGTAGTCTGCAGTATAGACCAAGCTTTATCTCGCATTGTCTTATAGGTGCAAGGTGTACAGCTTTCTACATAGCCACCAGAAACAAACGTATTGAGCATATTGTCAGCGTCAATAAGGTTACGTTCCCAACGATTAGTCGGAGACAATGCCGCTACGACACCAACAACAATGTGCAATGGTAGCTCATACTTGTCAGCCATACTTTGAGCGTCAGACTTAGCGTCTGCATACCAAGTCAGACCGTGATCGATCTCATCTTGCGTAGCTTGTTTGAAGCAAGCCAGAATGTTGCGAGTGTATTGTGTCATCGTGTCACCTCATTGTGTTAAACTCTCTAGAGCATACGATCAAAGCAATCATATAGTCAAGACAGTTTTTGAGTGCAACGCCCGAATTGTCAGAACGGACGCTGCTTTAGTTTGTTTTTGCAACCACCACTCTATTGCCCCTAGTCTCTCTCTACAGATAGGCGCATATCTCACGACAGACGCTTATGCAACACTGATTTGCTAAGGGATTTAGAGTGGAACCTTTGGCGATAGTCTGCTCTAGTGACTTGACGCCACAGCCCATACTTATATTCAAGTGATCCTAACTTGTCTTATGCGCTGATATTTTAGGGCGCTTGCTTTCAGTTTTATTATTTGGTGTGGGCTATTCTCACCGTCTTGCCCGTTGTTCTGTATTCAGTCTGTTTTATTTTCGTTTGTTAGTCAAGTCTTAATTTTCGTTCTGTTCTTTCTAGTTTGATAGGGCTTTTCACCGTATCTGTCTAAAGGACGCTGAAACACTTTGAAGAACCTACGTTGCTTGCGATTTGTTTCTTGTCGCTTCCGATGTAATAACTATGGCACGATTACTTTTAAGATTGCAATAAAAAAATGACGTTTTACCGAATTAATTTTGGTTATCGTTTAAAATCAATAACTTACAAAGTGAATCGGATTGCTTAACCTACTCGCATAGGCAGGTGATACATTATACTTATATAAGCTCAACCTGAAGTAGTCTTTGTGCATCCCTTACACGTTTTACGTGCATCGGCCTTGTGGGGTGGGGTTTTGTGATCACATTTTAGGCTGTCACTGTTATTAAAACAGTTTATTTATGCAACAAAAACAACACATTAGCGCTGCACAATAGGCAGGCGAGCCATATTTTGCTTAGAATTGTTCTAAAAACACAACCTCAGGTAGAAAAACAGACACTGGGCACAACTTAAGAGGTACTGGGCGAGGGCCAGATGGGGGTACTGGGTAATGTATATATATACGTATACACACACGGGGTTTTTTGCTTTGTAAACTAGAAAACCTATCCGATTTCGCCATTAGTATAACTATTTAGTATAGGTATGCAAATTTAGGGCTTGACAGAGGGGTACTACTTGAGTATAACTGCGTAGCAGGAGCAGGAGATAGTTAAACTATATAGTAAACTTCTACCATCTACTACTATATAAAAGAAATAACTTGACAAGAGTTTAACTATATAGTATACTATGTTCTAGTTCATACAATAATAATCATAATAAACTAGTATGGACTGAATGGTATGTGTTAGACTTAAAAGTTTAACTCCCTCTTGTGTCTCCTCTTCCTCTTAGTTGAACTAAAGTTAACACATACCTTTTTTCTGTCGTCCTAGTAAATTAAGTGTTGACTTATATGAAAAAGTCCGTACAACTGTATGCAAGTGATAATGTTATTGAAGAGTTCTATAAAGCTCTAGTAGATAACAATAGTAAAACTATGCAAAAGATTCACATTCCTAAGAGTGATGTATTCTATGTCAGGGCAGCTATTGAGGCTGACACTGGTGTGAGGTACTCTTTGGATCACGTTGAGAGAGCTATGTATTTAGAGGGTCACCTAAAGCGCTATGAAGTGCTAGACCCTGACAGAGAGCGAGACTATGGCAGGTAGAAACTACAAGAGAGAGCGACAACTACAGAGTACTCCTAGAGAGTTAGCTCGTAATGCTGCCCGTAAGAAAGCTCGACGTAAGTTAGAGGCAGCTGGTAAAGTTAAGAAGGGTGACGGTAAGGATGTTGACCATAAGAATGGTAATCCTCACGATAACTCTAAGGCTAATCTACGGGTAACGACTAAAAAGAAGAATCGTAGTTTTCCTCGTAATAGTAAAGCAGGTAAGAAGTAGTATGGCTACAACTAAAGATGTAGAACGTTTACCTAGTGGTGGACTAAAGTACCGGGGTGAAACTTATCCCGGTTACAATAAACCTAAGCGTACTCCGGGTGCAGCTAAGAAGAGTGCTGTACTAGCTAAGAAGGGTGACCAAGTTAAGGTAGTTCGTTTTGGTGACCCTAAGATGAGTATTAAGAAAGACCAGCCTGATCGTCGTAAGAGCTTTAGAGCTAGACATAACTGCGATACTGCAACAGATAAATTTACTGCTAGATACTGGTCTTGTAAGGCGTGGTAGTATGACTGATCTTAAACTTCCTGTCGCTCTAGTTGTAGCTATGGCTGTACAACTTGTAGCTGCTGTGTGGTGGGTATCTAAACAGGCCCACACTATTGAAATACTACAGCAAGACGTTGTAGATATGAAAGCTTATATGAACTCTATGGATATTGACCTAGAGGCTCTGATAGAGTTTGCTACCTTTACTGAGAATAGGTGGGCTGAAGAGTACAGTAGTGATATGACGTATGAGAGAGTGTTTGGCACTAAGGAACCTACAGTAGAATGACTCTGATATCTCACTTTCCTTTACCTAGTATGCCTTTTCAGACTCACGATAATATAGTCTTTGAGAAGGCTGACAAGGACAGGTCTAGTAGAAATAATGAAGAGTTTAAACCAGAGCAACCTAATCTGGTAACTCCTGACACACCTGTAGAGGATCTTAAGTTAGTTAATCAGATGTACGCATACAACCCTGATCCTAATAAGCTACGTAAGCCTGATGGACAAATAGTAAACTTTATAGTGGCCTGATATGAGCAAATCACCTACACCAACAAACAAGAAGCTGTATGCTAAAGTAAAAGCAGAGGCTAAGAAGAAATTTAAAGTCTGGCCCAGCGCTTATGCTAGTGCTTGGCTTACTAAAGAGTATAAGCGTAGGGGCGGTAAGTACTCTGGTAGTAAATCTAATAAGGTAGCTTGATATGGCTAAGGGTGGATTAGGACAGTGGTTCGGTGAAGAGTGGACTGACATCAAGACTGGGAAACCTTGTGGTCGTTCCTCTGGAGAGAAGCGAGGCTATCCTGCCTGTAGACCTAAAGCTGTAGCTAGTAGGATTAGTAAGAAAGAGGCCGCTAAGAAGACTGGCCCTAAGAAAGTTAAGTGGTCAGTGACTGCATCAGGCAGGAAGAGGAATGCGTAATGGCAAAAAAGATGTGTCCTAAGTGTAAAGGCAAGGGTTGCTCTCATTGTGGGGGAACAGGTTATCATAAAGTAGGAATGGCAAAAGGTGGAGATATGGGTAAGAAACCAATGAATGCTGGAATGGCAGCACTAAAGAAAGAAGCACCAGAGGTAGCTAAGAAGATGGGTTATATGTATGGTGGTATGGCTAAAAAGAAGAAGATGGGTTATGCTCACGGTGGTCTAGCCTGTGGTGCATCTAATAAGCCTTCACAAGCAGGTACAAGAAAAGTTAAGACTAGCTAATGTCTTTTGTAAACCAAGGTAAACCAGCACGTATTAGGTCTGTTTATGGGCATAATACAGGTACAACTGTAGAGACTGTCTACACTTGTCCTGCTAATTGTGTAGCTGAGATTACCTTTATCCATATAGTTAATGGTGGTGGTTCTACTAATACTGTTGAAGTAGAGTGGTATGTATTAGCTGATACTTACACATCTCATTTTCTTAAGGGTAAGTCTATTAACGCTGGTGATTATATAACGTTTAATGAAATAGACTTGGTGATACAGGCGGGTGATGAGATTAGGGTTACTCCTAGTGGATCTGGTCATATAGATACAATACTTACAGTAACAGAAACCTTTGTACCTATAGGGTAACGGGTATGCACATTTTATATCTACTACAGCGCTAACAATTATGTATAACTATCTCCGCACACAATAAAAGGAGATAGTGCAATGTTTAAGAACTTACTAACACGTATTCAGAATCATCAGCAGCGTAGAGCAGACTACTGGGTTCTAAAGAATATGTCTAATAAAGAACTACACGATATAGGTATATCAAGAGGAGAGATATATGATCGTGTATACGGCAACGAACAGTGAGGTTAAGTAAGGAGTTACCCCTTATACTAAGTTTAACTGTTATAGCTGGTGTGTCCTCTGGGGATACAGATAGACAAACAGGTAGTGGACTTATAAGAGGGGGTTGCTACAGTGATAGATCCAGTAACGGCTATAGGTCTAGCCACAACCGCATTTAATACTCTTAAAAAGGGTATTGCAGTTGGGAAAGACTTACAAGATATGGGTAGTCAGCTAACACAGTGGGCTGGTGCTATCAGTGACTTAGACTTTGCTGAAAGACAGAACGCTAAACCACCTTGGTATAAAACCCTTGGTGGTGGCGTTCAAGCAGAAGCAATGGAGATATTCGCAGCTAAGAAGAAAGCTGAGTCTATGCGTAAGGAGCTAAAGGATTACATCTGTGTAATGTATGGCCCTTCACACTGGGATGAGCTTTTACGTATTGAGGCTGATATAAGAAAGCAGAAGAAAGAACACGATCATAAACGAATAGAGATGCAACGTAAGTTAATAGAATGGGGAGCAGGCTTTGTGTTGTTCCTAGTTATTACGGGTAGCTTTGTTGGTTTGATTTACTTAAGGACTTTATAATGGCAAGATCACTAACAGAAAAACAACAGAAGTTTCTAGAGGTTCTCTTTGATGAGGCTAATGGTGATGTTGTACAAGCAAAGAAGTTAGCTGGCTATGGCGAGAATAGCTCTACTTCTGTTATCGTAGAGTCTCTAAAAGATGAGATAGGTGAAAAGACACGTACTTGGTTTGCTCGTACTGCACCAAAAGCAGCTATGGCAATGACACAAGCATTATACGATCCTACTGAGTTAGGTATTCGTGACAAGATGGCTGCAGCGAAGGACTTGCTTGATCGCGCTGGGCTAGGCAAGGTAGACAAGGTTGATGTTACTTCAGGAGGAGGTGGTATATTTTATTTACCCCCCAAAGAAGGAAAGAACGAGTAGACCTTGCCACAAATTGACTACAAGAGAGACTTAGGTTTCTGGGAATTACCCAAGCCTAAGAAAGGTAAAGAGAAAGAATGGCACACTGTAGCTAAAGTATCTCAAACAATACCTTTTGGTTATGAGGTAGACCCCGACAATGATAAGCTATTACTACCCATACCTTACGAACTAGAAGCCCTAGAATTAGCAAAGAGACACCTAAATCAGTATAGTTACAGAGAAGTCGCTATTTGGTTGACAAAGCATACAGATAGGTGTATATCTCATATGGGTTTAAAAAGGCGGGTTGAGATTGACAGAAGACGTAAAAAAGCAGCTATTATTAAACGCAGACTTGCCAAAAGGCTCCAAGAAACCCTCGCGGAAATCGAGAAGCTTGAAAAAGGTAGGGTCGGGGCGTACTCAGAAGAAGAATAGCAAGACAGAGACAGTCACCACTCCCCTTGAAACTGTTGCTGCAGAGGCTAAGGCTCCTGAGTTTGATGTCGAGGCAGCACAGTCGGTAGTGTTCAAGCCAAACCCCGGCCCTCAGACAGACTTTCTTAGCTCATCTGAGCGTGAGGTTTTGTATGGTGGTAGTGCTGGTGGTGGTAAGTCTTACGCAATGCTTGCTGATCCACTACACGGTTTAAACGATCCTAACTTCAGTGGATTGTTAGTACGACATACTACAGAAGAACTAAGAGAACTTATACAGAAATCTCAGGAGTTATATCCTCGTGCTATCCCCGGCATTAAGTGGTCTGAACGTAAGTCTCAGTGGACATCACCTAGAGGTGGTAGACTCTGGATGTCATATCTGGATAAGGATATGGACGTTACAAGGTATCAGGGTCAGGCGTTTAACTGGATTGGGTTCGACGAACTTACTCAATGGCCTTCACCTTTCGCTTGGGATTATATGAGGAGTCGCTTGAGATCTGCAAGTTCGATGGAACTAGGTTTATATATGAGAGCGACTACTAACCCCGGTGGTAGCGGTCACTCTTGGGTTAAGAAGATGTTTATTGACCCAGCCCCTTACAATAAGCCTTTCTGGGCAACTAATATTGAAACTGGTGAAGAGATTAAGTATCCAGCGGGTCACTCAAAGGCTGGACAGTCTCTGTTTAAGCGTAGGTTTATACCTGCTAGTCTGTTTGATAACCCTTACCTAGCTGAGAGTGGTGACTATGAGGCAATGCTTCTGTCGCTACCAGAGCATCAACGTAAGCAATTACTAGAAGGAAACTGGGATGTTAACGAAGGCGCAGCCTTTCCTGAGTGGAATAGAGCCATACACATCGTTGAGCCTTTTAAAATTCCCTCAAATTGGACTAAGTTTAGAGCTTGCGACTACGGTTACGGAAGTTACACAGGCGTTGTCTGGATTGCTGTATCACCCAGTGAACAGCTTGTTGTCTACAGAGAGTTATATTGTTCTAAGGTTACAGCTACTGATTTAGCTGATATGGTGCTTGAAGCAGAGGCAGAAGATGGTACAATTAGATATGGTGTTCTGGATAGCTCTCTATGGCACAAGCGTGGTGATACTGGCCCGTCACTGGCTGAACAAATGAATATGAAGGGTTGCCGATGGCGTCCTTCTGATAGGTCTAGAGGATCTCGCGTAGCAGGTAAGAACGAGATGCATAGAAGGTTACAGGTAGATGAGTATACAGAAGAGCCTCGTATGGTTTTCTTCTCTACTTGTACTAACACTGTAGCTCAACTACCATCAATACCTCTAGACAAAAGAAACCCAGAGGATGTTGATACAAATGCAGAAGATCACTTGTATGACGCTCTAAGGTATGGTATAATGACAAGACCTAGAAGTTCTATTTG
>Ga0213863_10001992_pt1 | contig 14615 bp, 12 predicted proteins | sample PICome_8_FD_160128 | JGI IMG/M metagenome (GOLD analysis project Ga0213863, IMG submission 160128) | Coastal seawater microbial communities near Pivers Island, North Carolina, United States - PICO497 | ecosystem: Environmental > Aquatic > Marine > Coastal | place: USA: North Carolina... | reverse complement strand
CCTTACTTTTCAGAGTTTGTAAGGAGATGGTTTCCCCGAATTGAAAGGGGCTAACCAACATTCCGGAAAAAGAAACTTTTTCAGCTCCCAAAGATCGGGAGTTTGCATTATCCGCAGCTAAGTCAGCGATGTAGGATGGTTCTTTTGAACTTTTAAGAACTAAATCCAAATGACCTGGTTTTTTACTGGATTGCAAGAAACCAGTTAAGCTAACCCCGGGCAAATCATCTGCGATCAGTAACCTGCGGTCAAAATCTTGAGCTTGGTAAATTTGGCTTTCAGTAATCCCGTTTCGAAGAAGGGATAGGATAATTTTCTTTTTTACGGAGGTTGAACCACTCGGATCAAAAATTACGTCACCAAATCGTCCTTCCACTACATCAATTTTGACAATTCCATTGGTTACATCCTGAGGGGGAATTAAAGCACGGGCAATACAACCCTCTTTTTCATACATTTTCTCGATCACGGCAGTAACTTTCGAAAGATCTTCAAATTTCATGGGTTTCCCAATAAAATCGGCCAAGTTTTGATCAAATTCTGCTTTGGTAAATTGAGTAAATCCGCTTAATTTCCACCCCAACGGTTTAAAGCTTTCATCCGTACTTGCCGGACTGACTCTTGCACTCGATTCAGATGTTATTTGCCCAGCATTTGCACCATCAGGGGCAGGGTTTTGGGAGTGCCCCAGTTGCCAAAGAAATAAAAGCAAAAATAGCAATGGGCGAAACCCTAAAAGTGGAAATTGTTTCATAAAAACTAAATGTAGCTTATTCAATGCTTAAGGTTGACTCAAATAACGATTTTTTACAACAAAAATGTAATCGGTAAAGAAATTCAAAAATAACTTTAAAATTTTTATTATTTAATCCTATAATTTAAAAAACAAATATTCCACATATAATTATACTTAAAAAAGCTATTAAAATAAATTCTAATTAATCTTACACCCAACATATTAAGTCCCGTAAATTTCCTCAAATCCGAGATTTAAATACCAGTAAGGTAAAAAGTTGTAAGAAAATTTAATTCTGCAAAATCCCTTTAAAAGAAAGGTTGCGATTAAATTAACGGGTTACCAAAAGGGAATGACCCAAATAAAATCACCTAAAGATGAAAAGCATTTTTTTAAAACCAAGGCATATCTAATTGATAGAAATAAAAAAATAAATATTATATATTTATATATATCATTATTCTCAATAAAAATATTATAAAAAATAAATCTTAGTACCAAATATTACTTTAAATGTAATTTGGTTAGAGAGCGCAAAGATTGATTTTTAGTTGGGATTTCTTCGAGGATATTAATTAAATTGGCGGTCATTTGAGCAACCGGAACTTCAATGGTTGAAATCACATATTTAAGGTATTCCAGGGAATCGATATGATCAAAACCAATGACTTGAATATCTTTGGGTATATTCAGACCAACTTCTTCGAGTCTTGTAGCCACACCTTGGGCAATTCCATCGGAAAAAGTTATCACAAAATCAAAGGGTTCTTGTTGGATTAGGGGTAGTAAATCGCTGGCCAGTTTCTCACCCAAAAGGAAGGGGTTTTCGGTAAGTTTGCCACTTTGAGGGTTCGGATATTGATGAATCTTCTCAAACCATGAACATAATGCACTTGCCTTAGATTTCGGACTGAAAAGTGCCAGTATTTTTTCGTCGATCAGAATCTTTTTCATATTTTGAGCTTTTAAATGCTCAAGAAAGGGAAGATAAGCATCACTTCTGGAAAAGCCGATCAAATGGCTACCAAGACCTAGAAATTTCGCTTCAATCTCGTGATCATGGACGTCAAAAGGAAAATTATAGATAAAATGAGGGACCACTCGCAGCAATTTATGCAGGCTTTCGTCCTTTAAGTCTTGAACCCCAAAATTTTCAAGCATGGGACTCAACAAAATAATGATACTTTCCACTCGGTGCCCCATTAGTTCCCGAATTGCCTGGGTCAATCCCCCTTCAGAGCTAATATGCATTTCCACCGACTTTTCGGATTCAAGAAAATAGTGATTTAACTTTTCCAAAGCGGTTAGAGTGTGAGAATAAAGCGGACCGTGACAAAGAAGACCCACAGTATTCCTCCTTTCCTTTCTTAAAGAAATGGCGGTACGATCCGGTACAAATCCAATTTCATCCATTGCTTTCCTGATTCGTAAGAAAGTCCCCTCAGAAATTCGCTTTTCTTTCCAATTGTCATTGATAATAGCAGAGATTACCTGCCTTGATGTACCGGTTTTTTCAGCCAGTTCAGAAGTGGAATAATACCGTGCCTTCATCGACCTTCAAGAGATTAAGCCGATTCCATTAAACTCCACAAAAGCTGGAAAAACCACCATCCACCGCGAGCACCGTACCGGTAACAAAGGATGACGCATCCGAAAGGAGATAATGAATGGGCCCGTAAATCTCCTCCTGTTTTCCAAAACGACGAAATGGAGTTTTGTTAATCACCTCCTGCCCTCGTTGGGTAAAGCTACCATCATCATTAGTCAACAGAGCTTTATTTTGTTGAGATATAAAAAATCCGGGGGCCACCGCATTCACCCGGATCTTGTCCCCATATTTGAGTGCCATTTCCGTAGCCATCCAGCGGGTAAAGTTATCAATGGCTGCCTTGGCATTGGAGTAGCCAAGAACCCGGGTAAGTGCCTGGGTTGAAGCCATCGAGGAAAAATTAATCACCGAACCATGACCCTGTTCCTTGAAGGCCTTACCAAAAATAATCGTTGGTAAAACCGTTCCTTTCAAATTTAGATCCATCACTTTTCCGTAATCCTCTAAATTCAAATCGAAGATCTCTGCATCTGGACCTATGGTTGCGCCAGGCATATTTCCCCCTGCCCCATTGATTAGAGCGTCCATTCGGCCGTATTCCCCAATAACCTTTACATATCCCTCAGAGAGGGCTTTTTCATCCAAGACATCACAGGTCAAACCCATGCAGTTGTCGGAAATTTTTCTGGCCTCTGACAGGACTCGATCAACTTTATCTTGATTTCTACCCAAATATACCACCGTTGCCCCATTTTTTTGCAAGTATTGGGCGGCTCCACCGGCAAGGATTCCAGTGGCACCCGTTACCACCACCACCTTTTCATTTACCTTAAACAAATCATTCATATATTTTCTTCTTTTAGACCAGATTATCGAACCACTCGGGCTCCCCCTCCTCGGATTAATTTCTCCACATCTGCCAGGGTTGCCATCGAAGTATCCCCTGGGGTAGTCATGGCGAGGGCACCATGAGCGGCACCATAGTTGACCGCTTTTTCGCCATCATGTCCCTGAAGAAAGCCATAAATAAGCCCGGATGCAAAGCTGTCGCCTCCACCAACTCGGTCAAGAATTTCAAGATTAGGACGATGCGTTGCCTCATAAAAGTTCCCCTTTTCCCAGCAGATCGCACCCCAGTCGTTAAGGGTTGCAGTTTTAACGCTTCGTAAGGTTGTGGCGGTTGCTTTAAAGTTGGTAAATTCAGCAACCACTTGGTTAATCATGTTCTTAAAGTGCTCTACTTCGATCCTGGATATATTTTCATCCACTCCTTCCACATCAAAGCCTAAACAGGCGGTAAAATCTTCTTCATTACCAATCATAACATCCACATTACGAGCAATGGCACGGTTTACTTCTTGAGCTTTCCTGATCCCTCCAATCGATTCCCATAAGGAAGGCCTGTAGTTCAAATCATAGGATACCACGGTTCCATATTTCTGGGCAGCCTGTACCGCTTCCGCCACCACTTCTGCAGTGGATTCAGAAAGGGCCGCAAATATACCACCGGTATGAAACCAGCGAGCTCCCTGCCTGCCAAAAATATCATCCCAATCAAAATCTCCGCATTTTAATTGGCTACTTGCAGTCAATCCCCGGTCAGGCACTCCGACGGCTCCCCTAATCCCAAAGCCGCGCTCGGTAAAATTAAGACCGTTTCGGACTTCCCTGCCAAGACCATCGTAGGCAACCCATTTGATTAAAGAGGTATCCACCCCACCTTGCAAAATGAAGTCCTCGATAAGTCGACCAATTTCATTGTCCGCAAAAGCCGTGACCATCCCGGTGGATAGCCCAAAACATCTGCGAAGACCCCGAGCGACATTATATTCCCCTCCTCCTTCCCAGGCCTTAAATTCACGGGCTGAACGAATTCTGCCTTCCCCGGGATCCAAGCGTAGCATAACTTCCCCCAGGGAAATCAGGTCGTATTTACATTCGGATTGAGGTCGAATCGATAAGCTCATAATTTTAATTCTTTTGGGTTACTTCCTTTGGGAAATCAGTAGCCAGCCAAGGAGCTTCCCCGCACTCTTCTGCCATTTTACTAAAGCTAATAATCTCGTTTTCGGAGAAGAGAAGACCCCCAGCTTTTTCAGTCCTTTGAGCAAATTCAGCCTCGATTTGGCCCGGTAAAATACAATTCTGATTTCCTTCGGATAAGATGTCATCCAAGACCACTTTCAGGTTTTCCGACTGCGTGCGGTTAAAGGCAAAATTTCCTGCACTGATGGCTTCGGGGTGAATCACCTGAAAATAAAAATTTGGAGTATGCTTGTCGCCGTCCTGGAGATGATTACTCCGCAAGGTAGGTTTGGATCCACCAATGAAAGCTGCCATGATCTCATTAATTAAGGATAACCCGTAGCCCTTATGGGCACCAAATGGTTTCAGGGCAGCGACTTGATCGGGGTCGGTAGTTTCATGACCGGCTTGATCGACAGCCGCACCAGGCGGTAAGCTTTTGCCTTCACGCTTGAGCTGCTGAACCCGGCCCATGGCAATGACCGAAGTCGCCCAATCAATCACCACCGGGAATCCAACCGCATCCATGGTGGGGAAGCCCCAAGAATGTGGATTGGTGCCCAGTGTGGGTTCACTCCCCATAAAAGGAACCACTTCTGTTATGGAAGCAGTACAATTCGTGTAGGCAATATATCCTTTTTTCGCGGCATCCATAACATATCCTCCACCCCAAAGGTAGTGAAAGGCATGGTCAACAGATACCTGCCCGATGCCGTACTGGTCAGCCAACTCGATACAACGATCCATCGCTTCATAGGCTGTGGCTTGGCCGAGTTTACATTGGCAGTCCCAGACCTCAGAAGACGGAAATCTACTTTTCTTTTTGATGATTTCGGCCGAAGGTTTGCACCCGCCTGCCTTTGAGCCAAATAAATCATCCAGATGCAGGGCTTTCAAGGCATTATGCGTACGAATTCCGTGTGTTGTGGCATAAGCTGAGAACTTGGCTGCAGCGAGGCATTCTGATTCGTCGAAACCACGATGTCCATAAGCCTTTTTGACCAAGTCGTTGTGTGTCTCAGTGGGTACGATGTAAAATTGATCTTCTTGAAGCATGGTTTCGTATTTTTACATGTGAGATGTAAGTGGTACATCATTTGCCTGTGCCAATGGTTTCTCTCCTTTAAGGGCGAAAATTAGATTCTTGGCAGCCATGGTTGCCTGACGGCCAACCGATTCATAGGTGCGGCTTCCGATATGAGGTGTGATTAAGCAATTTGTTGCATTGAGAAGAGGATGGTCATTAGGAGGTGGTTCGATATCGAGCACATCCGTTCCGTATCCGCCTATTTGTCCAGATTGTAATCCCTCAACCATATCCAATGTATTTACAATTTCTCCTCTCGCACAATTAAGGATAACCACGCCTTCTTTCATTTTGGCTATACTCTGCTGATTGATCATCTCTCGGGTCTCATCCGAAAGATTGGTATGCAGGCTGACCACATCGGCTTGGATGAGGGCCTGCTCCGCAGATTCGCATCTTTGTACCCCATACTTTTCGGCAAACTCGGAATCCCAGTATAGATCAAAACCCACGACCTTCATGCCAAAAGCATTGGCTCGAAGGGCCACTTCCTTACCAATTCTACCCAGACCAATAATCGCAATCGTCTTACCCATGATCTCATTTCCCGTAACTCGAATCCATTCCCCCCTGGACACATGGTTGGCCTCTTCAACCAGTTTTCTAAAAAGAGCAAGCATCAGGGCAAAAGTATGCTCTGCCACCGTAGTGTGATTAACCCCCGGGCAAAAGGTGAGCGGTATTTTTTTTTCGGTAACGAATTCGATATCGATTTTATCCAGCCCAATACCATATTTGGAAATCACTTTTAATCGAGGCAGGGCTTTTTCAACCACAGCGGCAGTGATCTCATCATCACCACACAAAAACGCGTCAACATCTCCTACCAATTCGAGCATCCTTGATTCTGAAAGAGGGCCCCTCTCGCAAAGCAGATCGAACCCCTGATCCCGAAGTAATTCATGGTGTGGCCCGGGGGTATCCTGAAAGGAGGTGGTTGTGAGTAATACTTTCATAAAATTTGAACGAAAGATCCAATATGCTTTACACCAGTTAAGCCAAACGTCAATTTACTTATTTTAGAATTAATTTCGATCTAATCCCATGAATGATACCAAGAAAACCGTCCTGCGAACTCTTTTATCCTGCTTCTTCTTTCTTTCCTTCAATCACCAGGCTGTTGCCTCGAAAAACAACCCATGGAAGACTCTGTTTAATGGCAAAAATTTGGAGGGATGGCATAACCCCTACCCGCATGGGGAAGCCAGCGTTAAAGACGGCATGATTGAATTAGTAGCCAACAAGAAGTTTTTTCTAGCCTATGACCAAACCTTTTCAAACTTTGAGATCAAGGCAGCGATTAAATTACCAAAGGGCAAAGCGAATTCAGGCATTCTTTTCCGTTCCCAGAAAAAAGAGAACGGGGTCATGTTTGGATACCAAGCCGAAGTGGATGGTTCTGACCGGTGTTGGTCTGGTGGCTTGTATGATGAAGGGCGCAGAGGTTGGATTCATCCCAAAAAACCGATCGAAAACCCATATAACGCAAGCAACTGGAAAGAGGATCGGAGAAATGCACTCAAACGGAATGATTGGAATCAATACCGCATCCGCTGCCAAGGAGATCACATTCAGATTTGGGTAAATGGAATCAAAACAACGGATTTAAAGGACTCCGTGGATACCGAGGGATTCATCGCGATCCAACATCATGGAGAACAGGGACAAATTTATCGATTTCGGGATCTTAAACTTTTAAAATTGTAGATACTTGCTTTAGACAAAAATAAATATGTCAGAAAAAAATTTTAAAGTTGGAATCATTGGGGCAGGCGTAATCGCAGATTTTCACGCCCAAGCCCTGCAAGCAATGGAGGGTGCTGAATTGGTCGCCGTCTTTGCCAGGAAAGAAGATAAAGCGCAATCATTCGCCCAGAAATATGCTTGTTCTGCATACTCCGACCTGGATGATTTCCTTCGTCATGATCCCATGGAAGTTGTGAGCGTGGCATCCGTGAGCGGAGTTCACTTGGAGCATGTCCGGGCTGCTGCCCTTGCTGGCAAACATATTATTTGTGAAAAGCCCCTCGAAATTACCCCGCAGAGAATCGATGAAATGATTTCAATCTGCGAAGAAAATAAAGTTTCACTATCTGGAATTTTCCCGCGGAGGTTTAATGAATCCACCCATATTTTCAAACAAGTGATTGAAGAAGAAAGGCTTGGAAAAATTATTCTATGTGACACTGCAATCAAATGGTGGCGAACCCAAGAATATTATGACAGCGGAGCCTGGCGTGGAACTTGGAGCCTGGATGGAGGGGGTGCTTTGATGAATCAGTCCATTCACACCATCGACTTGATGTTACACCTGATGGGTGATGTGAAATCTGTTGCCGCATCGGGAGGACTTGAAGCCCATGATGGGATTGAAGTCGAGGACGTTGCCGTTGCTATGGTAGAATTTAAATCCGGGGCCCGCGGGGTAATTCAAGCATCCACAGCTTGCTATTCAAACAGCGGTCTTCCTGCTTCCATTCATATCTGTGGAGATCAAGGATCTGTCATGATGGTGGATGACAAATTCAGCATTTGGGATCTGAAACATTCCCAACCCGAGGATGACACCATTCTTACCAAACATGGGATTTATGAAAGTTCATCCGGTGCCGGGGCGGCCGATCCTAAAGCCATTGACTTTCAATGGCATCAGCGAAATTTTGAAGATGCACTCACCGCATTAAGCAAAGGAGAAAAACCGGCGATTGACGGGAAAGAGGGCCGGCGTGCGGTCGAATTAATCTGTGCGATTTATCAATCCATCCGCCAAGACGGAGCCAAAGTAAATCTTTGAAAAAATAAATTATTATGTATTTAACTGGAATTGCAGACGAAGCCTCTCAAGATATTGAGCAGCAAATTAAGGCAACCAAGGAACTGGGTTGGAACGCCATTGAGTCCCGGTTCATAAACGGTAAAAACATCCACGATATCAGTGAAGATGAATTCGAACAGGTTTGTGATGCCCTGGACGGGTCAGGCGTTTTTATCAATGCCTTTGGTTCGGCGATTGGAAATTGGGGAAAAGATGTAAGGGATGATTTTTCTATTACCGAGCAGGAAATTGACAGAGCAATTCCAAGAATGAAAGCTTTGGGGGCAAAGTTTGTCCGCATCATGAGTTACAAGGTTCTGGAACAGGATGATCAATTAGTGGAGGAACGAATTCGTAGACTCCGCGTGATTGTAGATTCATTTTCCTCCGAGGGCATCACTGCCGTTCATGAAAATTGCATGAATTATGGGGGAATGAGCTGGCAGCATACCATGGAACTCATTGAGGCCGTCCCAAACTTGAAGCTGGTCTTTGACACCGCAAATCCTGCCTTTAACCGGGACCGTTCCAAAGAAGGAGAACCTTGGCAGGATCCTTGGGAATTCTACAACCAGGTGAAAGAACACATTGCCTATGTTCACATTAAGGACTGTCTCAACCCCAAACCAGAAAACAATAACCAGGAGGTCTATGTTTATCCCGGTGAAGGGGATGGTTGTGTACAAGAAATCATTACTGATTTAAAAGCGATTGGGTACGACGGAGGTATTTCAATCGAGCCTCATCTAGCCGCTGTATTTCATGATGCCGATTCCCAAAACAAAACGGATCAAGATCCCAAGGAGATTTATGTTCGATATGGTAAACATTTGATGGAAATTCTCCGAGAAATTGGCTATATTCATCAACCTTACAGACCTTAATGGATTGTCTTTTTATTCTATGCTTATACTTATTTAAATATGGCTAAAGTTACTTACATTACCCCTAGCGGCGAGGAAGTAGTCGTGGAAGACGCAATCGGAAATTTAATGGAAATTGCCCGCGAACATGATGTCGAAGGCATTGAAGGTGCCTGTAGTGGTTGTTGCTCCTGTGCTACTTGCCACATCCAAGTACCCACCGAGTGGTTAGACAAAACTGGCAGGGCTACCGAATCAGAAATGGATTTGATCGATCTCGAAAGTGGAACCGATGAAAGAAGTCGTTTAAGTTGCCAAGTAGAAATGACCGATGCCTTAGACGGTCTGGTGGTGCAAGTGGCACCCTTCTGATTCCCCCATTTTTCCTTGGTGCGGCTTTTACAAAATTTGCCTTTGGCTTACAAAGCCAAAAGGTCATTCATCAGCTGGGCAGTCTTTTCCACACCGCCATCATTTCCTTCCCTGGTTGCCCAGCCCTTAAATTCAATCTTTTCTAATTCATGGCGGACCTTTTTCCAATCCACATCTCCCTGACCTAAGGGACAGAATCCATTTTTCGAACCCCAGTCTTTCACATCGAGCTTCAAGGTTCTTTTCCCCAAGATTCGGATCCATTCATGACTGGGCCCGAACTTCTGCATATTTCCAATGTCGTAATATGCCTGCACCCAGGGACTGTCGATGGCATCGATATAATCTCTAAACTGTTCTGGTTGGTAACAAAATCCATTCCAGACGGTCTCGATTAAAATATGAATTTTTAATTCTTCCGCCAAGGGAAGCAATTTTCGAATCTGCTCAATGGATCGGTCCCATACCTGTTGGTGAGTTTCCTGATCGCCCTTAACCCGACCAGGGACTAAAAGTACGGATGTTCCCCCTACTCCCTTTGCTTCACGCATGGTATTCGCCAAGCCCATTCGGCTTTGTTCCCGGACTTTGGAACTAGGGTCGGACAACCTAATTTTCCAGTGCTTATTGTAGACTAGTCCATGCATGGGAAGATTGAATCGATCACATGCCTTCTTCATCGACTCGATTTCCAGCCCTGGTCCAGATCCCTCAATGCCATCAAATCCCAAATCCTTCAACTTTTGCATTTGTTTTTCATTGGGTTTAGTCCCGAATTTAACCGCCTTTTTAATTTTTCCCTTAAAGGAGTGTTCTTCAGCCCTTACCAGATGAGAAAAACATAATGCACCTGAACTTGTGGTCAAAAATTCTCTTCTTTTCATAAATAACCCTCCGTTTTTAAATGGGTTGTGTCGAATTTTTTTTATGTTTTTAAATAACTTTAATTGGCAAGCCTTTGGAATTTTGGAGTGTAATATAGATTGCTCATCATTATAACCTTCTCCACTCTCGATTATTTGGGATCACATTCACAAGAACTCCCAATAAATAAAATTCTTTTTTAGCTTAATGAAATTTTACCTTTTCAAGTACCTAATCATTTTCAATTTTGGACTTTATATTGGCTTTGCCGATATGAAACGCGGACAGGAAGTCTACAATCAAATTTGCTTTAATTGCCATGGTCCGAAACTGGATGGCGGAATTGGTCCGAGCTTGGTGGATTCATACTGGAAAAATGGGGATTCCTACGATGCTGTATACCGAAGCATAGCCAAGGGGGTAACCGGAACCGAAATGATCGCTTATGAATTAGTCTATCCTGAAAGGGATCTCCATTCGCTCACCGAATTTATTATTGATAAACAGGAAGGAAACCGACAGACCCTACGCTCTACTTATGCTCGGGACTATTTTGTAGGAAAAAGATTACACCCCGACCTTTTTGATTCGATTGAATCAACTTCCCAAACCCGATTGCCGGAAAACTTCTATTATGTGGGAAGAATGTTTGACGGGGTTCTACGTGGTCAGTCTAAACTGTTCATAAAGACTCCCGGGAAGTATCGTTTTAATATTAATGGCAAAGGCCGAACATCGATTTGGGTGAACGGGAAAGAAGTTCACTACAGCAATGATAAAAAAAAGAGAGAGACCTACTTTAATAATGAATTTGAATTATCGGCAGGCATCCACGACCTGGAAATCCTTCATGAAGAACCCACTTCCCATTCCATGAGGTTCGGAGTCAGGTTGCAAAAAATGAACGGCAAACATTGGATGCTGACGGGGAAAAGCTTAGAGGGAAGCGTTCCCAAAGTTGTTCGTTCAGGCCAAAAAGCAAAAGTCATTCGAAAATGGATTGATGGCTTACCCCCAAGAACATTGCTTCTACTTTTGCCCAATCGAGTCTTGTTGGCCTATGACTCCGCAAGCGGTAAAATTATTAAAGGTTGGGAATCGGCATTTATTAATCAAACCCCCTCTCTGGACAGTCGAAGTCAAAAAAAATCTGAAGTTAAAGGAATAGAATTAACCGGTATCGCAAAGACGGTACTGGAAGGTGATCTTTTTAATCTTTTACATTATGAAACCTCTGGAGACTCGGTAACAATCGCCACCCTTGTGGACGGGCAACAGAAGAAATTCAGCATTAGCCCAGATGGTAAAAATTCCTACAAAATCTCTTTCTAATCTATCTTTAAATCTATGAAAACATTTTCTATTCTCTTTCTTTTGTTCAGTTTCTCAATTTTATCAGCACAAATACCTGATGGATATAAAATCCAATCTATTTCCCTACCCCGTGGTTCAGTTTCCGTTCTTGGATTATGTCACAAACCTGATGGTACACTTGCGATTTGCACATGGGAAGGTGAAGTGTGGGAACGGAAGGGAGAGGTGTGGACAAAGTTTGCCGAAAACTTGATGGAACCAAATGGAATCTATTTCGACGAAAAAGAAGATGCTTACTATGTCGGGCAAAAACCTGAGTTAACCAGACTGATTGATCTCGATAAAGACGGGGTTTGCGATCGTTACGAGTGTATAACCGATGCATTTGGAATATCCGGAGAATACCATGAATATCATTTTGGTCCGGTCGTTGATTCATTAGGCAGAAAATATGCATCGCTTAATCTGGCGGCCCGAGGCGAGTTTACTGTACCGGATGGCAAACCATTTGGGAAAGGTGGAGGGAATATGTCCTACAACGCACCCTGGCGAGGCTGGGTTTACCGCTCCGACCGCAAAGGCCATTTCCAACCTCTTGCCGGTGGATTTCGCTCGCCGTGTGGAATCGGAATGAGCCCCGAGGATGAACTTTTTATTACTGATAACCAGGGTGACTGGGTTGCAGATTGTGCCCTCTATCATGTACGGGAAGGTAATTTTTATGGTCACCCTGCATCCCTGCCAGCTCGTCCGGATTTCACCAAAGAAAAAGTCCTATCCATGAACGCTGAGGATTTTGAGAAGATTCGTACGTCTCCTGCAGTTTGGTTAGTACGCGAGGAAATTGCCAATTCTCCCGGCAGTCCAATCTGGGATACTACGAATGGTAAATTTGGACCCTTCAAGGGACAAATGTTTATAGGTGACCAAAGGCAATCCAATTATTTTCGAAGCGGTGTTGAGAAAATTAACGGAGAATACCAAGGCTGGTGCATTGATTTTTTGCGTGGCTTGGAAAGTGGCCCAGTCAAAATGTCCTTCGATTCACAAGGTCGTCTTTGGTCTGCCCAAGTGGGCAGAGGCTGGTTTAGTAAGGGAGGTAAGCGTACCGCAATTCAATATGTTGAGTGGGACAAGAAAACCACACCTTTTGCAATTCATTCAGCAAGCCTAACCAAGACTGGGTTCTCCGTTCGGTTCACCGAAAGGATTAGTAAGAAAATGACCCCAAAAGTTTCCAGTTGGGGGTATCATTATTATAGTACCTATGGATCTCCCCCAGTTGACCAGCAGGAGTTAAAAGTGAGTAATTATCAACTTTCTAAAGACCGTAAAACGGTCACATTTGATATCCCTTTAAGCGAAAAGAAAATCTACGCCATTACTTTTAACGAGCAAAGAAACACAGAAGCCGAAATGCTGGATTTTGATACCATCTACTACACGCTCAACCAAACTCGTCCTGTTCGTGAACCCCGACCAGGAAGAAATGTTGGATGGTCCCTTGCTGGTTCCAGTTGGAATCGAAATGATAAAAACCGTCCACTCCCCCCTGTGGTTGCTCCGCTATCTGCTGATAAATGTGCTATACCCGCACCCAAAGAAGCTACCCAATTGGACTCCACTCAATGGACAAACTCGAACTGGGTATTAGATAAAAATGGGGTTATGCCCAGAGGAAAAGGGAACAATTCAACAGCAAAGGCTTACGGAGATGCACGAATCCATTTGGAATTTCGGTTTGATCAATCGGATAACCCAGACTGGAAAGGACAGCTTTATGGAAATTCGGGAATCTTTCTCATGTCAGGCTATGAAATGCAGGTGGTCAACAGCTTTCAAAATCCAACCTTTGCAGACGGAACATGCGGTTCCATTTATGGCCAGCACCCTCCCCGCGTAAACTCTTCCCGTAAGCCTGGAGAGTGGCAATCCTATGATATTCTTATGCAAGCTCCCGTTTTTTCCGAAAAGGGAGATGTGGAGCAACCGCTCCGTGTCACCGCATTTCATAATGGAATTTTAATCCATAATGACACATGGGTGTATGGAGAAGTTGGAGGTCCCTACAAGAAACATGGTAAAAGACCTCTTATGATACAGGATCATAAGGGAACCGGCGTATCATTTCGCAATCTTTGGATTATCGAAGATTTCCCCTACGATCTAAACTTGCCCGCTTTTCGGAATACCTTTCCAAGGTCCTCGGCTTCTTCCATCTAAGGAAGCCTAAACGCTTCCTTTGGATTGCCATCTATGGGTAATATTGTAGAGGTATTTGTTTGAATTCTCCCATTGGTGCCCTCTCCTTTATTACCAAATTTTCAAGTTCTCTTGTCTTGATAGTGCTATGTTGCAACATACCCACACAAGCCAAGGATCATCCTCAAAGGGATACAAAAAATATTCTCTTTATAGCCGGTGATACCAAACACCGTCATGGATTTCATGAATACAAAGCGGGTTCCATTTTACTTGCTGACGCACTTAATAAAAGTGGACTCCCTGTTCAGACTAAAGTCCACTGGTACGGATGGCCGGAAGATGAAACTATCTTTAATGATGTCGATGCGTGCATTATCTATGCAGACGGCGGAGGAGAGCTTGGCGAAAAGTATGCATTCTTAGACAGGAAAGTAAAAGCCGGTATGGGGATTATGTTTATGCACTATGGTGTTCATCCGACCAAAGAAGTGGCAGAAAAATATTATCATAAATGGATTGGGGGCTATTATGACGACGCCTTCTCGGTTAATCCATCCTGGGTTGCTGATATTCAAACCAAAGAAGGACACCCAGTGAGTCGAGGAGTAAAAGAGTTAACCGCATACGATGAATTCTACTGGAATTTACATTTTCCTGACCCCGAAAAATGTAAGCACTGCTATCCCCTTGCCACTGCAGTCCCGACTGAAAAAAATATGATTCGTTATGGCAGTTCTAAGTTTTGGAACAAACAGGCAGAAGAAAAGCTGGGCACTCCCCAAGCA
>Ga0213863_10001988_pt1 | contig 14628 bp, 11 predicted proteins | sample PICome_8_FD_160128 | JGI IMG/M metagenome (GOLD analysis project Ga0213863, IMG submission 160128) | Coastal seawater microbial communities near Pivers Island, North Carolina, United States - PICO497 | ecosystem: Environmental > Aquatic > Marine > Coastal | place: USA: North Carolina... | reverse complement strand
TCTTTTGAAATAAAGATCACCACTTGGGGTCCATACCATGGGCCTGCTCTCTTCGGGCCCACCCAGAAGCTCATTTTCCAGAAGGGTTTGAATTTCCTTGGTGGATTCTTCACGGAGAAGCGAAGAATGGCCTTCGAGTAACCTAGTATGGAGCGACTCAATCATGGGCAGAACCTCATCTAATAAAGCATCGGGCTTGTACCTCTTGAAGAAATCCAAAATTTGGTTGGGCAGTTTCGATTTGGTTGTGGTTGGTTCCTTCATTTTTGGAGAGCAAGAAAGTGATCCATTGCTTGAATGATTGATTTTGAAGGGCGATCGAAGAAGATACCATCATCTGGACTGTTTCCTTGGCACAACCCTCGGATGAATAAGTAATATACTCCACCAAAGGATTGATCGTAGTCATAACCCGAAGTATTGGATTGGGAAAGAAAGCGGTGGAGAGCCAAGGTGTACAGATGATACTGAAGCAGATAGTCTGCTTCTTTCATTTCATGAAATAGTTTGGGAGAGGAGAAAGCATCTTGGTTGCCTTCAAGCAAATTAGATTTCCAGTCCAGGATAAAAAACTTCTGATCGTACTTGAAAGTAAGATCGATAAAACCCTTGAAGTATTGCAGTTCACTTGTCTTTTCGGGCTGTACCTTTTTGTCCATGAGGTACTCCGCGAAGGAATTTCCCGGTTCCACCTTAAGCAAGCTGTGACCCAGTTCTTGAAAATCAAAATCCGGTGATAGAAGATGAAATTCCATCTCTTCAATTCGGTCTTTATGGGTCAGTTCACAAAGCCGGAGGCTTTCCCCCTGATGTTTATCAAGGTTTGCCTGTAGAGTAGAGGTGACAATTTCTTCTGCAGTCTCCTGATTGCTTTTATGTAAACCATGGACGGGGAGCAGTCGGGAGATGATTTCCTTAAAATCATCCGCTGAGAAATCGATGTTCTCAAAAACCTCATGAAAGAAATTACCCGCCTTGGTACCCGCGGGAAAAGAGTGGGGTCCGGTTCGGTCTTTGAAGGGAATTACTTTCCTTTGGGGAAGGTTCTCGTCAAAATCCTTCTCCTTTTCAACCCCCTTGACTTTATTGGAAAAGGAACTGCTGATTTTCCCAGATGGAATCACCCCGTTGAAATTCAGAGGTGAAAGGGGAGAGTTATTGGCAGGTTTGCCATAAGAAGTCTTAAGAGAGGGATCCAAAACCTCCGTTACATCAAAATACTGAGACTTGGATTTCGCCACTTCCAGGGAGGGAAGCGGATCAAGCGATAAACACCTGCGTAGTGGACAATTTCCAAATGGTTTATTTGGTTCGCGTAAGTAGAGATAGACCCTGGAGGAAGCACGAGTTAGGGCAACATACAAGAGGCGCATATTCTCCTGTTGGCTTTCTTTTTCTTTGTCTTGTCTGTGAGTTTTCCAAGAAAAGGGAACAAATGTGATCGGGAATTCCAGACCCTTTGATTTATGGATGGTCAAAATTTTCACGGCTTCCTCATCGGATTCAAGCCGGGCATGTGATTCTTCTTCATTTAAACCTGATTCCATTTGTTGAACGAACCAGAGATACAAGTTTCTCGGGAAAGAAGAAATATCTTGTTCCGCCTGGTATAAAACTTCGCCTAAATGCAAATAATTGGTCAGCCTTCTTTCCCCACCGATTTCGCTGAGGATTTTTTCGGGAATCGGTCCCCCTTCTTCCTCTTGTGATTTGATATCCGCTTTAAGAATGTTTTGAAGGGCAAAGCTGAACCCCCTCTTTTTCCACAATTCTGACCATTCAAAGAACATGTTTGCCCAGGAATCCCACAACTTTGGCTCTTTCATCAGTTGATTCACTTCCTTGGCATCCAAACCAAAAAGTGGAAGCACCAGAACTTTTTTGATATTTCTGACTTCAAATGGATTGATCAACGCTTCCATCAAATACTTAAAGTGTTTGGCCTCCACGGTTTTGAAAATGGAACGGGTTGCAAGCAAAACACTTGGAATTTGATGATCCGAAAACTTTTTTTGAATCAAATCAGATTCCTTGTTGTCACGGCAGAGTATGGCAATATCGGACCCCTTAATTAGCTCAGTTCCAATCAAGGTCTTTTTTTCAAAGTCGAGTAAAGATAGAACTTCCTTGGTAATATCTTTTAGAATTCTTTTTTCGAATTCCTCCTGGTTTTCCTTTTCATGAAGTTTTGGAAGGTAGCGAAGGTTAAAAGGGGCGGGGGACAGATCACCAGTCGTACGATCAAATTTTTTTACTTTTTCCTTCAGCTCACTCCCTTTGGATTGAATAAAGAAAATCCGCTTATCAAAAAATAAATGATTTTCGTCACTTTCACCGTCTTCTTCCTCGAGGTTTAAGGTGAGAAATTCATTCGTTGCTTGAACAAGCTCGGGATGCGTTCGATAGTTGGTGGTCAAAGAGCGGATATTTCCTGAGCTCAAGTCAGATTTGATTTTTAAATAATTATTTAAATCCGCCCCTCTGAACTTATAAATGGATTGTTTGGGGTCACCAATGTAAAATATTCTTTTTGGTTCCATATCTCCCTGCGGAGAAAATAACTTGCGTAAAATATCAAATTGCAAGGGATCGGTATCCTGAAATTCATCCACTAGTGCAGCGTCATATTGTGAAAAGACTTTAGTAGCCAAGGCATTGCCCTGTTCACTATCCAATCCCTCAGCTACGAGTTGCTGGAGGTCGTCGAAAGTTCTGAGGTTTAAGCGGGATTTTAGTTTTACGAGTTCAATCTCTGCAAACTTCTCAAAAAGGAAAAGAATCATTTTTTCCAGTAAGTCGCACTGAGAGCAGAAGTGTAAAGCCAAGTCGAAAAAACTTGGACGTGGGACCGGAGCCGCTTCTTTGGGCTCAATTTCTTCCTTCAATACCCGTCGAATTAATTTAATCAGTTTAAATTCCGGAATACGGCTGGAGATTTTATTGTCTTTTCCCAATCCACCTTCATTGCTTTTCCCAAAACATAAAGGTTTTTGTTCCTGCTTGAAGAGCCGATCCAGTTGATCGAAAGCATTTCTTGCCTTGTATCCATTTTTAGCCCCGTCATTGAGAAATTCTTGAATCTCTTTTCTTTCAAGGTGCCAGGAATCCACTAGGGCAAAATAAAGTTCCAGGTTTTTCTCCGCACTGGTCTCTGGATTGGCATCTTGATCCTTCTCCTCAGGGTCTGAATCCCGTTCCTTATCCTCGAAGTATTTTTCAAGCTCTGCTTCCGTAAGTTTTCCAGTCATCGAAAGTGCGGCAATGAAAGGGGAAGCCTCGGAAAAATAAGATCGCCGGAAATCTTGTACCACTTGATTAAGCATTTGGCTTTGATCCGTGATCAATTCCGAATCCGGTCGTACTCCACATTCAAAGGAGAACTCGGAAAGGAGTCGTTTGCAAAAAGCATGAAGGGTGTAGAGCCGGGCATCGTCAAAATTACCCAGTGCCCGGTTGAGGAGGGCTTTTTCCTTGGTTTGCCCGGGTTGTAATTTACTTTTTGTTTCCTGGAGGTTTTTTCGAATTCGATCCTTTAGTTCTTGGGCGGCAGCATTGGTAAAGGTGACCGCAAGAATCCGCTCAATGGGAATACCATGATCCAGGATCAGCCTTTCCACGATTTTGCATAAGGTGTAGGTCTTCCCTGTTCCTGCATTTGCCTCGATCAAAGTTTCACCGACTGCAAGTACGGTACGATCAGCTTCAAATATCTCAGGGTTCTTCATAAAACGAATTCTCCTAATTCGTGCATGAAACCCATGACCGTTTCATTTAATTCAATGGTCCCAGGCAGTTCCCATGGATCCTTGGAATAGATCAATTCAGTGGCAAATTCATTCCCTTCACCTCCCCGGTCATTCTCCCAATCCTTCCGGGCACAATCAATAGGCTCCAGTGCATTTTTTCTTTTCTTTGTCGTCTCATGCTTAATGGTTTGTTCAAGCCATGCCAGTGAAGCGTTTGGAAAGAATGGAAGTGGCTCGGCAAGGCCCTTGAAGTAAAATTCCAGCAACTGAGCCAAAATCTCCTCTCCACGGTTTAGTGAAACCGGAGCGAAGGAAATACTTTTATCAATCCCAGCAACCACGGTCTTGGATTTCCCGGGAGCAGGTCCGTACAAATTGTGGAAAAGGTGAAGGATGAAGCCTTCCATGCAATTTTTTCCTTTCAGCTTGGAACTTTGAAAGGAAAAATAGGTATCTTCAAAAAAGGGTCCGATTTCTCCCTTGATTTCAATTCCCTGTAAGGATCCTTTCACGGAAAAACTTGAAATTCTTTGATTGAAATTTGGATAGGTCCGCCGAAACATGGTGGAGAGTTCCGCAACCATTGAAGTATGCAACGCTTTGCCAATTTGGCCGGTTGGTAAAAGATTCTCCTTTCGTAATTCCTCGTAAGAATCTGCTAAATCCTTCTCATCCAGAAATTGTTCGATCAAACTTCTTTTGATCGAACTATCTTGCCATGGACAATCACTCAACCGTTCGTTTTCCGGAAGCAGGGAACTTACTTCCTGAGTGGAGACCTGTAAACTATGTTCCAAAAAATAGGCGCTCGGGTTTCTCCAAAAGCGGGCGATATCAAGCAGGCGAATTTTTGAATGATCCTGTTTTTCCTCCATGATCGGTTCAGGGCAAAATGGCTTCCCTCTTTTTTGTTCTTCGGCTAGAGCAATCGCACCTTTACAGGAGGCAATGGAAAAGCTCCGGGAACCATCTGGCGAGAAAAAGAGGTTTTGATTTTCTTCTTCTCCAAAAACTTTGAAAAGATGTTTACTGAAGGCTTGGAGTGGATGCTGGATCAAGAAAGCATCCTTTGCATTTTCGATATGATTTTCTAAGCTAAAATCAATTAAGTCATCTAGTTGCTCGATGATTTCTTCTACGACAACAGATGGGGGAATGCTGTCATTGTTCTTATTGGACTGACCTTGGAAGCTGAGGTAGAAGCATTTTCGGGTGCAAAGGATTGCCTCCATCACCAGTAATCGGTCCTCTTCAGTTTGATTTCGGTCGGTATACTTTGGGCTAGTCTTGCAAAGATCAAAGCTCGGAGCAGTCTGCGAGACCGGGAACTCTCCGCCATTCATCCCCAGCAAGCAAATTACTTTGGCCGGGATCCCTCGGGCCGATCTAAGGCTGGCAAAGGTTACGCCGTAAGTGAGATGCCGGGAAAACAAGGATTTTTCGCTTAGGGTTCTTTCCAGGTGTAGGCGAATGACCGCAAGTGGCTCAGCATCTTGGTTGCCTTCGGTTTCGTTGGTCAAAAAGCTTAGAGACTTTCGGATCTCCACCAGATCCCGATGTGATTGATCGTCTTCCTTGAAAAAGGGCTTGATGCAAAATTCCTCTAATATTTTCTGCCATGCATTTGGCGTTCGGTTTTGGGTACATTTCTGATGTAAGAGATTAAGAAAATCTACGATTTCGATGAACTTTGAGAGGATTTCCACTTTTTCTCCCTCGATCTCGTCGAAGGGAGATAATTTTTCAAAACCCTGTAACGCGGACTTACCAGCAAAAAATCCGAGGAGCATACGATCAATTCCATTTTGCCAGGTATTCTCCTCAAATGCAGGAAGGGAAAGGAAGTCTTTGTGTCCGAGGTCAAAACCCCATGCAATTTTATTTTGTTCAATCCACCACCTGATAATTTCAAGATCCTCAGCTTCCAAATCAAACTTCTCCCGGATGGCAGGTCTACTGATTAGGGTAAAGAAATCCCGTGCGGTTGCCCTACTTTCCGCAAATTCTAAAAGGTGATAAAATGTGTCCATGACCCGGCTTTCACTCCGCCATTGCCGGTCACACAATCCATAGGGGATTCTTCTGGTTTTTTCCTCTGGATTATCGAAGACCGCCTCCACCAGAGCCGAGTACTTTTGGAGGTTCGGGCACAAAACCAAAATTTGATTGGGTTTTAAATCCGGATCCTGATTAAATTGATCAAGGATGAAATCGTACAGAATTTGAATTTCCCGAAGTGGTCCATGCGTGGAATGGACCTGAATACTGGAATCACCAGATTGATACTTTACCCTTTCCAGATCTTTTGGTTCTGGCATATCGAGAAGAAGTTTTTGCAGGGAGCCCAAAGCATTTGTTGGCGAACTTTTATCGATTTTCGAATGAAAGTTAGGATCATAGCTATCCAAATTTTCGAACTGAAAAATCAGCTTTTGCCAGCTTTTTCCAAGGGAGCCAAGCAGGGGGGGGCCCAGTTCCAAATAGGTATCTTCATCCGATTGGTTTTCACTTTGCTTGGTAAGTTGTTCTTTTTTGGATAAGACTTGCTGCCAATACTGATCCGTAGGTTGTAGCAAATAAGCGTGTAAGGTCTTTTGGGAGGCAAAGGTTGCAAATGCCTGAAAATGAACCGTAGACAAGGGAGAAAGATAAAAAAGAAATAACTGGGAGGGTGCAGTTTGTGCAAAACTTTTTTCCCTTATCAGATTGTAGAGGGAAGGACAGGGCATCAAGCTGTTTATTCTCCTCCATAGCGGAGCTTGCCAGACCTCATCGGGACAATTTAGCTGGTCCTGTCCATTTTCCCATTTTTCCAGAAGTTCGGGTCGATAATGAAGGTATTCGTCAAAAACCGTGGCAATTTCCCAACAGAGTTGAATTTTCTTAAGGGGATCCTCATCAGTGATAAAAGGGGTGAGCATCTTGAAGGTTTCTGGATTTTCCTGATGAATTTCGGGCAATACCTGCCTGATTTTCCAGGCAAGCCTTTCCTTGGAGAAGGGATTGCGTCCTGAGATTAGGTTTTCTGCTTCGGGTAAATTGGCAAAGGACCAAACCGCCCGCTCCGGTGAGAGAAAGCCAAGGTTCGCGGAAATCCCCGTGCTTGAAGCAACCGCTTGCTTCATCCATACCCTCATGCCTTTCCCGCTGGTTACAACCCATTTTTTTTCGAATGGATCCAAAGCGGAGGTATCCTCGAGGAATGCCTCCAGTAAGGTTTCGGTCTTGGTTGAAGTGGTAAGGTTGAAAGCCATGTGTTTAGATCTTACCCGGTAAAGTAGTTTGGAGGCCAAGGTTCTTCGCAGAGTGGATTACCATTGAAGGTGTAAGAAAGTTCTTCCAATTCCACCTGTAAGTCACCCCTATCCAATTCATCCTTAACTCGCTGGCTTACTTTGGGCCAATAAACCGTTTCAGGATCCATGTCTTGGATGTAATAAAGTAAGGAGAGAATATTGTCATTGAGGAAATCCTGAAAGGGGAGATCACTTTCCGTGAATTTTTTCCAATTATTTTCACATAGAAAGCGTACGGTTTGAAGTAAGCAGTACAAGCGGACCCAATGCTCTTTTTTTTCCGCCTCCTTTATTTCTTGGTCCAAAAGCCACACCGTGGAGAGGAATTCTTTTTCATCTTGGGTGGTTACCGTAGGTTTTCTTTCTTCGCCATCCAGTTGGTTTCCAAGGGGAATTTCCTGATAGGGAACCGGTCGACTTTTTCTGGGCGTCACCAAATTTGCAAAAAGACCTCCCAAAATGAAAGACAACCAACTCCCTCCACCGACCGACTCCAGTGCGACTGAATCTTCGATTTCAGCCTCCGGTTCAGATTGACAGTAATATTCTTCTTCCTCGATCATGACTTTGGATCTTTATGCATCCATCATTGTATGACAGCAGTGAGACAAATGATGTCCTTTGCTTGAATTATCCATAATTTTCCAGTGTGACTACTAACTCGTTCTTTACCTCATCGATTAAAAATTTAGGCCCAAGCACTTTTGCATGCTTTCCCCAATTCATGATCCAACCCTTGATTTCAGTAAGATCATTCACGGTTATGGAAAATTCTAAACTACCGTCCTTGAAGTTCTTGGTCTTTTGGGAACTATTCCACTTCCTCTCTCGGATGTAGGGAGCGGCGAATGCATCAAAGCGGACTCTTACTTTGTGGGATTTTTTCCCCGTAAAAATACCAAAGTTGTACTCCATAAACTTATCAATAGAGAATTTTATCTCCGAAAAAGTAACCACATGCGTCTTCAAACTCGACATTCGAGCCACGGAATAGATTTTATGTTTTTGGTCTACCTCTAGGTTAGCTACCACCAGATACCAGGCATTATCGTGGTTGACCAGGTGTAAGGGTTTTTGATTCTTCTTCCTTTGCTTTCCAGTCCACTCTCGATCATAATCAAAGGAAATTTCCTTACGATCCAAGCAGGCCTTAGACAACTTATCCAATATTAGATAATTTCCCTTGCTCCAGCCTGCTGAGCGAAAGGAAACGCATTCCTTCACCCTCTCAAATTGTCGAGTTCTTTTTAGTGGCAGTTGGGAGATGATCTTATCATAAAATTGAGACAAGGGCTCATGCATGTGTGTCCCCTTGTACCTTTCGATTGAATTTCTCGCGATTAGAAAAGCAAAGGCTTCGTTCTCGGAGTACTTCAATCCGGGGAATTCCTCGACCCATTCGGTGTAACGGTATCCTCCTTCCGTTTTACAGTATTCGATTGGCAGATCCCAATCCTGGCGCATGAAATTTATATCTCGCTGAATCGTCTTAGTAGATAATTTTTCTTTCGCCCCATCCTTCTTAAATTCCTCCACGAGAGATTTGGAGGTAATCGGCATGAATTCTTTTCCCTCGTACTGATCCATTAGTTTTTGATGGATCTTGTTCATCCGCCAGAGTGCCGTGTAAGTGGATGGATAGACTGATTTTCCCGGAGAATTTTTAAACATAGTGCTGAAATCCTTCTCTAAGTATCGATTGAAGTCAAGCGATCTGAAAAAGGGACACAGATTTATCATCAAGAAAAATACAAAAGACATCATTTGTCGGTGCCAGTAGGAAAAGTGGTTCGATGTCTTTTCACTCAAGCTTTTCACCCACTCGATTAAAGCACGATTTTAGCAAGGACAACATATGTCCCTGTTCGTGGATACAATCATTTTATTTATTAATGAAAAACATCACCCACAACCTTTTAAAAATCGGATTAAGAGCTTCCCTCTTTTTACTTGGTATCTTTCTGCTTTGGATCAACCGGCCGAAGGCGATGACTGAAAAAAACCAAATGCAGGTAGAAGAAATCGCGGATCCTAGCCCGAGAGACCAAAAAACAAGCTCGCAGGTAAGTCTACTCAAAGAGCCTGAAGTCACCGATTATGCCAAGCTGGAATCTGCCAACGGCCGTTTGGTACTAGGGACCAGAATTGGAAAGGAAACCGACAAAAGGGAAGTTTATCGGCAACTTATTCTTCGTGGGGGCAAATTGGTATCCCTGGATGACAACGGATCCTATTATCTTCTCGAAGGCAAACAAGTAACCCAACTACCCAAAGCTTTGCAAATGGATCCAGCCTTACAGGACTATGCCTACCACCGCCCCCGTAAAATTGCATCGAATGAATTCGGGTACCTACCCGTAAAAGTCGATTTGAAAAAGGAGCTTTTTCTGGTGATGCCCAACCATTTTGAGGAAGGAATTTTCACCCAGCTTGAATCTTCTTTGCAAAATCCGCTTTCGGATTACAAACAAGCGGAAATCTCAATCCATTTATCAAGGGCAAATCATCTTGAATTTACCCTTGAAAGTGCGATCTCAAGAATGGGGCGACAAGAAATTGTCGGCGAAACCTACCGGGGACTCTAGAAAATGAAATGGCTAAGCTTTTTCTTTTTAACTTGGATTTTGGTCTGCCTATTCCGTGCTCCTGAAATGCGAAGATTTTCGCCGGACGCTGACTTTGTAAAAATGGGCAGGCAGGCAGGTGAAAAGTTTATGGATGATTGCACTTGGCTTTGGGACGGAGCCAGGAATTCCATAAAATCCTGGACCGACAAACGGGAATCACTGGAACATACAGGTTATTTTTCACAACCCAGTTCCCGGCACCTCTCCGCTGAGGAACATGAACTACTCGACAGTCTCGAGCTTCTGTATCAGATCGAGAGAAGAATTGATCATTGTGAGGACCAATGGCTTGAAACCAAATGGCAGGATGAAAAGCTCGAAAGGCTTGAGGAAAAACTTAAACTTGCCAGGCTAAGGAATCAAAATGGCAATTGGTTGGCCCGGGAATTTTCGCAATCCGCCCACCTTCGTTTCTCCCAGAGCCAACAAAATCTCTGTGACGCCCAATTTGCCGCGAACCGGGATGACTCCTTACTCATTCGACTAATCCGGGAGTGCAGGCAGGGGATTCGTAAGCGAAAGGCTTTAATCCGCCAAGAGCTGGATCAGGAGGCAATCGATTATCTTGAGCCATACTATGGAAAACCCCGTGAAATTCTTTGAACTAAAAAAAACAACCCAACCAAAACATGAAATCCCAAAATACTGAAAATCAAGTGGAGAGGCGAGTGAGCCTCCCGCGAAGCCATCCCCCTGTTTCTCCGACAGAAAATGAAAATAAACAACGAATGGAACGGGGATTTCCCTATTTTCATTTGTTTGTCGTATGCACCATTCTTGGAACCGCCGCCCTGTTCTGGGCTGGGGGAATGTTTTCCACTTCTCCTAAAGATACAGACATAAGCCTAAGACCTTCCCTCATTCAAAATCCATTCTCATCCCAGCAAATTGAAAATCAGCATTCGATGGATGATAATCCCAAAGTCGAAGAAAATTTGCTGGTTTCGCAACCCGTGGATTCGAACTTACCCGGGGTGGGACCTGAAAGGGTTGCTCCCGTGGAAGAGGATCCTGCCACCATGATGTTTGGGGTGGTCAGCCGAATTCGCGAATCGCGAGAAAATCAATAATCCAAAACCGAAAAAAAATATGAAAAGATCAGGAAAAATAAATTCTATATCCCTTCTGGTACTGAAGCTATGTTTGCTTTCGTCCATGAAGGTAAACGCTTCTTCCATGTCCCAGGGAAAGCATGAAATCGTGCTGGATAAGGCCGAAAGCATCAAGAAAAACTTGTCTGAGGTTAAAAAGGCCACCGAGGAATCCACCCAAAAAGTAGACCAACTTACGGTCCAAGAAGAAGAGGCGTTCAACAAGAGCTTGGACGAGAAATCAACCCGGAAGCAGAGACTTGGACACCTAGCAAATTCGCTCAACTACCGGACTGATATCTATTTAGAAATCAAAAATTTGGTGGATTCAAATGGAAAGCGTTTGGTTCAGGTGGAAAGAGACTTGGATGAAATTGATCGTTCTCTGGCAAATTCCCCATATCTTATGAATGATCCCAAAACCATTGATGCAGTCGAGCAGGTTAGAAAAAATCTGACCAATTCAATTAAACTGGATCAAAAGCTTTCGATCCTTGCAGAAAAGGCCTCTTTGGACGGTAAGATTTCGCCCAAGGTTCAAAGAGCCTATCAAATGAGTCAGGCCCAACTGGCTTCCGCCATTCAGGTAACTTCTTCTCCAAAAGGAAAAAATCGAGGCGAAAGGTTCCGTGAACAAGTCGATCAATTACGCAGCTCGGTGCGGGCAAGGCGTACCCGTATGGCGATGATCGGAAAAGTTACCGATCGAAGCTTACGGGAAATCGAAGTCTTTGCCGCTACCCAAGCAACCAAAGTAATCTTTGATGAAGTCGATGAGAGCCTTCGGGGGATCACCTCGGATTCGGACCCACTGGGATTGGAAATCCTGCAACCTGAAACCAATGACCGGTATTGGAATTGGGACGCCGAAGATCAAAGACAGTTTCAGCAAGGTTCACCAGCCTATCCGATTCAAGCTTTTGTACCAATCGGAGAAAGAATCAATCCAAACCAATTATAACCATCTACCCAAAAAAAATGAAAAAATTAGTATTTTTACCCGTGCTCTGCCTCCTTATCTCCAGTGTCTCACTTTTCGGAGATTCTTCCCTGATGATCGAAAATGCCAAGCTCTACCGAAGCAAAATCGATCAGGTAATCCTGGATTTTATTCAGGCTGGAAAAACCCCTGATATTGATCAAGCCTTAGAGATTCAAGCCTGTGAAAACGATATGCTTGCTTTGGCTCGACTGGATCCGTCCCTGGCCCGCTCGATGCCTGCCCTTTTGATGGCGAACAAGGTAAAACTCCTGGATTTGCGCCATCTACCCGGTGAATTAATTGTCGCTCGGGCGGAAGTTGCCGGCATTGGAGTTCTCGATCCCAAAGTGGGCGACCAAGTTTTCCGTTACAAAAAGGGAAGGATTTTTGCCCGTGAAAAGGAATTCAGAGGCCAAGGATCATCCGAAAAATTCCCGGTGCAGGGAGATTGGATTGCTCACCATGCCTATGCCCGGAATTGTTTGGAAGTTGGAGAATATGAACAGGCTGCCGAACATTTTTATCAAGCCGCGATCGTAGGGGAGTCGAAAGACGGAACCATCCGCAAGATCTGGGAATTTGAGAACTTGGTATCCTCTGCCTGGGCTCACTTGTTAAACGGATCCCTCGATAAATCCCGTGAGCTATTGGAAATGACAGAATCCTTTCAGGTCCAAGCCCCACCTTCGCAAAGGGCACGATACTTGGATGCAGTGATCAACGACCAAGTCCATCCATCGCTCAACCTTGCTCTTAAAAACAGCCTCGCTTTGCGTTAATCGGAAAGAATCACCCTTGATGATGAAAACGATATTATCCTGCTTCTCCGGATCATCCCGGTCCAACTTTTTATTTTCCGCTTATTTGCTCGCATCCTTTGCCCTGCTTTATGGAATTCAAGAGTTTCTTTTCCAAAGCCATGGCATCGTCCTGATCGAAGAAGTGGTGGGCTTGGTGAAACCGATGTTTCAAGCCCTCTATGAGATGGCAGGTTGGACCTTGATCGGATTTATTCCGATGGGATTGGTGCTTTTTTTCTGCACCGTCCGAAAACTAACCTCAACTTTTTTGGAAAGCCATCAATCGCTGTGTGCATGGATTAATGAGCTCGCGGTGGCCCTTGGTTTGATAGGAACCATTCATGGCTTCATCGTGGTGGCTTCGAATGGTGAGTTGCAAAGTGGTTCGATTTCAGCGGCTCATACGCTTTCCGCGATTCTCTTGGGAATGGGTTCGACCTTTGTTGGTATCATTCTCGCCCTCTGGGCCATTCTGCTCCAATCCCCAAATTCTCGATGAAGGCTGGAAACAACAAGCGAAAGGGTACAATCTTTGCGGCCATGACCGATTTATTCATGAACTTTGCCCTCGCTCTGGTATGGGTACTTTTTGCGGTTCCACTTTCGGGAACCAATTCAATCAGTGAACAAATTGAAACCAGGGAGCAGACCCCGGGTTCCAAGCCAGCGGCCGGGAAATTGGTTGCGAAAGCACAGATCGATGGGCGTACCGGTGCGATTCGAATCCATTGCAAAGGCGAGGAATTCGATCTGGATTCCTTTGAGAAAAAGATTCTCCCCGGTGATTTCCCGGACCATTTCGTATTTCAATTCGAACACCTTCCGGACTTGGATAAGTTGGGGACTTGGGCCATCGAGAGAGATTCTTCGGTTTCCATCAAAATGAAAAACCGTAAGTAATATAAATTGTCATCTTACCATCATGCGATTTAGAATTAATTGGAGAAATTTTAATGGAGAATAAAAGATGATTTCAAAGAATAGTATGCCTGTGGGTAGTGAGGAATTGGTGGAAACGAGTGTTCAGACATATTTCGGCCTACGTGAGATTCGTTTCCACTGGGGAGACCTGGGCGAAGTCGTGAAGCCTGATTCGGTTGTGATTATCAGCTCCAATCGATTTCGTAAACAAACGGGAGAAATCGGTGGAAAAGCCTGGGATTCACTCTGCAAAAAAAATCCCCATCTAGAAAACCAAAGGGATGATTTCAAGGAGGTAATTGTTTCTGGAAAGGAATCACATCATTGGGAATTGGATCCCTGGGAACTTGAAGAGGTCATGAAATATGAAGAATTTCCCAAACCTTCAATTCTGGTAAAGAGACCGGATCAGCAGGATCAATTCCAAAGGATTTTCGCTGTCCGGCATTCCTACGACACCCCAGGTCCGGAAAACAAGTCTTACCTGAAAGACCGATACGATAAGGTACTAAAGGCATGTTTCCCGGCAATCAAGTCGGTTGAAGCCGAAGTTATTGCGAGTGAAACTAGGCAACCCAGTCTTTTTGGAAACATCGTTCTGTCCTCTTTGATTAATCCGGTTAGATTCAAAGAGGAAAAGAAAACCATCTTTAATTCCCTCTATAACGCAGGTAAAACTTGGTTGAAAGCATCTCCCATGTGGAAGAGCGTGGACATTGTCTGCTTCTGGAAGGGACTTAGTTATGAAGAAGCTAAAACGGAAATTGAAAATTTACTGGGTAGAGAAAAAATAAATCGGGAAAGTCAAAACCTGCAAAGCCTCTTTCAAGTAAACTTTGATATTTTGGGGGAAGCGATAAGGAAATTGAGTTTACGCACTTCTTCGAACGAGATGGACAGTCAAATCTTGGAAGAGATGGAAAATCTAAAAATTCAGCTTGGCCCAATAATGGACAAGAAAACTTTGAATGATTTTGGGAACCCAACCAGGAAATTTACTGAAGCCCTCTTGATGTGGTTTATCCGGGAGTTTTTTGGAAAAGGGGTTGCAATTAGGCAAAATAATGGAAGACCAAAGTCGATGGAAGATCTCAAGAATATTTTGAAAGATAAGAACATGCCGGACTCCAAAGGGTATGCATCGGATTGGTTCATGGCATATGTG
>Ga0213863_10001984_pt1 | contig 14662 bp, 6 predicted proteins | sample PICome_8_FD_160128 | JGI IMG/M metagenome (GOLD analysis project Ga0213863, IMG submission 160128) | Coastal seawater microbial communities near Pivers Island, North Carolina, United States - PICO497 | ecosystem: Environmental > Aquatic > Marine > Coastal | place: USA: North Carolina | collected... | reverse complement strand
AATTATATTCTCGTTACGAATTTTTTTATGCCGCTTCGAGAGACAAAAGACTCCGCAGAGCACTACGAAGCGGTTCTGTCTCTGAAAAGCACAGGCCTTACTTACTTAACGCAGGAAACAATTTATAGTCTTCTTTGCTCTGTGTGCGAGAGAGACATTGTCGAAAGCGCACTCGAGAAAAAGTCGCGCTCTTCGCACTCGAGAGCTCTTTCACATTCTTCTCGATTTCTGTCTCCTCCTCCTCTGTGCGATTCTTTCAGAACCACAACGAGAGATGATACCTCTGCGCGGTGTGGTTTTTCGCGGGTGTATTCACATGTGTTTGCATGTGTTTGACTTAAAATGTTCTTCTTTTGAACCGTTTTTTTCTTTTTTCATCGTCGTCACAAAAAAAGCGATTCTTCCTTCGCGCGCGAGAGACGCTTTTTATTCTGAATCAGAAGACGCGAAGAAGTTAAAGAAGAAGACAAAGCGCATCAAAAATGATGTTCTCCTCTTCGCGCGGCGCGACTTTAACGACGACTCCTTCGATGACCGCTGCTTTTCTGCGAAGACGACTTCGTTCTTCTTCTTTATTCGCTTCTTCTTCTTCTTCTTCGTCTTCCGCGAGACGATTTTCTCGCCTGGCGGCGATTTCCGATAACCCAAAGAAGAAGACGAAGAATTCTTCTTTCCCTGTAGAAGAAGACGACGGTGCTCCTCCTCCTCCTCCGTATGTATTCGACGACGAAGACGAAGACGCAGAGGAACGCGACGACGAAAAGGACGACGACGTGATGGAGAAACTGATGATGAAAAGACGAACGTACAGCAGACGGAGAAAAGAGACCAACATCGTACGCGGGAACAAGAAGACGATTCAATCGCCTCTTACTCCTACCACTACTCCGAATAAAGTGGTACAAAAGTACAAGAAGAAAGACGTGCTTTTCCAACAGGCGGTGGAGAAGGACATCGAGGAGGCGATTTTTGTGCACGACGAAGAACAGAAGGAGGAAGAAGAGAAGGAGAGATGGAGCGCGAAATCAGAGAACGAATTGGTGGAGGAGTTTTCGAGGTTGTTGCGGGTATCGGAAGGGACCATGAACGCGCCTTTGCAAGCGTTTCGGTTCGCGCGGCGGTACTTTCTCGAACGAGAGGATGATGATAGTGAGTTTAGCAGGGGGGAGTCGTACTCGCAGTCTCGGTTTTTTAAGAAGATGAACGTGGCGCAACACCACGGGCCGTTTTTTGACCAGTGCGCGAAAGCGAACGCGTTTGAGTTGATGATGGAGTATTACGGTTTGTTTGATCCGAGGGACGATAAGATGGACGGCGGACGGTTGGCGAATGCGTTTATATCGAGAATGTCGAGGGAGATGAGAGACGGGGAGAATAACGACGAAGGATTCGATTTGAACGCGTCGACGACAAAAAGCGCGAAAAAGAACCGCAACCAAAGCAACAACATTAAAAACAACAACGCGTTTTACTTTGAATTCGTGAGACAAGCGTTTGAAATGTCGCTGACGAAGAATGAATACACGGTTTCGGCGTTTTTAAAAGCGTGCGGGAAAGCGAATCGACTGAACGATGCGAAGAAAGCTTTCGAGAATATGAAGAAAAATGGTACGCCCAAAGCGATCGTGTATCGTTCCTACATCGATTGTTGCGCGAGCTGCGCGGATTGCGAGGAGGCTTTAGAGACGTTTCGTCAGTTCAAAGTGGACGTACTAGGTAAAGATAAACGAATTCGAGACGATACGGACGCGGTGCGAGCGTTCAATGGCGTCATCGCGGCGGCAAAGAATGCGAGGAACGTCAACGTTGCGAAAAGTATTTTCCAAGAACTCACCGAGGACTTTGCGTACTTAGCGCCGACGGAGATTACGTACGGTGCGGCTATCACGGCGGCGGCAAACGCGTCTCCGATACCGGATTTAGAATTTGCTTTGGAATTATTCAATCGATCGAGAGAGGATCCGAGCGTTCAAGGCGACATGAACAAATACATCGTTTCCGCAACCTTGTCGTGTTTACAAAGATCGTTGGCGGTCGGGGCTTTTACCGAATCGAACGCTAAAGCTGTCGCGTTGGCGAAGAACATCACGAGACCACTTTTGCAAAGGTACGAGGAAGAATCGAAGAGACTTCGCGAAACGAACAAACTCAACAACGGTAAAGATGATTATTTTAACGTCTCGTCGCAAGTCTTTAGCGCTTTAGTGTCTGTGTATGCGCGCGCAAACGACGTCGAATCCGCGATGGATATCATCGAACAAATGCAAAAACTCGGGTTTGCCGTGAATCGACACATCCTGACGTCTGCGTTGACGGCGTGTCGACCGAGGGCAGACGATGCGAACGGCCAAGCGATGGCTACGAAAGGCGTGGAATTATTCGAGCAATCGAACAAATCTGTGTGCGAAACGTCCTCCGTCGCGAGTGCGGCTATGTTTCTGTACTTTCATCTCGGCGATGTAAAGAAAGCGACGGATTTATACGACACGGTGAAGCTCAGAACGAATGAAAACAGCACGCTGGATAACCAAATTCTTTTCAACACGATGTTGTTACACTGCGCAAAGAAGACGAAATCGCACACGTCGAGTAACAACGCCGAAAATGCGATTTCAATCTTTCGCGATATGCGACGAGCAAACGTGCCCGCAACGGAACGCACGTATTCTCTAATGCTTACTGCTTTAGGAACGCACGGGAATCGGTTTACAGACGTCGAGAAAGTGTACAAGTTAGCCAATCGCGATCCGAACGTTCTCGTGAACGATTTCATGCGCACGGCGTGGATGGATGCAAACGTGAAAGCACACCGAGTCGAAGAAGCTTTAGATGTGTACGATTCTATTATCGAGTCGTACTCTAACATCGAAGAGATTGGGGAAGATACAAGCAGCAACGCGTCGCCGTCTATTGTTACGTTCGGAAGTGCCTTGTTCGGGTGCTTGACCATGAGCGTCGAGCGCGAAAACGTTGACGTTGCGGCGGAGAAGGCGTATAAAATTTTCGCGGATATGGCCAAATTCAACGTCGTACCGAACGATTGGTGTAGCAATCTCTTCGTGAAAGTCATCTCTCGAGCCGGACGCGTCGAAGATACCATATCGGAACTTAAATCTATAATCAAGTGCGGTGGTTCCATTCAAGACGACACGCTCGAAGGCGTCGTGCGCGCTTTGTGCCGAGCCGGATACCCCGAACGAGCTTTACGCGTATACAAATGGCTTCGCTCGAGACAATCGGACAACGAGAACAAAAGCATGAAAGCGACGATAAAAACAAGTACTTCCGTGGCACCGAAACAAGTCGCGTACTATCACTTAACCCGCGGAACATTTCAAGATTTGGTACAATCGTGCGCCGACAACGGCTTTCTCGCTGACGCTTGGAATCTCGTCGAGAGACGCAAGAAGTACCATTCTGGCGGAAAGATGACGGTTGCTGAAGAACTCGGTCCGTTAGCCATGGGGTCTCTCTTCAAAGCCGTCGCACGAAACGCGGAAGTTGTCGAACAAGAGGTTGACTTCATGAGCAAGACGAAGACCATGGCGAAACTTGCGATTGAATCCGAAACCTCTCTGTTTGGCGCGGACGTTTTGTGCGCGCTCGTGGAAGCATTCGCGCGATCCGGCGATCTCGCGTCCGCCATGGAGTTTTGGGAATACTACGAGAAACAAAACAGCGAAGCAGATGACTTACCGAGAAAGATGAAAAAAATCAACCCGTATCAAAAAGATACCCCACGATCGAAAATGTACGGCGCGCTCATCGACGAATGTTGTCGACTCAACGAAGTCTCCTCCGCCTTGAGCGTATTCGATAAAGCGAAAGATGCCGAGGTCGGTTTGAACACCGTCACCTTGGCGTTCTTGGAATCGTGCTGTCGACGATCGAGAGTGGACGAATGGCGCGTGTTTGACGTGTGCGCGCAGATGCGCATACAGTCGGAGCAGAGAAAGTCCATGAAGAATCCGCAAGCGCAGCGTCCTTTGTTCTCGCACCACGTCACCGGAGATTTGGAATACGAAACCTCGAACGGCAAAGAATCTACAGTCGACGCGACGATAACGGCAGCGATGACTCCGGCAGTGCCGCCAAAACAATACTCGGACGCGATTGAAAGCGCCTTGGAAAACCGGAGCGCTGCGCCGAAAAGCGGGAACAAGAAGAAGAACGGCAGCCGAGAGAGGAACAAATATAAATCAGCCGAAGAAATGCACTTCTTCGACGACGAAATGTACTGATAAAAATCCTATATACTACATACCAACTTTAGACTGAGCTTTATTTACAAAATTTGCGCGCACCGCGAGCGGCTCAGCTTTGCTAATATTATATACATCGTGTTGTTGTAAGAATAATCCGTTACTGTTGTTGTACACATAAAAAATGCATCCTCAGAGCGAGGTGTCATCTCGTCACTTCTTCTTCGAGGCATTTTTTTCACCGCTGTCGAAAGCCTCGTGCGTCGCGTCGTACTTTGCCAGAATGTACTTTAAAAACGTCGTTTTCTCGTACTTTGGCTCCTCTCCTTCTAACACTATCGGTTCGATCTCGCACTCGTAACTTGGCTCGTAAAAAAATGCCGCCGAATATCTCTCTTTCGTTCCGTCCGTTACGACTCGATGGACGGTGGATTTGAATCGATCGTTCGTCCAAAATTGCATCAAATCGCCAATGTTACATATGAAATCATCCGGCCGCTCGCTTTCCTTCCCCTCCTCCTCCGCGCCGCCCAAATTGACTTGCATCCAACTCTCGCTCTTCTCGTCGAAAATCTCCAACCCTTCCGAGCCTGGTTGCACCCACAACATGGTGAGCACGCCGTAATCGCTGTGCGCTCCGCACGCGAACTGTTTCCCTTCGCTCTTCACTTTCCCGTACTTCAACGGTCTCAAAAGCGCGTTGTGCGGCTTGAACTTGTCCTCAAAAAAACCCGGTAACCCTAACGCCTCCGCAAACGTCGGGACGAATCCGTCGCAGAATTGCACCATCTCTTCGTAATATTGTTCCATGGCCAGGCGGAACCGGATGCCGATTTTTCTCGCCTCGGACTCTTCTTCGTCTTCGTCTTTCGCCTCCTCCTCTTCAGGTGGCCACCAAACATTCTTCCCGCGCAAAGGCAAGTCCATCTCCCAGTCTTCGCACTCGCGACCGATGTAAAACCCTTCTTTACTGTCCCCGTTCGCGTTCAAATCGAGTTTCTCTTCCATTATCGGCGAATACCCGCGGTTGTTCGCGTTTTGTTTCGCACGCATTTTGAACTTTACCGGCAGCGCGTAGAACAGTTTCGACGCTTCGTGCATCTCGCGCACCGTGGATTGCTTCACCGAATGGTTTCGTACTATAAAAAAACCGTTCGTTTCGCACGCCAAACGCACTCGAGCGGTGATCTCGGACGTAGTTAACGCGCTCACGTCGATTATTGGAAGCTTCATCGCGTGTCTTTCCGCGCGCGTGTAATGAGGACAAACTTTGTTCAGGGAAACGTGGCTTCACTTTCCAATCGCTTTACTCTCTCTTAAAGACACCGGCGCGCGCAGCGTACGCGAAAGGATACATGCTCCGAGCGTCCTCGAGCAGCGCGGCATTCACTACATCTTCTGCTTCGCAATCATCTTTACATCACAGTCCTCGTCCTCATCATCGCGTGCCAGAGTCGCCGTCGAAACGTAAACAGAATCGAACGACGATGAGTAAAAGCACAAACGGAGGAGGATCGTTCGCGGCGTCGACGTCTTCTCCGTCGTCGTTTTGTCTGAAGACGCTCCTGCCGTTGCTCGCGCTCGCGTACTTACTCCTCCTCGCGGAGGAGTTCCCCACGTTTAACAACAACGCGAATTCGGTGGCGCGCGCGACGAATACTGGTGGAGGATACAGCGACGAGAGAAACATCTTGTGCGACGTCGGGGTTCCGGAGTTTCTCGTCTTCGTCGACGCCGGGTCGACGGGATGTCGCGCGCACACGTTTCGCGTCAACTACTCCGCAAATGATGAAGGAGAAGGAGAAGAAGGAATGCGTTCGTCGGGAAGCGACGATAAAACGAGGTTGTTCTCGCTGACGACTGTAGGGAAGAAAGTGAAAAGTTTGCACCCGTTGGCGTCTCTGCGCGGGAAGAGCGAAAAGGACATCGAAACCGCACTTCTGCCGATGTTGGAAGGCGCGATGCGGAAAATCGAAGCCATTGAAGAGGAAGAGAAGACGAACGGGAAGAGGAAAAGGAAAAGGAGGAGGTCACCAATAACGACGAGTTTTGGGAAAGGAGAGCAGAGTGAAGGGAAAAGCCGAGTGCCTTTGTACGTCTGGGCGACGGCCGGGATGCGGATTTTGACGGAGAAGGAGCAGAAAGAGTTGTGGCGTTCCGTCGCTTCGGTCGCGCGAAAAGCGACGCCGAGATTCGCCATCGGGCGGGAAGAGGAGCATTTTAAAACTATCGATGGGGAAGACGAAGGTTTTTACGCGTGGTTAGCGGCGAATTATTTAGTTGGGGTAGACGTGACGAGTATCGGAGCGGACGTCGATGGTTTCGGAGGGTTGACGGAGGAGGAGAGGAATCGATTGTTTAGAGAGATGAACAACGCGAGGAAGCCGTTGGAGGAATCGGTCGGGGCGATTGACGTCGGTGGCGGGTCCGCGCAAGTTGTCACGCTAAGTGCGAGTGGGTTTATGAGAAAGACGAAGAAGATTACGAGCATGGAGCAGTTGAGGAAAGCGGTGCGCGTGAAATCGTATTTAGGCTACGGGGCGAATCACATGGAAAAGAGATGGCGGGAAGCGTTGGCAGAGAGAGGCGAGAAGAGAGATCCGTGCGGGTTTATCGGGTACGAGGCGAAAACGTCCTCGAATGCAATTTTGATCGGGTCCGGGGAGTATGAAAAGTGCGCGTTAGGCCTGAAGAAACAGATCCAAAAGATGCTGGCGGAAGATGGGAACGGCGACATGAGATTGCCGAAAGCCTCGTTGAGCGAAGACGTCGGCCAGACGAAGAAATTTTTGGGCATGAGTTTACTCTATCACGTGACGCACTTCATCTCTGTCGTGATGCCGTCGTCGTTGGTGACGTTCCCGAAACCGACGCTATTGGAAATAGCGGACGCGGGGAAATCGTTGTGCGCGACGACTTGGAGCGTTGTCTCGTCTGATTTCGACGGGAAGGATCCGAACACGCCGTCGGATAGGTTGAACGGAAGATGTTTCGACGTCGCGCTTTTAGACGCGTTGTTGAGCATAGACGAGAATTCCAACACGGTTGGTTTTGGGTTTCCGAAATACAGCGCGGGAGTGAGTAGCGACGATTCCAGCAACGGTTTGCGAATGATTGAATACGCCGAAGATGTCAACGGATCCGAGGTGGAGTGGACGTTAGGTGCGGCGATTAGCGAGATCCATCCTGCAGCTAAAGCGCAAGCGAGCGGACCTGGCGGCGACGCGGCTGAGTTTGAGCAAACGTGCGACATTCGCTCGTCGTTTGCGACTGTTACGGGCGTGTTTAAGAAAATGCTCGCGATTGTTTTCGTGGCGATTGGTTTGTTTTCGTTGTACTCGGCGAGAGCGGTGAGCAACCTATCGTCGTCCGGGAACAGTTTTTCCTCGTCCGCGAGTTTATCGTCGCAAGTATGATTTTAATAACTTATTATTAGATTTAAAGCGGTGCAAGAGTGTACAATTAAACTATTCTATCTAGACTTCTAAAACTCCGTGGTGTGGTACCACCTAAAGTTAATACTATTTATACATTTGATATCATTCATCCAAAGCGACGCACCTCGTCATTTCGAAAATGACAAAATCGTCCGAATCCTCGCGCACGTGTTCCGGCCACAAAGGATCAGTGTTCGTTACCTTTTTTATGCGAAACGTATCCTCGCACAAACTCTCGAACAAATCCACCGCGCTCGGGTTGTGCTCTCTGCAAAACGCCATCACGCACGCGCGACTTCCGCACAATTTCACCGTATCTGCTAAATTTTTGATGACTTCCTCGTTCGACGTGTAGCACAAATCCGCGCCAATGACTAGATCTATTCGCGAAGGCGACAGAAGCGTCTTCACGCTCTCAACATCCTCCTTTCTTCTCGTTTCGCCCCACTCCAAACGCTGCACGGAAACGAACTCCGAAGCGCCACTCTCGCGCACGTTATGCCTCAAAAGATGTAAAACGACATCTAAATCTGTCACCACAAACCGAACGTCACCGTTTCTCTCTCTCATCTTCTCGACCACGCTTTCGACGAGAAGTAGCGTCCCCGCCCCGGTCCCCGCGCCGAGTTCTACCACGCGCGTTGTTTTACCAGCAGCAGCTGAAGCAGCAGAAGCACCCAAAAACTGCTCCATCTTCTCCTCTCGCTTCAAATACGCGGCGAGAAGTAACGAGGCGTCCCATATGGTAAACCCAGTCTCTGGAACTGGATCTCGATCGTCCTTTCTTCGCGTCTTCTCTTCCTCTTCCTCTTCCCCTACTCCTTCTTCTTCTTTCATCTTCAACCGTTTCTTGAGTTCACTCGAGCTCGAACACTGGGAAATCCGCGCGTGGATGCCCCCGCTTTTCTTCTTCGTCTCCTTCTCCTTTTCCTCCTCGTTTACGTCGTCAAAAGGAGGAGGAGAGTACGTGTCTTCGTACTTTTCTTTGTACGAGAGAAACGAACGACGCCACGACATCTCTTCGTATACCGCGCGCAGGTATTCGTTCTGAGGTGAACTTTTTCCAATTCAGAAGAGAGTTTTTGCCTCATTAGATACGAGCGCTTTCTCGCGCACGAAACACAATGCCTCCTCCTTTTCCTCCTCCGCCTCTCCCTCGCGGCAACGACGACAACGACGACGACGACGGTTGTTGTTGTTCGCACCAAAAGCGTTATCGCTTCTTTTTGTTCAACCCGAAAGAATCGTTCGAGAAAAAACTCGAGTTTTGCGTCGAACATTTCGGCGGCGAAATGGAAAGTACGAGGAATCTTCGGATAACGATTCAGACGACGAAATTGAGAGAAGAAGAAGAAGAGAACGCGCGATTATGCGCCGAGTGGACGCTGAACGTATTACCGACGATCGTCTTAGATTTGGACGACGACGATGGGACGACGAAGACGACGAAGAAGAAGAGTTTTGGGAAGGCTTTTGGTTCCCTAACAGGAGGAGAGGCAGAGGCGAAAGCGAAGAGCGCGGAGAAACTGTGGCAGATATTATTGAACGCGCTGACGATTTGCCTGCGCCGAGGAGAAGAGACGACGACGACTGACAACCGCCGCGACGGTGGCGAGAACGACGACGACGATTCAGACGAGGAGAGCTTTTCGTTCGTCGGGGAAAAGAGAACCGCGGAAGAAAAGGCGGTATCTTTTAATCCGGCAAACGCGAATCGGATGGTGAAATGTTTTAGCGAAAGCATGAAGCTCTTCGCGGCGGATGGTGACGGCTGTGGCAGGAATGCATCGGTGCTCTCGAAATGTTCGGATGCGCTTTCGAACGTGTTATCGGCGTCCAAGTACGCGCCTTCATTGGGCGCGTGCACGGAGATGTGCGTGGTGGCTTTTGAGCGGTTTCCGGAGATGCGCGAAGCGAGTTTGAGGTTGTGCGCGAGACAGTTGAGGAGAAAGGATTTGAACATTAGGAATAGAGACGATGGGAGTAATGGTGCGTCGACAACGTTGGCGGCGAGTTCGAGTGCGGAGAAGCAGCAGAACGTGACGAAAGAGTTTGTTGACGTGTTGCTTTCGGCGGGTACGAACGACAACGCAGAGTTGGGGAGACTGATTGAAAGCGCGATGCGTTTGACGGTGGCGAGAGAATCTGTTTTGCGATATTACCCAGACGCGTTTGAAAAAATAAAAGAGGACGCCGGTAAGAAACGAAAACGAGGCGAGAAGCGAAAGAAGGGAGGCGACGACGACACCAGTGTGCCGGAGGAAGATAAAACAAAAACGAATCAGCAAATACCGGCGTTCATTCTGCACTTTGCCAAACGCATCACGACCGCAAAGGATTCGCACGCGATACGGTTCGCGCCGTGGTTCTTTCAAGAATTCTGCGCGTCGAAAGAGCGAAAGAGAGACGCGGCGATAACGAAGAAGATTACAGAGAAAGCGCTGAGAGATATGAGAGAGGTGTTTTCGAAACTGTTCGGTGGTGTTACGAGTTCGTCGTCGAAAGAAAAAGGAACGCACATCGTGCATCTCTTGCGCGCGTTAAAAACAAAAGAGGACGTTTACGAAGCCTACGACGATAGTAATCCTCCAAAGGTGGCCATCGAGTCCTTTCTCGTGGAATGTTTCGACGGGCGAAAGTATGAGAAGACGATGAATTACGCCAATGTCTTGGATGCCATTCTCTCCGTCGATTTTCGTTTACTCGAAAAAAGAGCAACTGGTTGCATCTCGCGCGTAGGTATGAATGGCACGACGGCGTCTACGTTTCTGCTGAACTTCTTGGCGGCGTTTGCGACGCGGCGTAAACTCGCAGAATTTGTCGATTGCGTTGGACACGCATTCGAGCGTGTTCCCAATGAGAGCGAAGATGAACTGTGCGGCATGAACGCGCTCTTCCGCTCGGAACTGGTTTTGAAAGCATTAGAATCTCACACTTCGAGTATGCTCGAAGGTCAGCGCGAAGAGCTTTTTGAGGTATGCGTGAAGATTTTGGGAATGCAGAAATCGACGAGGCTTTTAACTACGTTTGGAATGGTCGTGAAAAGCATCCACAAGGGGATGTTGGACTCGTTCACGCTGGAGCAATGCGATAAACTTGGACGAAATGTACCTCAAGATTGGGCGATATACGATGCCATGGCGATTTCTCCTGTCGTTGGAGATGTACTGATGAACAACCGCGCGCTCTTTGATCAATTTATTGAACACGTGCGAGAGTTGAGAACGACGGACGATTTCATTTCGATCTTCCCGTGCGCGATGCAAGCGCTCTCGAACGACAACGTCTCGAACGATAAGGCTTGGGAAATTATCGAATGCATTTTGACCGACGAGAACAAAAAGGACGCCGGAACTGATATGAGATATGACTTGTTACACCAGTATTCAAGCACATGGATCCCGCGTGCATCTACAGATCAAGCAAAGAGGTATTTCGGGTCGAGGATAAAACACAGAAAATTTGACGCTCTCGTCGATGATTTAGTTTCGGCGACGCTTTGGATTGATGCGCTTCGCGAATGGTTGAACGAATCTACTGCGAATATGGAGAGAACATTGGTCGACGCTATGGAGGCGTTGGAATTGCAGATGAACTCTTTATTCTCTCGTCGCAAAGTGACGGACGAGAAGGAAATCGTGGGTCGTTTCTTTGCGTCTATGGAAGCAGTCGCGATAGCGGCTGAGGAGATTGTCTCGAAGCTTGCAAACAAAAGAAAAGCGCCATCATCGTTGAAGACAATATTACGAGTGCGCTCTGCAGTAGATGCGAGGAAAATAGAGGAAGATTTATCACCTTCCGAGTGGCCTCATCGCGAAAGCACGAGAGAGGCTCTGGGTAAAATTGAAGATTCGATTCCCGAGAGTGCGTGGCTTTCGTACCTCGAAGAATACGCGAGTGCTTCATATTCTGTAAATGACGAAGACGAAAATTTGTTTCAGCTATCGAGAACTAACGCTAAAAATGTGTGTTTTGAAGATGCCATGACTTTAGCGGTCGCGTGTAAACAGACGCGCGACGATACGTGCGACGGAAACGATGATGAAGCTATGGCGGCGTGGGTGCAAAAATTCAAAAAGAGGGAAGAATTGTTCGAGTCTCTCGTGGTGAAGTTAAAAGAAAGTGATGCCAGCACGCACGCGATGTCGGTATGTTTTGGTTTCATCTTGGCAGGATTGGGGCACAGTCTACACGCGCGAGCTAAAATATTCTCGTCTTTATCTCCTTCTTCCACGGTGATGAAAGATCTCCTGCGCACCTCGAGCGATTCGGTCGCCTCGCACTTGGACCGCGCATTGTGCTTCGTGAAGGAGGAACTCAAAGGTGATTTGAATACAAACACAAAAGCAATGACATATCTGTGTGGGTGCGTTTCTCTGCTCGCATCGCCTGGTATTGCGTTCGAGACGGAAGCGTTTACGATTGTTTTCAACGCGTTGCTGAAGAATTTTCAACATTTCAGCAGCAGTCACACAGTTAAAGGCGCGGAGATGGTTTTGAACGAGTTACATCGTGAAAGAACAAAATGTTTACGAATGATGTTTGAATCATCGAGTAAAGAAGCGCGGCGGTTCGCAGTGCAGTTTGCTGTGGACAGATTGCACAGGGAAGATTCGCTCGCGAGGAACGCGTTCATTAGAGGCGTCGACGACAACGCTCTCCTCTCGGCGCAAAACCAACGCTTGCATCCTACATTTTGGATGCTCGAAGTTTTTACCAGTTGCTCAAAATTCGCTTGGCGGAAAACCTTCGACGACGAAAAGAATGAAGCACTCGTCGATAGTTTGCTCCACGCGTGCGAACCCCATCTCAACAAGGATAATCGATGTTTAAACCGACGGCGATCGCTGGCTATTTTATGCAACATCGTAGCAAAAGGCGATTACGAGTGTGCACTCAGCGCCAGAGTTGTCGGTAGAATCGCTCACGTTTCCGCCCGGGCATTCAGCGGCGCGCTTCTTGAAACGCAAGAAACCGATTTCGATTCCTTCGTGTTGTGTTGCGACATCGTCACCGCAACTTTGTATCATCGCAAAGAACAATTGAAACGATCGACAAATATCATCACCGCGACGATTGCGCATTTAGTGGACGTGTTGCGCCAATGGGCCTCAATGTCTTCAACTAAAATTGAACATCACGACGCTTTCATTCGGTGCGCCTCGAGTCTCTCGAAAAGCCTCGTCGCGTGTAAAGCGAGCGGATTGAAACAATTTTACTGCGCGCACATCTTAGCTGAAGTCATCGCGAGCGTCACCGCCACTTCCGAGAACCGAAAAATTGAGAGTACCACCGGCGACGAAAAGAACAACGAAATCTTCTCCTCCATTCGCGAGCGGTTGAAACCGGGCATTTTCAAGCTCTTTGAAGCGTGCTCTGATTTGGAATTTTCGTACATATTCGCAATGTACGGCGATAAAGGCGTCGGCGGCGCGAGACGCGTCGCGTTCAGTACTTTGCGCGAAGAACAAAAATTAGCAATATAGCGTCTTTATAATAGCACAAGCGCAGCGATAGGAGTAGCAATAGTGATAATAGTAATAACAGATGACCTTTCGTCAAAGAACGTTTTGTGTTGTTTACTCGAGATTTTCTCTCTTCCCTCTCTTTTCCGGCGAGATCAACCCAACCTCTACCGCGTCCAAGCCGCTCGCTTCCACGTACACATTCGCTAACTGACTCTTTACTTGCCTCAACCTCGCCTCTTCAATCTTCTCCAACGCGCGTTCGATTTCCTTCACCCACTCTATTTGCTCTCGTCGATGGAACGTCATTATATTCTTAGTAGTATTGTTCTTCCCTCCGTGTTCAAACGCGCACGCGTTGGATGGATCGATGCCGCTACTCAGCGCTATGTTCCATAACAACGCTTCCGCGCGCAAGAATAGCTCTTGCTTAGCGTCTTCGTTGCCTTCGTCGCTCGGGAAAGATATTTTCATCGGCGATTGTCCGCCACCCTTTGGAGACTTTTTCGGCGAGTTCATCATTTTCGTCGTCGATGTCGTCGTCTCCCTCATTTCTATCGGTTCTATCGCTAAAGTTTGCCTTTCAAACTCCGTAATTACGTCTCTCGAGCTCAATTCCGGTATCGACGCCGCGTTCTTCTCCACGTCCCTCTTCGTCCCTCGCGCGTTTCGTAAAATCTCAATCTGTGCGTCGCTATACTCTTCGTCCTCCTCTGCCGTCGGCATAGCCGACGACGGCATCACACCCAAATCGCTACTCCGCACGCTTTCCAAAGCCGCTCGCATCTCTCCTTCCGCCTCTCCTTCCTCCTCCTCGCCTCCTTCTCCCTCCTCCTCCGCATCCTCCTTCACGAACGCCGCTATGAACACGTTCTCGGACCCGACCCTCTTGACGACCAGCTTCGTCTCCTCCACAACTTCTAGCACTCTCTCGCTGTCCACGAAAATTATAATCACGTCAAACTCTCGCGTATTTGTAAACCCCGGCGCGATTGTCACGCTCACCCTTTGCGGGTCCATCTTTTCGATGCACTCGAACGCGAATCGCGTGGATGCGAATTTCGCATCTCCCGTAATCAGTAAGGATAAATTCCCATCCGCGACGGCGACTAAACCTTCCAAAGCGTTCGCCAGCGTTCCGATTTCATCCTCATTTTTACGCTCTTCTTTCTCTTCCTCTCCTTTTTTTTTATTCTCTTCTTCTTCTTCTTCTTCTTCTTCTCTCGTTGTTCCTTTCTCTCGCGTCGCTTTTATCGCCAACTGTAATTGCATTCGCAGTTCCTTCCTCATCGACGGTAAGTCGTTCGTCCCCCATTCGGTAGGGGATTTGATCGGGAACGGAGGCATCGGATTTTCATATCTGTCTTCTTTTTCTCTCACCTCCTCGTCTTCTTTAGAAGAATCGTCGTCTGTCTCTGTGTGCTCGCTTTCTCCCTTCTTGGTTGTCTTCTCACTCGTCGTCATCCTCGTCTCAAAGGATAGTTGTTCCCACGACGCGTAAAAGAGTGAGGTGACTTTCTTATTAACTCAACCCTAACTGTATACGAAACCCTAAATA
>Ga0213863_10001983_pt1 | contig 14666 bp, 18 predicted proteins | sample PICome_8_FD_160128 | JGI IMG/M metagenome (GOLD analysis project Ga0213863, IMG submission 160128) | Coastal seawater microbial communities near Pivers Island, North Carolina, United States - PICO497 | ecosystem: Environmental > Aquatic > Marine > Coastal | place: USA: North Carolina... | reverse complement strand
AATTGATAGTATATCTCTTTTTAATCCAGAAATTATTAAATAGTTTTAGTGCAGTTTTTTGCTAGTCTTAATAAAAATTTTCTTAGTTTTTTCCAATCTGTTTCAGTAACTATAAAACCAACACATTTTTTTGATCCACATTTACATACATGATCTCTAAAATCGTCTACATCAAAAGAAAAACCATAGTCATATGTTAGTTCTTGACCTTTTTTTATATCCTTAAAAGACCTTATCCATATTTTACCATCTTCTATATCTGTATCGCAGTTAGGATTGCACGAATGGTTCATTAATCTAGCTTTGTTATAAGGAACATTGCCATTAATATCGTACTTATCGTTTAATGTAAATATATAGACTTGGCCTTCTTCTCTATTTTTTTGGGCCTTTTTTAATTGTAGTTCTGCGATTTTATCAGATTGCGCTTTTGTGATTTTTTCGCCCACATATTCGATAACATTTTCACCAGCTTTAATATTACAGTTAGCAAAAAGACCCTTACCATGTAATTTAGAATTTTTTATTGTATATAATTTTTTCATTTTATTGATTTTGACCTGATGCTTCCCATGCAAATGTGCAATCTAGCTCTGCGCGAACCTTGCACAAACCATTTATACCTTCTTCTAATATAACTGATAAAGGAGTTTCATTATCAAACCTTCTGTGTTCTGTTTTCATCCACTTTTCAGACATATTGACGTTCCTTGGGAATGTTGTTCTCAATGCATCTGAGATTCCAACAACATGACTCAATCTTCTTATTATTAAATCATCTTTAGGAAATGCTTTTAAAGTTCGATATTTATCTAACTGCCTTTTCTTTGTTTGACTTGAAAGACCTAACACTTGGACAGTCTGTTCTGTTGTAAGATTCCATGAATCTAACACATTCATAACTGTTTTAGTTATGTACATGAATTCTTCTTCTGTGTAATCAACCATAATAAACCGTAATAAATTTAATGTTACTTTATATAATAATAATGAATTTATCAATAACATAATTTGACATGTTAAAATATTTCAAACAATATGATTATTAAATTTATGCAGAAAGGAAGATTATGATTAATTTTTTTAAAAAATTTTTTAAAAAGAAAACAAATGTAGAAGAAAAAATATCAGATACAAATTTGGCGTGTGCTTTATTACTTATCGAGGTAAGTTATTCTGATTTTGAGGTGCAAAATGTAGAAATCGAAAAAATTGTTAATTTTTTTGAAAGCGACTTCGGTTTATCAAAAGAAAAAGCAATTTGGCTTAATAATGAAGCACAAAAACTTCACAAAGATACGAATTGTTTAAGAAGATACATAAAGTTAATTAACGAAAAATATACTAAAAAACAAAAAATTAACCTCATTAATATGGCTTGGCAAATTGCCCGAGCAGATAATTTTGTAGATAAGTACGAAGAACATAGAATAAGAAAACTATCAGAATTACTATATTTAAAACATTCTGACTTTATTAAAGAAAAGATCAAAACAAAATAATCAATCTTTTTTGAATCTGTATATAGCAATTTCCCCAAAAAGGTTAGGGAGTATTTTTAGTAAGAAATTAGAAACATAATTTGTGTTTAATACTTTTTTCTCTATTATTGTTATTTCTAACTCTTTGCACAAATTTTCAAAATCATTAAAAGTACATAAATGTATATTTGGAGTATCGTACCAGTTATTAGGCAAAGAATTTGATATTGGCATACGTCCAAAAATCCCTAACTGGAGTCTGTTTCTCCAGAAACCCATATTCGGAAATGTCACTATTCCTTCGCCCGCAACTTTTAGCATATCTAATATTATATGATCTGGATTTTCATTTTCTTGCAAAGCTTGAGTCATAATTGCGTAATCAAAAAAATTTTTTTCGAAATATTTTTCTAATCCAATATTAAAATCCATCTGAATAACATTAATATTTTTTTTTATAGAATCTTGCACCTTATTTATATCTTTTTCAAAGCCATAGCCTGATATATTTTTATTAATTATTAAATAATTTAATAAAGTAGAGTCGCCACATCCTAAGTCTAGCACTGCAGAATCTTTTTCAATCCAATCTGATATTATTTTAAAGTCTTTTCTATTCATTAATATTCTCCATAAAGTTTCGAAGAACTTTTAAATATTCTGGTATTGGCATTAAAAATGCATCATGTCCATGATTAGCTTCTATCTCTGAGTACGAGACGTTCTTTCTTGCTCTAATTAGTGATTTAACGATTTCATGCGATTTTGAAGATGAAAATCTCCAGTCACTTGTGAAAGATACTACTAAAAATCTTGATTTTGTGTCTTTAAAAGCTCTTGATAAATCACCTGAATATTCGTTTGCTGGATCAAAATAATCTAATGCTTTTGTCATTAACAAATAGGTATTAGCATCAAATCTTTCTACGAATGCTTGTGCTTGATATCTCAAGTAACTTTCAACCTGAAAATCAATATCATATCCAAAGTTTAATTTACCTTCTCTTAAATCCCTTCCAAATTTTTGCCTCATAGAGTCATCTGATAAATACGTTATATGTCCAAGCATTCTTGCTATACTTAAGCCTCTCCTTGGCACTACATTAAAATCATTGTATCGACCATTGTGAAATTCAGGATCAGTTATTATTGCTTGCCTTGCAACTTCATTAAAAGCAATATTTTGTGCGGAAAGTTTAGCTGCCGCAGCTATTATTATTGAATTTTTTATTTTATCTGGATAACTTATTGCCCATTGCAATGCCTGCATTCCTCCAAGACTTCCGCCTATCACACAAGCCCATTTATCTATCTCTAAATAATCAGCTAAAAGCTTTTGGCTATTTACCCAATCATTGACTGTAACTATTGGGAAATCAGGCCCATATTCTAGACCTGTTTCTTTACTAATTGAGTTAGGCCCAGTTGAACCCTTACAGCCTCCAAGATTATTTAATGAAACGATAAAAAATTTATTTGTATCAAAGGGTTTCCCTGGTCCAATGCATGAATCCCACCAACCAGGCTTTTTATCTTCGGCGCTATAATATCCTGCAGCATGATGATCTCCGGACAAAGCATGGCAAATTAATATAGCATTACTTTTTTTAGAATTTAATCTTCCGTATGTTTCATAAATTAAAGAAAAATTATTTAAAGTTTTCCCACAGTCAAGTTTCAAACTCTGTTTTATTTCAACAGTATTAGATTTTACGATACCAATAGAATTATTATCAATTTTATCCATAATATTAAAAACTTTTTTCATAAGTTTGAAATCAGCTAAAATATTTTTTTATTGGGAAATATGCTACGCAAGATATTATTTTTCGCTTTAGCTGAAATTTCCCACCCGCAAGCTGACTTCAAATCGGTGTATATTTAATATATACGAATTCACTTAAATATACAAATCCGCTTATAAAATAATATTTAGGAAATTTTGCAAGAAATGTATTAAAACCAAAGCGATAATAACTGAGAAATCTATTATACCTACAGATGTGGGAATAATTCTTTTAATTAAATATAGAATGGGGTTTGTGATCTGGTAAATAATATCTAAAGCTGGATTTCTATTTAGTTGCTGAGACTGTACGAACCAACTTGAAATAGCTAAGATGATGAAAATTATAGTGAGTGCATTTAACAAACTAAAAATTGAGCTTTTAAAAGAAAAAATTAAAAGTCTTTCAATAATAATGTTGCTTCCCAAAATCGTGCTCTGCATATATATATTTAAAAAGTGACATATAAAAATCACAATAAAACTAGATACTTCAAATCTACTAATATTTGGTATAAAAAATAATAACGACCTTATTGGGCTTGTTATTTTTATTATAGACTGAGTAATTGGATTGTTTACACTAGCGCTACATATTGATAAAAGTATTCTTAATGTAAAGACTAATACTAAAAAAGATATAACTAAATCAACTATAAAAAAACCTAATTCTGGAAATGAATTTGACATTATATGAATCCTTATTTTGATATTTCCAAAGATTTTCTTCTAGCATTGCTAATTGCTTTTTTTAAAATCTTAGGAAAATTATTTTCTTCTAAAGTTTTTATCGCTGCCTCTGTAGTTCCACCTTTGGAGGTAACTTTTGACCTTAGTTCTTTTATATCTTCTGTAATAAAAAGCATTTTTGATGTACTGCTTAACAAATGCAGAATTAACAGAGACTTATCTTCTTTACTAATGCTTGAAAACTCCTCAGAATCTATCAAAGCTTCAATAAAATACATTATGTATGCAGGCCCACTTCCGAATAATGCTGTGAAGGAGTTCATTTCATCTTCTTTAATTTCTTTAAGATGACCAATAGTCCGAAATATATCTTCGATATATTTTTTTTTGTCTGAGCTCAAAGAATCATCTGAACAAATACCTGTTATGCTCTCATTAAATATTGCGCATAAATTTGGCATTGCTCTTACAACGCTGACTTTTTTTTCTATGGTTTTTTTTATGCTCTCTATTGTAATGCCTGCAATAACGGATACTAATACCTGATTATCCTCAAATATATTTTTATTTTCATTAATTGCTGACTCAATGTCTTTTGGTTTAACACATAATAAAATTATATCAAATTTTTTATTACAAGCTTGTCCAGAATTTAGAAATATACATTTATCTTGAGAATACGTATCATTTTTTTTATTATGAAATATATATATACTGTCAGACACAATATTATCATTTGAAGACAAAATGCCATTTAATAATGCATTTGCCATATTTCCATAACCTATAATCGCTATTTTCATTTTTTTCTTTCGCCAAATATTGCTGTACCAATCCTAACTATTGAAGATCCTGCTGCAATAGCAGCTTCATAGTCCGAACTCATACCAATTGATAAAGTATCTAATTTATATCCTTTATTTACAAGCTCATCAAATAAATTTTTAATCTTCATAAAGGTTTGATATTGTTTGCCACGTTCAGCTTGATGCATAGGAATTGCCATCAAACCTCTAATATTGATCTTATCTAGTTCGATAGTATCATTTATAAAATCTTCAACTTCCTCAGGAGCAATACCAGATTTACTATCTTCATAATCAATATTAACTTGAATACATATATTTATTTTGTTTTTTGAATCACACCTATAATTATTTATTTTTTTTAGAGTGGAAATTTTATCTACACTATGAACCCAATCATAATTATTGGCTATTATTTTTGACTTGTTGCTTTGAATTTTTCCAATTTAGTGCCAAATAATATCTAATTTTTTAAGCTTAGAAATTTTTTCTATAGATTCTTGGATATAATTTTCTCCAAAATCTCTCTGGCCTGCATTAAAAGCTTCGATAATATTTTCAAGACTTTGCGTTTTACTAACAGCCATAAGCAAAACACTATTTTTAGGCCTATTATATTGAATTTCAGATTTTGAAATTTTATACTTAAGATCGAATATATTTTTTTTTATATAGCCCAAGACAAATTACCTTTTAAATTTATACAATATTCTGTTTATTAAAATACTTTTAGTAATTTTTTACTATACGTACTTATTTATGCTCGTAAACAATTTTTCCCTCGCAGATTGTTTTATAAACTCTTGAGCTAAACTTTTTGCCAATAAACGGATTATTTTTTCCTGAACTAAGAATTTTTTCTTGGCCAAATACCCAATCTTCTTTTTTCAGAATGCATATATCTGCTGAACTTCCTTTCTTTATAATTCCTGCATCAATTCCTAATATATGAGCAGGATTAGATGTTACCTTTGATATTGCAGTATTTAAGTCCATGATATTTAAGTCCACTAATTCCATAATTAGTGGAAATAAGATTTCAATGGAAGCTATTCCAAATTGACTATCGCTAAATGGAGCTTGCTTTGCATCTTCATTGTGTGGTTGATGATCTGAACATACTGCTGTTATTATTTTTTCAGAAATTGCACTTCTTATTTCTGCTAAATCTTCACTAGATCTAAAAGGTGGCATTACATGAAAATCATTATTAAAATTATTTATAGAATTTTCATCAAAAAATAACTGATGAATTGCCACGTCTGCCGTCACTTTTATTCCAGTAGAATGAGCATTTTTTATTAACATTATTGATTCTAGGCATGAGATTCTACATAAATGAAGTTTAACACCTGTTAATTTACTCAATAATATTGCTTCGGCCACAGCAATTGATTCTGCGGCTGATGGGATCCCGGGCAGTCCTAATTTATTTGAAATTTTTCCTTCATGAACACATCCATAGTTAGCTAAGCAATTATTTTGTGGTTGGTAAAATATTGTGATTTCGTGACCAGATGCATATTCCATAGCCCTTCTCAGAATAAGTAGATCTTTAATTGGGTTATAGCAATTAGTTAATGCTATTGCTCCAGCTTGCTTTAGTTCCATCATTGGACTAATTCTATTACCATCAAGATCTTTTGTGAGAGATGCTAAAACTTTCACTTTACACAAATTAACAGTTTTAAAGATATCTTCTACTAGTTTTATTTGGGCAGGAGTGTCGATAATTGGCTGTGTATCTGGCATGTAACACACAGTTGTTACTCCAGATGAAACTGCTGCTTTTGATTCACTTAGAATTGTTGCTTCCTTTTCAAGCCCTGGCTCCCTAAATCGTACTGATAAATCAACTAGTCCTGGGCAAACAATACAATCTTCAGCATCAATTATTTCCGGCGAATTAAGCTTCGTGGTGTCTTCATCTATTCCAATTATAATTCCATCCTTGATATAAATATCATGCACGCCAGATATGTCTCCTCCTGGATTTACCAAATTACCTGATTTTATAATTAAATCGTTCATTCTCTCTTTACGCCTATGGTTGCATTGATAATGATAAAATTGCCATTCTTACTGCAATGCCGTTTGAAACTTGCTGAAGAATAACAGATTTATCGCCATCAGCTACTTCTGAACTTATTTCTACGCCTCTATTTACTGGGCCTGGATGCATAACTATTCCTTTTTTTGAAATTAAATCTAGTCTTTTTGGAGAAAAGCCGTATAAGTTATAATATTCGTGCTCATCAGGAATAAAACTTGAGTTCATTCTTTCATTTTGTAATCTAAGCATTATTACAACGTCACAACCTTTTATTCCTTCGTCCATATCTACATAAGACGTTACGCCCATGTGCTCAACTCCATTTGGTAAGAGTGTTTTAGGTCCAATTACTCTTATGTCAGGCACTTCTAAAATTCTCAGGGCGTGCATTAAGGAACGGGCTACTCTTGAATGAAGTATATCTCCAACTATAGCTACTTTTATTTTTTTAAAATCAGGAAAGTATTTTCTAATTGTAAAAATATCAAGCATCGCCTGAGTTGGATGAGCATGTCTTCCATCGCCTGCATTTATAATGCTAATATTCTGTGAGACATTTTTAGAGATAAATTCAGCAGCTCCTGAAGAAGGATGTCTAACTATAAACATATCACAGTGCATTGCTTCTAAATTTCTCAAGGTATCAAGCAATGTTTCACCTTTTCTTGTAGCACTATAATCCATATTAATATTTAAAAAATCTGCTGATAATCTCTTGGCCGCTAATTCAAAAGTTGTTCTGGTCCTTGTACTTGCTTCAAAAAATAGATTTACAATTGTCTTACCTCTTAATAATGGCACTTTTTTCACTGGCTGGCCTGAAACACCAGCAAATGACTCTGCCAAATCAAGGATATCAAGAATTAATGATTTTGGAAGATTTTCAATATCCAAGAAGTGGCGAAGATGTTTTTGGGAAACAATATCACTTTGTTTTATGTTTTGATCCAAACCTATTTCTATATTTTCACTCACAATACGTTCCTCTTAATTATCTTTATCAACTACCTCAAGTATCATTGGGTCAGGGCCTAATAATTTAATATTTTTATTATTATCTAACTCTAATTTTTCTCCAGTGATATCTGCAGATATGGGGAGTTCATTTCCGTTTCTTTCAACTAGAACTACTAAAGTTACTGATAGCGGCCTGCCAAAATCGAATATCTCGTTTATCGCTGCTCTAGTTGTTCTTCCAGTGAATAAAACATCATCCACGAGAATAATATGCTTATCGTCTACTGAAACTGGCATCTCAGTGGGTTCTACAGTAGGATTTACCCCGACTTTACTAAAATCATCTCTATAAAAGCTTATATTGAGAGTTGCTGCCCTACCTTCATATCCAAGTCTTTTTTGCAGCCAATCAGCTATCCAGGCTCCACCGGTATGGACTCCAATAATTATAGGTTTTTCAATATTATTTTTTAGAAGATAGCTCTTTAAAGAATTTTCAATCTTTAGAAGTAATGCCTGTGTCTGGTCTTTTGAATATTTCATTTTCAAAATAAGATTGTAATATTAAAGCTGCTGCAATTCTATCTATTTCTTCCTTATTAATCTTTTTTTTTCTGCCAGCTTTCATTTGCGCAGCTAGCTCAGCCTGTGCGTAGTTGGAGGAAAAATCCTCATTATAAAAAATTACATCAAGATTTAAATTTTTTTTTAGGATTTTGCTAAAATTTACAATTTTTTTGTTAATCTCTTGCTCCTTATATAATTGAGGAACCCCAATAATAATTCTAGAAATCCCCCATTCTTTCACGATTAACTTAATAGAATTGCAATTATTTTCATAACCACTATTTTTTATTGTTTTCAAAGGAGAAGCAATTTTACTTTCGGTGTCACCAACTGCAAGCCCTATTCTCTTTTCTCCAAAATCTATAGATAAAACTTTAACTAAGCTCATTTAATTTTATTCCAAAATTTTTTACCTAAATCTACGTTATGAAATTTATTAATTTCCGCAATACATGTTGGTGAAGTGATATTTACTTCTGTTATTTTATCACCAATCATGTCTACCCCAGCGAAAAATATATCTTCTTTTTTAAGAAAAAAAGCAATTTCATTACAAATTTTTACCTCATCAGAATTTAAAATATATTTTTCAATGGTTCCTCCTGAAGCTAGATTAGATCTATGATCCTCAAAATTTGGTTTTCTTATTACAGCTTCTTTTATTACTTCTCCATTAATAATAATTATTCTTTTATCGCCATTTGTAGCCTCATCAATATATTTTTGAGCTATTATATAATTTCTACCTCTATTTGTTAGATCTTCTAGTATTACATTAAAATTTTTATCTTTTTCACCTATTAAGTAAATTGAGTGCCCACCCATTAAATTCAAAGGTTTTAAAATAATTTTTTTATGAATTTTTTTAAACTCTTCAACGTCTTCTTTTTTACTTGTAATAATACTTTCGGGAATATGTTTTGGAAAATTTAATGTTATAAGTTTTTCATTTTGGTTTCTAAGTGCAAATCCTGAATTAATAACTTTTGTATTTTTTTTATCTATTAAATCTAATATGTAAGTCATATATATATAGTTATTATCAACAGGCGGGTCTTTCCTCATCAATATATAATTAAAATTATCTAAGTTTAATTGTTTAATATCTGATATTTTAAAAAAAGGATTTGTATTTTTATTAATTTTAAGTTTGCCAATCTGCGCTGAAGGTTTTAAGTTTTTTATTGCTAGTGAACCTGGCATTAAATAATACACTTCATGCCCAAATTCTTGAGCTGATAAAATTAGCTGATATGTTGTATCTTTTTTTATATTTATAGACTCTATTGGATCCATAATTATAAGCACTTTTTCTATCATTTACTTTCACTACTATTTATAATTTGTATGTATGAAAATGCAGCTATTGCAGCGGTTTCAACTCTTAAGATATTATCACCTAAGCTAGCCGATGAAAAATTTGATTCTCTTGCATAAGTATACTCTTCATCTGTAAAATCGCCCTCTGGACCTATAAGCACAGTGCATGAATCCATTGGAAGCTCATAAATATCTTTGAGCATATCTTTTGAGTTTGTATCTAATATAATTTTTTTTTTATATTTACAATTTTTAATATAATCTTGAAATGAGAGAATATCTTTTATTTTTGGTAAGTATGTCCTTTCAGATTGTTCACTCGAACTGATAGAAATATTTTTCCAATGTGTAGTTTTCTTTTTAGAATCTATTTTCTTTTGATTAAATATAGAATTTTTTGAAATTATTGGTTGTATAGAACCAACTCCAAGCTCAGTTAATTTTTGCACAATTAAGTCTGAACATGGATTTTTACAAACACTGAATGCTATTTCTATATCTTGACCTTTTGCATCAATAAAACATTTTTTTTCTAAATATATTTCAAAATACTTATTAGTTATTTTTTTTATATGACCGAAGTAATCAAATCCAGTATTATTGAACAACACTACATTTTGGCTTTCCTTTACCCTTAATACTTTTGACAAATAGTGATGCGCATTACCTTTTAAAAAAACTGTATTATTTTCGCTTAAAGATTCTTCGGTATAAAGTCTAATAAGTCGCACTACAACATTTAATATCTGTATGTGTCATTTTTAAAAGGTCCTTTTTGATTAACACTGATATAGTCAGCTTGCTCACTTGAAAGTTCTGTAAGCTTTGCTCCAACTTTTTCGAGATGCAATCTAGCTACTTCTTCGTCTAAAATTTTTGGAAGAACATATACCTCATTTTTATAATTCGATGAGTTTTTCCATAATTCCATTTGAGCTAGGACCTGATTAGTAAAAGATGCAGACATAACATAACTTGGATGTCCCGTAGCGCATCCTAAGTTAATTAATCTTCCTTCAGCAAGCAAGATTATCTTTTTTCCATCGGGAAATTCCACATGATCAACTTGTGGTTTAATATTATCCCATTTACATTTTTTTATAGAATCAACATCAATTTCATTATCAAAGTGCCCAATGTTGCAGACTATTGATTGGTCCTTCATACCTTCCATATGCTTATAGGTGATTACTGACGCATTACCAGTTGCTGTGACAAATATATCAACATCAGATATTACTGACTCTATAGTAACAACTTTAAAACCTTCCATAGCTGCTTGCAAAGCACATATAGGATCAATTTCAGTGACCCATACTATTGCGCCAGCGTTTCTTAAAGACTGCGCAGATCCTTTGCCAACATCTCCGAAACCACATACTAAAGCAGTCTTTCCAGAAATCATAACGTCAGTTGCCCTTTTTATACCATCAACAAGAGATTCTCTACAACCATATAGGTTGTCAAATTTTGATTTTGTTACCGAGTCATTAACATTAAAAGCTGGGACTCTAAGTGTATTATTTTTGACCATTTCGTATAATCTATGAACGCCGGTAGTTGTTTCTTCAGATAGACCTTTGACATCTTTAAGAAGTTCGGGATATTTTTCGTGCATAATAGACGTTAAATCCCCACCATCATCTAATATCATATTTGGTTTCCAAGAAGGCTCCCCAATAATTGTTTGGTCAATACACCAAAGATATTCTTCTTCAGTTTCACCCTTCCAGGCAAAAACTGGAACACCTTTTTCGGCCATTGCTGCCGCAGCATGATCTTGGGTAGAATAAATATTGCATGATGACCACCTAACGGAAGCGCCAAGGCTGATTAGAGTGTCCATAAGAACAGCTGTTTGAATAGTCATATGAAGACAACCAAGAATTCTTGCTCCCTCTAATGGTTTATCTTTGCCATACTTTTCTCTAAGAGACATTAGTCCTGGCATCTCAGTTTCTGCAATTCTCATTTCTTTATGACCCCATTCAGCCAAAGAGATGTCTGCTACTTTAAAATCTGGTCCAATTTTTTCTATTACCTTACTCATAATAAACTCCGTTACATTAAACTTTTTATGATATTAACTTTATCTGTTTTTTCCCAAGAAAGATTTAAATCGTCTCTTCCAAAATGCCCATAGGAGGCAGTATCTTTATAAATAGGATTTAATAAATCTAGCATACTTATTATACCCCATGGACGCAAATCGAATACCTCATTAATGATATGTACAATTTTTGTTTCGTCAATTTTAGCTGTACCAAATGTATCAATACTTATAGAGGTTGGCTTAGCTACACCTATTGCATAAGAAACCTGTATCTCACATTTATTTGCCAAACCTGCAGCGACAATATTTTTGGCTACGTATCTAGCCGCATATGCTGCTGATCTATCTACTTTTGAGGGATCTTTTCCTGAAAATGCTCCACCCCCGTGTCTTGCCATTCCCCCATATGTATCAACGATTATTTTTCTGCCAGTTAGCCCACAATCCCCAACTGGGCCTCCGATCTCAAACGAACCAGTGGGATTAACATGAATAACTGTTTCTTTAGTAAGATATTGCAAAGGCAAAACTTTCTCAATTACCGATTCTTTAATGTAATCTTGTATTTCTTTTTGAGATACATCAGGAGAATGTTGCGTTGATAAAACAATTGTGTCTATAGAATGAACTTTTCCAGATTCATATTTAAAAGTTACCTGGCTTTTTGCGTCAGGCCTTAACCATTTAACGTCATTTTCTTTTCTTAATTGCGCTAATTTATGTACTAATCGATGCGAGTATGTAATTGGTGCTGGCATTAAAACGTCTGTTTCGTTATTTGCATAACCAAACATAAGACCTTGATCTCCTGCTCCTTGATCCTCGTCACTTTGCCTATCTACGCCTTGAGCAATATCTACAGACTGCAATCCTATCTTATTTATAAATTCTACTGTTTTATAGTCAAAGCCAAGTTCCTTTGAGTCATAGCCAATTTCCTTGATTGTTTTTCTAACAATATTTTCATAATCTATGTTTGCGGTCGTTGTAATTTCACCACCTAAAATGACTACTCCAAGTGAGCCCTCTTCAGATTTCACCATTGTTTCGCATGCTACCCTTGCTTTTGGATCATCTTTTAAAGCCGCATCAAGGACAGCATCTGAAACTTGATCACATAATTTATCTGGATGACCTTCTGATACTGATTCTGAAGTAAAAACTTTAGATTTCATAATATTTCCTACTTTTTACAATTGATTGGATAATATCATAATCACTTTTTCTGAGCTACAAATATAACACGGCAAACTGGAGGAAAACCTTCTATAGTTCTACCATTTGGTAATGTAAAATCCTTAAAGCTTTTTCCTTGCATCCACCTTGTGGTTCTTTGCTCATTCGTACTAGTGAAGCTTTCATTTACTAATTCTATGTTCTTAAACCCGGAAGCATTTAATAAATTTATTAGATTGGCCTTACTAAAAATGGTTCCTATATTTTTCATTCCTGCATAAGTCGTACCTTGTTCTATATTTATGTTTTTTTCCGAGGAAGAAATAATAGTCTCTAATACCAAATACCCATTTTTTTTTATTAATTTTTTGACTGCATCTAAGTGACAAGGAATGTTTTTAACATGATACAAAACTCCCATTGAAAGTATAAGATTAAAGTCCATATTCTTTGAATCAAACTCCTCAACCGAACAAGGTAATATTAATAATTTTTGTATTTGCTTAGCAAAATGTTTTGTTGCCAAAAATTGAAATATAAATAGAGCGGTTTTATCCATACCCACTACTAATTCAGGATTTAAGCCTAGTAACTTATATCCGTAATAACCATTACTACATCCTAAATCAGCCACTCTCATACCAGCTATGTTTGGAATAAAACCCTTAAGTCTTTCCCACTTGTAATCAGACCTCCATTCTGAGTCAACCTTAATATCACAGATATTAAATGGCCCTTTCCTCCATGGGCTTAAATTTAAAAGCAAGTCTTGTAACTTTTTCTTATCTTGTTCTCCTAGTGAAGCTTTATCTCCAAGCACAATGTGGGAACCAGAAAAATCTATATGGTTAGCATTAGACTCAGGAAGTAGATGTAAAATATTTTTCCACTTTTCTAAATTTCCATGTTTACAAAAATTTTCATTTTTAGAAAATGCTTGAAATAAAGACTTATACTCTTTGAGAGTTTCTCTTGAGTATAAATTTTTATAATCAATATAAGATAATATATTTATTTTATTAATATCCATGATGCAAAGTTATAACACTGGAACCATTTATAAAAATTTTCACAGCCTATATTTAAAAATCTTCTCTCATGACTCTTTTCACTTTCAATCAACATAGTTTTTTCAAGAGCTATTTTTTTTCTATCGATTTCTTCTTTTGTATAACCATTATTTTCTTTATAAAAATCATGAAATTTTTTAAAAAAAATATCATCAGACTCCTTATCTAAAGTTATTTTTTCTGTAATTATTATTACACCGTTTTTATTTAACTGCGAAAATAATTTTTCAAGAAGATTAGTTCTTTTTTTTAGATCAACGAATTGTAATGTTAAATTTAAAATAATAATTGACGTATTTTTTACATCTACTTCACATATGTCCTGATTAATAAATTTAATTTCTTCTTTGTTAATATTATTTTTACATATATCAATCATTGCTGTTGATGAATCAACCGCAAATACCTTACCGCTAAAATTATCTATTTTTTCGAGGACTGATAATGAACATGAGCATAATGACGAACCTAAATCATATATATTCGTATTTGGTTGGTAGAAATTTTTTGATAACACTCCAATGTTATCTACTAAAAAATCGTACCCTGGGACCGACCTATTAACCATATCTTCAAATACATCAGCCACTTTATTATCAAATGTAAACTTATGACTTTTTGAAATTTTTTTTTTATATAAATTATCTTTTTTGCACTCTTTCATTTATTTATATTTTTATTTTTTTTACTTTTTTATTTTTTATATA
>Ga0213863_10001981_pt1 | contig 14678 bp, 14 predicted proteins | sample PICome_8_FD_160128 | JGI IMG/M metagenome (GOLD analysis project Ga0213863, IMG submission 160128) | Coastal seawater microbial communities near Pivers Island, North Carolina, United States - PICO497 | ecosystem: Environmental > Aquatic > Marine > Coastal | place: USA: North Carolina... | reverse complement strand
TGCTCCATTTCATCGCTTAAAGCTTGTAATTGGGTACAGTCCATTCGTTCGCAAAACCGCGTTCTTTTTTCAACGGCAAATTGCCAGAACACGGCGGCAGTGATTTCAGCTTGGGTAATCTGACTCCCAAAAAAACGCCCGTTGACGAGCTGAGCATCTAGCCAGCGAAATCCGTCTGCTGTCTGCTCATCGCACATCTTTGTCCATGGTTTATACACCTTGTCTTTGGGACGAAAGTGAAATTCGTACAACACAGTCACCAGTTTATCCACGGCGGCTGAGGCGATCCCGCAGAGGTTTTGTATTTTTCGCCGCTCCGGTCCAGATGACGGCGTGAGACGTTGATGCTCAGGTACGAGCATGTCCAGATAATCGAGGATGACTTGGCTCTCGGTCACAAATTCACCATCATCTAGCGCCAAGATAGGAATTCTTGCCACAGGATTGATCTGCCTCAATCGTGCTTTGGTGCGACCAAATGGGGTTACTTTTTTGATGTCGTGCGCAATTCCGTAGTGACGGAGGGTGATGGCCACGCGCCGGGTGTAGGGAGAGGAGTAGGCGCCAATTAATTTCACGTGTATTTCCTCAAGCTTGTAAGCGTTGTGGTCATGAACCCTATCATAGCCCCACTGGTCAATGACCCGTTATTGTTGGTCAGGACAATCTGAAAAAATGAGCGATCACTTTCTTTAAAGCTAGGCTTACATTTCACGGAGATATCGCGGCTTCTCCGGCCCTCATCGGATAATGATTCAACCGAGCGACTGTTTTTGATCAGAGCATTTTTAACTCAGGCTCCTCGCCCGTGCTCCCCTTGGTCACACCAGCGACTTTAGAGTTGCGTCCAGACGTTCGGGGCATCTTGCGCGAGAGCTCTGGACCTGCGGCGGTTAGCCCTCCGTCAACCACCAGTGCATCTCCAGTTACAAAAATAGAGTCGTCACTGGCGAAAAATAGGGCTGCTCCAGCGATATGATCTCCCTTTCCGTATTCGGGCCATGGTTGCGAGCGACTAAATATTTCTCTGGTTTTTTCTGGTTTGCCCCCATCGGCGAGCGGTGTCGCGATAAATCCAGGACATATGGCGTTGACCCGAATCCGGTCTTGAGCCAGCTCTACCGCCGCAGATTTTGTCATGCTCACAACCGCAGCTTTGGCCGCAGAGTAAACCAATGGCCCGGCATCGCCACTCAATGCCGCAATGGAGGCAGTATTGATGATGGAGCCGCCACTTCCCTGGCGACGCATAATCCGTGCTGCATGTTTGATTCCAAGAAAAACGCCCTTCGCCAACACATCCATGGTGTAATCCCAAGACTCAGTGGTGGTCTCCACCAACGGGCCAATCGCGCCCCCTACGCCGGCATTATTAAAAACAATATCTAACTGGCCAAACGTGTCTGAGGCTAAAACGAGTGCGGCCTCAACATCCTGTTCTCGCGCCACATCAGTGGCAATAAAGATGAGGCGCTCAATGAACCCAAGCCCTTCGGCTTCCTCCATCAGTGTCGCGCCAGTCGCTTGATTAAAATCAGCAACCACAACATTGGCCCCTTCAGCGAGAAAACGTAACGCCGTCGAACGCCCCATCCCACTGGCGCCACCTGTAATTACTGCAGTTTTCCCCGCTAAGCGCTTTGATTGTTGCTCGGATGCTGGCGTCGGCTTTTGCCTCGTGTTTTCACTTGTCATACATGTCCTTTCTTCTGATCAAAACAGTATTATGCGAATAGCCAGGCTGTAAAAGCAGTGTTCGCATAGCTCCCTCTCTATTGTGCACCGTCCCTCTAAGCCTAAGAACTCTTTTTTTAGACGAAGGGCTGCTTTAATGCAGCGAACTTTTCAAAGCGACCGGTGGTTCACTTGAACGCCAATGATTGATGCAACTACGCCGAGTGAGGCTAATCTGTGGGTCGAGTAAGGGTCGCTTGAGAACCTATGTCTGGGTAGCACCAAAGGTTTCATGGCTTGGTCAACCTAAACGATGGTGGTTGCTGTTGCACCTGCGAACACTGCATTTTCCTGTCTTAGGGTATGCGATGGACATTCTCATCTTTTGGTTCCATCTCGTAGGACTTTTTGATCTTGGTATATTGCTGCTGTCGCCATTCGGCCTCTAGACCACGTCCAGCTATCCACAAGTACAGCCCTATCAAAACAATTAGAAAAGCGATAAAGCAACCGGCCCAGAGAAACAGCGCTTCAAAAGAGAGAGACGTTATCCAATCGGGGAGGTCTTTTGGCGGTATGAACTGATCAGACGGATCCCGGCCCATATAGTGATCCAGCGCGAGCATTGAAATGCACCCAAGCAGCCAGGGAAGGGACGAACGCCAACTCGGCTTCTGTTTAGATGAGGTTGTACCTTTCATTGGTCCGTTACAATCAAGGGCGCTTTCCAATCTAGATCGAGGATCTAGGTCTCTTCAAATTCAAATTGCTCTGTTGTTACCGTTGCCTGCGCTAAATCTGAGTACCGGGGGCCGGATACACGATGAGGGGCAAAATCTTCGTTCATTTGCGTCAGCACATCTATCGGAAGCTGGATGTCAGCAGCATCGAAGTTGTCTTGCAGGTGCTGAAGGTTTGTTGTGCCAGGAATTGGCACGGACCCAGCATCCTGTGCAAGGGTCCATGATAGAGCGAGCTGCGCGATTGAGCACCCAATATCGCTTGCGTATTGTCGAGCCTTCTCTAAGAGGCCTAGGTTGGCTGAGAAGTGCGGGTCGGTGAAGCGCGGAAAGGTTCGTCGCAAATCGGTTTTGTGGTACTGATCTGGATCAAGCGGTTGGTCAGCGAGATAGCCTCGGCCAACGGGAGAAAAAGGCACAAAAGTAACGCCCAGATCCCTGCAGGCGTCGAGCACCGCGATTTCTGGATTTCTCGTCATCAACGAGTACTCAGACTGCATGGCTGAAATTGGGTGAACAGCATGGGCTTTACGCAGCGTGTCTGCCGACATTTCTGATAGACCAATCATGCGAATCTTGCCCTCGCCAACCAAATCGGCCAGCGCACCAACGGAATCTTCAATGGGGACGTTGGGGTCAGGGCGATGCATATAGTAGAGGTCAATGACGTCAGTCTGGAGTCGCTCTAAACTCGCTTCACAGGCTAGTTTAATCGTCTCTGGCCGAGCATCCAGGAAACGTTTGCCATCTCTGAAACCCATCACACATTTGCTGGCTAATACAAAGTCATTGCGTCGTTCCTTGAGCGCTTCACCAATTAGTTTTTCGTTGTTACCCATACCATAAATGGTGGCGGTATCAAGAAAGTCATAGCCAATATCAATGGCCCGCAGCAGGAAATCAATTGCATCTTTATGATCCATGGCTGGCCCATAAGCATGACTCAAATTCATGCATCCAAGTCCGACAGGGTGCACATCTAAAGAGCCGATTTTTCTTTTGACGGTGGTCATTGTATTCCTTTTTGTCTGAGTGATGACTGTACTCTAGAGTAGCTTAAAGGCATCCCAACTGTCAGCAGAACGGAGTGTTTAGTCTCAATATAGCGTAAATTAAAGAATGGAGCGCCCAGCCATCAGCGTTGCCAACAAGCAGCAACTGGCATCATCATCGGATTAATCCTGAGCCATATCTTGAGCTGTAGTTGAGGATGTAAGTTCGAGGAAATTCTTATGCTAAAGCCGCGTTTGAAGGTTAGGGGCTTAATGCAAGCCAGCGCGTGTGAGTTTCCCCGCTTGTTTGAAATCCGGTTTGGTTATTCCGTAGGCGCTTTCGTTGCGAAGCCTGCCCGTGTCGCGTTCTCGAGAGACTTGACCGGTCTTTGAATTATCAGTTAGCGTGTCGGAATGTCTGATGTGCTCGAAACGATTCCCGAAGACCTGCAAGACGATGTGAGTGCTGCGTTAGCTTGGTTCAACGCGCATGAAAATGGTTCGTTTGAAGTGACCGGCATTGTTGATCCTCCAGCGGCGTCTGCCGATGTCAAGGATCTCCGTCTGGTACTCTGTGGTGACGGTGTTTGTCGCCAAGAAACCTTCCAAGTGAGCGCCTCAACTGATCTGCCCACAGTGCGTTGGTTAGGTATAGATCACGCGCAAGACAGTGTTGGCGTTGCTGAACTTGATCCACCTCCTGGCGCAAGAAAATCATGGTTAGCCGATGTGGCGGCGGCGCATCCCTTTACTGTGTTGCTGTTTTATCGTGGGTTTTGGTGACCTCCTTGCCGCCTCGAGTTACGAGGCTACGTTTTCAGCGGAGTGGTCGATGCGATTCGGGCTGCAGGTGGTGAAGTCTATGCGGTCACCAGTGAGCCTCAAGCCCTCGCTTCTCGAGCCCAGGATGAATGGGAGCTCTCGATTGAGTGTGTAGGCGACCCGCATCAGGAAATCGCCGAGGCTGCACGCCAGCAGGGAATGTTGGATTTGCGAACGAGTGAGGTTGGCGAGTTTATTACTCGCGATACAACTTGGGGGGTATCCCATCCGAAGGGGTTTTATCAGCCCGGAGTTCTTGCGCTGACCTCTGAGCGTCTCCTGTATCGTTGGCAGTCTATTCCAAACCGAAAGAATATGGGCGGCGCTGGGGGCAGGCCGACGGAAGATTATGTTTGGCAGAAAGTCCAGGACGCCCTGGCCGATACGTCTGCAACCGACGCTGGTTTAGACGAGGCACCTATTACAGCGGGGAAGGCGCCACCGTTTTTCTTATTTTCATTGATGCTCATGGCGCACGGTTGGTTTATCCGTCCTAAAGCATTTACGTATCAGGCAGACGGCGTGAACCCAATGCAGCGATTCCCGTGGGTGCTCATGCGCCTTGTTGCCTTTTTAGGGTGCTGGATGATGGCTTTCGTGCTGTTGCCTACTGCCTGGGTCGGTTTTGTATTAGCCCTTTATATGCCCATCGCGATTCTGGGTGTTCGAAAGGTTTATCTTACTTTTGCCGTGGAAGTCCCAGAGTAACGGCTTTTCCCTGAACCACTGTTGCCTGAAACTTTCGGTGATGCGCCGCAACAGGCTACTCGCTCGGACGAGCCCGGGCGCGAGCGATGGCTTCTTCCGCCATCTTGCGCTCAGTGCCGTCAAGCCTGGCCTGCATGCCCTTGTTCATTTCATCGAGAATTTTGGCTGCAAACTCATTGCCTTGGATTTTGTTCCAATACGCCGACACACGAGATCCATCCAAGATGGGGCTATCAAAACCAAGACGAGGCACCGTGCTGCTACACATCCACAAGGCGGGTACCAAGGTGCAGTCAGCGCGTGTTAGCGAGTTGCCCACGGCAAATTCGCCATCGCCAATATGTTTTTCCAGCGCCCCGATTCCGCGCTTTACTTGTCCGATCAGTAGATCGAGTACAGCTTGCACGCGTGTTTCCGGATTGGCTTGGCTAAGCGACATAAAAATATTATTCATCAGATAAATGTCAGCAATCCTTGAAATAACTCTGACATCCGCGCGATCCTTAAGTGAGGCTCCAGTGAGCGCCTTGCCGGGAAATCGCTCGTCAAGATATTCGGAAATGACCTCTGATTCGGGGATGAGGCCCTCATCGACTTCCAAGACGGGGATTCGACCAATCGGAGAAATCTCATACATTTTTCCCATCATGAACTGTACGGGCAGGTCGAAACTTAACTCGTCCTGAATGCCCATTGCATAAATTTGCATGCGTACTTTTGCACTGTAGGGGCTGAGATTACCGGTATATAACTTCATAAATCACCTTTTATAACGTGTTAGCTGTTTTCGCGTTGAGCGATTCCTAGGATGCCTGAGATTGACAGTCCGTCAGCGCTCTGACAATCGACATGTTTTGTGACGAGCAAGCGACAAAGCTATCTTACCGATTCACTGTGATGGTTTCGCGAAGGATTCAATCTTAACCAAGCATGGTCTGAATCCTTGGTGAACGTCAAGGAGGCGGTGAGCGCTATTGCGGCTTGCGCCTTGAGTGCCGACATGGATCACCCATCGCGAAAGGCGGGGTGTGGCTGATTGTGAGAATCGGTCCATGCAAGGATGAATGCGTCTTGATGATCGCACAGTGAGGCAACTCATTTCTTGCCCATGACCCTGAAACGGTTCGTGACAAGGAGGTGGGTGATTGAGTCATCAATGCTGCAGATGATTACTTTTGGCAACTGGGGCAGTGACTAATTGTCAGCAATGAAAGCAACAAGTCGGGTCGCCAACACCTCGCCCTGAGTCTCCTGAATGAAGTGACCGGCCGGGATTCTGTCGTGGGGTAAGCCTTGAGCGCCCGGAATGTTGTCGATTAGCGTATTTTGAATTTTCTCTGAACCCACCAGCATGTCGAACGCACCAAAAACGGTTAAGAAAGGTTTCGTAAACTGTTGTAACGCTTCCCACGCTGCAAGGCTTGCGTCTACGTCGATCATAGAGGCCATACTGGGTAGGGTGCGAATGCCGGTCATATAAATTTCAGAAGGAAACGGCGCGTCGTACGCCCGAATCTCATCCGGGGTTAATTTGATGCCGCCGAAGTCCCGTCTGATGTTGTCGCTTGCCCGTAGCTCTGGCCCTGTTAAAGCGTATGTCATCCATCCTTGAAAAAAATCCGACATGTCTTCTTTGATGTAGCCCTTGTCCTGACAGACCTTGAGGAAATCATCAAAGGTGCGAATTGGCGAGTCTGGATCGACTGGGTAGTCTTCTCGTCTGATGCCGAGCGGAATGTTCAAGACAGGTTCAGGCATGAGATTAAGTGCCGTGTTTGAAACCATCACTCGCTGAAAGTATTCGGGATGGTGAGCAACTGTGATCAAGCTGGTGAAACCGCCCCAATCTTGGCCAAACAAGGTGATGTCTTTGAGGCCTAATGCCTGAATCAGCTTTAGCCACCAGCCTGCATGCGCATAGATGGTGTGCGTGTGAAGATCTGTAGGTTTGTCCGATCGTCCCATCCCGATCATATCGGGCGCAATGACCCGGCAGCCCGCCGCCGCGATGATAGGAATCATTTTTCGGTAAAGATAAGACCAATCGGGTTGACCGTGCAGCAATAGTACTGTCGGTCCGTCTTTTGGGCCTTCATCGATGTAATGCATGCGCAGGCCGTCAATTGCTATGTAATGGGGTTGGTATGAAAAGTCGGACAAATTTTCGAACTGCGCCTCGGGGGTGCGAACGAAGACTCTGCCATCTGCGGTGTGCCGGAGCGGTGAATCCATCATCAATGTTCCTTTTTCGAAATGGGTCGATCTAGGTAAAACTGGTCAGTTGCGGTGTTTCGGTTTGACAAAGATCATTCGTAGTCCAATCCACGCAGGTCATATAATAATGGTTGGCATTAATAAAAGGTAGGTGAAATCAATCTAGGCATCAAGAAATTCAGGGTAAGGGTTACCAGACGCTGCGCTGGGATATCGGCTAAAAATGTACTCTAGATGTGTGGCTTAACAAGTTGTGCCTTGGTGCCGCTTCGCGCTTTGGTTCTTTTAAGGTTGATGTTCCTTTTGTCTGTCTGAAGCCGCGATCTAGCCGGACTGATATAAATTAAAATAAATAAAAACAGTAGTTTATAAAAATTATCTAATCGTATTTACAGATCTTGAGAGGTGAAATCAATCGACTAGCAATGTTAGGCTTCAAAACTTTGCATGAGTCTGCGATGGGTATTTAGGGGGTCTTCTTGGTGTCTGCCGGTGCTAAAAAGACTGCTTCAAGCACCGATTGAGGATCAGCCGTTTACAAGCGTCTCTTGAAATGACCGGCGATCAGTTATATAAATAACTATCGGTCATTTAAATATGTCTAGGTAGTTCATTTGTAAAAAGACGGTAAAGGCCTGAACCCTAGCAATCAGATCATCATGGGTGATAAAGCAGTCGTGAGTGGCATTGTTGCAATTAATCAAAGAGCAAGAAGTGCCGAACAAAAGGCGCTGCGGCGCCAAGTGGTCCTAGAAGTTGCTGAGACGTACTTTCGCGAGGTTGGCTATGAGGCATTTTCGATGGCCCAACTCGCCAAGAAAGCGGGCTTGGTCAAGGGCACGTTGTATCTTTACTTCACAACGAGGGAAGAACTTTTTCTGACCTTGTATGAGCAAAGCCTGATGCGATGGGGTCAGGTTTTTATTGGTTCTCTGTCGGAACCCATGACGAGTCGAGCTTACGCCGAGCGTCTCTATAGCACCGCTCTGATGGATGGCGCTTTCTTACCCTTACTGATAAGGCTTGAACATGTTATCGAGCATAACGTTTCGATTTCCAGACTGATCCAGTCGAAACGTGTCTTCATACGCCAGGTCGAGGCTTTCGCAGAGGCCACCTCAACTGTCCTGCAATTAAGTGAAGCGCAAGCCAGAGAAGTCGTAAAAACCATGGGCGTTTTGTTAATTGGTGCGACGCGATCTGACCAGGGACCATCCCTCGATAACGAGGCACTGCCTCAGGACGTGCAAGCGTTGATTGCCAGCTTTGCGTCCGAACCGCTCTTTATTAAGAACGCAGTTCGGATTATAGAGGGCATACGCGCTGAAGCTGCCCCACCATCTAATCAATAACCACAAGTAATCCCATAGCAGTTTAGGAGAATAGGCATGAGCATCGCAGAGCATGACAACGTTACAGAATTGGGGGTTCAAAACCTTAAGGCATTGGTCGAGCTGCAAAGGCGTCAATTTCGAGCTGAGGGTGAGGTCACCTACGCAACCAGAATTGATCGTTTAAAGCGGCTCAAGGCTCTGATCGTTGAAAATAAGACGGCGTTTGCAAACACCACCAAGCGCGAGTTTAACGGTGCACGATCTTATGAGTTCAGCTTGTTCTCAGAGTTTGCGTCGAAGGTGGAGGCCATTGACTATTCCATAAAGCACCTAAAAGCTTGGATGCAACCTGAAAAACGAAAAACCAATAAGCCGATGAATTTTTTAGGAGGAAAGAGCCAGGTCAGGTACTTTCCGAAGGGTGTGGTGGGTATTATTTCCCCATGGAATCTACCGTTTGGCTTGACCGTCGCGCCCCTGACCAGTGCGCTGGCCGCAGGCAACCGAGCACTCCTGAAGCCTTCTGAATATGTCCCCGAAACGGCGGCATTATTTGCTGAAGTGATGCCCCAATACTTTTCTGAGGATGAAGTTGCAGTGGTGACGGGTGGCGCAGATATCAGTCAACGATTTGCTGAGCTGCCGTTCGACCATCTTCTATTTACAGGATCGACTCGCGTTGGTGCGCAAGTGATGCAGTCGGCATCAAAAAACCTCGTGCCAGTCACATTAGAACTCGGCGGCAAGTCACCTGTTATCATCGGTCGTACTGCAAAACTCGATCTTGCTGGAACACGTCTGACCTTTGGTAAGCTATTAAATGGTGGTCAGTTATGCCTTTCCCCAGATTATGTCTTGGTCCCCAGGGAGCTGGAAAAGGCGCTCATTGCTCGGGTCATTGACGAGGCGCAGGCAATGTACCCCAACATCACTGAAAACACCGATTACGCTGGTGTTTTTAATGAAAGACACTTCGACCGGTTGCAGCACTATATAGATGATGCTGTTTCCAAAGGTGCGAAACTCACCATTGTTGGTGCTGATCGGACTCGCGCTTCGGCAGAAAATCGTCGCATGCCACTGCATATACTCCAGAACGTCAGCGAAGACATGCAGGTTATGCAGGAGGAGATTTTTGGTCCTATCCTGCCGATCATGACCTATTCTGATATTACCGAGGTGCCAGATATGATCGAGCCTCGTCGAACACCGCTTGCGATGTACTATTTTGGCAAAGATAAAAGTGAAGAGGCGTATTTGCTCAATCACGTGCAAAGTGGCGGGGTGTGTATCAACGATATTACACTGCATTACGTTCAGGAAGATTTGCCGTTTGGGGGCTTTGGTGCGTCTGGCATGGGGGCCTATCACGGTCCAGAAGGCTTTAAAAATATGAGTCACGCACGCGCCATTTATAGCCAAACCATGATCGATGTTTTGCCGATCATCGGCGCACGACCGCCTTTTGGCGATAAATTCCGCAAGCGAATAAGCAAAACCCTGGGATTAATTTGAGTCATCGCTCGAGACGGTTTATTGCCTGTTGTTTCGATCCAATTCGGTGACGAGTCAACAGGTGCCGGCTTCCGTGGTGCAGGTGCTTAGACGTCGAGCCCACCCAGGAAGGTCGCGCAGCCGCGATAGAGCTGGATGGCACCTCCAGCAACAGGAGGCCCTGGCTTTATGCGCCTGATCTAGGTGCGGGCCTTTGCCAAGCGTGCGAAGCTCATGTTTCAAGTACCGGTCGGGGAAACGGCTGCAAGCGCGGCCTCGTAGGCGGCGTTATTGTTTTGGCGATGCCACTCGAGCAGTAACATCTTCATGGCCATAGCGACTGCAACAGGTTGATCGAACATGAGGTGATGAAAGGTGCCCGGCACCGTGACAGTTGGGAGCAGGCCACCAGTTATTGCAAGCATGTGGTCTGCATAAAAAGCGCCTTCATCTTCTGATTTTTCACCCAGCATGAGCGCGCGCTTCGTTGTGAGTTGGGCGAAGGTGTCCCTTTGGGCGGACCCCATTTCCATGTGGTCAAACAAGGCTGGATCAAACTTCCAGGTCCACCCACCGTCCACCGCTTTAAGTCCGTACTCTGCTAAGTGAGCCAAAACAGCAGGGTGTACGCCGGGTTGCTCGGGTATAAACCGAAAGCGTTTAAGGGCCGCTTCTTTTTCTTCATAAACCCGCAGTTTGCGACCGGGGTCGACGCCTTCTCGCTCTGCTCGAAGCCCCCACTCCAAGTACTGTTCTGGCGGAGCAGTCGTGAAATCCATGAATAAGATGCCGCCCAATTCGGTATCGTGGTATTTGCCGGTCTCTAGCGCCACCCAACCGCCAAAGCTGTGTCCCACCACGAAAGGCTTGTCTCCAAGCTCAGCTGCCTGACAGACTTGCCAAACTTCCTCTGCAAGCAGTTCGCCAGTGTAACGCTCGCGCCAGTCACTGTTGCCGTTACCCGACAAGTCTAAAGCAGCTACACGAAAGTTGTCTGCGAGGAAGGGTGCGGTGAATCGCCACCACTCTAAATGAGCATTGCTGCCATGGATCAGAACGATCCCAGGGTTACCAATTTTGCCCCACGTTTCAAAGACAATATTGGCACCGGCAACTTCAACGTTGCCTGTTTGTGATGGCACAGCGAGTGCTCTTTCTAACCAGAATGGTAAATTCGACATAAGATCTCTTTTGATGCGGTTAAGCTTCTATTTTAGGGAAGTCAGGTGCAGTTAGAAATACTTAGGTTAACATCGAGCACTTCTCGGTCGGTCGCTGAAAGCTATGAGCAAGGACTGGTCAGCGTATTTCTTGGTCAGGGTAACGAATCACACTGAGTCTGTCGTTTGGATCTGTGCGGCTTCTACTGTTTTTTAATCGCAATAACCTCTCACGATCCAAAGTGGGTCTCCCGCAGCGGGGGACTGATCCAGGGCCTCGATGCCCATCATACCGCTGTTTTCCATATAGGTTGCGACAACCCGGCAACGATCTGAGGGTGGCAGCACATGAAATGCTTGAATGGCTTTTGTGGGAAAGAGTCTGTGTGACATGGCAACGATGCACTGTCCACCGGGGGTCAGGCAACGGTTTATCTCAGTCATGACTTCCACAGGCTTTACCAGATACTGAATAGAAACTGCGATTAAAATCGCGTCAAAAGAATCGTCGGCAAAAGGCAGGGTCGGCGTGATGTTCAGATCTTGTACACAATAATGATCAAGCCGTGGATTTGCCCCAAGTTCAGCTGCGTTCATACCTAGGCCAGAAACATGCGGGTAATCTACATCCTCAGGAAGGTGGGAAATCCATGATGACATCAGATCCAGTACACGACTTTCAGGTGCAATCTGCGCATGATAAAACGCCGTTAGATTACTAATTGTTGTGTCGTCAATGTGGGTTACGAAACGAGGTTGGCTGTAAAAGTGCGCATCCGCCGATTCGTCTTGGCGTTGGAAAAAGTGCTGAGGAAAGTCGGAGTTCATGGGTGTCGCGTCCAATGTCGAGTGAATCTACAAATTTAACCCATACACTTATCATAAATTCGATCAGTCTTGAAACCGGAGCGCTGGCTTAACCATGAATACAATTCGGTTAGTTTCTCCCATTAGAAGATCTGAACTCTAGGCGCAAAGGTCGCACCGGCTGTGATCAAGTACCTTACATTGAAAAATTAAATAGCATTTGCGGGTTGGTTGTACGCGCTATCGATAGCGTTCTGAAATGAGTGAGCGCGAAGAGATCGAGCATTAACCCGACAAATAGTCAGCATTGCCTCAAGCTTGCTTGTAGTCTTAAGACAAAGTTCCAAAAGATTTCGATTAGCGGAAGCCATTGAAAAGTCATCTAACTTGGATAGCACTCATTTTTTCTCCACCAGTCTTGGTGGCGAATGCGCAGGACGTCACGAAACCAGAGGGGCTCTTGCTGAGAGGGTTGGGGCTTATATTCAGGATCGAGTGCCTGAGCATTAGTAATGCAGACTAGTGCTCGACATCTTTCCTGATCTAGCCGTGGACTAGGGTGTTAGCGTTTTACATGGAATGCAATGAGCTCACCGAGGCCGCGGAATTCCCGCAGCCTTCCTCCGATCCTCTGATTGCTTACCGAACTTGTTGTTGACCTACCATCTGGTGGTGCCGGGCACATTTATAAATTCGCGTAAACTTGCTGCAGAAGGCCCGCCGACCGTAGATCCATCATATCTTCATGCATCTGGTTCATTACAAACGATGCCGACAGCGCCGCATCTTGATCAACAAGAATACTCGAGCCTCCCCAACCACCCCAGAAACAGGCGTTTTTATTCGGCGACAGTGGCATCTCCTGGGAATTTAAACCAAAACCAAGACCGAACGAAATAGGGCCGCCGAGCACCAGGTCATCGCCTGATATTCGCGCTTTCATGACCGATTCAGCTGTTTGCCGAGACATCAAATCGACTCCAAAAGCACTGCCTTTGCACGCAAGCGGGGCCTGCAACTTGGCAACTGATCGCGCGTTGCCATGACCATTCGCGGCAGGGATCTCTGCCTTGCGCCAGGCGGGCGTTGCCGAATAGGGTGCTGGTGAAAATGGGCTGGCAAATGTACGTGCAGCGATACTGCCAGGTTCGCTATCGTCTGGTGCCTTACCTTCACCAACAGGAATGAGGTTACAAACGCGATCAAATTCAGATTCGGGCAAACCGATATAGAAATCAGCGTCAAGCGGGCCCGCAATTTCATCTCTAAAATATTGACCCAAAGTTTTGCCGGTAATGCGGCGTACAACTTCACCAATCAGATAGCCTTGTGTAATAGCGTGATAGCCGGAGGCTGTGCCTGGCTCCCACCACGGTGCCTGCGCCGCCAGTGCGTTACAAATCTTATCCCAATCATAGAGTTCCTCCGGCGCCATCTGTTGATCGAGACCAGAAAGGCCTGCGGCATGATTCATTAGGTGCCAGACCTTAACTTCTTTCTTTCCGTTCTGAGCGAATTCGGGCCAATAACGGGCTACATTCTCGTCAAAATCAAGTTGGCCACGATCGGCCAGTATCAACGCACACAAGAACGACATGGTTTTGGTCGTGCTGTACACATTGATGATGGTGTCTTCCTGCCATTCTTGCTGACGGGCTTCGTCTTGATGGCCGGCCCAGATATCGATGACTGATTCACCGTTGATGGTAAGCGCAAACGACGACCCAACATCCTGACCGTCTTCGATATTTTTAGCTAACAAGTCTCTTACTGATGCAAATTTCTCATCACAGGTGCCGTGTACTTCAACCATCATCGGTTCTCTAATTCGCCCAAGACGCGCTTACTCTATCACTTACTCTTGCATCTGTATCTGAGGGTGGACCATCGCTGCGCTTTCACTTTTGGATTCACCGCCGCTTACTCTTTTGGGGTGTCGTTTTTGGTATGTTGTGTTGCATACTTCACTTCTGGGCTGGCAAGCACCTGTCTCGATTTTATAGGCGACTGATCAAAAGGTGCTTGTAGGAATGTAAAACCGTGACTAGGATGTCGCATAAAACGATTAGAGCAGATGATCATGACGAACCTCTTCGACAACGCAGATCTTCGATGGAAACGATTTACCGGTAATCATCACTTCAACTATCCGATCGACTTTGAATCAGCACTACTTGGTGCCCGGGACGATGGGCACGTTGACTTGCTGTACCGCTGGGCTCCAAACGCCTACTGCCATTTCCATAGACACACTGCCATTACCACGTCGGTGGTGTTAGAAGGTGAGCTACATGTTATGGATATCAACCCTGAAACAGGCGAAGAGACACAAGCTAAGATCAGGCGACCGGGTGACTACGCTTGCAAGTTGCCTGGGGATGTTCATATGGAAAAGGGTGGGCCAGAGGGGGCGTTGGTTCTTTTCAATCTCTTCACAAAGGACGGCTCACTTGCCGAAACTCTGACGGACGAGGGGCATGTGTTGTCTGAGTCCACCATTGATCAGATTCTACGAGGTAAGAAGTCGCGCTAGGCCAATATTGGCAAGACGATAGAAGCGACAGAAAAATAAGGAAGTCTTATGTCGGATTCATTCGGCGGCATCATTAATCGCGAGGCCAAAGATTCTACGCCATGGTGGCCAGAGCCGAATCTGCCCGATGAAAACCTACCCAATATCGTAACCGTATTGCTCGACGATACCGGGTTTGCCCATCTAGGATGCTTTGGAGA
>Ga0213863_10001979_pt1 | contig 14697 bp, 14 predicted proteins | sample PICome_8_FD_160128 | JGI IMG/M metagenome (GOLD analysis project Ga0213863, IMG submission 160128) | Coastal seawater microbial communities near Pivers Island, North Carolina, United States - PICO497 | ecosystem: Environmental > Aquatic > Marine > Coastal | place: USA: North Carolina... | reverse complement strand
TCTGTTGGAGATCATTGCGAGTCCGAGCTTCGGAAAAAGGATTACCGCAGCTGCGAACCTTCAGAGTTACGTATCCTCAACCGAGTCGAACCGGGCGTGAGCCTTGGTAGCTACGAGGTAGTAACCGATCCTAAAAAACAGTTTCAGCGATACGATGCAGGTTTGATCAGCGATCCGCTGCCGTGGTTTCGCGGTGACTCTCCCTGGGGTGGGCCCATTGCGGCACCTTGCACGGTGATCGAGTTTCTATGGGGGTATGCCATGATCGGTCTAAAGCCGATGATCGGCGAGGGGGTAGGGCTCTTCGGGGCTATTGAAATTGGGTTTGATCAGGGTCCGCTGATGATGAATCAACACTATCGACTCGAATCTCGGGTGATCTGCGTGGGTCAGAGTCCCCAGACCGAGTTCGTATGGTATGAGACCGAAGCGTTTGATCAAGAGGATCGCCGCGTGGCGATGATGTTGATGCAGTCTCGTGTAATGAAAGCTTCATCCGCGCTTTATACATCGGTTTAAGGGGGATGTTGATCAAAGCATTCACCCCTCGTTCAAACCCATTATAGGGTTTCCATCCCCTGCGATTGCCTCGATTTTGATGAGGCTTGAGTCGATGTTGATGATCGTGAGCGAAGTGAGGCGCCAGCACCGGATAGACCCTGACCTCATTTTTTGAGCAGAAGGATCGACAGCCTCCATGCTTACCTGAGCGTTTTCTCCTGCGTCGCACGATTAAGATTAGGCTGCGAACTTTGCGTCAAGACGGTTCGTCTATGAGATGGAAGGGGCGGTCTCCGTTGTTTCAATAATTTATCTTCGTTAGCATTTTCCCGCTCAATTTTGGGCTGTTTGAGCTCAGCGCTTCACCGCTGCTTGAGGTCAAATGGTGTCTTTTTAAATCGTTTGAACTGAATTCGGAGATGTCATGTCGGGTCGCCTTAGAAAACCATTGTCCTTGGCTGGATTGGATTTAGCGGATCTCGGTGAAGCGCAATTGACGGACTTCGCTGAACACTATTTGTTAAACGGAATGCATGGCGTGAGTTTCAGCGGCTACGAAGACGGTCAGACCCCTGAAGATGACCTGGTCAGCCCGCAAGTGCATCGCCGTTTATCGATCCTTGCACCCTATGTGAGTTGGGTAAGGTCCTTTTCAAGTTTAAAAGGCCATGATCAGATTGCTCGGTTGGCAAAAGCGCGTGGCCTAAAGACGATGGTGGGCGCGTGGATCAGTGACGACCTTGAACAAAACGAATTAGAAATTGCGAGTCTAATTGACTTAGCAAAATCTGGACTCGTAGACATCGCTGCAGTGGGTAATGAGGTGATGTACCGTGAAGAGCTCGAAGAGGGGCAGTTGCTTTCCTATATCGAGCGGTTCAAGGCAGCGGTGCCAGAGACGCCGGTAGGATATGTCGATGCTTACTACCAGTTTGAGGACAGGCCCGCGATTGTAGCAGCTTGTGACTTGATTCTGGCTAACTGCTATCCCTTTTGGGAGGGGTGTTCGATCGATTACGCCCTACTTTATATGAAGGATATGTATCGACGAGCCCAAGATGCTGCTCAAGGTAAGCGCGTGGTGATTGCAGAAACCGGTTGGCCGACGCAAGGCAAGTCGCTCTATGGCGCCGTGCCCTCAAAAGCAAATGCTTTGCGTTATTTTGTGAATACGCAGCATTGGTCGCAGGCCGAAAACATCGAGATCTTTTATTTTTCCTCCTTCGATGAATCTTGGAAAGTGGGTGACGAGGGTGATGTGGGTGCTCATTGGGGACTCTGGGATTCAGCGGAACGTTCCAAGCTTGCCGCGAGTGCTTCGTGACGCGCCCTAAACTTGAGGTCGTTCGAGGGCTTTGCTATTCCGGTTACCGCAATGGGCAGTCTCCCGAGCTCGGTATCCTTCCGTCCTACGATGAGGTTAAAGAAGATTTGCTGTTGCTCAGGGATGATTGGCGGTCTCTTCGGCTTTATGCGAGCGACGCGCACTCCCAAACGGTGCTTGAGGTGATTCGCGATGAAGCGCTCAACTTTACGGTCATGCTTGGCGCTTATGTGACGGCGGAGGTTGATAATCCAGAATGTCCTTGGGGCGGGGTCTATTCCCAGCAGCAGTTAAGAGAAAATCAACGGCATAATGATACAGAGATTGCTGAACTCATTAGGCTGAGTAATGCCTTCTCTGACAGTGTCGTCTGCGTCTCAATCGGTAACGAAGCTGCAGTCAGTTGGACGGATCATCGAGTCCCAATTCCACGGCTGATAGAATTTGCCAATCGGGTCAGGAATCAGGTAACCCAGCCGGTCACATTTTGTGAGAATTACGTGCCCTGGCAGAACGAATTGGCGCCACTGGCCGCAGTCCTCGACATCATTTCGATTCATAGCTATCCCGTTTGGGAGTACAAAAGTATTGAGGAGGGTCTTGAGTTTACCGTCGAAAATTATCAGTCCGTTGCCAGGGCTTATCCTGATCATCAAGTCATCATCACTGAGGCTGGATGGGCGACGGCTTCTAATGGACGGGGGATCGAACCACAGCAAGTCAGCGAGCCTGCCCAGCGCCAATATTTTGAGGCCTTGATGCAGTGGAGCGAGCGAGCTCAGGTACTGATCTATTACTTTGAGGCCTTCGATGAGAACTGGAAAGGCTCTGCTCACCCTCTGGAGCCCGAAAAGCATTGGGGCCTCTATAGGGCAGATCGCACTCCGAAGCTTGCGCTATCATAGATGTCCTCATTCGGCTCGATGTATTTGCGGGTCTGTGCCGATGCCAGCAGAGACCCATCTCTGAGGGTAAGGCAGGTCGATGCCCGTTGATGGCTTTCAACGGGACTGTTGAATGTGAGGCGCGGCCAGTGGCGGCAACGCTTATTTGCGAGTGACGCGCACCGGCATGGAAGTGTAGCCTTTGACGAACGACGAGAGTGTTCTTGTCGGTTCCTCAAGCACTTCAATGTTTTCAAAACGAGCTAAGATTTCCTCCCAAAGGACTCGCAGTTGCAGCTCAGCCAGTCGATTCCCCATGCAGCGATGAATACCGAACCCGAAGGATAGGTGCTGACGGGCATTGCGTCTCAAAATGTCGAAAGCATCTGCATTTTCGAAAACTGAGGTGTCACGATTGCCTGACGCATACCACATCAGTAGCTGATCGCCGGCAAGAATTGATTTTCCGCCGATCGTACAGTCACGGTTAGCCGTTCTTCGCATATAAGCCAAAGGTGTTTGCCAACGAATTACCTCTGCGACCATATTGGGGATTAACTCTGGCTGCACCTTGAGTTTTGCATACTGTTCTGGAAACTGATTGAGCGCATAGATGCTGCCGGACATGGTGTTTCGGGTAGTATCGTTGCCGCCAACGATCAGCAATAATAAGTTACCTAAATATTCCATTGGTGGCATGTCTTTGGTTTCAGCGCCATGAGCCAGCATCGATACGAGGTCATCACCAGGATTTTCTAATCGCTCAGCTTTGAGTCGCATAAAATACTCGAGACACTCCATTAATTCATCGCGTCGCTGTTCCATCGATTCGATGATTCCACCAGGTTGTGGGATTGCGAAGGTAATATCTGACCAGCGCGTCAGTTTTCGGCGGTCTTCAAAGGGAAAATCAAACAGGGTCGCTAGCATCATTGTGGTCAGTTCGATGGATACGGTGTCGACCCAGTCGAACGGCTCATCAATGGGCAGGCTGTCCAACACTTGCTGCGTTCGCTGACGAATCAGGGGTTCTAGGTTGGTGAGATTACTGGGCGCTACGACGCCTGTAACGGTCTTGCGCTGAACATCGTGGGTTGGGGGATCCATGGCAATGAAAGTGGACACTTTCAGGGCTCCCTCTGGCAATTCGGTACCGATCGGAAAGCCAAGAGTGATGCCGTGCGCTGAGGAAAAGTCTGTCCAGGTCGTATCGACGTGTTTAATGTCTTCGTATCTTGTGAGCGACCAAAAACGCCCCGCCATTTCGGTCTCGTTGAAATGGACCGGATCCTCGGCTCTGAGTCGTTCAAAGTACTCCTCCCAACGGTTTTCGCTAAATAGCCTTGGATTGACCGGTAAAATCTCGTCAATTGGGACCTCGGCAGCGGGAGGGATGGGGGCTTTATTTTCAGCGCCAGCGGCTGAGGGCATCAAAGGTGGATTTGTGGTTGCTGTTGATTCGCTCATGAAAAACTCCGGATCAAAGTTGTTGGCTCGCCGAGGCAGACAAAAATACGCGGAACCTAGACCTCAGTGCAAGTGGTTCTGAGTTTAAAAAGGATGGAATGTTGCCTAAAAACTTTGATCAGGCTGTTTTAGGAAGGGCTCATTTTTCCGGTGGCCTGTCTTTAGACTGCAAAAAAAGAATCGATTAAGGCATCTCAGCATTCAACCAGCCAGACCACTTCGGGGAATCAAGCGCAGGTTGTTGAGGGTCAGTGGATCCTTTAATGGGCATCTATCATCGCTGGCCTAATGTGCTGTTTCTTTTGGATGCCAGTAGGTCAAATACTCGGCATACACCGCGATACCCTCGATGCCTTCAACTTCTATATCGTGAGCGACTTTTAGTAAGTGCTCGCCCCGAGCCTTTGGGACCGCTTTCAGAAGACACATGTTCGAGCGCAGTCTGATGCCGTCCCCAATGATGATTGGTTTCAAAATTCGCACTTTATCCAGACCATAATTCAAAGGATTTTGACCATCCTCGGGCCAGCAGCCGGAGGCTTGGAAAAAGTGCGAAAGCAGACTGATCACGTGAAAACCGTGGATCAGGGTCCCGCCATAGGCAGTTGTTTTGGCATATTCGGGATCACAATGGCCTGGGGTTCTCCAACGACTGATTTCCCCAAAAATATTGACTTGAGTTTGATCAATAAAGACCCATTCGCTAGCGCCCAAGGGCTGCCCTATCCATTGTTCCGCTGTAGAGAGTTTGAAAGGGATGTTCTCTTTCATGACTGAGATTCCATCTTGAGATACTCCAGAACATAACCCGCGAGTCGTAAAGGTCGCAATCCCCGTGCTGGTTCGTGTTAATCTTTAGCAAAAGAGTTTTAGTTCAGGAGAGCAGTAATGCCAATGATTGAGAACAGCGAATTTGAAAATAAAGTCGTCGTGATTACTGGTGCGGGCAATGGCCTGGGTCGAGCCCATGCCATTGAGTACGCAAAGCGCGGTGCAAAAGTGGTGATTAATGATTTAGGCGGCAATGTCGACGGCGGTGGTGCTGGCGACGCTGCCGATGCGGTTGTGGCTGAGCTCGCCGAAATGGGGTGCGAAGCGGTGGCGAACAAGGCTTCAGTCTCTGATCCTGAAGGCGCAGAGAGCATCATACAAACTGCAATCGATGCCTTTGGACGGATTGATATCCTTGTCAACAACGCGGGGATCCTGAGAGATCGCTCATTTAAAAAAATGACGCTCGCTGATTGGGATCTGGTTTTGCAGGTGCACCTCTCAGGCACTGCTTACGTGACTCGCGCTGCTTGGCCCCATATGAATGCTCAGGGATATGGGCGAGTCGTTCTGACAAGTTCTAGCTCGGGGATTTATGGCAATTTTGGTCAAGCCAACTATGGTGCCGCAAAGATGGGCATGCTCGGCTTAATGAATGTTCTGGCGCTGGAAGGCGCTAAGAATAATGTGCGGGTCAACACGCTCGCGCCTGCGGCAGCGACCCGAATGATTGCGACGATTCCAGGGCGAGAAATTGACCCTGAAAATCCGCCAGAAACATCGGCCCCCAAGTTGGTCAGCCCGGCTGTTTTGTTTATGACCAGCGAGCAAGCGCCCAATGGAGTTGTGATTAACGCAGGCGGCGGACGTTTTTATCGAGCCCAAGTGTTTGTTAACGATTCAGTTGATTTAGGTGTGGATGCAGCTTTCGAAGACTTAATGGATCATAGCGAGGCGCTGTTGGATATGAGCGCTGCCAGGCCAAAGACCAGCGGACCTTAATGCGGCTAGCAAAGGAAGGCGGGATCTGACGCAACCCGGGTAGCTTAAGCGGTCTTGAGCGCTAGATTTGGGAGCCGCACTCAGTTGATGTGAGGGGCGTTGCGATGATAACCCGCGATGCGCCCGATCAGACGTTGGCCGTGAGAGGGTCGGCCTAAGCCGGCATGTCTATCGGTCTTAAAAGCGAGATTGCGAGATGAAGAAAATTGCCGACAAAGTGAGTTCGGTCTGGCCATGGTTGGCTTCAGCGTTTCTTTCTTGGAGCCCAGGTCAAGTGCTCGCGGTCAATCTTCAGGCTGAGCTTACGCTGGGACCCTCCGTAATCCAAAGCTGTGGTTTCAAGCAAGCGACCCTTGACGTCGATTTAGCAGAAGCTTTTGATGAGCTTTTGATCAGTGTTGATTTCGCTTGGTTGGCATCAGACCCCCAGAACGTGAGCTGTTTGGGCTCTCAAATCGAGGCAAGACTAAATTTTGAGGAGCAAGGAGGTGAGCGATATATTATACCCTTGACGCTCGACGTGGGTGCTGGAGATGGTCAAATTGCAACCAGTGCGGTTTCTCCGAGGTGGGATCAGGTGGTGTGCTGGATGGTTTCGCCCTCCCGGCGTTGCTTCTCCGAAACGCAAGCGAAGGCGCTATTGTCCCAAGCAGGTAGAATCTCAGGATTTAATATAGAGCGTGTCGTTGTTCAAAAGGATGCCCCGCCGGTGATTGCTAAGAGCTCGAAACCAGCGTCGAGCGCGGGCGGAATTGATATCGAGGCCATGCTCGAAGAATCGATCGACTCTGTTTTGGGTAAAGGCCGGGATACCGCTGGTGAGCAAGAGGCGACTCAACGGGTTGAGGCGAGTGGTGATTTGGGCACGCGCAGCATGATTGGGCCAGCGCTCAGGCAGTTCAAACCCGCACCCTCAAACTGCGAGCAAAACCTCCGTGTTGATTATAGCGCTGGATCCTCAGGGCCGTGTTTGATCGAATTGGAGGCAGTCACGCGTTTTGAGCCGCAATGCCCGGTGCAAAGTGGTGATGTTCGTAGGTATAGCCGCGTTGCGCTCAACTTGACTACCCGTCCGGTGGATGAGATTGCGGTCGTTACGCTCCCCAACGGCCCCGTGATGCTATCGATATCGCTCAAGGAACCATGGGTTGATCAGGGAACGCACCTGAGTAATCAATGGGCGCTTTCGGCTGCCGGTGAGCATGCTGCCAAGCTCGAAGCGTTGGCTCAGGAGTTGATATCGCGACAAGATCAATGTGCGCAGCAGTAAGCCTGCGTTAAACGTTCCGATAGGTGCATTCCGACGTCAATCTGTTAAGGCAGTCTGTTAAGATGGGTTTGGGAAAAAGATAGGGGGATATTCTGTTGGTGCGAGTTTTATTAACCATCTTGTTGCAGGTTTTGGTCATGACTGGGGCGTTGGCGCAACAAAGCACCCCTGCAAATGAACTACCGGTTGAAGTTCAGTCTGATCTTTTGCTGGCGGAGTTGACCCGCCTCATAGAGGTTAACGATCATGTAGGGATCATTGAACTGATCCCTCAGATTCGTGCTCTGGGCATTGAGATTCCCTCCGCTTTGTACTTCCTAGAGGCGAGATCGCTGAATGAAACAGGGAATGCGCTCAGAGCTCAAAACAGCTTATTGCGTTATCTGAGTGAGGCCGGCCGTGAGGGGAGGTACTATCAGGAAGCAACCGATTTGCTGTTAACGCTGAGAAGTAAAGCCGAAGCCGAAGCCGAAGCATTAGAATTCCAACAGCAACAGGCGCAACGTGAACGCGCTGCGGCCATCGATCGGGCTGAAACTTTGAAAGTACGCGAAGTGCAGTCGCTGCTGTTCCAAGTAGGCTTTCCAAAGACGCCACAGTCTGGGGAGCTTGATATAGCAACCCGTGAAGCGATTGCAGTCTTTCAAGTTCGAGATGGACTTGAGGTTACCTCGCGGGTGAACCAGGCGACACGCAGCGCTCTCAGAGCCTCTGTGCCCGACGCGCATGAATGCGATGAACTTGCTGGCATAGCAGCGTCTCCGAGCGCTCAGAGTATTGGAATCAGTCAAATTGATTACCTTAAGGCGGTGCCTGTTTGTAACAACGCCATTCGAGACTTTCCCCGGGTTATTCGCTTTCAGATTCAATATGCCAGAGCTTTATTCGCCTCTGGACGCCACTCCGATGCAGTTGCCGAACTATCGGTTGCCCTTGAGGCTGGATATGGTGCCGCGTTCTTGGCACTTGCCCTTGTCCATGAGTCGGGTGGATTAACCGAGAAGGGGAAGCCAGATTATGAATCAGCCCAGCGGTGGTTGATCAAAGCAGCCGAAGAAAATCACTTCGAAGCCCAGTTATTGTTGGCCCGGTATTTAGAGGATGGGTTGGGTGACAATCGAAGAAACGTGAGTGAAGCGATTCGCTGGATCAAAGCGGCTGCGGAACAGGAGCACCCTCCTGCGCAAAAAGAGTTGGGCGACCGCTATCGCTCGGGCCGCGGTTTGAACAGAGACTACGAGGTCGCTGCGCAGTGGTATCAAAAAGCATCTGATCAAGCCCACCCGTTGGCGACGTTTGAACTGGCAGAGTTGTACTATCGAGGTCGAGGCGTCGAGAAGGATCGGAAACGCGCCTTAGAATTGTTTGAGAAAGCGGCTGGGCTCGATGTCGAGGCGGCTCAAGCGCGAGTCGATCGGCTCAAACGCTGACTCATGGCAGGAGTTTCTCGAGGTTGTTTTTAGCTGCCTCGCTCCCAAGCGCTGCCGCTCGCTCGTACCAGTAAATGGCTTGATCTAAATCTTTTTCGACACCCTGGCCGAGCTGATATAGGCGTGCAAGGTTGTTTTGCGCTGCTGGTCTATCTTGGTCCGCCGCCTTCAAGTACCAAGCCGCAGCCGCTGTTAGATCGGCTTCTACGACTGAGCCGGTCTGATACTGATAGCCCAAGATCTCCTGAGCGTCTGCATTCCCGAGCGCGCCAACTTTTTCGTACCATTTGATCGCTGTTTTTTGCCGAATGGGGTCTTCGCTGCTGATCAAAAGATTGGCCAGGCTCAGCATCGCTCGATGGTTATTTTGTTGTGCAGCTTTTGTGTACCACCGCTCCGCCTCTATGATGTCCTGGTCAACCCTTTGGCCGGTTTCGTACATGTAACCCAAAGAAAGCTGTGCATCCTGGTTACCCTTAGCGGCTGATATCAGATACCGCCTAAGAAATTCAGTGATCTTACGGTCAGGCTTTTCCGACTGTTGCGGCGGATCGTTAATATCAAGGGTGGAAAGATTCCAATTCTCGTTGATTGACCCTGCTTGGGGTTCTAGATATTCGTCGGCAACAGCATCACTGGATGCTTCTTCGGCTACGAGATGATTCTCCTGCTCTTGGCTTGCCAGTTCAGATGCAAGCTGTTGGCCTGCTTGGTCAGGTTTGTTCTGGCCAGCTGATTCCGCGGGGGGAGTATCGCCTCGCGAGTTTTCCAAGGTTTTCTCTTTTTTAGGTTTTAGCGCGGTGTTTGATGAATCAGACAGCCCAATAGGGTCAGTGTGTTGATCCTTGGCGGCTGATTCAGATGCTGCTCGCTCAAGAGCAGGCGGCGAGTGCTCAGCGGTGCCGATATTGGATATTTTTTGGGGTTCACTCGTCGATTGCGGGGGAGGTTCTCGGGTTGCCGCCGAGGTTTCGTTTTTCGCCGTCAGGACGGCTTCAGTGGGCTCAGGCGCAGCCACTGTCGGCGATGGAACCACATCCAAGTCGTCACTTTGAGGACTGCTGGTCTCAGATCTGGAAACTTGATTGCCTTTTGAGCGGTCCTCGGACTGCGAGGTTGGGCGCGCATCGTCGAGGTTTGGTAGCTCCCGAGAAGTTGGCGCGTCGGGCAGCGCCTTGACCGTTTTGGATTCTATCTTATCCGAGTTTTCTAGAAGCGCGTCTAAGGTTTGGCTAAAACGATCGTTGAAGCTTGGCGCCAAAGTGTCTGGTGAATCCGGCGCTCTTGACGAAGCCCGAGGTGCTGATTTTGGACTTGAAAAAAACGTAACCTCAGGCTGTGGGTTTGTTGGCGTTAGAAGAGGTCTGGCAACGTAACCCAAGATTACGCCGTCTCTTGCGATGGATAACCAGGGTTCCGGCATCGACGCAGAGCCAATCCCTAGAACAACTTCTCCGGCGTTCAACCGCACGATACCCTGAGTCTGGTTGCTAGGGCCTTCTCTGACCTCGGTGGGCGCTTTAACTCTGTATTGTTGACGCTCGGGGGTAAGGACAATTTCTGGCCTGAGCCGATCGGTCGGCGCAAGATCACCCTCCAGCAAACCCAGTTTGATTTTTGCGAGATTGGTAAACAAGCCATTGGGGTAGGCGCTGATATATGCGAGTAATTCTTCAGGTGATGGATCGTCTTGAAGAGATTCCCAAAAAACAACCTCTGCTGGGCTGGAGGACGGGTTTTGTGATCCTGCAGTCTCAGGGAGCACAAACACAAAATCGCCTCTGTCAAAATCCCGATCTCTGAGTTTTCCATAGCGCGGCGTCTGCGCTGCCTCAGTAAGGTTGGTAATTCGATCGCCGAGATACATGCCAATTTCGCTGGCTGTGAGGTAGCCATCGCCATTTGCATCGGAATTTTCAGCACCCGTAATGGCCCTGATGAACAGGTCCCGAAACTGTCCGTCATCGGAGACGGTTTGATCGGCATCCCCAGAAGTGAGGAATTGACGCACTGGTAGCGTGGTCGCTCGCGTTATCGCCGCCGGAGGCATTGCGCGCTGGGCGGTAAATACTGTGCCTGCGAAACAAGAATCGAATACCGCGTAGACGTGTTTTGAGACTGACTGGCGCATGAAAGTGCCAAAATCCCGCAGCGCCACCGATGAAAATTTAAAAGCGGACCCAGCCTGAATGACTGGGGCATCTGCTGGAACAAGGTAGCCTTCTCCGTCCACGGTAGCGCCGTGCCCCGCGTACCAGACAAAAAGTCGAGCTTCAGGCTGCTCTCCTTTGAGGATAAAAAACCGTTTGAAAACTTGTGCCAGTTCTGCGGACGTCAGGTTTTCATGAAGATCGACGCTGAAGTTTTTTTCTTCGAGCGCTTTGGCGACTAATCTTGCGTCCTTAACGGCGTTGCTGAGCCGTGGCCATCCGTTGGTGTATTCATCAATACCGATAACAAGCGCATAACTTTGTTGGTAAAGATCAACGTTTTCAAGGACGGGGGCGTTGATGGCTTCCGAGGCTCTAACCTGAACGCTGATTCCTCGGGTATTGGCCACAGCAGTTGTGGCGATTCCGATGATCGTCACGATGATAAACAGGATGGATATAGATTTCGAAGTCACGGTGCCCCCTTTGAGAATTCTGCGCAAAATTACCGCAAGTTACTAGAGCCTTGTTGAAGAAGGTCCGAATTCCTTTGCTTGACCTTGAACGGGTGATTGTTTTCGGGAGCTTTGGATCCATCGGTACGGTGGCAGCATCAGCGCCTCTGGGCCATTTGGATTCTTGTGGCTAACATCATAAAGTGAAAAAATCTAAGTACCACAATCCGATTAGGGATCATGACGCACTGGAAACGTAAAACATTAGCGGCGGTTTTTTTTGCGGTTGTCGTTCTCGGCTTTATTAAAAACGGTGGCATCTACGTAACTGCACACAACGGCGTTGTATTTTTAGCGTTTGCACTGCCGACACTGGTCATGGCTCTTTACTGCCGTATCGGTTTGGGTATGAGCTTTGGTTTGTTTTGTCGGTATGTTCCGCTACCCTTTGGTTTATTGCTATCGGCGTTTTTTATCTCTGTCGGTTTGCGTTATGAGCATCCTTTCGTTCTTGGTGGGTTAATTGCGGCGCTTGCCGGGGGCTGCCTTGCGGCGCTCGGAATCAACGCCAAACTGGAATTCACCCATGTATTTGCACGGCCTAGTCTTTGGGCGTTGCTCTTGGTTTTGTTCATCGCATTGTCATTACCCCTCGGAATTGTCTTGGGGTCTCTTGAGAGCGCGCAGCTCCATCAGTTTTGGGAGCCGCTCAATCTTGCCATTGCGCTCTGCGCTTTTGCCGCGATTTTTTGCGTCTTAGATGCATCAACCTCGATTTTTGAACGTTCGCAATCCGCTAGCTTAAACGCAGTTTTGCTGCTCACAGGGTTTCTTGTTTATGAGTACTTTGTTGGACTCGAACGCCTCGAGTTTGCTGAATGGACGGCGATCTTAACGGCCCAAAATGTTTTGACGCTTGTCTTTGCGTTCACCATTTATTTTATCGTGGTGTTTGCTTCTCTTTGTCATCACCACTTTGGCCAACTGAATATACGCCATTGGCATTTGGTTGAGACGTTTTTGTTTTTTGTTTTTATGGTCATCGCGCCTGAGAGTATTAACGAGATTGATACTGAGCAGATTACCCAGGGTCAGCTCGATCAAATGACCATTGATCAGTAGAATCTGAGCCGATTTGTCTGGCGGCTTGTTGATTGAGTCCCAAGGGATTAAAGTAGGCCTCGCCCGTTTGGCCTGTCAATAAAGTCATTTGCGAAGGCAAAAGGGGTTATCGCCGCCTAGGTGTGAGGTGGTTCAGTGGGTGCGCGTATCGTTGCTCAGTTTCAATGGAGTTGTCCGATCAATGAATAAGAAAATCTATGTCCACCTTGAGGACAGCGAAACAGCAATTTTCCATGCTGCTTCAAGAATTTATGCATCGTACCTCCTCACCGTAAAGACCACCGAGCGAACTGACCATGGTGCTCTGATGCAGCAAGCGATCGAAGCAGCAGTTAAGATGGCGAATATGACGGATGACATGGTGATTTCCGACCTTGAGCGTCGATAACGGGAGATCACCGCGGTTGCATCTTACAGTGACGCCGCAAGCTCTCTCAGCAATACAACCGAGCACCTGCGGAGACAGGGTGGGTGGCGCACATAGCCGCAGAGGTTGACAGGGCTTTACAGCCCGACGCCGGTTGGCGGTGGCAATGTTAGCGTCAACGGGCTTGACTGCGGCACTGATGAATCTCGACTTAGGCGTTGTGATTCCCTCAGCAATCTGCGCAAAAAGGCTATGGGGCGAGACTTGACCGGGCCTGTATCCCCCAGTTCCCATTCATTTTTGTCACGATATACAGAGATTGAAAACGTCCGATCGATTCATTCTGATCGTTGAAACGCTCGAACTCAGTTTCGATATGAACTTTTTCGGGTGATGCCATCGTTACAGATCGTTGTGTCCAGGCCGAATGATGCCAACCCGATTCAATTAGGCTGGGGAAACGCAAAGTACGCTTAAACGCCGCTGGATCTGGGTAGACTTTGACGGTCTGGCTTGCGAAACGGACGTGGGGGTAGTGTAGCGTATCGCTCCAAGCTTCCGTGTCTCGGGCATTAAAGGCTGTCATAAATTGATCAAGCACCTTAATAGCTGCGGTTTCTGGCTCGTCGCCACTCGCCCATATTGGAATCCCAGTAAGCAGGAGCATTAAGATCATCTGATAGTTAAGCGTGTTGAAAGTCATTGGACGGGCCTCTGAATTAGGTTGCGGAATATAAAGCCTATGAGAATGATTATAGAGGGTGTTTGGAGGAATTGACGACCAGGCAGATTTAGTCGTGAAATCATTGTGAATCGTGTCAAGGTGGTGGATTATAGACGGGTTTAGACAACATGATGCGGGGTTGAGACTCGAGGGTCGCCTCGAGCAGAGGAATGATTAGATTGGAACAAAAAGTTATTCCGTTTGAAAAGGCAAAGGATCCGCATCTTGAAGCCCGGAAGGACAAAAAGTTAAGAGCGATCAAGGCAGCATTTATAGCCGCCCGAAAAAAAGCTTCGGGTGGCGCTAAAACGCCTCGTGGAAAAAAAACCTCTAAAGGGGGTCGGTCATCAAAGAAAAAATGATGGATCGATTTGAATTTTCTGACAACGTGGACGCGCTCATTTTTCTGGTAGGACTTTTTGTATGTCCAAATCAGAGCCCCACCCTGGTCACAGCTTTGTCAATTAAAACCCTGCCATATAAAGCATTGCCATACAAAGCATTGCTAAAAAAAGCGTTATCGAGAATAGCCCTGCCAAACGAACTTTTTAAAGAAGCTGGAACGGTGATTTTCAAACCTCTCTGCGGCAATCTTATGCGTGGTTGTAAGCTCCGATGAAGGAGTACGCGCAGGAGGGAGCCCTAATTGCTGTGGCCTATTTGGTTGCCTATCTTCTTACTTTCTATCTCGTGATGCCGATACAAAACTTGGTCATTGGCGGGGCTTACACTGAGCTGGCAAGCTTAGTTTTTTTACCGCATGGCGTCAGGGTGTTAAGTATCTTTCTGTTAGGCGCGCGGGCAATCCCCATGCTTCTGATCGTCAGTACTATCCTGGTTCTTCTTTTTGAATACCCAGGTGCTTACTTCACAGGGACTTCAGGCGCACTTTGCGCCTACCTCGCCTTTAAGATCTTTCAGCTTGCAGGGTATCGGATTGAACCTCGATCTCAGTTGGTTTCTCAGTGGCGTAGCTTAATGCTGATCGCGCTGGTTGCGGCTGTCATCAATGGTTTGTCGATTCCTTTGATTTTGGTGATGGGCGGTTTCTCAGAAGGTGAGGTTACGCCGCTTATCTTACTTTATGTTATTGGTGATACTTTAGGTGCTTTCGTGTTCTTTGCACTGCTTGCTGCGGGCGGCCGGGCCTATCGATGGGTTCAAGGCTGGCAGAGTGTTTCCTGATAAACAGTAAAAACGCAAGGGCGGTCATCAGAAACGGTCTTGTTC
>Ga0213863_10001977_pt1 | contig 14703 bp, 15 predicted proteins | sample PICome_8_FD_160128 | JGI IMG/M metagenome (GOLD analysis project Ga0213863, IMG submission 160128) | Coastal seawater microbial communities near Pivers Island, North Carolina, United States - PICO497 | ecosystem: Environmental > Aquatic > Marine > Coastal | place: USA: North Carolina... | reverse complement strand
TGTAGGATTGTTAAATTCAGCAGCATCGATCAAACCTGTTTTCATTGCTGGTTGAATTTCACCACCTGGTAATTGTCTTACGACCATTCCCATAGCAGTCAAAACGTTAGTCGCTAAACCAACTGTTCTGTATTTCATTCCTTTAACATCAGACACTTTAGTTACATTCTTTTTGAACCAACCAAAAGGTTGTGCTGGCATAGGCATATGAAAGAATCCAGTATAGTTGTATCCAACTTTAGCTGTTGCTTCTTCATATAGCTTTCTTCCTCCGCCGTACTCCATCCATGCCATAACTTCTTGTGATGACATTCCGTATGAAGGACCAGTTCCAAAAAGAGAAGCTGCAGCGTTCTTACCATACCAATATGCAGTCACCCAGTGACCCATATCAACTATGCCTGAACTTACCGCTTGTCCAATTTCTGAAGTTTTAACTACAGCGCCAACTGGCTGAAGATCAATTGTCAAGCTTCCGCCGGACATATCTTTCACCATGTTGCAATAGTCTTGTGCCATTTCAAAAAATATATTCGCTCCTGAAGGCCAAGCTGCTTGCATTTTCAACTTCACAGATTTTCCGTGAGCTGCTGAATGAGCAGCTACGTTAGGCATCGCTACAGCTGCTACCGCTGCTGCACCTGTTACCGCTGCTGCTTTAAAGAATTTTCGTCTTGAATTAGACGAAATAGTTTTTTTTGACATGTTGTTTACTCCCATGTTAGTTTTAAATTAAAAGTATATAATCACCAAAAAAAGAAATTGTCTCTATAAATAAACTTTTAGATTTTAATAGTTTTATAAAGAAAAATAGAAAAAAGATTTTTTTATGCAACCTAAAGTTGCTTAATTAACTTGATCCTTTGGTTTTTTTCCTGAAAAAAAAACTTCTAAATTATCTATAGCTCTATCACCCATATCAATTCTAGTTCTTTTGGTTGAGCTTCCAAGATGGGGAAGTAAAAAAAGATTATCAAGCTTCAAGTATTCTTCATTTATTTTTGGCTCTCCATTGTAAACATCTAAACCAAGAGCAAAAATTTTTCCGCTTTTCATTGCTTCGATCATAGCCTTATCATCGATAATGTCTCCTCTAGCAGCATTCGCAACAACAGCTTTGTCTGGTAAAATTTTGATTGTTTCTTCATTTAACAAGTTAGTAGTTTCAGCAGTCGCAGGGCAATTAATAGATAAAAATTCACTTTCTGCAAAAAGAGATTTGGCATCTTTATGATATATAGCGCCCAATTCTAAATCACTACTTAATTTATTTCTGTTGTGGTAGTGTATTTCCATTCCAAAACCTCTGGCTCTTTGGGCTACTGCTCTTCCAATCCTGCCCATTCCTAAAATTCCTAATTTTTTGTTCGACATTTGTTTACCCATTAAAAAATTAGTAGACCAGTTCCAACTTTGCGCTTCCGCGTGCTTTCTTCCTTCATAAGCTCTTCTAGATGCTCCAAGCAAAAGTAAAATGGATATATCTGCAGTAGCATCTGTTAGAACTTCTGGTGTATTGGTTACGATAATATCTCTAGTTTTTGCCGCATCTACATCTATATTGCCATATCCAACGGCATAATTAGAAATAATTTTTATACTTGCTGGTAATTTGTTGATTAAATCTTTGTTAAAATTTCCTGTAGTAAAAGATAGAATTCCATCGCAACCTTGGGCTAGGCTCAAAACTTCTTCTGCTGAATAAATTTTGTCTTTTTTGTTGAGTGTAGCATCAAACAAATTCAAAATTCTTTTCTCATTTTCTGGCAAGAGATTTCTAGTTACTAATATTTTTTTCATTGTATTCCTTCTCTATTTGCTTTGGTTTGATACCGCCCGTGAACCAATCTAACAATTCAATAGTATGCACTATTGGTATGGATGAGCCTGTTGCAATTTGTGTAATACAGCCAATATTTCCGGCTGAAATAAAATCTGGCTTAATTTTATCAATATTTTCTACTTTTCTTTTAAGAAGCTCACTTGCCATTTTTTCTTGTAACAAATTATAAGTTCCGGCAGAGCCGCAGCATAAATGTCCGTCGGGTATCTCTAAAATAGTATTCCCTGAGTTTTTTAATAAATCTATTGGTTGTTGGTGCACTTTTTGTCCATGCTGCATAGAGCAAGCAGAATGGTAAGCAATTTTATATGATTTTTCATTTTTAATAAAATTAAGCTTTATATTTTTCCCTAAGTATTCTGTCACATCTTTTGCCAATTTTGAAACTTGCTTGGCTTTTTTTCTAAGATTTGTATCTGGGTGATTTTGAAAAATAAAACCATAGTCCTTTAAAGTTGTCCCACACCCTGATGTATTAACAATAATTGCATCTATAGGGTTTGTTTCGGATATTTTTGTCCAAGCATTAATGTTTTGAATAAAAGAATTGTGCGCTAATTTTTCTTTTCCTAAATGATGGTTTAATGAACCGCAGCAACTCACTTCTTGGGACACATGAACCTCCACACCATGTCTGTTTAGAATATTTATAGTAGAATCATTGATTTGTGGTGATATTACTTTTTGAACACATCCGGTTAATAGAATTACTCGAGCAACCGTCTTGCCCTCAGGTTTAAAAACATTTTTTGCTTTATGTTGAGCTTTTGGAAAATTGGTTGGCATCAACGCAGCCATATTTTTAATTTTTCTTGGCATAAAAAATAAGAGTGGTTTTGTAATTTTAGTTAACCAACCAAGTAAAAGAAATATATTGGGTCTGGGAAGAACATAGGAGAGCATGTTCCTTAACAATCTATCTAAAAAAGGTCTTTTGTAATTTCTTTCAATATGATTTCTTCCGTGATCTATAATATGCATATAGTTTACTCCAGATGGACAGGTGGTCATACATGCATAACAAGATAAGCAACGGTCTATGTGTTTTACTACTTTTTCAGTAGGAGCCTTGTTATTTTCAATCATATCTTTGATTAAATAAATTCGACCTCTTGGCCCATCCAATTCATCTCCCAATACTTGAAACGTTGGGCAAGTTGCGTTGCACATTCCACAATGAACACATTTTCTTAAGATATCTTCTGTATTTTTTATTTCAGGATCTTCTAGCTGTTTTTTTGTGAAATTAGTTTGCATTAAATACCTGCATAAATTTTACCTGGGTTGAGAATGCTTTTTGGATCAAAGCTAAGTTTAACTTTAGATGCTAAGGTTTTGATATTTTCATCAGAGCTAGAAAGGAAAAATCCAGAGGTCCTAAATGTATTGTCGGCTTTCATAATCGTAATGTGCCCACTCTTTTCTTTACAAAATTTTTTCATTTTTTCTAATATCAGATAAGAGGGATCCTCATTACCAATCTCTAAGAAAATCAATCCACCCGCCCACTCTACAAAATATTTATTATTAATACCCATAATTTCATCTTCGCAAAATTGACTAATAAAACCAGTGGTTTCCGTCGGTGGAAGAGAGATTTTAGCAACTATTTTTGGTGAGTTGTTAAAGCATTCAAGATTTGCACTAATTTTCCAAAATAAATCTGACTGATAAATTTCTAAAATTGTTTTTTCTTTTACTTCTTTGAACATTTTGTTCAAACTTTCAATTCTTTCTTGAACTGAATTTTTTGGACCCTCAATTCTCAAGGCCGTGATTGTCCTTGAGTTGTCTAAATCATTCAAACGGAGAAAATCAATATTATTTTTTGGATAATGGCATGCTCCTGAAATCTCCAAAGAAGTTTTCATGACCTTAGAGAAAACTTCCAAAGCTTCTTTTGGTGTCAAACCATACATCACAAAAGTTTCAGAAAATTCTGGCTTGGGCACCACTTTAAGAGTCACCTCAGTTAAGACTGACAATGTTCCATAAGATCCAGCCAATAGCTTGCTAAGATCATAGCCAGTAACATTTTTAACTACCGTTCCCCCCGATTTAATACATTCTCCTTTTCCATTTACTGCTGTAAATCCTAATAAGTGATCCCTTAAGGATCCAGACTTAAACCTCCTTGGTCCTGATAGATTGCAGGACACCACTCCCCCTATAGACCCATAATTTGGTTTTCCATTATACAAATATCCAAGATCTACCGGTTCAAAACCCAGCATTTGATTTTTGAATTTTAAAACTTCTAGAATATCAATAAGAGGGGTTCCAGCTTTAACTTTAATATAAAGTTCGTCTGGCTGATATTCTACAATTCCACTGTTTTTACTTAGATCTAATGTTTGTGAACATTGAATGCTTCGACCTATGGGCTTAGAATTAAAAGTTATAATTTCTATTGGTCTATTGGATTCATAACAATCATAAATAAATTGAGAGATTTCCTCTTGGTTGTTTGGGCGGTAAATATCCGTCATTAAAAACTGGGAAGATCTGGGAATCTTGTTTTTCCTTTATGAACATGAACTCTTCCTTCTTCAGCACATCTATGAAGGATTGGAAAAACTTTACCGGGATTTAAAAGACTTTTCTCATCAAACGCCTTTTTTAAACTAAGCTGTTGTTGAATGTCGTCATTATTAAACATTTCACACATAAGCTCCCTTTTTTCTATTCCCACGCCATGCTCTCCTGTAAGAACACCACCAACTTTAACGCAATATTTTAAAATATCCGCTCCAAAGGATTCTGCTTTTTTTAATTCTTTCTTATTATTTGAATCAAACATAATGAGTGGGTGTAAATTACCATCTCCGGCATGAAAACAATTTGCAACAGCTAGTTCGTACTTTTTGGATAAACGAGTTATTTCGTTTAATACTGTACCTAATTTTTTTCTAGGTATAGAGCCATCCATGCATATGTAATCTGGTGAGATAGCACCCAAGGCAGTAAAGGCAGCCTTTCTTCCCTTCCAAAAACGTAAACGCTCCTCATCGCTTTCGCTTGCACGGTTATAAGAAGCTTTATTTTTTTTTGCAATTTCCAAGACTTTTTCAATTAACGTGTTCACTTCAGATTCTGTTCCGTCTAATTCCACTATTAATAATATTTCTACATCCCTTGGGTATCCCGCTTTAGCAAAATTATCTGTAGCAATAATTAATGGCTTGTCCATAATTTCCATTCCCGCAGGAATAATCCCGGCACTAATAATATCTGCTACGCAGTTACCAGCATCATCGTTGGTGTCAAAGCCGATGAGAACAGCGCGAACTGATTGGGGTTTTTTTAGAATCTTAACTGTAATTTCCGTAATAACACCTAGCAACCCTTCCGAGCCAGTCACCACTCCTAACAAATCATACCCCTCTGCATCCAAATTTTTTCCTCCGAGCCGGATTATAGTTCCGTCGATTAAAACCATCTCTACTCCAAGAACATTGTTAGTAGTAACTCCATACTTCAGGGAATGAACACCTCCAGCATTAGTGGATATATTTCCTCCTATAGAGCAGGCCATCTGACTAGACGGATCTGGAGCGTAATAAAAACCCTCATGTTGAACTACTCCTGTAATTGATAAGTTTGTTACGCCTGGCTGAGTAACTACACATCTGTTTTCAAAATCTATCTCTAAAATTTTATTAAATTTTCCCAAAACTACCAAGACCGAATCTTCTAATGGCAATGCGGATCCAGACAAGCCTGTTCCAGCGCCTCTAGGAACTACTTTTACATTATTATCATAGCAATATTTCAAAATCAGGCTCACTTCTTTTGTCGTCTCTGGCAACACAACTGCAATTGGTTTTTGGCGATGAATACTTAAACCGTCAGTTTCATAAACTGCCTTTTCTTCTTCTTCCGAAAGCACGTGTTTGGAAATTTTTTTTAGACCATTAATAATGCTACTTGATTTTAATAAAGTAGCCTCATCAGGCTTTGGCATAACTAAAGACATGATACAAAACTATAATAAATTTAACACTTTTTACAGATAATTCCGTGCAAATTGTGGAAGGATTATAAAATATTTTTTATTTTTTCTAGAGCTTTTTCAATGTTTTCGTAAGAATTTGCAAAACTAAATCTTACAAAATCATTGGCTGATTTTCCAAAACTAGTACCTGGAACAATTGCAACACCAGCTCCGTAGAGACATTTGTCGGCAAACTGAGCTCCTGTTAAACCTGTTTCACTAATATTGGGGAAGACATAAAATGCCCCTCCTGGATTATTGCACTTAATTCCATCTATAGAATTCAATCCCTCTACAATTAGCTTTCTTCTTTTATTAAATTTAATCATCATATCTTCAAGAAAATCATGCGGGCCATTTAAAGCTGCTATAGCAGCAACTTGATTTGCTGCAGAGACACAAGAATAACTATTAATTGCCATTCGTGTTACGAGCTCAATTAATTGTTCTGGCCAAACACTCCAACCAAGTCTCCAGCCGGTCATGGCATATGTTTTGCTCCAACCATCTAATACAATTAACCTGTCATATAATTTTGAATAATAAAAAAAAGAGGGCATTTTATTTCCATCATAAATTTGTCTGCTATAAATTTCATCACTCATGATGGCCACATGAGGATATTGCTCTAATCCTATAGCTAGTTCATCAATTTGATCTTTGGGAATTAATCCTCCTGTTGGGTTTTGCGGGTTATTTAAAATTAATAACCTTGTCTTATCATTAATTAAGGACAAGACTTCTTTGACATTAAAAGAAAAGTTATTTTTATCTGATAAATACATGGGAACTGCTTTAGCTCCAGAATAATTAATCATAGATTCATAAATAGGAAATCCAGGTTCTGGATAAATAATTTCTGCACCAGGCTCTCCAAAAAGCATCATAGCAAAGTACATAGTTGGTTTTCCTCCAGGTGTAATTAGTACTCTCGATGGGTCAATGGTAGCAGAATACATTTTTTTAATGTGAGCAGATACACTTTGTCTTAATTCGAGAGTCCCATTTGCAGCTGTATAACCATGGTGCCCATCTTCTAAAGCTTTTTTTCCTGCTTCCACAATGTGCTGTGGAGTTCTAAAATCAGGCTGGCCAATTCCAAGATTTATTATTTCTTGTCCCTCCGATTCCAACTTTTTAGCTTTAGCAAGAACTTCAAAGGCTGACTCTGTTCCTAATCTAGAAAAACTTTTAGCAATTTTCATATCGTTTACCTGAAATAAACTTTATCTTTAGTTAATTCCTTTATTGATCTACATCCCATGAGCGTCATTCCTCTTTCAACTTCATCTCTTAATTTCCCGACTACTCGCTCAACACCTTCTTGTCCACCAGCGCTCAATCCATATAAGTAAGCTTTTCCGATTGAACAAGCATTTGCTCCTAAAGCCAATGCTTTTAACACATGAGTTCCTCTTTTAATTCCTCCATCTAATATAATTTCTATTTTACCTCCTACCGCATCAACTATGGTTTGCAGCTGATCAAAGGGGGCTCTGGAGCCATCCAATTGTCTTCCACCATGATTAGAAATCATAATGGCTGAAGCTCCAATATCTATTGCTTTTTTTGCATCTTCTACGGACATAATTCCTTTTAAGGCAAAAGGCCCATTCCACTTTTTAATAGCATATTCAGCATGTTTCCAATTCATAGATCTGTCAAACTGTTCATTAAGGTAGTCCATAATAGACATCTCAATACTACTACCTTTTTTTGTCATATGAGAAACATTTGCTAATGTTAATTTTCCTCCTAATAAATATTTTACACTCCATTCTGGATGCATAGCAAAGCTTAAGAGACTCGAAAGAGTAAGGGAAGGCGGTGTGGTAAAACCTGTACGATGATCACGCTCTCTATTACCAGCAACAATCGTATCTACCGTTAAACACATTGCTTTAAAACCTGATGATTTACATCTTTCAATTAAATTATCTGTTAAGCCCTGATCTTTATGAATATATAATTGGAACATTTTGGGACCATCAGAAACTTTAGAAACGTCTTCAATACTAGTATTTGCCATTGTAGATAAACTAAAAAAAGTTCCAAACTTTTCTGCTGCTTTGGCCGTTCCTTTTTCTCCGTCAGGATGATACATTCTATGCATTGCAGCCGGTGACAAAAAAAATGGAAATTTAATGTTTTGTCCTAAAACAGCTGTTGAAAGATCAACTTTGCTTACATCTGTCAATATGGAAGGTATAAGGTCACAATTTTCGAATGCTTCTGTATTTCTTCTTAAGGTAACTTCGTCATCGGCTCCTCCGTCTATGTAATGAAATATTGGAGAAGGAAGTTTTTGCTTTGCAAGCTTTCGAAAATCACCGACATTATGACAGTCGCTAAGTTTCATAGAAGTTTAAAATTGTTTTGAAAAGTTAAATGAATAACTATTTGCCCCTGGATTTTTGTCACCAAGGCTTGCGTTAGATATATGGCTATACCCCAAAGAAAGAATTGTACTTAATCCTAAGTCAATGCCAATGTTTACCTGTGATTTAAACTCCAAGACATTACCGAGGTCTTTTCCATCTCCTTTAGAATAAAATCCAGGAGTAAAACTTGGTGTAATCATGAACACACCTAACTTATAATCTATTTTTGCTCCGGCATAAGCCATCGAAGCATTGTCTTCAGTTATGAAAGCTCCCACAAGAGGTTTAATTTGACCGATAGACGTATCTATATTGTTTTCAGTAAAACCATACGTCAGATCTACCATTCCAGCTTTTTTTCCATTATCACTAAAATCAAAATTTCCTAAAGCAGCATTAAAGTCTCCTGCATTAGCTTGGGTCATGCTTAAAAATATAAACAGGTGTATGAATTTACTTAATTTTCTCATAATTTATTTATTTCATATATTAAAAAACAATAAAAAAATAGCTTGTTGGGCATGTTAATTATCTTTATTTAAAAAGGCTAACTGAACCCTTTTAATAAGAAAAATCGCTCCTAAAATGGCAAATAGAGTAGGAATTATCCATAACAATATAGTATTTTTTTTTAAAGGTGGACTAAGCAGAATCCAATCTCCGTACCTTTCTGTTAAATACTTATAAATTTCTTGATCAGTTTGTTTTTTAATTATTTTTTTCTTAATCACTTTTTTTAAATCAACGGCGAAGTCAGAATTTGAATCATTGAGTGACTGACCCTGGCAGACTAGACACCTTATATTTTTATAAATATTTATTTCTCTTTCAGCAGATGCCATTACAAGTTGGGCTGGGATGAAAAAAATAAATAATATAATTAAAAATATATTTCTCATTTGATTATTTTACTTATTCTTAGGTAAATTTTTTTATTAAGAGGACCCACATGCTTAAAAATAATTAAACCTTGAGAGTTAACAACGTATGTTTCTGGAATACCATAAGCTCCTATTTCTATAGAAATACTTCCATCTTTGTCTGATCCAGTAAAATAAAATGGATTACCCAATTTATTTAGGAAGGCGGTAGCATTTGTTTTTTTATCTTTATAATTAATTCCATAAATTTTTATTTTATCTTTTAACTTCATTAATATTGGATGTTCCTCCCTACAGGGCACGCACCAAGAAGACCAAATATTAATTAGATAATACTTGTCTCTATTTATCAGGGGCAATTCCTGCTTAAGGTTAGCATTAACCAAAGAAGTCAGCTCTATTGCTGGCAATGGTTTATTCAGCATTATATTAGGATTGTTTTTGTTGTTAGCTTTTAAAGAATAATAAAAAATTACAAAAGAGATAACGGTAACAGAAACTAAAAGAGATATTTTAAATGGTTTTTTCATTTCCCCTCCTAACAAAACTCACAATTCCCCCAATAGTAATTAAAGCAAAGGAAATCCATATTAATCTTACAAAATAGTTGTAATAAAATCTCACTCCCATTCCCATACTTGGATCCCCAGCATAATCCATGGCAATATAAACGTCACTAAGACCGTCCCTTTGGATACTTGTTTCTGAGGTAAATTGCTGAGGCTGTTTATACTTTCTTACACTAGGCTTAAGGATAAAAGTTTTATTATCTTTTGTTATTTTATAGATACCGAACAATTCTTCAAAGTTCTTTTCTTTACTAGATTCTGATTTTAAAAAATTAATTTTAATTCCTTGTTTAAAAAAAGATTCTCCTAGATGTAATTTAGCATTTATTTCCTTGGAAAAAAAATGATTAAGTGTAATTGCCAGTATTAGTAGGCCAAATCCTAAATGAGAAAACAATCTTGAAAAATTTTGTTTAGTAGAAAAAAATTTTTTATTCATGACTATTTCGTAAAAGACCGAGACAATCAAATACACAGAGCACATAACTCCTAATAGAAAAATAAAATTATACCCACTTAAATAAAGACTTATTAAAATTGTTAAAAAAACAGAAACGATAAAAAATGAAAATATTTTTTGCTTTATTAAAATGGGTGGTTTGCCATTCCATTTCATCAAGGGTCCTATGGCCATTAAAATAAGAAAAATAAAGATGAAGGGTGCTAAAATTGTATTATAGTACTGTGGTCCAACAGAAATGGTTTCTCCTGTAAAAACTGATAATAATATTGGGTATGTAGTACCAACAATTACTACGGTTAAAATAAAAATTAAAAAATAATTATTTAACAAAATAGAGAAATCCCGACTGAATAAAGTAAAGCTATTGTTATTCGCCGATTCTTTTGGGAATTTTAAAATATAAATTATTAAAGATCCTAGAGTAATTATGGTAATGATAAAAAGTATATAAACTCCTCTTTCCGGATCATTAGCAAATGCATGAACAGAATTTAGAACTCCTGATCTCACTAAAAAAGTCCCAAACAAACTTAATATGAAGGTGAGTATGGTTAAAATTGCTGTCCAGGCAAAAAGTTTTTTCAATTTTTCCATAACCACAATCGAATGAATTAAAGCTGTAGACGCAATCCATGGCATTAAAGAAGCATTTTCAACAGGATCCCAAAACCAGTAACCTCCCCAACCTAACTCATAGTAAGCCCAAAAGGACCCAAGTCCTATCCCAAAAGAAAGAAATGACCAAGGTAACATAATCCATTTTTTAGCAATAGAAGCCCAACGAGAATTGTACTGTTTCAAAATAAGAGATGCTAATAGCAAACTAAAAACTAAAGAAAATCCTACATACCCCAAATATAAAAAGGGGGGGTGGATCGCTAATAGAGGATCTTGTAAAATAGGATTTAACCCGAGCCCCTGAACCGGGACAGGAAATATTTTACTAAAAGGATTGGATGTAAAGATTAAAAAAGATAAAAAAATTAGCTGGATAATACTTTGAAAAAAAATGGTGCATGCTCTTAGGGAGTCATTTATATTTTTACTATTTAACAAAAATAAAATTCCATATAAAGAAATCACCAAAATAAATAAAAGCATACTACCTTCGTGGTTTCCCCAAGCAGCAGATATTTTATAGAACAAGGGCTTATCTGTATGAGAGTTTTCATAAACAGAAATTATTGAAAAATCTGAAATAGCAAAACAAACTATTAAAACAAAAAAAGAAAATAAAATTAAATAAAAACTAACTTTGTAAAATAAGAAAAATTGTAAATAAATTGACGATTTTTGAATAATGTTGTTTTTAATATAAAGAAACAGCGTAGAACAAGTAGTTAAAAAAGATACAATTAGTAGTACAGCACCCAAATTACTGATCATATTTTTTATTCCAATTTCCACTTTTCTTCAAAGCCTCAGCTACCTCTGGTGGCATATAATTCTCATCATGTTTTGCTAAAATAGTTTTGCCTAATAAAAACTTTTTATCTTTTAAGGTTCCTTCTACGACCACTCCTTTTTCTTCTTGAAATAAGTTTGGCAGTATCCCTTTGTATTCAACATAAATATCATTCTTTAAGTCTGTTACTACAAAAGTATAGGTAGCTTCATTTTTGTTTTCTTGAACTGAGCCCTTTTTAACTAGTCCCCCAACTCTTATAAGCCCTTTGGGATTTTCGTTGTTTAGATACAAATCTGTTGGTGAGAAAAAATATATAGTATTTTTTTGTAGTGAATTAAAAATAAACTTTCCTAATATTAAAACCACTACTGCAGATACTAAAAAATAGGTTAATCTTTTTTTTCTGGATGGAGTCATTTTTTTAAAACTTTATTTAGTTTGTTTTCTTGTAGCTGCAAAACTTCAGTTTTGTATCGTATGAAAAAAATGAATAGTGCAAATACAGAAAATCCTAGAAACATAATTAATAAAGGCATGAGCATAGATGAGTGTATGGCTGGGGATTCGGTTAGTTTAATACTAGCCGGCTGATGCAAAGTATTCCACCATTCAACAGAAAATTTAATAATTGGAAGATTGGCTAGGCCTATAATAGCTAAAATAGAAGAATATTTTTCAGCTACAAAAAAATTTTTAATAAATTTCCAAGATAGAATATAAAAAATATAAAAAAAGACCAGAACAAGCATAGATGTTAGTCTTGCATCCCACGTCCAGAAAGTTCCCCAAGTAGGTTGTCCCCATAACGAACCTGTAAAAATAGAAATTAATGAGAAAGTAAATCCTATAGGCGCTAAACTTTTAGCATAAATAGTAAAAACTCTAATTTTAAATACTAAAGTTATAATAGAGCTTATGCCCATCGCAGCAAAAATCATGAGCGCAAGCCAAGATGCCGGAACATGCACATACATAATGCGAACGGTGTCTCCTTGCAAATAATCCTTGGGCGAAACAATTAATGATAAAATTAATCCAAATATTATTAGGGAAAGAAAAGTAATTTTTAACCAATAAAAAAAATTTTCATTCAATTGAAATATTTTTTTTAATTGGAATAAACTGAACATGTAAAGATGTTATATATAAAAATAATGAGAAAAAATGTGACAAAGTTTGTCTGGTTTGGAGAAGGGAGATAAGAGAGTATCACTCCAAACCAGACACTTACGATTTATATATTTGGTTAATTTGTCTTATAATTGTACTAATCTTGTTGAATTTGAGGCAGGTAATGTAGGGTTAGTTTACCGGTCTAAGATAAAGACCGTCTTTGGTCTTTCCTTTAAATATTTCATTTAATAAAGGATGCCCAATTGGATCGCTTCTGTCATCAAGAACTAAATTTTGTTCAGAAACATACGCTTCATAGGTAATTTCATCATTCTCAGCTAAAAGGTGATAAAAGGGCTGGTCTTTTCTTGGTCTCGCATCTTTTGGGATGGATTGGTACCATTCGTCTGAATTGTTAAACTGAAAATCGACATCGTAAATTACACCCCTAAACTCAAACAGGCGATGCCTGACAACTTCACCGATGGAAAACTTTGCTTTTTTAAGTTGTTTAGGTTGCATTGATACCCTGAAGATAGTGATGATCGAAAATTAATCAAGCGTTAAATAAATTATTTCAAAAACATTTTAAGTGAAATTTTTGATTTTGTCCTCAAAAAGTAAGGCAAATATACTGCGTCTGGCTTTCCATAAAAAATATCCACATAAGACTTGTTAAATTTTTTTTCATCTTTTGCCTTGTGACCTGCAATTGTTTGATATTGCAATCTGCATTTTTTTAATGGTTTCTTGAAAATAATTTTTGAAGAATTAACAATATGATCTTTATTACTCTGCTTCGATAAAATTAGATAAAAAACATCGGATCCATCAAAAACTTTCGTTCTTTGGTTGCAATTTAATTTATTTTTTTGATTAAATAAAAGTTGATTTATAGCGGTAAGAGGATCAACAATATTTTGTAAGTGATGGGACTGAATTGGAATGATATTTGTTTGTTTTTTTCTAGCAGGTTGGGAGATATTCTTGATAACTTTTTTATCTTTAAAAACAATAGTGGTTGATCTTGCCTTCTTTTTCTTTTGATATTGAAACTGATAGGAAGTTTGTTTAGCATGGGCTTTAGTTGAACCATTTCCTTTAAAAGAAACAAAAAAATTTAAAAGACCCTTGCTTTTAATTTTTGTTGCTAATTCCTGATGAGGACTGTTAGAGAACTGAATTTCCATAAATTTTAAGTTCAGGCCATAAATTTCATAAAAAAAATCTTTTGCATGCAAATTTTGTGTTACAAAACTGAATAATATAAATATAAAAATAAATAATTTTTTCATGAATAAGTCGTTAATTAAATTTATTACAGATTTTGGACCATTACTAATTTTTTTTATATTTTATAAAAAATATGGAATGCAAGAAGCTATCTTGCCCTTAATAATTGCAACTACTATAGCTATATCTTTCATTTATTTAACTGAAAAAAAAGTTCCTACTATGCCTTTGATAAGCGGTATTTTACTTGCTGGATTTGGTGGACTTACATTGTATTTTAATGACAAGACTTTTTTTTACATGAAGCCAACCATTATCAACTTGATGTTTGCCGTCGCTTTATTGTATGGAAAGCTCATATTAAAGACCTCTCTTCTAAAAAAAGTTCTTGGCGAAAGCTTAAAATTAACAGACACTGGATGGAATATCCTCACAGACAGATGGATTTATTTTTTTATTTTTATTGCTATACTTAATGAGCTGGTGTGGCGGACTCAATCTGAAGACTTCTGGGTTCAATTTAAAGTTTTTGGAATAATACCTATTACGATAGTCTATACTTTCTTTCAGATTTCGGTCATCGAAAAGTATAAAATAGAAGAATAATGTTTCGTTACAAGGTTATCCATAATCAAAAATTCGAAGAAGAAAAATTTTTTAATAAAAAAGAACTTGGAGAAATACTAAATTTGTATGGCTCCATGGTGTCAGTCGGTGAATGGAAAGATTATGCTATTTTTATTAATAAAAACATTGTTGGTTTTAATATTTATCGAAAAGCAACGGAAAATCCACTTTACCAAATTATAAAGAACTTA
>Ga0213863_10001975_pt1 | contig 14713 bp, 11 predicted proteins | sample PICome_8_FD_160128 | JGI IMG/M metagenome (GOLD analysis project Ga0213863, IMG submission 160128) | Coastal seawater microbial communities near Pivers Island, North Carolina, United States - PICO497 | ecosystem: Environmental > Aquatic > Marine > Coastal | place: USA: North Carolina... | reverse complement strand
CGACAGTATGGTTCAGCTGAGCAATTGGAAACGCAGTAACCTCGAGCTCAAGGTGTCCATTAATGTGACCGTTGAAGTATTGGATTCCGATAACTTCGTATCCTGGCTTCAGAACCAACTTGAGCATCATAAATTAGCAGCCAAATCGCTCATCATTGAAATCACTGAATCTCGAGTCGCAGGGACCGCCAGTCAGGTCGTAGAAGTTCTCACCAGCCTACGTCAGCTAGGACTCGGCGTTTCCCTTGATGACTTTGGAACCGGCTATTCATCGCTTCTTCAGCTTAGTCGCATGCCCTGCTCGGAGCTTAAAATCGATCGGTCCTTTGTCTCAGGAGCTTCTGAAAAAGAGGAAACAGCTGTTTTGCTGGGTAATAGCGTGCGCATTGGACACGGACTGGGCTTAAACGTTGTTGCTGAGGGCGTGGAAACTCGGGCTGACTGGGAAGCCGTAGCCAAGGCCGATGTTGACGAGGTACAAGGCTGGTTTGTAGGCAGAGCCCAATCTTATGATGGCGTTATTCCATGGATTGAAGACTGGAATAGTCGTCAATTACTATTACAAACTGAACAACCCTTCAGTGACTTAAAAAAAACTCCTGCGCAGAAGTTGTTGAGTAAAAATCAGTGGCGCTTTAACCGACCCAATGCCTTGAGCTTCATCCTACTGATTTTTCTTATGGCGCTATCTGCAGTAGTCGCGCGATTGATCTAACACTTCAGCTCATAAGCCTAGCTGACCGAGTTACTCCTCCACCGAGTCAATCAACCACCAACTTCGTGACAGGCTGCCCTTTAATACCCGCGTATACCACCAAAATTACCGCGTCATCGGTGCCTACGCTGGCGCCCGCATGGGGTTGGTTTATGAGCTCGATCACTCCATCGCCCGGATTCACTTGCAAAGTTTCACCCTGGGGCGTTCTCACCTCTAAAAGCCCTTGCAACAAAACACCCGCCGTTGCGAAGGGGTGAATGTGCATTGGCAGCGCAGCCCCAGAAGGTATGGTTACACGCACTACTGATATCTCAGGATCTCCTGAACTGTAAGGCGGCAGAGGCCGCCCATTCCAAGAGACGTCGGATTTAATCAACACCTCCGTCGTAATGGATTGCATGGCGGCTAGGGTCTCGTCTGCCAGCACGGAAACGGCACCCAATAAAAATGTGATTGCACTAAGGCCCTGAATTAAACCTTTTGCTGTCCCTCGCAACGCACGCATAGTTCCCACTCCCATCAGCCCCAAAAGGTTAGCCCAAATTTGGTTACTATCAACAGTCGAGCTCAGATTGCACTCGCGCCTCCAGCGCCCCTTGCTCGTTCTCGCTGACTAAAAACTCTATGGGCCGGCAGCAGACCTGGCAATCCTCAATGTAATCTACGCCAACATCCTCGGGATTAAGCAACACGGCGATGCCCTCACCACAGTAAGGACAAGACACCACCGTCTCCTGTAATGTCCAATGATTCATGAGGTCTTTAACTGGCCTTACGGATCTCGAGACTAGACTCGACTACCACTGCTTGGGAGCGCTCAAAGCTCAAGACGCCGTCGTCAATAGGCTCATTACGGAACATCTGTCGATCCTTACGAAAGTTTTGTGGATTTACCCATGGACTCTGATCCCCTTGCTTGGGAAAAAGGTGCATTACCCGTTGCATGTAGCCAGCTGAAAAGTCGTCAATCCATAATCGTCGGGGCATAGACTTCGCCAAAGCTGCCGAAATGCGCGGCGTGAATTGGTTATTGCCCGTGGCTTTTAAATGATTCACCACTCGTGTTGTCCAATGTGCAATCAGGTCAGCTCGCAATGTCCAAGACGCGTTGATATAACCAAAAGTCTGAATCATGTTCGGCACGTTGGAGCACATCATGCCCTTGTAAGTCCACTCCTTGGAAAAATCTACAGCCTCACCATCCACAGAAAATTCAGCGCCCCCGAGAACCAATAAATTCAAACCTGTAGCAGAGACGATAACATCAGCCTCAAGATACTGACCTGACTTTAGCAAAATACCCTTGGCATCAATTTGAGCGATGTGATCGGTAACAACATCGGCTTTTCGCGCTTTCAGCGCCTCAAATAGGTCATCGTCAGGGACTAGGCAAAGTCGCTGGTCCCAAGGGTTATAGGCGGGCGTGAAATGCTTCTCGACGTCTAGAATGTCGCCGACCTCAGATTTCACCTTCTTCAATAAGCTACGTCGTAAAATACTGGGGGCCACGCGCGACAGTCCATAAAAAAACTGCTGCCAAACTGTGTTGCGCCAACGTGTTAAAGCGTAGGCTAATTTTTCCGGAAGATGCCGGCGTAACCAGTTTGCGCCAGCATCAATAGAGGGGCGGGAGATCACATAGGTGGGCGAACGCTGCAGCATCGTGACGTGCTTAGCCGTTGATGCCATGTTGGGTACCAGGGTCATAGCTGTCGCTCCCGAGCCAATCACCACGACCTTTTTATCGGTGTAATCGAGGTCTCGGGGCCAAAACTGCGGGTGGATCCAAGTACCCTCGAAAGTATCTTTACCGGCAAAATCAGGCTGATACCCCGCGTCATAGCTGTAGTATCCCGCGCACATCAGCAGCACATTACAACGATATTCGACCATGCCGAGTGCTGATTCGACCGATAAAATCCACTGGCCTCCCTCGCTACACCAAGCCGCTGACTTTAATTGATGTTGAAATCGAATATGCTTACGAACACCGTATTCATCGGCAGTGGCATTAACGTACTCGCGAATCGCGGTCCCGTCAGCGATCGCCTTCTCGGCTGACCAGGGCTTAAAGTCATACCCCAAAGTATGCATATCACTGTCGGACCGAATTCCCGGATAGCGGAAAATATCCCAGGTTCCGCCAATAGCCTCTCTGCGCTCAAGAATGGCGAAGGATGAATCCGGACAGTCACGTTGTAAACGAACCCCTGCACCAATACCTGACAACCCCGCGCCGATGACGATAACGTCGAAATAGACTGACGCTTCGGAAAATATCTCGTTTTTTGTCGTCGTAGTACTTTGCATGCCTTTGCCTCGATATCTTATAGATTAATGCGCTTACGCTGGTATTAGATCACAGAGCGTTCGCGTTAACCGGTCGTCTAAGGACAGTAACGGGTGATTTCCAGACACCCACTGCTCATGAGTTAATTCTGCAATCGACCTTTCTGCGCTGCGATACGCATACGCAGTGCATTGAGCTTGATAAATCCCTCGGCATCCTGCTGGTTATACGCCCCGGCGTCGTCCTCGAAGGTGGCAATGCTCTCGTCAAATAGTGAATCGTCAGAGCGCCGACCTAAGATTGTGATATTCCCTTTGTACAGGCGAAGCCGCACGTCTCCGTTGACCCAACGCTGGCTGTCATCGATGGCCGATTGCAGCATAAATCGCTCTGGAGACCACCAATAACCGTTATAAATAAGTTTAGCGTAGCGAGGCATCAGTTCGTCTTTGAGGTGCATGGCCTCACGATCAAGGGTGATCGATTCCATCGCCCGATGAGCTCGCAGCATGATGGTGCCACCCGGGGTCTCGTAGCAGCCCCTAGACTTCATCCCTACGTAACGATTCTCAACAATATCTGCACGCCCGATGCCATGTGCACCACCACGCTGATTCAGTATTTCAAGAACCTTCGCCGGCGTGTGCGCTACCCCATCAATGGCCGTAATATCACCCCGATTAAAACTTAGAATGATCTCCTCGCCCTGATCAGGTGCTGCCTCTGGGCTTACCGTCCAGCGCCACATAGAATCCTCGGCATCAGCCCATGGGTCCTCAAGCACCCCGCCCTCGTAAGAAATATGCAGAAGATTGGCATCCATCGAGTACGGCGACTTTTTCGAGGCCCCGGAAAAATCAACCGGTATTTGCCGCTGCTCACAGTAGGCCATTAACGATTCTCGCGAGCCCAGATCCCACTCCCGCCAAGGGGCGATAATCTGAATCCCTGGCTTTAAGGCATACGCGCCCAATTCAAATCTAATCTGGTCATTACCCTTACCTGTCGCACCGTGTGAAATAGCGTCTGCGCCTGTTTCATTAGCAATCTCAACAAGACGTTTCGCAATAAGCGGGCGCGCGATAGACGTTCCCAACAGATATTCACCTTCGTAAACTGTATTGGCACGAAACATGGGATAGACAAAATCACGAACAAACTCTTCCCGAAGATCGTCAATGAAAATCTCCTTAATGCCCAGTGCCTGCGCTTTCGCTCTGGCGGGTTCAACCTCCTCGCCTTGACCAATATCAGCAGTAAAGGTCACAACCTCACAGTCGTAGGTCTCCTGCAACCAACGAACAATAACCGAAGTATCGAGACCGCCAGAGTAGGCGAGTACGACTTTATTGACAGACATGGACACACAACCTTTAAAACAGTGAAGGGATAAGAGGTAACAAGTTTACGCCTAGAGTGTGAGCTTGCCCAGCGTACCCCTGATAGACTTAGCATCAAGTTCGGAGCGCACTATGAAAAAACTCACTATTACCCAGCCAGACGATTGGCATGTTCACTTAAGAGATGGAGCCGCTTTAGCAAGGACCGCCAATGACATTGCCCGGTGGGCACGTCGTGCTGTTGTCATGCCAAATCTGTCGCCTCCGGTCGTTAATGTCGCTGCTGCAGAGGCCTATCGCGAGCGCATCCTCAGCGCACTGACGCCTGAAAATGGTCATTTTGATCCACTAATGACCCTTTACCTCACGGATAATACCTCAGCAACTGAAGTCGCTCGGCTCGCTGAGTCCCCGGTGGTCCACGCCATTAAACTCTACCCAGCTGGCGCTACAACCAACTCTGACGCAGGAGTAAACGACCTCTCTAGCCTTTATCCTGTCTTTGAGGCCATGGAAAAACAAGATGTCCCTCTGTTGATACACGGTGAAGTCACCGATTCTGACATTGATATTTTTGATCGGGAAAAAGTGTTTATTGATCAGCACCTAGGACCACTGGTTGAACACTTTCCCGGTTTACGAGTAGTCTTTGAACACATCACCACCGAGGATGCCGTCGCTTTTGTCGTAGCAGCAAGAGAGGGCGTAGCGGCAACCATCACCGCACATCACCTGCTTTATAATCGTAACGACATGTTGGTAGGGGGAATTCGACCCCACTTTTTCTGCCTGCCTATTTTAAAGCGTGATCAACACCGAATGGCGCTTTGCCGCGCGGCAACCTCGGGTAACCCCCGCTTTTTTCTAGGTACCGACTCGGCACCCCACGTTCGTGAAGACAAGGAGTCCAGCTGTGGCTGTGCCGGCTGCTACACAGGCCATGCAGCAATGGAGCTCTACGCCGAAGTCTTTGAAGCTGAAGGTGCTCTGGGTCAGCTCGAGGGTTTTGCCAGCCATTTTGGTGCAGACTTTTATCGATTACCGCGCAACGACACCACCATCACATTGATACAGAACTCAAACCCCGTACCTGCACAGCTGACTCTCGGTCATGACAATACGCTTATTCCCATTCGTGCAGGGGAAATGTTGCGTTGGGAGCTACTGTCGTGACGGCCATGCCTGACTATCGTATGCGAGATCGCTTCAGAGGCTTTTTACCGGTCATCGTTGACGTGGAAACCGGGGGTTTCAATGCTGAGACCGACGCGCTGCTCGAGGTAGCCGCGACACTTATTCATGTTGACGACAGAGGCGAAGTGGTCTCGGGAGACACCCTAAGCTTTAATGTTGAACCCTTTGAAGGTGCCAACATTGAGCCATCGGCACTTGAGTTCACCGGTATTGATCCTGAGAACCCTTTGAGAGCCGCGCTGCCTGAGGCGATAGCCCTCGGAGAGCTTTTTTCGCGAATTCGCAAAGAGGTACGGGATACCGGCTGCAATAGAGCGATATTAGTCGGGCATAACGCGCATTTTGATGCAGGATTTCTCAACCAAGCCAGCCTGAGGTGCGACATTAAACGCAACCCTTTCCACCCCTTCTCACACTTTGATACCGCCACCTTGGCTGGGCTGGCCTTCGGGCATACCGTGTTGGCGCAAGCGTGCAAACGTGCGGGCATCGAATTCAGTAACAGTGAGGCCCACTCGGCGGCTTACGACGCAACAAAAACCGCAGAACTATTCTGCTGTATCGTTAATCAGTGGCAGCGACTCGGTGGCTGGCAGTGGCCGGAGATGCCTGCGGACCCCGAATAAGCGACCCCGGATACTTACCCTGGAAGTGCCCATCACTAAAGGTCAACACGCCTGACTTAATCGTGGCTCGGTAACCTGTGGCATCCTGCAATAATCGCATGCCCCCGGCGGGAAGATCATGGGCGACCCAAGGTTGGTTCAAACCCAAAGCATCAAGATCAATAATATTCAGGTCAGCGAGATAGCCCTCAGAAATTAAGCCACGATCATTCAACCCATAGAGCTGTGCTGTGTTAGCACATTGCCGTCGAATGGCTTGTTGGATAGAAATTCGGCCATGATCTCGATCTCGCACCCAGTGTTGTAATAAAAAGGTCGTCGCTGCGGCATCGCAGATCGTTCCGCAATGGGCGCCGCCATCAGACAAGGAGTTCACGCAGTCATCCGATGCCAGAATCGGCTCCAAAAAATCTAGGTTGCCGTCAGCGTAGTTCAGTAGCGGGAAATAGATAAAACCCTGGCCCTCGTTAATCATCATGGCGTCATAGGCAAATGCTTCGGGTGACATACCCGCTGCTGCTGCTGCCCGAGCTGCAATAGAGTCTTCAGCACTAGGTTCGTAGTCGAAACCATCACCCATTGGGTACTGCATTTGGAAAGCAGCAATCATCAGCTCTAACAGGAGTTTGAGATCTGTTTCAGGCAGTTCGTGTTCCTCAGCCAATAGCTGCGCCTTGAAATTCGAATCCTTGAGCTTCTGAAGCTGCTCAGGCCAAGGGAGATCTTTAATTGACAGCCAGCTGGGTTTGAACGCAAAGGGATGGAAGGTCGCCTGCCAACCCAAAACCAATCCTGTACCCCGCAGCGCGATCTGCGCCACAAGATTTGCTCCTCGGGCATTTTCATCGCGCATTGAGGCGAGTTGGCTCTCGAGTGCCATAGCCTTTATGGGAGACTGCAGTGCCGTAAAACTTACCGGTAACCCTGTCTCCCGACTCAGGTCACCCATCCAATCAAATTCATTCCACTCGGGCATCAGGTCACTCGATAGTTCGAACACGCCATAACCCACTCTACCCATGGCACGCCCTATACCGACCAGCTCGTCGGGTGTCGCCGTTGTTCCGGGAACCAGCTCTCCGTCCACGGACTTGTGCAGCACGGTGCGTGATGTTGAAAAACCCAATGCGCCAGCTCTCAGCCCTTCTTCAACGATTGCCGACATTCGGGCAATATCAGTCTCGGTAGGTGCCTCATTAGCTGCACCACGATCTCCCATGACATAAGCGCGTACGGCGCCGTGAGGAACCTGAGTCGCGATATCAATGCTTCTAGGCATGGCTTCCAAGGCATTGAGGTATTCAGGAAACGACTCCCAATCCCACTTCATACCCTCTGACAAAGCCGACCCGGGAATATCCTCAACGCCCTCCATTAAACCGATCAGCCAATCGTGACGATCCTTGGCGGCTGGTGCAAAGCCCACCCCGCAATTCCCCATAACCACGGTGGTTATACCGTGCCAAGACGAGGGTGCCATTTCCTGATCCCATGTAGCCTGCCCATCATAGTGGGTATGAATATCCACAAAACCCGGGGTGACATAGCAGCCCACCGCGTCCATCTCCTGCTCAGCAGGCCCTAAATTTTGACCCACAGCAGCGACAAGACCGTCTTTAACGGCAACATCCGCCATGTACGGGACATCACCCGAACCATCGACGACGGTGCCACCCTTGATTAACAAGTCATACATTCCCATCACCTTCAATCTATTTTTTTTAGGCCGCCAACGTTAACAAATCCTACCCAATCTCCAAAATCAGTCCTCTTCACCGGAAATTTGATTGAGCAAAATATCCAGTTCCGAAATAAGCTCATCGAGAGTCGCCCGTCCCAACAACTCATATTTAATGAATTCATCAAACGGCAAGAGCTGTATCAGGGTAAAGGCGACCTCCCAGGCATTACTGTAATCGATAGTCAAATTCATTCGTTGAATATGGGGGTGAGACTCCAAACCGCGTAAAACAATTTCTAGAGAGCGCCATTCATCAGTCATTGGCGCTGGTTCTAACGGCGCCTCCATACTCACCTTTGAGCGGATCAGCCCCGATGGCTCACGCCATACCTCCGCGATATCGAAACGTTCCTCACCACGAATGGTGATTCCCAGCAGCCCATTAGGAAGCTGATCAAAGTCGGTAATTCGCGCATGGGTGCCATAGTCTCCGACATCGGGCGTGCTGTGCGCTCCCCCGCTGACTTCGGACCCCTGGCGCAACCAGACCACACCAAATCCGGTTCCTGTGCGCATGCATGACGCCACCATATCCAAATACCGCTGCTCAAATATCTGCAGCGGCATGGAGCCATAGGGAACAAGTGCCGATGACAAAGGGAAGAGCGGTATCTCAGTCATGATGCATTCTCGGGGCGGCTGGCGCTCTCTAATTGATTGAGCAACTCTAACGCTTGCTCGACGCTGTCACCACAAACATCGACGTGGGGTTTGAAATCACCGCATACCGCGGGTCGCCGAGCATCCTTGAACAACCTACAGCGCCTCGCAGCATCAAGGTGAATACACGGCGTCCCGGGGGGTTTTCCTTCGGGCATGCCATAAAAAGGGCGCGCTATGCCCGGCGCTATACAGCAGGCCCCACAGCCCGAGCGGCAGTTCATAACCTCATTGACCACCTTCAGGTCCCAGAGGCCGAAACACCAAAATGAGCTGGGGTAATAAGAGCAGCGCCCCCGCGACCGCCGCCATCATCGCCAAGTCTGTTAAAAGACCAAAATACAAGCTGGGAGTGAAGTTGGAGAGTGTCAGTAAAGAAAATCCAACCATCACTGTCAGGGTGGTGTAATACATGGCTCTACCAATACTCCCATGACTCCTGCGCATTGCAGCGTGATAGCTTTGGTCAATGGCAAATTCACTACGAAACCGATGAATGTAATGAATGCAGTCATCAACACCAATACCGACCACGATCGCGGCAATTGTTATCGTCATGATGTCGAGAGGAATGCCTAAAAGCCCCATCACTCCGAGTACCAGCCCCGCTGCCAGGACATTGGGCGCTAATGCCAACAGCGCCAGAGATAAGGAGCGAAATAACACCCAGAACATGAGCCCGATCACCAGAAAGACCACGCCCAAAGTCAAGATTTGCGATTTGAAAAGGCTTTGCAGGACATTGTTATACAGTACTAATAATGACGTAAACTGAACGCGCTCAGGTGCTATGCCCAATGCCTCTACCAACTCCTCATGCAGCTCCTGAAGAAACTGATCGCGCTTTAAGTCTCGACTGGTTTCTTTTGCTCGAACAGATATCCGGACCTCATCAGTTTCAGGATAAAAGTAAGGTCTCACGAGTGTTGCGGCGACATCCTCCGGCATGCTGTTTTGTACAAGGGCCAATTCAATAGCCCCCAGCGGAGCGCCATACAAACCGTCCATGACCTCAAAGGCCGTCGATAAGGATAAAACCTTGCCTGTTTCAGAACGATCCTCGACTACGGCATGAGCCTGATCAAGCAGGTCACGGCCCTGAGGAGAGAACCAGAACGAGGGCGTGACACCGCCCTCCTCAGCAAAGAAATCACCATCACCAAAACCGTCGTCTGCAAAAGGATCATCGGCAAAAGTATCGTCAAAGTTGACCCTATCCACCGCCTCATCAAAATCGGCGGTCTGCAGGTCTGACGCTTCTAAACTGCTGTCTACGATGGTATCAACATGGCTCTCCTGCGGTGGATAGAGCACAATATCCAAGGGAATCGTTCCCCCTAAACGGGCGTCCAGCAATTCCATGCCCTGATAGATTTCGGTGCTCTCTTTGAAGTAATCAATAAATCGATTCTCAACCTTCAGTCGAGAGATCCCCACAACGGTCACCAGGATCAAAATGCCAGCCGCCAATAGTACGCCTACTCCATAGCGCTCAACCCAGCCAGCAAAACGGAGTGTCATGCCGTTATCCACGGCAGCGGGAGCAATTCTATTGGGCGAAGGCAATAAAGATGTCAGTGCTGGCACCAGCATAAAGGTCGTAATGAAAGCGAGCACAATACCGACGGTCATCATCAGGCCAAAGTCGATCACCGGCTGAATACCCGCCACCATCAGAGATGCAAAAGCCACAATGGTCGTCAGGGCAGTGTAACCGCAGGGCACGAGCATTAGCTGTGCTGCTTTGGCCGCTCGTTGACGACGATTGTCATTGGGCTGCAACTGCTCTAATTCTCGATAACGCACCACGAGGTGAACGGACAAGGAGAGCGTAATAATCAAAAGCACAGCAACAAAGTTTGACGAGATCACGCTCATTCGCCAGTCCAAGAAACCCAGTAAACCCAGCATCATTGAAGCGGTAACCGTACAATTCAAAATCGGAATCAGGACCCAGCGCCAGTCACGAAAAATGATTCCGAGCACGAGTATCATAATGCCGATAATGGCGATGCCAAATACAACCAGATCAGCGCGAATAAAATCGATCATATCGGCAGCGATCATGGGCACCCCACCCACAAAAATCTCGGCATGGGCTCGAAATTGATCGGCAATAGAGCGTACTTCAGCGACAAGCTGACTGCGCCGCTCGCCTTCTTCTACCAGCACAGCATCATACTGCGCCTCGACCTGCTGCAAACGCACAGACTGATCGTGGTCCAGCCCCTCTACAAGCGACCTATTACGCAGAGCCTCTCGCTCATCTAACAGCTGCGGTCCTTTCGGATCAGCGGTCAAACTGACCTGAATGGCACTGACATCTCCGGCGGCGCCAACCAAGAGGTCCCGATAAATTGGACTGGTCGTAAACTCCTCAAAAACGAGCTCAGTATCAATCCCAGGATCACGAAGCGTGGGTAGCTGCTCAGCTTCGGATAGAGCCGTCAGACTCAAAGGCGGGCTTTCCAGCAAAGGAACGTCCAATATGCTGGTTACCGAAGATACCCCGGAAATTTGTCGTAAGGCCTCCACCATTGCCGCGAGTGGCTCTAGCGAATTTGGCACCAGTAAATGTCCGGATGGGCGCCACGTAAGAATGAGAAAATCGCCTGAGGCGTAATGTCGACTGGTCTCTCGGAAATACGCTAGATCGGGGTCCCCTTGGAGTAACAGAGAGTCTGAAGAGGCATCCAGCCTTATTTTTCCCAGCTGACTCCCAGCGAGTATTACCAGCAAGCCGAAGAAAACGAGGACCCACCCCGCTCTGCTCGTTACCCGAAGAAAATGTGTCTCAATCATGTTCAGTTATGTCAGCCCAAACCCAAAGTATCGCCCAAGCGCTGCAGCAATTTTTCATGAATGCCACCGAACCCTCCGTTGCTCATCACAATAACAACATCTCCGGACTGTGCCACGCCCGCAACGGCCTCAACTACGGCATCAATGTGTTGCCAAACCGAGTGCCCTTTTTGCTCAGCCACTAGCTCTGTCAAAGGCCAGGATAAACCCGGAGGTTCGTACCAAAACACCGTGTCGGCCTCTGAGGTAGCAGCCGCCAGTGCAGCGCAGTGATGCCCCTCCTTCATGGTAGCGGATCGCGGCTCGATAACGGCGAGCAAACGACCGGACTCAGCGCCAATACGACCACGCATCGCCTCTAGCGTCATGGCAATCGCCGTGGGGTGATGGGCAAAATCATCAAAAACCGCCACTCCCTTGGGCGTACCTCGAAGTTCAAGGCGCCGTTTCACGCCCTTAAAATCTTCCAGAGCGCGTGCCGCAATTTTCAGTGGAACACCGGCATGGTGCGCTGCGGCTACTGCAGCGCAGGCATTCATAACATTGTGTTCACCGATTAGGGACCAACTAATCACCTCTTTCTCTCCTTGAGGGGACAACAACTCGAACTGCGCACCCTCTGGCGACAGAGGCCGCACCTGCCAGTGATTTTCCGTTTTATGGCCGAAGCTTTGACGCGGAGACCAGACCCCTCTTGAAAATACCTGATCAATAGACCGCGAGTTACCGTGAATGATAAGGCCCTGGCTGGGCACACAACGAATGAGGTGATGAAATTGTGTCTCTATCGCGGCGAGGTCTGGAAAAATGTCTGCGTGATCATACTCCAGATTAGCAACCACCAGCGTGCGTGGCTTGTAGTGCACAAACTTTGATCGTTTATCAAAAAACGCCGTGTCGTACTCGTCGGCCTCAACCACAAAAAAATCAGATTGCCCCAGCCTTGCAGACAGCCCAAAATTTGTGGGAACCCCACCCACAAGAAACCCGGGTGCCATTCCCGCATATTCTAAAATCCAGGCCAGCATACTGGTGGTCGTGGTCTTCCCGTGGGTGCCCGATACGGCGAGCACCCAGCGCCCTGCGAGGATGTTTTCACCCAACCATTGAGGCCCCGATATATAGGGAACACCGCCGTCTAAAACCGCCTCAACTTCTGGATTCCCTCTCGACAGTGCATTCCCAATCACTACCAAATCGGGCCTTGGTTCAAGGTTTTGCGCAGAAAAACCCTCGGTCAGCTCGATACCCGCCTCAGCCAACTGCAGACTCATCGGTGGATAAACACTGGCATCTGACCCCGACACCTGATGGCCCAGTTGCCTAGCCAGCAATGCCAAGCCACCCATGAAGGTGCCACAGATACCAACAATGTGAATGTGTTGTGTCACAGCTAACTCCGTTTGTGACAAGAGCTTAGCACGGGGATTGCACTATGCCGCTTGGCACACTACTTTAGGCAAACTATTTCTGAGACCAAGTCAGCGCTATGCCCAAAGCCAATGCATTTTATGCACAATCTGGTGGTGTTACACCGGTTATCAACGCGTCTGCTTGCGGGGTGCTTGAAGCCGCTGCGAAAAAAAAAGATGCCATTGGCAAAGTCTATGCCGGTCGCAATGGCATTGTTGGAGCGCTGCGTGAGGACCTTATCGACACAAGCAAGGAAACTAAATCGGCCATTCGCGGTTTAATGACGACCCCCGCGGGCGCCTTTGGATCGTGCCGATACAAACTGCGAAGTCTCGAAGATAACCGAGCAGAATATGAGCGCTTGATAGCAGTTTTTAAGGCTCACAATATTCGGTTTTTCTTTTACAATGGCGGTGGTGATTCAGCAGATACCTGCCTCAAAGTTTCACAGCTCTCCCAAAAAATGGGCTATGACCTGCAGGCCATTCACATCCCAAAAACCATCGACAATGACCTCCCCTATACTGACAATTGTCCCGGCTTCGGCTCCGTCGCCAAATATGTCGCCATATCCACTCGAGAAGCCGCATTAGATGTGGCCTCGATGTGCGAAACATCCACCAAGGTCTTTATCCTTGAGGTCATGGGACGGCATGCGGGCTGGATCGCCGGAGCGTCTTGCCTGGCAGAAACAGAGTCGAGTGCAGCACCACACGTTATCCTTTTTCCGGAGATTGCATTTAATGAGGAAAAGTTCCTCGCTAAAGTTCAGAAGACCGTCGATCGCTGCGGTTACTGCGTTATTGTCGCCTCGGAAGGGGCCCAAACCGCTGACGGCCAGTTTCTGAGCGACAGCGGTGTACGTGACGCCTTTGGGCATGCCCAACTTGGGGGCCTTGCACCGACATTAGCTAACCTGATCAAAAGTCGCCTGGGTTACAAATATCATTGGGCAGTCTCTGATTATCTGCAAAGGGCCGCGCGCCATATTGCCAGCCAAACAGATGTCGACCAAGCTTATGCCGTGGGTGAAGCTGCGGTCGCTATGGCCTTAGCCGGAAAAAACGCTGTCATGCCCACCATCATCCGCGAACCCGGCAGCCGCTACCGTTGGCGAATTGGAGAAACCCCTCTTCACAAGGTTGCCAATCGCGAAAAAAAGGTTCCCCGCAAGTTTATAAGCCGTGACGGCTTTGGCGTAAGCCCATCGGGTCGAGCCTATTTTAAACCTTTGGTGCAGGGCGAAGCGTATCCTCAGTACAAAGGCGGCATGCCCATTTATACAACACTCAAGAACCTACCCGTCACAAAACGACTCGCCCAGAGCTTCGAAGTGTAGGTATAATATCCGCTAGCACAGACCAGAAACGCCACTTTTTCACCAGACGTCATGATGAACTTCAGCTCGCAGTCGTTCCGCGACGCGCCGGAAAACGCAGTGGCTGCTTTTAACACTCGCACTTTTTTAACCTTTGGGCAGGAGGCCCCGAGCGATGTATACCGACGAACCCTTCTCAGCATATAGGCGTCACCCTTGGCATGGCCTTGAGCCAATACCTGAGGGAGTCGAGGCCGGCATTGTTCAGGCTTATATCGAGATGTTACCGAGCGACACTGTAAAATATGAGCTCGACAAGAATACCGGTTTTCTAGTGGTAGATCGGCCCCAGCGCACGACGGCAACACCTCCAGCGCTTTATGGTTTTATACCTCGCACCTACTGCGCTGAAGAGGTGGCTGCCCGCTGCGCACATGCCGATATTGCGGACGGCGACCCCCTCGACATTTGTATTTTTTCTGAGCGTCTAATCACCCGCGCAGACATCTTGCTAAATGCCAGAGTCGTAGGCGGTATACAGATGATTGATGAGGGCGAGGCTGACGATAAGATTATTGCGGTACTGGAAGGCGATAACATTTGGGGCGAAG
>Ga0213863_10001973_pt1 | contig 14725 bp, 9 predicted proteins | sample PICome_8_FD_160128 | JGI IMG/M metagenome (GOLD analysis project Ga0213863, IMG submission 160128) | Coastal seawater microbial communities near Pivers Island, North Carolina, United States - PICO497 | ecosystem: Environmental > Aquatic > Marine > Coastal | place: USA: North Carolina | collected... | reverse complement strand
TCACTTGGAACAACGATAAAATGGAAGGAACCTATGTTTCTGTTCCAGCAAGAATCCAAATACCAGAGCAAATCAACGAGCAATTTATCGTTGAACTTTACTCTAAATAATAAAACTAATCATATTGGTATTTAGCCAAAGGGTTTATTAGTGGTCTTCAAACTAATATACCGCGCAACTAAATAACAATTAAAACGAAGACAAAAATGGCAATATTAAATTTTCAGAAACCCGACAAAGTAATCATGATTGATTCTACTGATTTCGAGGGTAAATTCGAATTCAGACCATTAGAACCAGGTTATGGTTTAACAGTAGGTAATGCATTAAGAAGAGTATTATTATCTTCTTTAGAAGGATTCGCAATTACATCAGTAAGAATAGAAGGCGTAGATCACGAATTTTCTACAATCTCTGGTGTTGTTGAGGATGTAACTGAAATGATTTTGAACTTAAAGCAAGTAAACTTTAAGCGTCAAATTGATGAAATTGATAACGAAACTGTTACGATTTCAATCTCTGGACAAGAGCAAATCACAGCTGGTGATTTTCAAAAGTTCATTTCTGGTTTCCAAGTTTTAAATACAGATCTAGTAATCTGTAACTTAGATCCGAAAGTTAACATCAACATGGAACTAACTATCGAAAAAGGTAGAGGTTATGTTCCTGCTGAAGAAAACAAAAAAGCATCTGCACCTGTAGGTACTATTTTTACTGATTCAATCTACACACCGATCAAAAATGTTAAGTATAGCATTGAGAATTTCCGTGTAGAGCAAAAGACAGATTACGAAAAACTAATTTTCGAAATCATTACTGACGGATCAATTCACCCGAAAGATGCTTTGACTGAAGCAGCTAAAATATTAATTCACCACTTCATGTTATTCTCAGATGAACGTATAACATTAGAAGCTGATGAAATTGCTCAAACGGAAACTTATGATGAAGAATCACTTCACATGAGACAACTATTGAAAACTAAATTAGTTGATATGGATCTTTCTGTACGTGCATTAAACTGTTTAAAAGCAGCTGAAGTAGATACTTTAGGAGATTTGGTGTCATTCAACAAAAACGATTTAATGAAATTCAGAAACTTCGGTAAGAAGTCTTTAACAGAGCTAGAGGAATTAGTGAGCGTTAAAGGGCTTAACTTCGGAATGGATTTAAGTAAATACAAATTAGACAAAGATTAATTATAAACTCCTTTATATTTTGCTCCTCAAAAGGGTTGAAGCAAGATAAAGGTTTAAAACAAGAGTCATGAGACACGGAAAAAAATTCAACCATTTAGGCAGAAAGACTGCGCATAGAAAAGCTATGTTGGCAAATATGGCATGTTCGTTAATTGAACATAAGCGTATTAATACAACAACGGCTAAAGCTAAAGCTTTGAAGCAGTTTATTGAACCAATGATTACTAAGTCTAAAACAGATACAACTCACAATAGACGTATTGTATTTTCTAGATTGAGACAAAAAGAGGCTGTTGCAGAATTGTTTAGAGATGTTGCTGCAAAGGTAGGTGATCGTCCAGGTGGTTATACGCGTATTATCAAATTAGGTAATAGACTAGGTGATAATGCAGATATGGCAATGATTGAATTAGTAGATTACAATGAGCTTTACAACGCTGGTAAACCTGCTAAGAAAACAACTCGTAGAAGTAGAAGAGGTGTTAAGAAGGCAACAACTGTTCCACCAGTTGATACTAATGCTTCAAACGAAGAAGAATAAATGTTAATAAGCATTAATAAATATCAAGGATAAACTTTTTAGGTTTATCCTTTTTTTTTGGAATTTTGTGAAAATCAAATTATGAGGATTTCTTTAATTATTATTTTCTTCATTGGACTTCTCGCAAGAGCGCAAAACCTGCCTGCTGTAGATATAGTTAGTGAGTCTGGTTTTATTGTCAACGATGCCAATTCTGAACTAGGAATTGAAGGTTCTGTCTATCTTAACGAAAGTTGGGATACTGTTGCTGAAGTTATCACACCAGAAGATAAAAGTTATTCAATAAAGGCGATCAATTATAACGTAAAGCTAGAAACCTTTGTTGTAAAATCTGAGGAGGGTAAATTACTAACACTTAACAAGGAAAAAGTAAAATATATAAAATATAATTCATCAATATTTGAGATTATAGGTGGTAAGTATTTTGAGCAATTTTCAAAAGGTGAAATCAATATTTTTAAATCATATTATTTAGTGACAATATCTGGAGCAATAGATCCAATGACAAAGGATAAGCTTACCAGTGATAAATATGCTATTAAATCAAAACTTCATCTGATGGAAGGTGATGATTTTATAGAGTTTAAACCTACAAAGAAGAATATTTTCAACTCTTTTCTAAGGAGAAGGCAAGTATGGTTAAAAGCCATATGAAAAAGCAGAACCTTTCGATAAGAGATGAAGATGAATTAAAACAAATATTAGACTATTATTCGACATTAAAATAATTGAAATAGAAAAAAGAAAACAAATGAAATACAAATCGAGAAAAAAAGCATTGATATTATTGGCTGATGGTACAATATTCTATGGAAAATCAATAGGGAAAGAAGGTAGTGCATTTGGTGAAGTGTGTTTTAATACTGGTACAACAGGTTACCAGGAAATTTTTACGGATCCTTCTTATTATGGTCAGTTGATGGTGACCACCAATGCACATATTGGAAATTATGGCACAAAAGAGGATGAAAACCAATCAGACACAGTTAAAATAGCTGGTTTAATATGTAAAAACTTTAGTTTCGAATATTCCCGACCTGGAGGTGATGCTTCTTTAGAAGATTATTTTGAAAAGCATAACACATTGGCAATTGCTGATGTAGATACGAGAGCTTTAGTAAGCTATATTAGAGATAATGGCGCTATGAATGCTGTAATATCTACTGATGTAGATAATATCGATAGTCTCCAAAAGCAATTAGCAGAGCAGCCAAATATGGAAGGTTTGGAGTTGGCTTCAAAGGTATCTACAAAAGAACCGTATTTCTTTGGTGATGAAAATGCTACGTATAAAATTTCAGCGTTAGATATAGGTATTAAAAAGAACATTCTTGTAAACTTGGCAACAAGAGACGCCTATATAAAAGTATTTCCTCACAATTCTAAGTTTGAAGATTTAGAAGCTTTTAATCCTGATGGATATTTTATTTCAAATGGACCAGGTGATCCGGAGCCATTGTTAGAAGCACAAGATGTTGCGAGAGAGATAATAAAAAGGGATAAACCATTATTTGGTATTTGTCTAGGACATCAAGTTATTGCATTAGCCAACGGTATTTCAACATATAAAATGCATAATGGTCATAGAGGTATTAATCACCCAGTAAAAAACTTGATTACAGGTAAGGGTGAAATTACTTCTCAAAACCATGGATTTGCAATTAATAGAGAGGAGACAGAGGCGAATCCCAATGTAGAGATCACCCATTTGCATTTAAATGACAATACGGTTGCTGGCATTAAAGTAAAAGATAAGAATTGTTTCTCGGTACAATACCATCCAGAGGCAAGCCCTGGTCCAAATGATTCCATTTATCTATTTGACCAGTTTTTAGAGAATATTAAGAACGCTTAGCAAATAAAAAACGCAATAAAACTTATTCTTTATTGCGTTTTTTTAGTTACGAAAACATTATAGTAAATATTAATCGCAAATATGATTTTTGTTGGGTTTAACGCTGGAGATTTTCGTAATTTTGAATCAAATCAATAATAAAAATATTTAGAAATGAGCATTATAATTAATGTACACGCTAGACAAATTTTAGATTCTAGAGGTAATCCTACAGTAGAAGTAGATGTAATAACAGAAAGTGGTGTTTTAGGAAGAGCTGCAGTTCCGTCTGGAGCTTCAACTGGTGAGCACGAAGCTGTTGAGCTTAGAGATGGTGGAGACACTTATATGGGTAAAGGCGTTTTAAAAGCTGTAGAGAATGTTAATTCTATAATCGCTCAAGAATTATTAGGTATATCTGTATTCGAACAAAACATGATCGATAAATTAATGATAGATCTAGACGGAACACCAAACAAATCAAAGTTAGGGGCTAATGCTATTTTGGGTGTGTCTTTGGCAGTAGCTAAAGCGGCAGCAAATGAATTAGGAATGCCTTTATACAGATATGTAGGTGGTGTATCAGCCAACACATTACCATTACCAATGATGAATATTATAAACGGTGGTTCTCATAGTGATGCACCAATTGCATTTCAGGAGTTTATGGTAATGCCAGTAAAAGCAGAAAATTTCACTCATGCAATGCAAATGGGTACTGAGATTTTCCATAACCTTAAAAAGGTATTACACGATAGAGGATTAAGTACTGCCGTTGGTGATGAAGGTGGATTTGCACCAACTTTAGACGGTACAGAAGATGCTTTAGATACAATAGCTAAGGCTGTTGAGAAGGCAGGTTATAAGTTTGGAGAAGAAGTCATGATTGCTTTAGATTGTGCTGCTGCAGAATTCTATAAGGATGGTAAATACGATTACACATTGTTTGAAGGTGATACAGGTGTTGTAAGAACAAGTGCTGAACAAGCAGCTTATTTAGCAGAGTTGGCAGCAAAGTATCCAATTATATCAATCGAGGATGGTATGGATGAAAATGATTGGGATGGGTGGAAAGACTTAACAGACCGTATTGGTGATAAAGTTCAATTGGTTGGAGACGATTTATTCGTAACTAATGTAGAACGTTTATCGCGTGGTATTGATAATGGCATTGCGAACTCTATCCTTATTAAAGTAAACCAAATAGGTTCTTTAACTGAAACTATAGCGGCTGTTAATATGGCAAAGAACGCAGGTTATACTTGTGTAATGTCACACAGATCGGGTGAAACTGAGGATAATACTATTGCGGATTTAGCTGTAGCATTAAATACTGGTCAGATAAAAACAGGTTCTGCTTCTCGTAGTGATCGTATGGCAAAATACAACCAACTTCTAAGAATTGAAGAAGAACTTGGCGATGTTGCTTATTTTCCACAAGAAAAGGCATTTAAAGTGAAGTAATTAATACTATATACTTTTGACAAAGGAAACATTTTAATGTTGTCTTTTTTGTTTTAAAGACTAATTTTTATAATATTTATAATTAAGAAAAATTACTAATAAAAAATGCTTGAATTATGTTGAGAAAAATATTCTTAGTCTTCCTTATGAACTCCTGTTTTTTATTTTCTCAAAATTTACCGGCTGGATTTACTGTACTTGAAGTTGCAGAAGGATTACGTACGATGACTAGTATGACTTTTGTTGATGCAAATAAAATATTATTAGCAAGTCAGAATGGCGAAATATTTCTATATGAGAATGGTGTCCTTTATTCTGAGCCCATTGTAAGAATTCCAACTCCTGTTTCAACAGTAGGTGGAGATCGAGGTTTAGTCGCAATTAAGATTGATCCAGATTATCCAATCTCGCCGTATGTGTATGTTACTTATACACTAGAAGATGCCACTAAGAATGTTGTTTCTAGATTTATTTATCAGAATGATACTATTGATTTATCTTCAGAGGAGATTTTAATTGAAATGAGTTCACTTACTGCAATTTGGCACACCGGGGGTGCTATTGTTTTTGATGATCAGGGCCATTTGTTTACATCAACTGGTGACAATAGTATTCCGGATTTGGCTCAAGATATGAATGTTACACATGGCAAGATTCATAGAATCAATAAAGATGGTTCAATTCCTGAGGATAATCCTTATTTTGGTGGGTCAAATACAATCGATGATACATTTTGGTCAGTAGGATTAAGAAATCCTTTTACCATGGCAATCCATAAAGCCACTAATGTTATGTATGTTAATGATGTTGGTAAATTTGACTATGAGGAATTTAGTAATGCCACAGGATCAGGTAGAAATTTTGGATGGCCAGAAGAAGAAGGTTATGATAGATTAGATCCTTCTCCATACGATGCGCCGAGCTATGCATATATTCATCCTCCAGGTGCTCCAACTGATAGTACAGGTTATGCAATAACTGGTGGTGCATTTTATGATCCAGAAGTACCAGTATACCCCCAAGAATATGTTGATAAGTATTTCTTTTTAGATTATGTTGCAAAATGGATTAATTATGTTGATCCTGCATCTAATTTGGGAGATGGACATCATCATCATTTACATGATTTGAGTCATACAAGAGAAACTTTCGCTACTAATATTAAAGAGAGTGCTATATCCTTGACTTTGAGTCCTGATGGTTACTTATATTGGTTGACAAGATTTCAAAAGAAACTATATAAATTAGAATATTATGATGGTGATGAGCCAATAATTTTATCTCATCCGCAAAATACAACCACTATGATTGGAGAATCAACGTTGTTTAAGGTTATTGCGCAAGGTGCACCTGATTTGAACTATGAATGGTATAGAGATGGGAACTTACTAGGAACTGCGCCTAATTCACCTAATTATAGTTGGGGTAATACCCAAGAGAGCAGAGCAGGTGTATATCAGGTGAGAGTATTCAATGGATTTGGTGAAGTTTGGAGCCCAACCTGGACTTTAGATGTCATACCATTTAATGAAGCACCTGAAGTTGAAATTTCACTTCCATTGGATGATGTCGAATATCAAGCTGGTGAAACGATATCATTTAGTGCTACAGCTTCAGATGCAGAAGAAGGAAATTTAGATGATGAAAGGTTCAGTTGGTTTGTAGTTTTTCATCATGATGATCATATACACGATGGACCACCATTTGCGACAGAAGTTAGTTCCGGAACATTTCAAATTCCAGATGCTGGTGAATCTGATCATAATGTTTGGTATGAGTTTATTGTAAATGTCGAAGATGAACTTGGTCAGGTCTCTGAAGATAATGTTTTCATTTTCCCTAAAAAGTCTACAGTCACCTTTCTGACCAATCCACCGAATTTGCAAGTTAGTATAGATGGGCCGAGTTATGATACACCGAAAGATCAACTTTTTGTGGAACATATGAATATACCTGTTGGTGCTCCAGATTTTCAGTTGATTGATGGTGAAGATGCAATTTATAGACTTGAAGGATGGTCAAGTAATGTAGAAGAAGATTTTTTGAATGTGCCAGATGATGATATTACAATAACGGCAAATTTTGTTGCCTGTGCATTTCCAGATGATGTGATAAATTTTTCTTACAATTTTACAACAAGTCAAGGTCAGTTGGAGTTTTTGTGGAATTCAACAAATACGCCTTGTATCAAAGGTTTTGAATTAGAAAATATTGATACCGGTGAAATTTATTATATAGATGCATATCGAGATAATGATTCCTATAATTATTCAATTTATAATATTGATCCTGATTTAGTACCTAATTATAATTTCAGAATCACGTCGTACAATGAATATGGAAATGGAAATGATGTGTTCTTATCTTTTACTTTGTCTGATAACGATTATACAGCTAGAAATTTTAAATTGTATCCGAATCCATTTAGAGATTTTATAATATTAGAGTCAAATTTATTAATTGATAATCAAGAATTTGAAATGTATAATTCAATTGGTGTTAAAATGGATATTACTGTTAACTCAATTGATGAATACAAACACAAATTGAAATTTGATAATTTGTCATCAGGTATCTATTACTTAACGATTAAGGGTGAAAATATTTCAACTCTGAAAATTGTCAAAGATTAGAAAATGAAGAGGAATAATATACCATTCCTTGTCGTAATTATCGATCAAGTAAGAAATAGGGGATATTGCTTATTTTCCACAAGAAAAGGCATTTAAAGTGAAGTAATTAATACTATATACTTTTGACAAAGGCAGCATGTTAATGTTGCCTTTTTTGTTTTAAAATTCTTACAATATTTCGAAAAATAGAACAGATAAACGATAAAATATTACATATTATCGTAAAAAATACGCAAATTTCCTTGGTTTTAACTATTTAAATTCCAATATTTATACCGCCAAATTAAAAGTTAGATTTACTTTTAACTACAATCACAAATTCAACCTACTATGAAACGTGCACTACTCACGATGTTATCATTAATTATGGTATTGCCATTTTTTGCCCAAAATCATAAAGATGTTTGGACCAAAAAACAAGAATCAGAGCTTACTCAAAAATCACGAAATTTAGAACGTGTAATTACTCTTAATAAGTACGAAATCTTTTCTTTGAATTTAAATCAGTTAAGGTCGAGTATTAACGCTGCTCCAAAAAGAATTTCAAATAGCTTAGCTGGTAGCAATACAATAATGAAGTTTCCAAATTCAGATGGAAGTATGGAGAATTATCGGGTCCAAAAAACCGATGTAATGCATCCTGATTTAGCAGTAAAGTACCCAGGTATTTCTACTTACTATGGTCAGAGTATTTCTAATCCTTTAAACAAGATTTATTTTACGATTACTTCTCAAGGGTTTAGAGGTTTAATTACAGGAGAGAGAACGGTTTATATCGATCCTTACGCAAAAGGAGATGTACAAAATTACGTTGTCTACAATAGAAAGGATTATACCAGAATTCAATCTGATAATTGGAGATGTTATGCTGATGAAGTCGAAAATGAAGTTAATGAGAATTTCGATTCAAGAATTATAGATCGAAATATACAGGATGGCAGACTTAGACAATATGAGATTGCCATTGCTTGTACATCAGAATATACAGCCTACCATGATGATGGTGATAATGGTAACGGTGATGCAAAGGCTGATGCTTTAGCGGCAATGGTTATTACTGTAGCACGTGTTAATTCTGTTTATGAAAGAGATTTTGCTGTCACTTTTCAATTGGTAGCTAATAATGATTTATTGATTTATGAAAACGGATTTACAACAGGAGGAGACCCTGAGCCTTATGATAATTATAGTGGTAGCCAGATGTTGGGAGTTAATACCTCAAATATTTCAGGTATAATAGGATCTGGTGGATATGATATTGGTCATGTATTTAGTACAGGTGGTGGAGGTATTGCCGGAACAAGCCCTTGTGCAACCTCATCAAAGGGACGAGGCGTAACAGGTATTGTAACACCAGAGTTTGATCCTTTTGATATTGATTATGTATCGCATGAAATAGGTCATCAATATGGTGCTGGCCATACCTATTATAACGCATGTTTTGGTTCTAAGGTGAGTGATGATTACGAACCTGGAAGTGCCTCAACTATTATGGGTTATGCTGGTATTTGTGCATCTAATGTACAAGATAATAGTGATGGATATTTTCATGCACGTAGTATTGTACAAATGTCTGCATCTATCTTGGCAGATGCTTGTGAAACAGAAATCATAATCGCAAATGCTGATCCAACAGCGGATGCTGGTTCAAATTATACGATACCAATTTCTACCCCATTTATTTTGGATGCAAGTGGTTCATCAGATCCAGATGCTGGAGATGTATTGACATATAATTGGGAACAATACGATAATGATGGTACTTACACACAACCACCATTGTCTACTAATGCTGGCGGTCCAGTTTTTAGAACTAACTTCCCTGTTGCAGATCCAACAAGAACGTTTCCAAATTTGGAAGCTGTTATAAATAACGAAACACCTACTTGGGAAGTTTTACCAAGTGTTGGAAGACAATTAGACTTTAGATTAACGGTTAGAGATAATTCTATTCTTGGAGGGCAAACTGATCAAGATGATACTGTTATAACCGTGTCTTCATCGGCAGGTCCATTCTTAGTGACATCACCTAATACAGGAAGCGAAATATGGTATGTGGGAGAGACTAAGACGATCACTTGGGATGTGAATAATACGGCTTCTTTATCCTCTAATGTTAATATTCTTTTATCAACGGATGGTGGTTATACATATCCCGTTACCCTAGCGTCTAGTGTGAGTAATGATGGGTTTCAAGATATTGTAGTACCAGATAATGTAGGCGTTACAAATAGAATTAAAATAGAAGCTTCCAGTAATATATTCTTTGATTTATCTAATGCGGATTTTGAGATTAAAGCAGGAACATTTGAAATCACAGCTTCAAATCCGACGGTATCAGTATGTCAACCAGCTGACGCTGTATTTAATTTAAATTACAATCCTGCACCAGCATTTTCTGAAAATGTGCAGTTTTCTGCCATAGGATTACCTGTTGGTACTATTGCTAATTTTACACCAAATTCATTGAATACGGCAGGTGCATTTAGCATGACCATATCTAACACTGGAACAGTGTCAACAGGAAATTATCCGATAACTGTGCAAGGTGAAGGGCAATCTACTTTTGTTACTGAAACTTACGAGGTATTGCTTAATGTTTTTGATAATAACATCGGAGCGGTTTCACTTTTTTCACCTGTTAATGGTGCTCAAAATCAATCTTCCGATTTATTGCTTACATGGGATTCTTTAACTAGTGCTTCACAATACGATATTGAGATTTCAGATGCCCCTGATTTCTCTTCAGTTATTGAATCCGCTACTGTGGTTAACGCAACAGAATATCAAACAACCAATTTGCTTGCTGGAACTATTTATTATTGGAGGGTTAAGCCAGAAAATACTTGTTTAGCCGGTAACTTTGGTGAGATATATGTATTCCAGACGGCTAATGACGTATGCAACACCTATGATAATGAGTATTTTGAAAATGGGGATAATACTTGGGAAACCTTCTCAAATAATGCGGTTAGTGCAAGAGTTGATGTGCCAGATGATATTATTGTTAATGAAGTTACCTTTTACATGGATGCCACACACAGTGATGTAGGTGACATTAAAATGCAATTTAGTTCTCCAACAGGCATATTCGCTGAGGTCTATAATCGCGATTGTGCTGACGGAAATAGTTTTGATGTTACGTTTACAGATTCTGGATCGTCCTTATCATGTTCCGGAACACCACAAGTAAGTGGTAATGTATTACCGAGTCAAGCTTTTACTAGATTTAATGGCACGAGTGGGCAAGGAACTTGGGTGTTATTAGCTACTGATAGAACATCTAATTCAGCAGGAGGTACGTTTAATCAATTTAGTGTTACTATATGTGGTAAATTACAGATTGTTAATGATGTTACTATTGTCAATAAAACTGATATTACTTTAGATGAAGGAACTTCTACGGTTATTAATTTAACTGAATTAGAAGTAGCTCAACCTGTAGCAACAAATAATGATCTTAATTACGTTATTACTCAAGTTCCAGTTAATGGAGTACTATTATTAAATGCAATGCCTATTAGCATAGGAGACACATTTTCACAAACTGATATTCAAAATGGTTTGCTATCGTATTCGCACGGTGGAGCAAATGTTGATCCTGATAGTTTTAAGTTTTCAGTAGAAGGAAATAATAGTGCAATACTTGGTAATCAACAATTCAATTTTAATATACAACCTGTGTTAGGTACAGAAGAGTTTAATAGTAATGATGTATTGGTTTACCCTAATCCGAATAAGGGAGACTTCAACATCGTTATGAATAGGGAATTTCAAGATGTTAATATTCAATTATTTGATATCCAAGGACGAGAAATATTTAATAAAAAACATGGTGTTGATTCTAAAACTATAAATATTAACAATATTAATCTATCTAGTGGTGTCTACCTTCTAAGAATTAATGCCGATGGAAATGTGCTAGACAAAAAACTTGTTATTAAAAAATAGCTTAGTTTTTTAGAATTTCAAAGCCGAAATCGAACATAGGATTTCGGCTTTTTTTGTAATCAATTTTCTGTTAAAAGGGTTATAATTCCCCTAGCGAAATCATTTGATATTTTGTAATTTTACAGTCCTTTTAAAATTAATACTCAATAATATAAAAATGGCAAATAAAGCTACACTAGAAATTGATGGTCAGAAGTATGAATTCCCATTGGTAAGAGGTACTGAAAATGAAGTTGCAATAAATTTAAAAACCTTAAGAAATGCGACAGGAGGAGTTATTACTTTAGACCCTGGATATAAGAATACAGGTAGTTGTGAAAGTGCTATTACATTTTTAGATGGTGAAAAAGGGATTTTAAGATATAGAGGCTATTCAATTGAGGAATTAGCGGAGAAAGCAGATTTCCTTGAAGTTGCTTATCTACTAATTTTTGGAGAATTACCAAATCAAGAACAGTTAGATAAATTTCATACAGATATCAAGGCAAAATCCTTAGTAGATGATGACATAAAAAAAATATTAGATGCTTTTCCAAAGTCTGCACATCCAATGGGAGTATTATCTTCATTGACAAGTGCATTAACAGCTTTTTATCCATCGCCAGTAGATGTTAGTTCAGAACAGGCAATGTATGATTCTATTGTTAGGATATTAGGAAAATTCCCAATTCTTGTTGCTTGGACCATGAGAAAGAAGCACGGTCTGCCTTTAGAATACGGAGATGACAAACTAGGATATGTAGAAAATATCCTTAAAATGATGTTTAAAAAGCCAAATAGTGAGTACGAACAAAACCCTATTTTGGTGGATGCTTTAGATAAGCTATTAATTTTACATGCAGACCATGAACAGAATTGTTCTACGTCTACAGTTAGAATCACTGGTTCTTCTCATGCTGGCTTATTTGTATCTCTTGCATCTGGTATTTCCGCATTATGGGGACCATTACATGGTGGTGCTAATCAGGCCGTATTGGAAATGCTTGAAGCAATAAAGGAAGATGGTGGAGATACAAAGAAGTATATGGCTAAGGCTAAAGATAAAAATGATCCGTTCCGTTTAATGGGATTCGGTCATAGAGTTTATAAAAACTTTGACCCAAGAGCTCGAATTATTAAAAAAGCAGCCGATGAGGTTTTGGGAGATTTGGGTGTAGAAGATCCTATTTTAGATATCGCAAAAGGACTAGAACAAGAAGCTTTGAAAGATCCATATTTTGTTGAAAGAAAATTATACCCAAATGTAGATTTCTATTCAGGAATTATTTATCGTGCCATGGGAATTCCTGTTGAAATGTTCACAGTAATGTTTGCACTTGGGCGTTTACCTGGTTGGATTGCACAATGGCGCGAAATGAGATTAAACAAAGAGCCTATTGGTAGACCAAGACAATTATATACTGGTGTAACTTATAGAGAATTTAAAGGTATAGATAAACGCTAATGATATTATTTGGCAATGGAAGCTTCATATCTCATATGAAGCTTTTTTTTAATTTTGACGCATGTTAAAACTGAATATTCAAAACGAAACATCACGATTACGAGCTGTGGTTTTAGGTACTGCAGAAAAAAGTGGTCCTATTCCAACTCCTGAGCAGACTTACGACCCAAAATCCTTAGAACATATACTGGCTGGAACCTATCCTAAAGAAGAGGATATGATTAAAGAGATGGATGCCGTTTGTAAAGTCTTTGAAAAGTACGACGTCAAGGTATATCGTCCTGAGGTACTCGAAGACATTAATCAAATTTTTGCACGTGATATTGCTTTGGTTATTGATAATAAGATTATTGCCTGCAATATCTTACCAGACCGACAGGAAGAGATTGAGGCCATTCGTTATGTAATTGACCAAATAGATCGCAGAGATATAATAACTTTACCTCATGAAGCCCATATTGAAGGTGGTGATGTAATACTTCATAACGACTATATTTTTGTGGGTGTTTATACTCGACCTGATTATAAAAACTTAATTACGGCTCGAACAAATAGTTTGGCAGTAAAGATGCTTCGAGACTATTTTCCTCACAAAACTGTGAAATCTTTTGAGTTACGCAAGAGTAATACAGACCCAAGAAACAATGCCTTGCATTTAGATTGCTGTTTCCAGCCTATTGGTAATGGAAAGGCAATTCTTCATAAGAACGGCTTTTTTATAGAAGAGGAATACGAATGGCTGATTAACTTTTTCGGTAAGGAAAATGTTTTTGAAATCACTAAGGACGAGATGTACAATATGAAAAGCAATATATTCTCTATTGCTCCAGATGTAGTGATCTCAGAAATTAATTTTGACCGTTTGAACACCTGGTTTGAAAAACAAGGTATTACCGTAGAAAAAGTTTCTTATGCCGAAGTTGGTAAACAAGGTGGTCTACTAAGATGCTCCACAATGCCACTTATAAGAGACTAATAAAAGTCTCTTATTTACTTCTTTTTATTCACAAAACCATAGGTGTTTTGTCCTATGAAATCATGAGGGAACTTGTCGTCACCTTTAAATCCTATTTCTATTGTTCCGCTATCTTCAGGAATATAGTTGGTTTTGAAAATGTAGTCCCAAAGACTTAGGCTAATTCCATAATTTACACCATGTTTACCTTCTGGTAAATGGAAGGCATGATGGTATAAATGCATTACCGGATTATTGAAGACGTACTTCAAAGGACCCCAAGTTATCTTAATATTTGAGTGATTAAGATGTCCTATAGCTATTGCAATAAAATGTACTATAAAAGCCTGCTCAGGTTCAAAACCACCAATCAACATTACTCCAAATGTTTTGAGAGGTTTGTACAAAATGTTTTCCATCCAATGGTATCTCAGGTGTGCCGCAAAGCCCATTTCTTTAACACTATGATGCACTTTATGAAAGTTCCATAGAAATTTATAACGGTGCAAAAGAACATGTGTAAACCATTGCACGAAGTCTAGAATTATAAAGAAAACAAATAATTGCAATGCAGGCGACCACTGCGATATGTCTATTATCGCTAAACTTTTGGCAGTAATATTGATTTCGCCAAAAAGCAAACCGATTATTTTATAAACACCACTAATGACAATGGAGAACATAAAAAAGTTAAAGAACATATA
>Ga0213863_10001972_pt1 | contig 14726 bp, 18 predicted proteins | sample PICome_8_FD_160128 | JGI IMG/M metagenome (GOLD analysis project Ga0213863, IMG submission 160128) | Coastal seawater microbial communities near Pivers Island, North Carolina, United States - PICO497 | ecosystem: Environmental > Aquatic > Marine > Coastal | place: USA: North Carolina... | reverse complement strand
CACAGCGACTAAGGTTAAATTAAACATTTTTTTTGTATTTGTAATTGTAATTAAAGATTAAACAACTAAAATCTATATATACTAATGACTACCTATAACCAAAAACCCTGTGAATTCAAATACAAAATCGACTCGTGTTCGAAAGTCGTTGACGGTGATACCGTCGACGTTCTTATTGATTTGGGGTTCGATGTACTCATTCGCCAACGCGTACGATTACTCGGTATCGATACCGAAGAATCGCGAACGCGTGATACGGTCGAAAAGATTTATGGGAAACATGCGAAGAAGAAGATTTTGAACTGGGTGACGAAAGCGGTTGAATCCGATAAGGACGATTGTGAAATTGAATTACGGTGCCAAGAACGCGACTCTGTCGGTAAGTATGGGCGCGCACTTGGTGAATTATGGGTATTTGAAGATGGTATCTGGACGAACGTGAATAAATGGATGTGTGATAACGGGTATGCGGTTCCTTACGTCGGACAAAATAAGGATGATGTTAAGGAACAACACATGGTGAATAGACGCTTGTTAGCGGAAAGGGGTGAACTTGTTATCAAGGACAATTAGTTAAAAACAGTATTCAATAAAAGAAGAGGATATGACGACGACAAATGAATATTATAACGTCGTCATAAACCCGGATGATACACCAGTATTAGGTATAAACGAGGCGGTTGAACGACCTCCACCATTACCACTACCAGAACCCGAACTGGAACGAACTCATACGAGAAATATAGATATAAGAAGTGTTAAAATACGTAGTGTGTATAAATTTATACACTTTATTATGCTTTTTACGACAATAATGTATACTATTATGGTATCGGATAATTATCAGTCACTCATGGATACGTTTATGTCTGCAATATCATACGTTTCAGTCTTAGAAAATAAGATTGATATTTTAAAAATACATACATTTTATCTTTCGATGTGTTTTACTTTGGCGACGTATAATTTATACTTCGAATATATTGGGTATTATTTCGTATACAGTCTTTTAAATATGTGTACAGCTGTACATCTATCATTAGATCGACGCGATTATTATATAGCCGTAGCTTAAGTTTTTTTATTTTTTGGGTCCGGTATATTCATATTTATGTACCCATAAATTACAGACCCACTTTTCACCTGATTTAACTGGTGCACCTCCATGTATAGCTTTTGCTGTCATACATTCATAGTTATTTAACGTATTAAAAAACAAAGCATCACCTTTTTCTAAACGGTACTGTTTCTTTATATTTGGAAAAACGGTTTCACCACCTTCATACTCGTCATTCAAGGCAATTATGAATGTATACATACGTCTATTTTTATCTTCACAAAACGTGTCTTGATGAGGTTTATAAAAACCACCGGGTTTATATCTAAGAACCTGTAAATCTTCACAATTAACGAAAGGGCGATCCGTCGTAGAAATACACTTACGTATAAGTTTATCAACAATTGGATCCTCTGAAGCTTTTATCCATGCAGTTTCACTTTTACGCTCTGAATTATCTAATTCATAATCACCCCCAACTGTTGAAGGTTGTAGATTAGGTTCTGCTATTTTCCTGATATGATCGCAGTCTTGTTTTGATAATACACCTTTTATTACTCTGGGTTTTTCATATATAGGTATGAAAAACCATATAATCAGTAAAAATGATACAAATAATATAATTCTATTCATTTTCTACTATACTTTAAGAATATTATTCTTCAATAAATATTGGGGTGGACATAGTAATAAGTTTACTATTATATCAGTGTATCGTCCAAATATAGTATCATAATGAATAATAAATGCTACAAACCAGAAGTAAAGTGATACAATGTAGTGCAATTTAGGCATACCAAATGCACTTTTAATTACACTTATTATCAAGTTTACATCTAAGTACCTTTTATCGTGAATACTCGATTTATAAATGATAACTATGGATAAAAAATTGAATATGAGATCCATATAATCGAAACCACCTTTTAGTACGTACCCTAATCGTATAAGATCTACATGTCTGGATATATAAACAAGTTTATACATGGTTTCATTTCTATGTAAATGGTAAAACATATTCGTTACACTACCAAAATTCTCTAAAATCATAAATGGAAAAAGTGATGTAATTGCCGAAGCTAATTCTATTAATTTCATTTATGATGTAAACGACTCTATTCTTAAAGTGCACGTAAAAATATATAATAGGGTACCGTACAGTTGTACCTATTTCGTATTTTTGCTATGACATTATTCGAATAATCAGCTAATGCGTGAACGGTACGCAGTATGTCCTTAGTTTTAGTTGGATCAATCATCCATTGACGGAGTAAATCACCACACGTATCGGAAAACATTCCGTATATATTCCGTATATCCTCTAATTTACATTTATGTTTATCACGTCTCTGAAGTTCCTTCTTAAATTCGTCGTCGGATATAATTTTTATTAAATAGTCTACACGTAAACGTAGATTATCATCGTCGCCAATACCATCGTATCTATATATGATATCTCTATCTAATAGAGTAAGTTTATAACTCAGCTCTAATATATGTACATCCGCTTCATTTGCTTCAAGTTCTGCGAACGTGGGTCTTCCACCGCATGGAATGTCTCCGTGTTCCCTCGAACGTTTCTTGAATTCAAAGTAATGAGGATTATGTACACGACCCGTTTCTATACGTCCCGAACGCCAATCGAATGCGGTATGACAGTCGGTACACCACATTTGTGCACACCCATCTATTTTATATATCATTGTACCACATTTAGGACATGGTTTCGTATCTTTGTTTATGAGTTTCATAGTTTCAACCGTTTCGGGATCACAAACGTGCTCGGAATCTATGATAACTTCATTACAATGTTCACAAAACTGTTGTACACATAACCCACATTTCATATCTGTATCTAAAAAACCTCTACAGTCTTCGTATGGACACTTACGTGTAAACTTTTCACTACTAATTGTAGTGACATTTAGTTCAAGTGAATTTACCTTTTCTACAATTTCCTCTATATCTCTACGCATTTTAGCTATAGCATCATCATAATCCAACGTCGAATTACGCATGTTTATCGCTTCTCTACGCATATCTCTCAAAAGAAACATTTGATCTAAAAGTTCAAAATATCGTAATCTAAGATCTTTCATTTTTATTCTATATTCCGCGTATGGTTGAGTTTCCGGCATTCGCGCCATTTCACGTTCGTATAAAATTTGTTCTCGGTGTATTCTATACTCTACGTTTCTAAATCGTTTTGTACAAAATGAATCTATGAATTCACGATCGTGTTCATGTTTACATTTCATACAATGTGGTTCTTCTGTAGTTGATAATAAATAGGTCTGGATACACGTTTTACACGCCTCGTAATCACAATGAGGACATGTAACTTTTACACGTTGTGTTTTATTGTACTTATCGCAACATACTGTGCACGTACTCATACTTATTATATAACGCGGGTTTTCTTTAAATATTTAATTTAAATGGTCCTCTATAATTTAAGAGTATAGCTATAACAATAGTTATTATATTTAGGGGTACGTCGTATACTGGAATAACGGATTTTTCCGCCCATCGTATCGTAAAAAATACAGAAATAAAAACGCCTATATTTCTTAAAAATGCTTCAAAGTGTGGATTCATTATATATCATTTGCATATATATTTTTTTCTCGTGTGCAAGTAAAATAGCGCCATATATAAATAATGAATCCAGAGAATGATACTCCGAAATACGAAAACTGTTCAAGAATAATAAGAGAATTTTTAAAGGATTATTCGCGTTCACCCACGCGTATTCGGTATAAAATGTTTTGTATTCCCAAATTCGTAGTTTGGAACCCTATAATTAGACTAAGTAATTGTAAAATAGTAGAACGTACACGAAAATCTAAAATAAAACATACGACACCTACAACAGTTCTTTTTTTTAATTTAACGGGATTTCCTATTACTATATCTGTTACGAGTATAGCAACCAACGTAAACGGGTGTGGAATTGGTGTAATGGGTAATACGTTAACAATGGATATGGATAAAACGGAAAATAAAATTCAAACTGTTCACGTGTACCCATATGCATTTAAAGACGTCAATACGCGTGATTATTTTAGTTCGGATAATTCAATGACAAATTCTAAAACTGAAAGAGAAAAAATACGTGAATTATTACAATATCAAAAGGATATATTTTCGACGGATGATAAAGATCTGGAAAAGTACATAATTATGAGGGGTGTTTGTGCTGAAAAATATGATAAATATGATAATAAAAAAAGCATATGGAACCCCTTTTTTCGTCATTTAATGGAAAAGCGTGTGAATAAAATTGAGAATGCTATTCAGCGAAAACTAAAAAAAGGACCAATTGTCGAATCGTACCCGCAAAAACAGTTACGATTAAAAGAGTTGGTGGATGCTAAGATCAACGCGGGCCAAGACGTTGATGTGGACCTGTTAAAGTTTGTTGGTTACTGGAACGAAGAATCGGAAGCTGGATATGAGCTAGCAAAGCGTGCCATTGATTCTTCTGACGACGACAAAAGTGGTCTTGATTATATAGGCGACGCAAAACTCACATGCGATAAAATCAACTTCGACGGGAGGCCTTGCACTGGACTTGTGGATACTGGTCCACAAAATGACGAGGAAACGAAAAAGTTTTGGGGTGATAAAAAACTCAAAATCGGTGCAATAAACCGGAATTTGAGATTATCATCGGCTATGATAGATCCATGTTCACATAGGTATTATTTATCTATAAGAATACATGATACAGATGAAGATGAAGGTAGATTAATCATGCAAGATAATATACACAGAACTAATTACGATATTATCATAAGACATGAAGATATAGAAAGGCCACCGAAAAAAACGGAGACGGCTCCTTAATCTTTAAAAAACGGGTTCTTATCAAGCTTACCCTTATGAAACAAAACAGGATTATAAGGTGTTCCGTCGACGTAGTACACTTTGGTATACCACGATTTTGAATTTGCATCCCAAACTTCACGTCTTTTTAATCCACATTTATATATGAGTTTTTCGTGCATATCATCACTACTCCCCGTAATTTCCCCAGATTTGTTTCCCTTAACGACAGTTTTTGCTTTCTTTTCATCACTAATAGAACGCGCGTAGTTCATCATAACGGATGATAAACCTCTGTGCATGTTTTATTATTGATTAGATTATTTCTTTTAAATTGTTATTTTTTTGATGCTGCCGCTACTACAAAGTATATACTGCATAAAGAAAGTATACACGACGACGAATACGAAGATATAGGTAAAAATGCAAAAAATAAAGCGCCACCCAAACTACCATGTTGTCCCGAGTTGGTTGTTGCCACCCCCGTTGCCTCTTTTTCTGGTGGACCCAATGTTGCCACTTTTTTTGGTGGGCCCAATGTTCCTATTTCTTTTTGTTGGCCACCAAATATAGATTTTTTTTGTGGGCCACCTGCTACAAGTCCGAGAACCATTTATAGTTATACGATATTTTTATTTCTGTTGGTACCTCGTCTGTTTATTCAATTGCGCAATTCGGGTTTTGACTGCCATTTCGGATATTCCCTCATTAATATTCTTTTTGAGTCTACTTACATTTTTAGCCGCGCGACCTTTCATGGTATTATTCACCAATTTCTTAAGGTTTGCCTTTTTATTTATTGGCGGAGGAGGTGGCTTTTTTGCTTTCATGTTTCTTTCCATGTTACCCTTGATTCTTTCAAATGCCTTATTTGCACCCATACCCGATGAACCAGTTAAAATTCCTTTTCTCCACTGTGTAAGATTTGCACTATTTATGTATTTCTTACGATCGGCTTTCGACATATTTGGGTACGTTGTAGAAATATACGTTGCGAGTTGTTTCTTAACTTCTTGACGTTTCTTTTTATTCGCCGCTTCGTCATAATTACCGTCCAATTTTTCAGATTTGATTGTTTGCTCGATACCTGGTGCAACATTTCGGATTTGAACGCTGTAATTTTTGAGTTGGTTCAATAATTTATTTTTAACTTTTTGGTTCATTTGTGTTTCCTTGACTTTCTTTGTAAGAGATGCACGCATTTGTGTATTTTGTGCCGCCTTCTTTTTGTTTTCAGCTTCCTTTTTCTTCTTTTCTTCCTCCTCCTTTTTCTTTTTTGCGAGTGCCTCTTCCTTCTTTTTTGCGATCATTTCTTCCTTCGCCTTTCTATTCGCTTCTTCTTTTTCCCTCGCTTTTCGCTCTTCCTCTTCTCTTGCTTTTCTCTGTTTTGCAAGTTCCTTTGCTTTTGAAATAGCATTTTTCTTTACCGTATTAAATTTATCACCTTTTTCAAATCGTTTAAGAAACTCCATTTTATTTACATTCGTTAAATTTTTAGAATTGTTTAAGATCTTACTCAATAATTGTTGTTGTTTTTCCCTTTCTTTTTCTTTTATCAAACGGTTCGCTTCTTCCTTCGCCTTTCTTTCCTCTTCTTCCTTTTTCTTTCTCTGATCCGCGAGGTTTCGAATTTTACCAACAATATTTTGCTTTAACGCGTTATAGTTTTCACCATTTTCGAAACGTTTAAGGTACCCCATTTTATTCATATTTGTGAGGTTTTTAGAACTATTTAAAAGTTTACTCATGGCTTTTTGACGTTTTTCTTTCAGTTTCTTTTCCGCCTTTTCATTTGCTAAACGTTTTGCCTCCTCTTTCGCCAATCTTTTTTCTTCACGTTCACGTGCAATTCGTTCAGCCTCTTCCTTTTCCCTTTCTAAACGGTTTGTCTCTTCCTTATTTTTTCTTAATTTTGCGAGTTCTTTTGCTTTTGAAATCGCGTTTGCCTTTACGGTATTTACATTTTCACCATTTTCAAATCGTTTAAGAAACGCGGCTTTATCTTCATTTGTTAAATTTTTAGAGTTACCCAAAATTTTAGTTAATCGACGACGTTTTTCTTCGCGTTCTTTTTCCCTTTGTATTTTATTCGCTTCTTCCTTCGCCAAACGGTTTGCTTCTTTTTTCTCTTGTGCCTCATTAAATAAACGTTTTGATTCTTTTCCCTCGCGGTTTGCTTCATTCTTAGCATTTTGGTTCGCCTTTTCCTTCGCCAAACGGTTTGCTTCATTCTTAGCATTTTGGTTCGCCTTTTCCTTCGCCAAACGGTTTGCTTCATTCTTAGCATTTTGGTTCGCCTTTTCCTTCGCCAAACGGTTCGCTTCATTCTTAGCATTTTGGTTCACCTTTTCCTTCGCCAAACGGTTCGCTTCTTCCTTCGCCAAACGGTTTTCCTCTTCCTTAGCCTTTCTATTCAATTCATTTTTCTCTCTTTGAAGCCTATTCCTTTTCAAATTTTGAGCTTTACGAATCGCATTACCCTTTACCATATTGAAATTTTCACCTTTATTGAGTCGCTGTAAAAATGGAAGTTTATTTTCATTCGTCATATTTTTAGAGTTGTTTAATATTTTACTTAAAAGTCTTTGTTGTTCGTTTCGAATACGTTTCTTTTCTTGATTTTCTAACATTTCCTTTTCTTTTCTAACGCGCTCCTCTTTCAATTGACGAGCCCTATTAATAACATTGGTTTTTAACGTGTTAAAATTATCACCATTGTTTAAACGCTTCCTAAACCCATTCTTTTCGGTATTGTTAAATAAACCAGAATTATTCATGATTTTATTCATGAGTTTTCTTTGTTCGCGTCTTTGTTCGTTTTTATACTCGGCTTCCGCTTTCATTTTTTCTTCGAGTTCACGGTTTTTACGTTTTTTAGAAAGGTTACGAGCTTTTTGTATAGCACTTTCTTTTAATGTATTGAAATTATTACCCGCCTCGAGACGTTGCATAAACTCTCTTTTATCGTCGTTCGTAAAGTTTTTAGAGTTATTGAGAATTTTTTGTAGTAATTTCTTTTGATCTGCACTCCTAACTAATATTTCACCTTGATTACGTGCATTTTTTATCTTTTTTAATTCATCTTCAACATTCTTTTTCACTGTATTAAAATTCCTCGTCTTTTCAAAATTTCGTAAAAATTTAGCTTTCATGGAATTATCAAGATTTTTAGAACTGTTAAGTAAAATACTCAATTCTTTCAGTTTCAAATCGTAATTTTTAAGGTTTGTATTCTTTTTGTTGGTTATACCAAGTATCTCTCTTTTCAAATTAGATATATCTTCACCTGCACTGAGTCTATTTATATATATACCCTTATTGTTTACGTTTTTATTTTCCAAAAACGTTTGAAGGTTTAGTTTAAGGGTTTCAAGTTTAGCTTTCTTAATATTTCTATTTTTTTGAACAGCTAATGTCTTAGCATTATTCAAGTTTCCATTCGAATTAAATTTACCTAAAATTTCAGTTTTGTTCGTATTCGTTAAGTTTGTAAGTTCTGTTAAAATTTTCTGTAATTCATTACGATTTTGTTCCAATTTTATTTTTTGGTTTTGAAAACGTTGTTCATTTGTTATTTTTATGGACACTATACCGTTAATGTACGTCTTTACATTATTAAATTTAATACCTTGTTTTACCTTATTATATGCACTCACTTTTTCCGAGTTGTTTATGTATTTACTTACATTTTCTCGGTTAAGGTACGAGCGTAAAAGAATTTCGTTTTCTTTTATTTCAGAGTTTCGCTGTTTAATGATATCTGGACCATCTACGTTACGGCTAGGTGGACCTTGAACAGGTCCTTCAGTTGCTGTAACTGTTTTCGTTGGTATAAAAATTTTATTTAAAAAGGCTGGTCTTTTTGTTTTTTTACTTGTAAACGCTTTTATATTTGATTTTGGTATATTGTTTGTAGACGTTTTTATATTACCCCCGTTTAAAAAACTTGGTTTTTCGTTCTTTTTCATTTTAGAACTCAAGTTGTTCACCGCCGGAGAACGTACCGCCGGTGAGGGAGTTCGGGCTGGAGTTGAAACGATTGAGAGAGAGGATGGAGAGAGCGAAACGGGCGCAGATGTGGAAGTTGGTGGAGGACTTCGGGTCCCGTTGTTCAAATTGTTGTTGAGTCGGGTGGAAGTTGGTGGAGGACGTCGGGTCCCATTGTTCAAATTGTTGTTGAGTCGGGTCCCATTGTTCAAATTGTTGTTGAGTCGGGTCCCATTGTTCAAATTGTTATTGAGTCGGTTCACGTTCAGGTTATTAAACGCGTTTTTCTCGATTTGTTTCTTCTGAACAGATCTTAATTTAACTGGTTCGTGTACGTTCATAGAGTGTAAACGTCTACCAATTATATCAGTGAGTTGTTGCTTCGTAAGTTTCTTATCGGCATGACGCACAACACCCACTTTCTTTGCAACTCTTCGTATTTCACTAACTCTAGACGTAGAACTGAACAATGTATCAAAATCTTTACGTGTTAATGGTGATTTCGCATCAACTAAATATGATCCATCTTTACTCAAAATCAATGGTGGTAATGGAAGTTTTCCACCCTGGACTAATGAGTATACGTCACATATTTGATTTTTGGATAATTTTAGGTCTACACCCGTATTTTGTTTAATAAGTGATCTAAGATTACTAATATCTAATCCTGGGTCACACGCATCCATATTGATATAACTCAACAAAAAAGTTATAGCGATATGCTTTTTGTATACATTTGAAATTTATCTTCATACGACATGTTAAAATTAAATACGTCGACCTGACCTATATCTATATCGATAATCGTACTTTTTTCTATATTGTTATTTTTTCTATTATTTAAAGTTGACGAAACAAGTGCTTCAGCAAACTGTTTAGGATTCTTTATTTCTTCTATAAATTGTGTTTCCATTTTCATTCGTATACACAAAATATTATGCGGTTTCTTACCGAGAAATGGTGCCGTCGGTAACGTTTCCAATGTACCACCATCTACATATACCATATTATCATACCTATACGACGAAAATATGAATGGAACGGCAATACTCATACATATGGCATCTATGACTTTCATATCGGGATGTGTATGCTTTGAAAAATATTCCGTCTTCGATGTATTAACACAAAAAGCTGATATATAAAGTGTTTTATCTATTTCCGAAAAAGTTGGATCTGATCCTAATAAATTAACTAACTGTTGACGTACAGGTTTTAAATCAACTAATCCATACGAGTTTATAAAACACTTTAAATTAAGTTTAACGAGTTTACTTGGATCAAGTTCGAGTAATTTATATAACGTTTCTTCTACCGAATACCCAAGTGCTAAGAATGTGCATATAATAGCACCCGCAGAAGCACCTGAGTACTCTTTGACATCTTGTAAAGTGTTCTCAACACTTTTGAGGTACCCTAACATGGAAAATATACCCATGGCACCTGGCCCTATAATAAGATACTCATAGGACATGTCACTTAATAGAACTGAGGAAATTGCTTTCGCAAAAGAGCGAAGACAACCGCGAATACCAAAGCGTGGACCAAGGCTGCTGGAACACCAGTTTGTCCCGACATAAAGACACCTTTGGAGCCTGGTGGGAGGGTCAGGAGCATACCTGGACTGAGTGCGAGAAAGAGAGACGTGGTCACGAGAAGATCCGTCCTGGTAAGAACGAGACCCATCGCTTTCGCAACGAGTGAGAATGTGAGGAAGAACACGAGGGCGTGGAACATGACAGCTGTTCTGCCTGTAAGACCGTCTCTGAACGCGACTTTGGAACCGTCTGTTCTGAGAAGAATACCTGGGCTGAGCGCTAAAAAAAGTGAAGCTGGTATAGCGACTTTTTGGGACGTGATATCTGGGAGCATGTTTGTATATATATTCATTACATATTTATCTAAGATCCATATTCGGAATTATAAAAGCAAAATTCGACAAATTCGTCATAGTTTGCAAATTTTAAAATGAGATGCGACATACATGCATCGTATAGATACTGTTGTAGTATCCCCCACATATAACGAAGATGTTCATGGTGTACTTCTTCCCAATCGTTTATATGTAGAGGTTCATCGATATTAACTTCCTGTTCATTATCGCTATTATAGGCTTCATTGCCATGTGTGGCTTCGTAGACGTATTGACTCCAAACCATTATTCTTGTTTCTTTTCTCTGATTCCGGTGAGAGCGAGTGAAGTAGATTCTTTTACTGGTAAGTTATCGAGTATAACCTTTAATACCAATTCGGCCTGTTGTTCGTTTCCTTCGTAAAAAGAGACAAGTCCTTCCCTGACTGAGGTCTTATTTAACCCCGTTTTTCTGGAACTTTTACGAACCGAAATTTTACCTTTTTTAAGGTTAATTACATCAAGACCATTATCAGTCATAAGTTTTTTAACTTGTAATTTGAGAGATTTTTCGGCCTGTGTTAAGACCTTAATATCTTCGCGGGCTTCTGTAATTTGCTTGTTTAATTCAACCAACTTAGAGACGCTGTTCGAGAGTTCGTCTGTAGGTGTAACCTGAGACATTTTTATATATAAACTATACCTATATTCTTTAAATTAATTAACACAATGGTCTACGCATGGTATCGGAAGCGATCGTGGAGTTGTTCCATACAAATGGTTCCTTTGGGTTTGGTGGATCGGCGCGAATTTGTTGGTTCGCGTTTCTGAGGGCACCACTGACCGTTTCTGGGAAACCGACTTGGGCTCTTGGTTCGAGAAAGTTTTGGCCGGCGAGAACATCTTCTGGGGCAAATTCACCGAAGTCTTCTTGGGAAGCAACTTCGCGTGGGAGGAGGGACGACGCAAGACCGGTACCAGCCTTCATTTCACATCCCGTTCCTGGTTCGGATGGTCCAACCGCGACTTCGTAGCCGGATGGGGCGTACATAGTTTCCTCAACGGAATACATGGATTTTTTGTTGTTCGCGAACATGAAATAGATTACAGTCGCAATGGCAAGGGCGATCACAACCTGTCTTGGCGAGACTTTCTTCATCTTCATCATCATCTTTATATACTATCAACAATTTTTTTTATTCTGAATCCTGGATCATGTACTGGTCTGGGTATGTTTCCTCTTCTTCAACTTGAACTTCTGGCTCTGGAATTTTTTCTTCGTGGATTTTCATTTGGACAATATTCCATGTTGGACCAAATGCCTTTTTCGCGAACCAAAGTCCCGAAAATTCCACAAGTACTGTACATTTCATACCAACATTTACTGAACTAAATTCCAGTGATTCCTTGTTGTGATCAAAAATTCGCGTTGCAGAAATTCTATCCGTTTCAATATTTTCACTCATAGTGTATGCACCCGAAATAGTCTTCTCTGGGAGTTCTTTACCAAACCACGTCTTACTATTTTCCAATGCAGACTGAAGATTGGTAATGTGAACAGATTCGACCTTCGCCTGGTTGTCTTCACCTGATACTTCAAATGATACTTCACCCGTTTCCTGGTCGACATAAGATACAGTAACTTCATTCAATTGAATAAAGTGTCGCTTTTTTTCGTCGTTTAATGCTCGAGAATGGTATAATCCATCTTCGCCTTTTGAGAGAGTATCGTAAATCATTTTGTATATTGTATTGGTCTCAATTCTTTAACCCAATAAATGGTATCATTGCTGATTTTTCGAGGATTGGTTTTGGTACCCATTTATCTCTAATCGGTTTAAATCCATAGAGTGTTTCTTCCATTTTGATATTTTTTGGTAAATTGAGACTCGACGTACTATTTGGCCTGAAATCGTATTCATTTTTGATGTATGAATGGGTTGTATTGGGTTTCCATGTGAGTGAGTTTGTGTTAAAACGACTCGTACCACTCGATTGTTTGAACCCTGGTATATTAAGTGTATTTACAGATGAATCTAAACCATAAACAATCTGTTTCGTTAATTTATCTCTGGATGGTTTAGTTGTATACCTAACGTATTTTGAAGGATCAACACGTTTCGCCTTTTGTATATTTACACTTTTAACGTATGTAACTTTCTTTACTGGTGTTTTAGCTGTCTTGTGTACTAACTTTAATATATCTTCCATGGGTTCCGATGCTTTGATTTGTTTTTTAGTTATAATACGGGCTAATTTTACCATACGTTGGCGATCCTTTTCTTTCTTCTCTGGGCGTAACCCGAGTTTTTGCATGAGGTATATATCATCAATTAAAAATGTCTTACCCGCGACGTATATCTTAGTATTAATAACCGTTTTGTTTGTAGTTTGATTACGGTAAGTAACACCTTTTTTACGTGTTTGAATAACTTCGTACCCGAATTCATTTGGACGCATAAACGCAATATCTAAAATACCACCAAGATTCACTGGTATAATACGTTTTTTCTCGGGTGAATACCATCTCACTTTTAAATCGAGTGTGAATAATTCAACATCGATAAACACGTTACGTTTCGATGGTTTATTATTGATACCATGTTTACGCTTTTTGATTAAACTGTATCGACGCGTCACATAAGGACCAGACTCACCAAACCGTAACCCGATAAATTTACCGATTTTACTCTTTTTCGATAAAATACGATCACGAACGCGAATATTGATCTTCTTTGATATTTCACCGAGTCTATTCCATAGAAGAAGTTTGACGGCTTGGAGTTTACCAAAATACTTTTCATCTGGTTTCATACGAGGTGCAAATTTTGTATCTATATCACTTGTAATGACCTTATCGTTACGGTCCATATATACATTAAACGCTTCACCGCCACTAATGATAATATCACCCATTGGTTTTAAAAAAACCGTAAGTTCACTTATGACTTCGTATATAATATCACGTATCGAATCAGTAACAACAACGTAGGCCATTTTTTCAAATGACTCTTTTGAATACATACGGTTTACACGATTTCTAAATTTTTTTAGTTCATCCTGTTCGTAATATTTCTTTAAAACTGGGTCTCCAAAAAATAAATTTTTATTCATGAATTTCGAAACCGTAGTTTCCGAGTAAATATTCTCGTCCATTATTATATTACCTATATAATAAATATGGAGTGTGAAGATACATGTCGATGTTATGCTGATTACGATACACCATATCCACACAATGAGCAAACGTGTGGTACTCGTAAAAAAGGGTACATAATTCCGTGTAAAACAAAATGTTGTGCTGGTGGATGTCCAGCCCCAGATAATGATTTATACCCCAGACAACCGTATGGATTTGGGTATCTATATCCTTTGCGTCTAGATAATCTTTTTAAATTTATGGCATTGTCGGTAATTATTCTACTTGTTCTCAGTACATATACGTCGTTCAAAAAATAGACTTAAAGATTGATGGCATAAGTAATATATAAAATGTCTATTGAATCCGTACTCGAAGAAATCACCGCTCTCAGAAACGATATCAAAACGCTCTCTAAAATCGTCAGAAAGGTTAAGGCGAAACAAGACGACCCGAACGGGGAAAAGGCGGCGAAGCGTGCCGAAAACAACGGGTTTAACCGCAAGCAAGTCATTTCCGAAAAGCTTCGTGCATTTTTGGAATTACCACAAGGTGAATTGGTCTCTAGAAGTACCGTCACTCGTGCGATTAACAAGTACGTCAACGAAAAGGGGTTGAAGCACCCGGATAACGGTCGCGTTTTGGTTCTTGACGACAAGTTGCGTAATTTGCTCGAACCACCAGCTGACACCCAAGTTACGTTTTTGAACTTGCAAAAGTACTTGAGCCCGCATTACAGTAAGCCAGAAGAAAAGGCTTAAAAAAATACATACTTATTATAAATAAACCATGTTAATTGACAGGCAATCTGTAGAATTACTTGTTGGTACAAAAATAACTAAATTAGATTTGTACCAAAAAGC
>Ga0213863_10001970_pt1 | contig 14729 bp, 13 predicted proteins | sample PICome_8_FD_160128 | JGI IMG/M metagenome (GOLD analysis project Ga0213863, IMG submission 160128) | Coastal seawater microbial communities near Pivers Island, North Carolina, United States - PICO497 | ecosystem: Environmental > Aquatic > Marine > Coastal | place: USA: North Carolina... | reverse complement strand
GGAGCGAGAAAGCGTTGTCAACTTTATTTTATTATTTAGGTTAACGGACGGACTCAAGCGGAGATCAAGAGATATTTAATTTTTGTGCTCGGCTTAATGTAGAGGAGGGCTACAACCCCAAATGCCATTAAGGCCAATTAGCATAAAGGAATTTACCATGAGCAAATGACCAAGACCTATCCGCAGCGCCTTAAAAAATTCCGATGGTGAATATTACCCATGCACCGCAAATATCTTAACCGGCACACCATTTAAAGCAGAATTACCACTGGCGCGATCCACTAGCTTGTCGTCCGTCAGATCATTACAGCTGACACCCTCCTGCGCCGCCGCAATAGTGAGACTGACCCCATTGCGTTTATGACCCCAACCATGGGGCAAGCTAACCACGCCAGGCATCACCTCGTCACTGGCCAGCACCTGCGTTTCCACAGCACCGACACGGGACTGGATGCGCACCTGAGACTTATCATCCAGACCATGATTGGCCAAATCCTCTGGATGCATCAATAGCTGCCAACGGGGCTTTCCCTTTACCAGCCGATGAGAGTTGTGCATCCAAGAGTTATTACTGCGAATATGGCGGCGGCCAATGAGTAGCATCTCATCCTTGCCTGTGACTTGCTCGGAAGCCGCCAAGCGAGCGATATCCTGCTCTATATAGTCTGCCATCAGGGTAATCTTGCCATCATCAGTGCAAAGCCTCTCTGCCAAACTGGGCTCTAATCGGCCTAGATCCAGACCGTGGGGATGCTGCTTTACAATGTCTAGCGTCAGCTCCAAATCATGGCCAGCGGCAGCGCTGTAGGGCCCGCGCTGGATACCAAAATCAATCAGCTGATCTGGCGATGGCAATGGTTTGGCCGGAATGCCTTTGTGGGCGGCAATGGCTAGGCCCAACTCATTAAAGATTTCCCAGTCGTGCTTGGTACCTTCCGCGGGCTCAAACACTGCTTCATTAAAGCGGGCGGTATTATGCACCGCCAGACGGTGAAAGGCTAGATCGTAATGATCATGTTCCAGGGCACTGGTGGGAGGCAAAATAATATCTGCATGCTGGGTCGTTTCATTGATATAAAAATCAATGGACACCATAAAGTCCAGACCGTCTAACGCCTTATCCACCTGAATCCCATTGGGTGATGACAGCACCGGATTACCCGCAATGGAGACCAGCGCCCGTATTTGCCCTTCACCTTCGGTCAGCATTTCTTCGGCCATCACTGCGGCAGGCAACTCACCGGCAAACTCAGGCAAGCCGCTGACACGGCTATGAAATGCCGCAAAGTGGCCAGCTCCAGACTCGCCGGGCTTGATATAACCAAACGCCGGTGACGAGGCCATCATGCCGCCGCGCACATCCAATGAGTTGGTCAGAATATTAATCATCTGAATCGCCCACTGACACAATGTGCCATAGACCTGCACTGACACACCCATACGACCATAACAGGCAGCGCCTTCTATACTGGCCATATCCGCTGCTAGCTGACGAATCTGCTCTGCAGCAACACCGGTTCTCTGCTCGGCCAACTCTGGGGTAAAGGGCGCACAGGCACTGCGCACCTCATCCAAACCCACCAATAGGTCGGTTAGATGACCGGTGGTAATCAGATTTTCGGCAAAGAGAGTGTTTAGCATGGCCATCAATAAGTAGGCGTCTGTACCCGGGCGAATAAACAGATGCTGGTCTGCGATCTCAGCTGTCTCTGTGCGCCTGGGATCAATCACCACAAAACGACCACCGCGGGCCTGAATAGCTTTGAGCCGCTTGGGGATATCCGGCGAAGTCATAATGCTGCCATTGGAGGCAAGCGGATTGCCGCCAATAATCAGCATATAGCTTGTATGGTCAATATCTGGCACTGGTATAAGGGACTGATGGCCATAGAGGCTAAGGGAGGTCAGATGATGGGGCAACTGATCGAGGCTGGTGGCCGAAAAATGGTTTTTGCTCTGCACAGCTTTGCGCAAGACACTGGCGTGAGTCATACAGCCATAGTTATGCACATTGGGGTTACCTGCATAGAAGGCCACAGCATCCTTACCATGCTGCGCCTGCACTGCTGTGAGGTTTTCCGCGACAGTTTGGTATGCTTCATTCCAGCTGATCTGAACCCAGTCGTCACCCTGCTTCTTAACGGGCAACCGCAGACGGTCTGGGTCCGTGTAGATATCTTCCATAGCCGTGCCCTTGGGGCAGATATAGCCGCGGCTTAGAGGGTCATTCTTGTCGCCTTTGATGGACAATACCTGAGCGCCCTGAGTTTTGATCTCAAGACCACAGATGGCTTCGCAAAGGTTACAGGCACGGTAATGGGTTTTTATGTCAGCGGGCATCTTCTACTCTCCGGTATTTAGTGCAGCTTTATAGTAACTGAAATAATGGAGAATTGGCGGGGAAAGTTGTATGAATGGAGGGAGGTTAAGCGCTAACCACCAGATTATCACGATGAATTAATTCATCGTCTTCACGGTACCCAAGAATCTCAGAAATAGACTCTGTGCTCTGACCTTTAATGCGCCCTGCTTCATCTGAATTGTAGTTCACCAATCCGCGCGCCACTTCAACGCCATTCCTATCCACACAGCTAACCACGTCACCGCGAGTAAAGGTTCCTTCAACTCCACTGACACCTACTGCCAGTAGGCTGCGACCTTGCTGAGTCAGTACTTTGACCGCCCCAGCATCCAGAATCAGCTTGCCTTTAACTTGCAACTGCCCCGCCAGCCACTGCTTGCGCGCAGCCAGAGGTTTCTGGGTTGCTGACAACAATGTGCCTATAGTTTCCCCTGCCGCAACCTGATGCAATATATTCGGATTGCGACCACCCACTATTAAGGTATTGCACCCAGAGCGAGCAGCCAACTTTGCGGCCTGTAATTTGGTCACCATGCCGCCGCGGCCCAATGTTCCACTGCTACCACCAGCAAGCGCATCCAATGAGGAGTCTGTGGCCACGGCTTGGGAGATCAACTTGGCGTCGGGGTTGGTATCTGGATTGGCTTCAAAAAGGCCATCTTTATCGGTGAGAATCACCAGCATATCCGCATCAATTAGATTGGCCACCAGCGCCGCCAGGCTGTCATTGTCTCCAAAGCGAATTTCGTCTGTGACCACGGTGTCATTTTCATTGACGATGGGCACGACCCCTAGACCCATCAATGTTTGCAACACGCCACGGGCATTGAGGTACCGCTGGCGGCTAGCCATATCGTCGTGGTCGAGCAGAATTTGGGCTGTATGGTGGTCGAAACGCATAAAACTGCTTTCATAAGCCTGAATCAGGCCCATCTGGCCGACGGCCGCGGCGGCCTGCAGTTCATGAATACTGTCGGGGCGGGTTTTCCAGTCAAGGCGCACTATGCCTTCGGCGATAGCACCAGACGAGACTAATACCACCTCTTTGCCCTCAGCCAGCAGTGCTGCGATCTGCTCGACCCAGCTATCTATAGCTTTACGGTCAAGGCCGGCACCATCATTAGTCAAAAGGGCGCTGCCAATTTTGATGACCCAGCGTTTGGCTTCCTTGGCTATATCTCTATTCATTTCTCTTGTTCCCGCTCGGGGCGGCTTATCCACCCAGAGCTGTTATTCCGCGTAAACAACCTCAACGTCATAATCATCATCGTCGCTGTCGTCTTCAATATCTTCTTCTTTGGCTTTTTTGCGCGCCTGTTTGCGTGCTTCAGCTAGCTCTTCAATACGATTGCGAGCTTCTGACTGCATTTCAGCGCGGCGCGCTTCGGATTGCTCTGCCAAGTCAGGATCAACCACCTCTTGCTGCCGGTGATCGTCAATATAATCCATAATTGCCGCACAGAGTTCTTTGGTGCCCTGAGACGCAAGACCGGACATTCTAAAAACCGGGCCCTGCCAATTCAGCTGTGCAACAACTTCATCGCAGCGGGCATCTACTTCATCATCTTGCAGCAGATCGACTTTATTCAGTATTAGCCAGCGATCACCAGCTGCCATAGTTGGGCTGAACTTTTCTAGCTCTTGCTCAATGACCTCCGCATTTTCACCGGCGGTGGAGCCGTCGTAGGGCATCATATCCACAAGGTGCAACAATAACCTTGAGCGGGTTAAATGCTTGAGAAAGCGAATACCCAAACCGGCACCTTCTGAAGCGCCTTCGATCAGTCCCGGAATATCGGCAACCACAAAACTTTTATCGCCACTCATGCCCACCACACCTAGATTGGGTACTAGCGTCGTAAATGGATAGTCTGCCACTTTAGGGCGCGCAGCGGATACTGAGCGTATAAATGTGGATTTTCCGGCATTGGGCAGGCCGAGCAAACCCACATCGGCCAGTACTTTCAGCTCTAGCTTGAGCTCGCGCACCTCACCTTCTTTACCGGGAGATGTTTGACGCGGTGCCCTGTTGGTACTGGATTTATATCTGGTGTTACCCAAACCGTGGTAACCGCCTTGAGCGACCTTTAACTGCTGATCCAGCTCGGTGATATCCCCCAGCACTTCGCCAGTCTCTTCATCGATAACAGTGGTGCCCACGGGTACTTGTAGCACTAGGTCATCACCGCCGCGGCCAGTGCACTCAGCACTGCTACCTTGCTGGCCATTCTCAGCCTTAAAATTGCGCGTGTAGCGAAAGTCAATAAGGGTATTTAGCCCCTCGGTACCCACCAAAATAACACTGCCGCCATCACCCCCATCGCCGCCGTCAGGGCCGCCTTTGGGAATATATTTCTCGCGGCGAAAACTCAAACAGCCATTGCCGCCTTTGCCTGCGTGTACCTTGATTGATGCTTCGTCGACGAATTTCATAGCGCTAGTTTACAGTTGCCAATAGGGTTGTGTCACTGTGGGAAAAAGCTGGGGGGCTTCAGGGGGCGCATTATTACTAATGGGGGTAGCACAAGCAACCTTAACTGCAGGTTATTAAAGGTGTTGGCGTGGAAGCTGATCTATTGCAAAATGCGCGCCTGCTCCAGCATTAACAGTGTCTTGATGATGATCTAGCCATACCAATGCGCAGTATAGTCAGTACTGTTTTAATTGATTCAATACAACGGATCGAGCTTTTGATGGTAGTTATTCGATGGGTCTTGGGACAAATTATTCTGCTGCTGGACTTTGTGACTTCACCAAAGCCGGTTGTGCGAGATGCCGCGGCGCAAAAAGCCATTGATGATGTGACCTCCAGCATGTCGATGTACCAGTTCAAAACCTGCCCTTTTTGCGTAAAAGTGAGACGGCAGCTTAAGCGTCACTCTCTTAATATAGCGCTTCGAGATGCTAAAAACGATGCTGAGCTAAAAGCCGAATTAGCCCGCGAAGGTGGCCGCCAAAAGGTCCCGTGCCTGAGAATCGAGAAGCCTGACAACTCCGTAGAATGGCTTTATGAATCCAACGACATTATTGCTTACCTTAAGAATCAGTTTAATTTGGTCTAAACCAGCCTGGAAAAACTGAGGCCAGCCTGCAGTAAACAGTAGCTGCTAGCGCCACAAATATTACAGACGAAAAAAAAGCCCCATATGAGGCTTTTTTCTAGAAGGGCCCAGCTTAGGCTGAAACCACCTCTGCGTATTTGCGGTTCTGAGGTCCTTTCTGTACAAACTGCACAGTGCCAGTCTCAGTGGCAAACAATGTGTGATCTTTGCCTATACCTACGCCGTTGCCTGGGTGGAATTTGGTTCCACGCTGACGAACGATAATGCCGCCAGCATTGATTGACTGGCCGCCATAAACTTTAACGCCAAGGCGTTTGCTTTCTGAATCGCGACCGTTTCTAGTACTACCACCAGCTTTCTTGTGAGCCATTGCTATATCCTCTCTTAATTATCCGGCATTAATGCCAGTAATTTTAACTTCTGTGTACCACTGTCTGTGGCCCTGCTGAGTGCGCGAGTGCTTGCGACGACGGAATTTAATGATATTCACTTTGTCGCCACGGCCGTGAGATACAACCTCAGCAGTCACTTTGCCACCATCTACTAAAGGGGCACCAATCTTGACTTCGGCACCTTCGCCGACCATCAAGACTTCTTCAAAATCGATATTGTCACCAGTAGCTACATCCAACTTTTCCAGACGCAAGGTTTCACCCTCAACGACTCGATGCTGTTTACCGCCACTTTTGATCACTGCGTACATGTTCTGCTCCAAATTTAGGGTGGCCATTTAAATCCCAAAACAGGTCTGTGCGGCCAGATTCCGTCTCTTACTGTCTTGAGGCTAAGAGCCTCTGCGAGAGGGCGGCAATTCTAATGGAACACCCTATGGTTATCAAGTGTTTAAACCGCAAATATGCAACTATCCTAAAGGGAGGGGACAAATGGGCTGGAGCCCCTATTATCAAAGGCATTTACTGGCTGTTTTTTAGCCAAATTAGCGAGGCCATACGGCCAGTTTTGGGTTCTCGGCGGTAGGAGTAAAACCTTGTTGGATCAGAGAAGGTGCAGTAGTCACCCCCATATACAGCCGCGACACCACAGCTGGCTAGATCAGCTCGCGCCAACCCATAGAGGTCTGCCAAGTATTTGCCATTACCTGTTGGCAGAAAGGCGGCTTTTATCGCCTCAACCTGCTGAGAATCCTGTGCCTGCTGAATAAACGCCTGCAGTACCTCTGCCCCCACTTCAAAAGCCCCTGGCCCTATTGCTGGCCCCAAATAGGCCATCAGTCGATCTGTTCGGTTAAATGTTGCCACTGCATTGCGCAATATGCCATTGCACAGCCCACGCCAACCGGCATGGGCCGCTGCCACCTGAGTGCCCTGCTGGTTGCACAGCAGCACAGAAAGGCAGTCTGCGGTCAACACCGCGCAGGCTTGACCGACTTTATCAGTAAAACTGGCATCTGCGATGGGAACCAGAGTTGGTGCTGCTTGAGGCGCATAAATTACCTCTGTGCCATGAACCTGCTCTAGCCACTTTGGTTGCTCAGCCAATCCAAGGTTTTTGATGAGTAACTGGCGGTTGCCTGCAACATCTGCTGCGCAATCGCCCACATGTAGGGCAAGATTATTGCTATCAAATAGCCCATCACTGCAACCATCCTTTCGTGTGGTAATAGCTGCACCAATATTTTCAGGTGCCGGCCAGTCGGGGGTTAGCCAGCTAGCCATTGGCCAATACGGCTAACAGTGACTGCATATCATCGGGCAACTCTGAGGCCCAGCTCACCATCTCCCCTGTGGCTGGGTGAATCAGACCCAATTCCCGGGCATGCAGGGCCTGGCGGCCAAAGTTTTGTACGGCGTCGCGCAATTGCGGTGTCACACCTTTGTGGATGCGAAAACGCCCTGCGTAGGCGTCATCCCCGACAATTGGAAAGCGAATATGGGCCATATGCACACGAATTTGATGGGTGCGGCCCGTTTCCAGCCTGAGCCGCACATGGCTGTGACCTTCAAAGCGCTCCAGCACAGAATAATGGGTACGCGCCTCTTTACCGTCGGATATCACCGCCATCTTGGTGCGCTGCACAGGGTGGCGGCCGATAGGTTGATCAACCAGTCCGCCGCCGGTCATTACACCGGTCACCACGGCCTCGTACTCTCGCTTGACAGTTCTGGTCTGCAGCTGGGCCACTAGGTCCGTATGAGCCTGCAAGGTCTTGGCAACCACCATTAAGCCGGTGGTGTCTTTATCTAATCTATGCACAATGCCGGCCCGGGGCACGGATTCAAGCTGAGGGCAGTGGTAGAGCAAGGCATTCAGCATGGTGCCGCTGCGATTGCCCGCCGCGGGATGCACCACAAAGTTGGTGGGCTTATTAAGCACAATAATATGCTCGTCTTCATGCAGTATATCTAGGGGGATATTCTCAGCTTGCCAGTCGCCCTCGGGCTCAAGATGTACATCAACACTGAGTATTTCACCACCCAATAGCTTTTGTTTAGGCGCCTGCTGCTGCCCATCCACTCTTAACTGGCCCGCTTTGATCCATATCTGCAGCCGGGCTCTTGAGAATTCTGAGAACAATTCGGACGCCACCTGGTCCAATCGTCTGCCACAACAATCCGGGGAGACAGTTGCTGTCATCTGGATATGGTCAGTGGCGTTATTTTCGCTGTTGGGCTGGTTCACTAATAGTGCTCTGTGGTTAAATACTGGGCTTCGTCGGCAACGCTGTCGACTCCGTCTCTCGCTGGGAATTTTACATGAAAAACATCGCTTATATTTTGTTGATTTTAAGTTTGTCTTTAACCTCTGGTTGCTCATGGCTAGGTTGGGGTGATGAAGAAGCCCAAGAGGAGACCTCAGAAGATTTTACTGAGAGAGATTTCTACGAGAAAATCCAGAGTAGTCTTAATGCCCGCAATTGGACCGTAGCCATCAACAATCTTGAGCTGCTGGAATCCCAGTTCCCATTTGGCAAATATGCCGAACAGGGCCAGCTTGAATTGATGTATGCCCATTACAAATCTGCCAACTATGAAGATGCTATTGCGGCGGCAGATCGCTTTATTCGCCTGCATCCACAGCACCCCAATGTTGACTATGCGTTTTACGTCAAAGGCCTGTCGGAGCTATCTCAGACCAGCGGCTTCTTTGACAATTTTGTTCCAACAGATAACACCAAACGTGATATTGGCGCTGCACGGGAGTCATTTGGCACCCTCAGCGAAATGCTCTCCAGATTTCCCAAAAGCCCTTATGCGCCAGATGCTCGCAAGCGCCTCGTAAATCTGCGCAACCAGCTGGCCCGTGCGGAAATTCATGTGGCTAACTACTACTTCACTCGCGGCGCCTATCTGGCCGCGGCTAACCGTGGCCGCTATGTGGTAGAAAACTTTCAACAGTCTCCGGCTGTACCAGATGGTCTAGCTGTGATGGCTCAAGCGTATCATTTGTTAGGTATGCAGGAGTTGGCAGACAATGCTGTCACAGTGATGGCCGCCAACTACCCGGAATACCCCTCTCTGAATGCAGATGGCATCTTTGACTACGATGCGCGCCTGGTTGACACAGGTGGGGGTTTTCTGGGCAAAATTACCTTTGGGCTGATTGAGCGAGATGAACCACCAGCGTTTGACTCTCGCGAAATCTACAACAAGGCAGTGCGCGATGTTGAGATGGTTAAGAATGAGCCACAGATTGAAATCCGCTCGGTCTGGAGCTGGCTGACATTCGGCCTGATGGACTAAGCTAAAATCCAGTTTTGCATAGTGGCAGACAGATGAACAAGCAAACGATTATTGACGAAATGCGGGTTCTACCCGAAATCGATCCGCAATTTGAAATAGAGCGCAGAGTTGCGTTTATTCAGCAACAGCTGATCAATTCTAGCTGTAAAACATTGGTGCTGGGCATTAGCGGCGGTGTTGACTCTTCAACCTGCGGCCGTCTGGCGCAGTTGGCGGTGGAGGGTTTAAATCAGCAGCAAGGCACCCAAGACTACCAATTTGTTGCTGTGCGCCTACCCTATGGTGTTCAGCAGGATGAAGATGATGCGCAGATTGCATTGAGTTTTATTCAGCCCAGCCACAGTTTGACGGTCAATATCAAAGTCGGTGCCGATGGCATTAATGAGTCAGTATGCAATACCCTCGAAGAAAACGGTCTCTTGCCAGATGCCAATGTTATCGACTTTGCCAAGGGCAACCTGAAAGCCCGTGCCCGCATGGCCTCGCAATATGAGATTGCCGGCATGCTCGGTGGCTTGGTGCTGGGCACTGATCATTCAGCAGAAAATATTACTGGTTTTTATACCAAATTTGGTGACGGCGCCTGTGATCTGGCGCCTTTATTTGGCTTGAGTAAACGTCAGGTCAGGCAGTTGACTGAATCTATGGGGGCGCCAGACAGCTTGGTTCACAAAACACCCACAGCAGATCTGGAATGTCTTAGCCCTCAAAAACAGGACGAGGATGTACTGGGCATGTCCTACGACGATATTGATAACTTTCTTGAAGGAAAAACCGTCGACTCCAGTGCGGAAGAACGCTTGATTGATATCTATACCAAAACCCAGCATAAGCGCCTGCCCATAGCGACAATTTACGACTGATCTGTGATCCTTCGCTGATCTAAAAATGACCGGGCGAGCAATGTATCCGGCCATTGGGCATTCTATCTACAGAGAATAAACCTCATCTGCAAGGATAGAGACCTCGGCATGACGCCACCGCAAACCAATAATCAGAACAGCATTCATCTTCAGGGCAACAACCCTCCTCTTCTTAGAGTCTATGTGGGTTAAAGACTAACGACTGCTGCTGTCGGTGCTGTTTTACACGCTGGTGCAATTGCAGTGGGCACCAAATTATTCTGGCAGTGACAATCATTGGCAAATCTGGGCCAAGCCTCCCTTTTCTACTAGCTAGTTCAGTCGATAGCTTCTTATTGTAGGAGTAATATTTGGGCCTAGTGTTAAGGCCTTTGACGCTTCAGACAAAAGCACAGTCACAATCGGGCTTTGTTTTCTTTGGTTTTGGAAATGATGTAGATGGACGTCGGGGGCGGAAGATAAATTGGTGCGACAGAGTGGATACGAACCACCGACCCCCCATGTCAAGCAACTGTCTAACTTGTAAGTCACTGATAAGGCTGTTTATTTTAAGCGCCCGATTAATGTTCCCCGACAAACTTTAGCTCAAAGATGAAAACCTCATCTTGATTTAAGCCAAGATTTGCCTTCTGTTAGACCTTTTTAAGCCTCCGACGGTGCCAGAAACCGAGCCAAGAAAGACCATTCCTACCAACCAAACAGCGAGCGAACCGGCTCCCCAATCATCGCCTTTTTTGACACAAAAAGTGGTAAAGCCAAAGGAAAAGAGAGTTCCTAAAACGGTAGAAAGATAATCCATGATTTTCCCTTTTATGAATTCGCTTTTTTTCTTGAGAGAGAATGGTGCTTCCTGTTGGACTCGAACCAACGACCCCTTGCATGTCATGGCGACATCCATCTCATAAGCCATTGATTTATATCGAATAAATTAAAGAAAAAGGCTTTTCACCTGAAAGCCATTTTCCAAATGAAGTTTTTCTTGTCTTCATTGTAAGGAAAAAATGTCTTATTTTAAATTGACTGCAACAGCCCGGAATAGACTCCAGAACACCCCGCCAACAACAGCAGTAGCAACAGCGAACTGAAAAACAAGCCAAAACACATTTGACATAGATAGATCGATAGATGTAATCGTAACGTCTCTGTTTTCTTCACTCATTGGTTTTCTCCAATGATTATTTTTTAGATATGAAAGCCCCACTTAACAGAGATATCAACTTGAGAGAGCAGGTATTGGATGATTTGATGTTCTAAAAGAGGAAAAAGCTATTTCCGGAAGCGGTAGGGGCACGCAGACTCGAACTGCGGACATCCACCATGTCATGATGGCGCTCTAACCAACTGAGCTATGCCCCTAAGACTTCCGGATAACGCATTCTACATTAATAACTCCACAGAACAACCGGAATTACCCTTTTGCAGTGACTTAAGTTCGAACAGCCTTAAAAGCCTTCTGCAGACCTTTCGTGTCACCCTTTCCATGCTTTCGTATCAGACCCTGAAGTGTCCTGGTCAATCCTTCAAAGTCATTCAGAACCTTCTTTGCACCAATCACCCTTGTCCTTCCAATCTTGCCCTCAGAAGAACCAAAGGGGGGGGTTATTTGGTCGCCCTCTTCTCACCAAGTTTTCATCTCGCTTACATTTGCTTTCTCGCCTTTGTTCACCCAAATATCTTGGGCGGCATCATAACGGTAGCTGTCGCGATTGCTGGTTGGTAAGGCCGCTTTCTTTGCAAGCTTATAGAACGCTTCAGCATCTGGGCTCTGCTTTGTCATCGACTGTATCCATACCAACGCATCTTCAAAGAACTGCCTCGCTTGCTCATAAGTCAATCCGGGAATGTGGGTTAGCTCTTTAACTTCGCTGTCTTATCTCTCTCAAAACCGTCACCAAAGACCAGTGGTTTTGTTGAAGCATCTAAAGGTCAGGAACATCTTGGCTCATTGTGTCGCAAAGCTTTTCATGCAATTGATTTGAATTCCTTCCTTCCTTTGCATTAGCTTCTACTAAAATCTTCCATTCCGTTGAATGATCATCCGTAACCGAGAAGGAAGAAAGAGATAAAAACAAAATAAAGAGAATGATTTTCGCTCAGAAAAGCTTATCAACGTGTCGGAGTAATGGAAGGTCTAACAGATTTGTAAGCTTTCTGAAGCGCCTTCGTGTCGCTCTTTCCATGCTTTCGCATCAAGTCTTGAAGCGTCTACGTGAGTATCCTTGAGTCCTTTAGAACCCTCTTAGCGCCGATAACCCTCGTATGCCCAATCTTGCCCGCTGAAGATTCTATTAGCGGTGTGTTGGGTCTACCCATCATTAAGTTTACACTTAACCTTTTCCTTATCAGGCTTCAAGTCAATGGCGATTTCAATAAATTATGACTGCTAATTTTTGAGAGTAGATTCAGATTTCATAAAAAAGGCCACATATTTTGTGGCCTTTTGTCTTCATTATTTCACTTTCTTAGCCGCCCGACGCACCACCTACAGGCGTTGAATGATATATACGGGGCATGTCGCAAGTCATTAGGTCACCATACATAGACTGAAGTTTAGCTCCCCCACCCATCATCATCATGTCATGGGCCTTCCCTCGATCAGCCATGCTCTCTGTAATAAAAATGGAGTAGAGATCTGTAGTGTCTGCCCTAGCACCCCCAACGGCGGGTAGCCAGCGAAGAAGACCACCTGGCATACCAACCTCATCCATCCACTCCACCCACTCTTTATCAGTGGCCATAACATCAGCCATTGTCTTACCATCAGAGAGATGACATCCGCTGATTTGCACAAAGGCATGTCCAGTTGTGGATTTAAAAGGTCGAGCCATCAAGCCTGTCATCAGGTTTTGACTACCGCATGAAGCTACAGAATCAAATCTCTTCTGTTGTTTAGCACCTTTTGCCATCCATTCGTCATGTATCGTTCCCATGCTTTCATGACTACCTGCTACACCAAGCCAAAAATAATCATTTGGAAAATCATCACTATTGTTAATAGTAGGTGTCATTACCCATGCTGTGTACTTAGAGCTAATATTTTCGTCTGCCCAAACATCCCAATCAGCAGCAACCTTCTTAAGATCATCTAATCCTTTGCCTTTGTTATAGTCACAAAAAATACCTTCTAGAGCTGCATATTGCGGCTCTCTGTGGTCATCTGCTTGAGTAAACGGTGCCATAAAGAGCGCCGCTATTAGTGAGCTTACAGCTATTAACATTTTCATGAAAATCCCCTTATTTTTAGTCAATTAATGATTACACACTTAGGCTAAAAACCTAATCTAAAAAAATATTGCGTTTAGATTTTTTTCTATGCCCTGATTCCATGATAACCAAACATTAAGATAATCTCTACTCACTTATGCATCATCAATCCATATAGCTTTTTACCAGAAATTTATCAGATAGAAACTTTATTATTTCTTTTCACACCCTTATATCAAGGAGTTAGGCAAGTTTTACTAGAGTTTCATCAGAAAGTTTTTTTGTTTTCGAGGGTTGTATCGGTCTGAGAATCTGGATTGACGGGGAGTGATGGGTTGGGTAAGCGCCATGTTGTGGTGGTGCTCTAACCAGCCGAGCTACGGTCGTATACCAACTTACTTCTCATCCACTCTTAGTTGGATTGATTAAAACAGCCTTGGTCTGTTTAAACCCATTTGGGGGCTTGCGCCTCTGCGAGGCTCGTCCAAAATGCCTACGCGTAGGGAAATTCGGGTGATGCTTCGCGCTTTGGAGTGGCCTCTCTAACGGCCTTCGTTAGCTTGTGCAAAGACTTAAACTTAGCCTGGTAATCTGATACCACACCAAGACTAGTAGCGGTCTGATCCTCAGGTTTTGTTAGAAGTTAGTCCTTAGGTTACTGGCAGTGGCTAGCCATCCAATGGGTCTTCTATGTCGGCTGGTAACTGGGCAGCAGTCAGCCAGCATTGCTATTTCGTTCTGGCAAAAAAAAAGGGCTGCCATCATGGCAACCCTTTTTGTTATCTTCTAACCAGTGGTTAGTTGATCTTAAACGCCATACCAGCTGAGACACCAGTCTCACCGTTAGCGTGTGTAACACCTAGCTTGTAGGATGATTTGCCAGCCTGATGAGTAAGGCCTAATGCTACAGCAGACTCTCCATCAAAGTTACCCAGACCAATTGCAAAGGCGGTTCCTTTACCGTTGGGTGTAGGCATACCGGCCAGAGCCATTGACATTGCAATACCAGAGCGCAACATGTCTACATCTTCGTCCAAGCGCATAAGGTGGCTACGGTTCGCAGAGATATCAGATATATTTTGCGTTACCAGGCCTTCATGGACTGCCAGAGTAGCTACGTTGTCAGCAATGCCAGAGGCGTTAGTTGCGATATCTGCAATGTTCTGAGTCACTAAGCCTTCGTGGACTGCCAAAGTAGCTACGTTGTCAGCAATGCCAGAAGCGTTAGTTGCAATGTCCGCGATGTTCTGCGTCACCAAACCTTCATGAACGACCAAGGTTGCCGCATTGTCGGCAATTCCTGAAGCGTTAGCGGCTTCAGCAGCAGTTGCTCGAGCTTCTTCAGCATCTACGTCAGCAGCACGATCAATGACTTCCTGCGCCAGATTCGCAGCGATCGCGGCTTCAGCAGCAGTTGCTCTAGCTTCTTCAGCATCTACATCAGCAGTACGATCAATGACTTCCTGCGCCAGATTCGCAGCGATCGCGGCTTCAGCAGCAGTTGCTCTAGCTTCCTCAGCATCTCCGTCAGCAGCAC
>Ga0213863_10001969_pt1 | contig 14729 bp, 11 predicted proteins | sample PICome_8_FD_160128 | JGI IMG/M metagenome (GOLD analysis project Ga0213863, IMG submission 160128) | Coastal seawater microbial communities near Pivers Island, North Carolina, United States - PICO497 | ecosystem: Environmental > Aquatic > Marine > Coastal | place: USA: North Carolina... | reverse complement strand
GGCTTACATTCTGAAAAAATAGACTATGGGAACATTCCTGGATGTACCTATGCGAGTCCTGAAATTGCTTCTGTTGGACTTACTGAAGACCAAGCTAAAGATCAAGGATATGAAATAAAGGTTGGTAAGTTTCCTTTTTCTGCCTCAGGAAAAGCAACTGCCGCTGGAACACCAGATGGTTTTGTTAAAGTAATCTTTGATGCAAAATATGGAGAATGGTTGGGTTGCCATATGATTGGTGCTGGAGTAACAGATATGATTGCAGAAGCAGTATTAGGAAGAAAACTAGAAACTACTGGGCATGAAGTTTTAAAAACAATTCACCCTCACCCTACTATGAGTGAGGCAGTAATGGAGGCTGTTGCTGATGCTTATGATGAAGTAATACATTTATAAAAAAAATAAAATCAAAAAAACCGAAGAGATTTCTTCGGTTTTTTTCTGGCATAGTTTTTGACAATTTATTTGTAATAAATTTAAATCCAAAATACTTTTATTTTAAACTGTATTTTGTGGGAACTGTTGTAAAGAAAAAGAGAATAACCCCTAAACCAAAGTTGCTAGCTTTGGTTTTTGTAATTTACAAACCTTACTACTTAAAGTATCTATTAAAATCCTAAATTTGTATTCAACTTCAATAAGAATGCTATTTTTGTTTGCTAACATTTACATATGATTCAAATAACTAATTACAAAGGATTTCTTATAGAAACTCTAAAAGCCATTATCAAACTTTGTATTGCTGGTTTCCTCATTGGATTCTTAAAATCTTATGATGCTATCATAGCAATTATTTTGTTTTTAAAAATTCTTCATGTTATTTATAAAAATATTATCATCGCTGAAACTAAAAACTGGATATTACTCATTGGAATGATAGTAACCGGTTTAGCTGGAATGATTGGAGAAAATTGGGGTGTGAGTAATTCATATTGGGAATACCATAAAGTATCTAGAGAACTCCCTTTATGGCTTCCTTTTGCTTGGATGTTAGCCTTTTATTTCTTGTACAGTATTGAATCTAGATTGATTCCTTACTTAAAGTACAAAACAATTAAAAATAAACTTATGATAGCTTTTTGGCTTTCACTTCTTCTTCCAGCTTTTGGTGAAATTATTACAATTAATCTAGGTGTTTGGACATACTATTGGCCATATCAAGTATTTGGTGTTCCTCTTTATGCATTCATGTGTTTAGTTTTTGTTCACATGATAGTTTATGGGATATTAGCATTTATCTGCAAAAAGAAAAATATCAATGATGTTGTTTTTACTTAAAATAATATTTTAATATTGCCAAGCTATTATTCGAGTAACTTTATTTCCTTGATGCATAGGAATTATTTTCATTGTTTTTACATTAAGTTTGACTCCAGATTTCTGAAGACTTTCAATGGTTTCCTTTTTTGAAACTAAACTAGTAAACCAAAGACTACTATTTTTATATAATGAGCTCTGATATAGGTAATTATGTAAAAAAGCTTTTTCTCCACCAGGATACCATAATTCATTATTATTGCCAGAAAAATTACGAACAGTATTTGTTCCTAAGTTTCTGTTTTTTCTTGCATTCGCTCCCCTAGCCTCTTTTTCAGATTTATAAAAGGGAGGATTACAAATAACTGCGGAAAAAGAGTCTCCTTTTTCAATTATTCCCTCTAAAATATTTCCTTCATCAAACTGTTGTCTCAAAATTATCTTATTGCTAAGGTTGTTGTCATCTATAATATCTTGAGCGGTATCAAGTGAATCTAATTCTATATCTGTTGCAACAAAATTCCAATCATATTCCTTAACACCTAGTAAAGGGTAAATACATGTTGCACCAGTTCCTATGTCTAAAACTGTAATTTTATCTATATTTTTAGAATCTGATAACAATTCAGAAACATAATGAATATAGTCTACTCGACCTGGTATTGGAGGACATAAATTTTCATCAGGAAAGACCCATTTATTTATTCCATAATAGACCTTTAACAAAGTAAGATTTAATTCTTTTACCGCTTTAGGATCAGAAAAATCTATAGTAAGGTTTCCATAATCATTTTTAGTAACATAAGAGATTAAATTATTATTGTGTTTGGTTAAAACATCAAAATCATAACCTTTTTTATGCTTATTTCTAGGATGCAATCCCGGCTTAAGTTTCATGTTAGAGTTCTAAGATAGTAAATGCTTGTTCTAGTGGTTTTAATGATTCTTTTAATGCGATAATTAAGTCGTATCCGTGTGCTAAATAATACTCAGAAAAATTTCGCTGACGCTCTTCTAAGCTTTTATTGGGTAATAATTGATCTTGTAATGCGATAATTCTATTGGTTCTATCAACTTGTTTTCTTTTCTCTGCTCGCAACAATCGTTTTTCTAAATTCTCTAAACCTTTTAATTGTTTTCTTTGCTGTGCATCTACTGCTCCAATAAAAGAATCATCTGTGTCATTGGCAATTCTTCTTAGGGCTAAAAATTGTTGGGTTAACAATTCTATAGCATCTGCAAAACTAAATTGAATATCTGAGTTCTCTTGAACTTTTTTAGCAATTAACAAATGCTGTTTCATAAATATTTCTTCAAAAGAAATATCTAAATTATGTAATTTTTTAACCTGTTTTTTAGAAACAATCTGTACTGAATTTCTCAACAATAATATTGGAAAAGGAATCTCTGAGGTTTCAAAGTAAGATTTCAATTGTAACCAGTAAGCTAGTTCACCTCCACCCCCAATATAACAAAGATTAGGCAAAATTACTTCCTGATATAGAGGCCTCATAATTACATTTGGACTAAAACGATCACTATGGTTCTCTAACTCGTTAAGTATTTCAGCTTCCGAAAAAACAAGATCTGTGTTGTGAATTGTATACTTTCCTTCGTTTTCTATAATTCGTTCTCGAGAGTTTTCTGTCAAATAAAATAAATTTATATCTCTCGGATTTACCTGTATCTTATAATCTTTTTCTAAATTTAATATAGCGTTAGAAACTGCTTTCTTAGAAGTTTGGTAAAGAAGCTCATCCTTCATTACAGGAGCAAATATATTTTTTAATCGTTGGTCATCGGCATCTAAAATAACTAGCCCATAACTTTTAAATAACTCATTCGCAATATACCTGGTAGCATCAGCCAAATTGCTATGGGACACATAAGCTTTTTTAAAAAGTTGTGATAAAAATATAGCATTTTTAGTATCTCCTAGTTGTTGTGAAAAATGAGCATGAACCTCTTGTAATCCTTCTAATGAAAACCTTCCAACTGCTCCACCATTTGGTCTATCCCAAGTCACTTTTTCCTCTTTGAAATTAAAATAATTAATTTCTTCAAAATCATGATCTTCAGTTGCCATCCAAAATACAGGAACAAATCTTTGATTAGGAAATTGTTCTGTTAAGGTTTCCGTTAAATTGATAGTAGAAATAATCTTGTACAGAAAATACAACGGTCCAGTAAATAAGTTTAATTGATGACCAGTTGTTATGGTAAAGGTTTCTTCATTTTCTAGCGAATTAATATTTTCAGTAGTTGCCTCTGTGACAGCTAAATTTCTATACTGATCTTTTAAAACAGTCACTAATTTTAACCTAGTTGCTGAGTCAAAAGATTTTTTTTTCTCATTAATTTGAGAAGCAAACCCTTTCATATCAGGGAAATTATTATAAAACTGTTCAATAGATTGTTTTTGATCTATATAATCAGTTATTGTTTTGGAGAAGAATCCTGTTTTGTGAAAAGGAATATGAGTAAATTTCATAAAATAAATACGTAACAAGATTTAATAAAACCTTAATTGATAAATTTTTAAAAATAAAAATTTATCAAAAATACTAAATTTGTAGCCAGCTTTAAAAACCAAATGTAATAAGAGGCTCTTGTAAGTCATTTATTATTTAAATAAATCCTTATTTTTGAATTCATAAAATCCTTATCACATGAAATATAGAGTTTTAATTCTACTTACAATTATAATATCATCTTCACTTTTTTCTCAAAATATTCAGTCTCCCAAAGAATTTTTAGGCTATGAATTAGGAACACAATTTACACGTCATCACAAAGTGGTAGATTATTTTACTTATGTAAGTAATAAATTAGACAATGTTGTCATAGAAAAATACGGTGAAACCAATGAGCGAAGACCTTTGTATGTTAGCTATATTTCATCAAAAAAGAATATAGAGAACTTAGAACAAATTAGGCTTAATAATTTAGGACAAACTGGATTAAAACCAGCTAGTGATAATTCTATAGCAATAGTATGGTTGAGCTATAATGTTCATGGTAATGAAGCATCTAGTACAGAAGCTTCCATGCAAACTTTGTTTGAATTAGTGACAGAAAAAAAGAATCTACTAGAAAATACTCTAGTAATAATGGATCCCTGTATAAATCCTGATGGAAGGGATAGATATGCCAACTGGTATAACCAGGTTAAAAGTAATCCTTACAATGCAGATCAAAATGCAAAAGAGCACAGAGAACCCTGGCCAGGAGGTAGAGCCAATCATTATTTATTTGATTTGAATAGAGATTGGGCTTGGGCTACTCAAATAGAATCTACCCAACGCTTAAAAATATATAATAAATGGATGCCACATATTCATGTAGATTTTCATGAGCAATATATAAATAATCCTTATTACTTTGCTCCAGCTGCAGAACCATTTCATGAAATCATTACAGATTGGCAACGTAATTTTCAAGTTCAGATTGGAAAAAACCATGCGCGATATTTTGATGAAAACGGATGGCTCTATTTTACTAAAGAAAGTTTTGATTTACTCTACCCTAGTTATGGAGATACCTATCCTACTTATATGGGTGCTATAGGGATGACATATGAGCAAGCTGGTGGTGGTATGGGTGGTTTAGGTGTAGATACAGATCATGGGTATGAGCTAACTTTAGTAGATAGAGTGGCTCACCATAAAACTACTGGTTTGTCTACTGTAGAAATAGCTTCTAAAAATGCCTTAAAATTAAATACTGAATTTAAAAAATTTTTTAATTTAAAAAACTTCAAGTACAAGAGTTATGTTCTAAAGAATGAGAATAAAGATAAAACTGATCGCATAATATCATTATTAAATAAACATAAAATTAATTATGAATATGCTAACAAAGGAACAATAAAAGGGTACAACTATCAAACTCAAGCTGAATCTCGTATGTTACTAAGTTCAAAAGATTTAGTTATTCATACTCAACAACCTAAAGGTAAGATGGTAAAAGTTTTATTTGAGCCTAATGCAAAATTAAGTGATTCTTTAACCTATGATATTACCGCTTGGTCATTACCTTATGCTCATGGTTTTAAAGCAATGGCGTCTACAAATAAAGTTTCCTCCAGAAAGGATGTCATAGTAGATACTTCACAGATTAAAATAGAAAAAAATGCATATGCATATTTATCAAAATGGAACAGTTTAGAAGATGCTTCTTTCTTAGCAGAGCTTCTTCATAAAAATATACGTGTTCGTTTTTCTGAAAAGGATTTTAGTGTAGAAGGAAATTCATATAAAAAAGGCACGTTAATTATTTTAAAAGCTGATAATAAAAAAAATGAAAAATTTTATAATCAAATAACTTCAATAGCTAGAAACAACAATAGAAAAATTATCCCTGTAAATACAGGTTTTGTAACTAAAGGCAAAGACTTTGGGTCCTCAAGTATAAAACCTATCAATAATCAAAAAGTAGCTGTTATTTCGGGTAAAGGAACCTCTTCTTTAAGTTTTGGTGAAATTTGGCATTTCTTTGAAACCCAATTACATTATCCGCTAACTGCTTTAGATACAGATTATTTAAATAGAGTAGATTTAAACAAATATGATGTTTTAATCATACCTAATGGGTATTATAGTACTATCTTAAATAAAAGTAGTTTAAAGAAAATAAACAACTTTGCACAAGCTGGTGGAACAGTTATAGCTATAGGTGGAGCTTTACGAAGTTTTGCTAACAAAGATGGTTTTGCATTAAAAAGTAAAAAATCAATGAGTAGTAAAGATAACACAACAGCTAATCTAACCTCATACGAGGATACTAGAAGAAATAGAGCCAATGATTTAATTACTGGCGCTATTTTTAAAAGCACAGTAGATGATAGCCACCCAATGGCCTTTGGTTATAATAATTCTTATTTTTCTTTAAAACTTAATAATGCAAGTTACGAGTATCTTAAAAATGGAAATAATATTGCTTATTTCGATGAAGATGCTAAAAAATACGCCGGGTTTGCTGGACAAAAAGCATTGAATAATATTCCAAAATCATTATTATTTGGAGAAGAAAGAAAAGGTAGTGGTAGTATTATTTATATGGTAGATAATCCATTATTTCGTTCGTTTTGGGATAATGGTAAGCTATTTTTTGTAAATGCTGTTTTTTTTAGAAATTCTAATATTATTGATAACTAGAATATTATTTTTTTAAAGTCTACTATAATAAACCGTAGCTAGCATAACTTATAAAATTTTGTATGCATTTTCTATTAAAAGATCCTAACTGAGAAAGAAGTCTAGACTTGTGTTCTATACTAAAAATACTACACATCAAAAGATTATCTCGAAGTTTATTTATAAATATCTGAAGTTTATCATAATCAGTTGTTACAGTATTTTCTAAATTACCCTTATTTAAAGCTATTAAATGGTTATTTACTTTAAGGGTTTTTTTATTTGAGATAGAGTTTGATTGAAATTGTAAAAAAATAAAATTAAAGAAATCTATTATTTTAATGATGTTGTTTTGATTGTTAGTAACAAACTTTATTTCTGGAGAAAAGAAATTGTGTGATTTTAAAAAAGAATCAAGTAAAATAAAATATTCTATATATTTCTCATAGTTTGCTGTCTCTAAACTATCAAGGGCACTGTCATTAAACTTAAAAAACTGATCACATACGTATCTAACTCCTTCACCTAATTCTATAGGGAAGTTATTAATGAAATCTTCTTTGATCATATTTATCTAGACTATTTTATATACTGTTTATAAAGAGGATAGCTTTTTAAATTTGAGGGTAGATATTATACTTTTCAAATATACTTCAAAAGAAAAACTAAGTCAATCCCTATTATTAGTGAAATATTTAACTCCCTATTTTTAGGGAGATCGTTTTTTAAATAAAATAATTTGATTGTAAAAAATTAGTTTTATGAAAATTAATTCTTCTTTAAGCAGCTAACTCCTTCAATGCTCTAACAAAAACATCCAATTCATCTGTAGTAGTAAATACATTAGGACTGATTCTACATCCTTTTACATTAGCATAATTAATGGCAACGGTAAATATATTATAATCATTCATTAGCTTTTTTTCTAATTCTTTGGGAGTCATGTTTTTAAGACCAACATTTGCTATCCCACAGGCTCTATGGGAATCATTTGGTGTATTCACAATTATGTTAGAATGATTTCTAACTTTTTTAGTCCAATATTCTTGTAAATAACGGAGTCTAGATTCTTTTCTCTCTGCTCCCAACATATCATAATATTCTATAGCATTTTCTATACTTAAATCATGATATACAGGATGGGTTCCAATATGATTTAATCTAGAAATATCTCCTGGCTCTCTGTGATGTTCAGCAAATACAGGCCAAAGTTTATCTATATGCTTATCATCTACATATAACATTCCTGTGCCTAATGGAACTGCTAACCATTTGTGTAAACTAGAACCATAATAATCACAACCTAAATCATTTATTTTAAATTTAAAGTGTCCTACACAATGTGCACCATCAACCATTACCTGAACCCCCTTTTTGTGAGCCATTTCACAAATCTTTTTGATAGGTAGTATTTGGCCAGTAATATTAATCATATGACACACCATTAGTAACTTGGTTTTAGGAGTTATTACATTTTCATAAATACTAACTATTTCTTCATCAGAGGCGGGATGATTAGGAATAGAAACTACAATGTTTTTTGTTCCATACCGCTTAGAAATCTGCTCAAACATCATTTGCATAGCACCATAGTCTTGTTTGGCATAAACCGCTTCATCTCCATTTATCCAATCCATACCCTTTATAACCATGTCTAATGATTCTGTAGTATTTCTTGTTATAATTAAATTTTTATCACTAGTTCCTACTACTCTAGCCAATTTTGAAACCATTGCTTTTTTATTATCCCATTGAACAGTTCTCATGTAATAAGATCCTTCATAATTTACCATTCTAGCATGATCTAACATATGATTTAATGTAGGGTTAGGAATAATATTATAGTAACCACTTTCTAGATTAATATAGTCGGGTTTCAATGAATAATCTTTTCTAACCTGTAACCAAAAATCTTCTTCAGAGGCTATTTGTTTTGGTGATAGATGTTCAAAAGTCTTGAGAGTATTAGCAAAAGAGGTGTTGATTAAAGGAAGACCAATTGCTGCAAGAGATACATTTTTTAAAAATTCTCTTTTATTCATTATTTTTAGTTTTCCTTAAAGATAAAGAAATAACTAAAAAATACAAGTATCTGTTAATTAGAATTTTACAAAAGATACTGCTGCTATAAATTGTAAAATTATTTAATAGGAGTACCATATAAATCGAAGTCCCCCGCCTCATGTATTTTAACAGGAATAAATTCACCTATTTTAATGTAATGTTCTCTGGCGTCAACTAAAACATCATTGTCTACATCTGGTGAGTCAAATTCTGTTCGTCCATAAAAATAATTTCCTTCTTTTCTATCAAACAAACAAGTAAATACTTTTCCTATTTTCTGTTGATTAATTTCCCAAGAAATCTGCGATTGAACTTCCATGATTTCATTAACACGTCTAAACTTTACATCAGCTGGAACATCATCCTCTAAAACAAAAGCACCTGTATTTTCTTCATGTGAATACTCAAAAGCACCCAAGCGCTCAAAACGCATTTCTTCTACCCAATCTTTTAATTCTTGAAATTGTGCTTCTGTTTCTCCTGGATAGCCAACAATTAAGGTAGTTCTAATGCCCATAGAAGGAACGGCTTCACGAAATTTATGAATTAAAGCGGTTGTCTTTTCGTGGGTAGTACCCCGTTTCATAGATTTTAAAATCTCTGTGTTAATATGTTGCAAAGGAATGTCTAGATAGTTACATACTTTAGGTTCATTTTTCATAACCTCTAAAACATCCATTGGGAAACCAGTTGGAAAGGCATAATGCATTCGAATCCATTCAATTCCATCTACTTTAGCTAAAGCTTCTAAAAGAGATGCTAATGCTCTTTTTTTATAGATATCTAGACCATAATAGGTTAAGTCTTGAGCAATAAGCATAATTTCTTTAATGCCTTTCTCAGCTAATTTCTTTGCTTCAATAACTAGTTCTTCAATCGAAGTAGATTTGTGTTTTCCACGCATTAATGGAATAGCACAAAAAGAACAAGGACGATCACAACCCTCTGCTATTTTTAAATAAGCATAATGTTTGGGTGTAGTCGTTAAACGTTCACCAATAAGTTCATGTTTATAATCTGCCTCTAGAACTTTTAAAAGGTTTGGTAAATCATGTGTGCCAAAATACTGATCTACGTCTGTAATTTCTTTTTCTAAATCTGGCTTGTAGCGTTCACTCAAACAACCTGTTACAAAAACCTTATCCACATCTCCTGATTCTTTTTTTTCAACATAATGCAATATGGTATCTATAGACTCTTCTTTTGCCTTTCCAATAAAACCACAAGTATTAATGACAACTATATTACCCTCATCATTTTTATCTTCATGAACAACATCTTTACCATTGGCTTTTAATTGACCCATCAAAACTTCAGAGTCATAAATGTTTTTGGAGCATCCCAAGGTAACTACATTGATCTTATTTTTTTTTATTGATTTTGTTCTCATTGAATATGTAAAAGAGAACAAAAATACATTTTATAAGATGAATTTCTATAGTTAATTTCTTGATTTATTTACTTTACTTTGATTATAAGTTTTATTAATTTAATTTAACCATATGAAAAAAAATATACTTTTTTTATCTCTATTCATTGCTTTACTAATTTCAAATAAATTTTTGGGGCAAACTACAAATACAGAAAATAACTACACATTTAAAAGAGGAGATTACAATGGAATTGGCAAATGGTATATGGGCAGAGAAATTGCTTATGTAATGGGTTACGAAGGAATTGATTGGTTAGAAAGGTCCGAACGTGAGGAAGAGGAAAATGTTTCTAAATTAATTAAAAACATGAGAATTAAATCAAATGAGGTTATTGCAGATATAGGTGCTGGATCTGGATATCATACTTTTAAAATAGCCTCTTTAACTAAAAATGGCTTTGTGTATGCCATAGACATTCAACCAGAAATGCTAATGGTGATAGAAGAAACGAAAGAGTCTGGTAAAATTAAAAATATTGAAACTATTCTTGGAACTGAAAAAAGTATTCTTTTACCATCTAATTCAGTTGACAAAATTTTAATGGTAGATGTATATCATGAATTCAACTTTCCAGCAGAAATAATTATTTCAATAAAAAAGGCCTTAAAACCAAATGGAGAATTGTTCTTAATCGAATATAGAAGTGAAGACTCTAGTGTTCCTATTAAAAAAATACATAAAATGTCTGAAAAACAAGCTGTCAAAGAAATGGAAGCTGCTGGCTTTAAACTCAAAAAAAATATAAGTAACCTTCCATGGCAACATTGTATGGTTTTTGTTAAAAACAATAAAAAACACTGAAAGTATTAAATAATAACTAAGGATTCTTTATTCTTATTAGTTGTACTATTGAAATTACACCAAAAAATATACTTACTAAAGTCCGAAATAAAAACTCAAATTGAATCATTGGTTCTCCTTGATATCCAAGCGTATAAAAGAAGTTTGCAATTGATATTATTAAAACTAGTAAAAAAAGTAACTTTTTCATATTTATAATATTAAAATGCATCTCTTATTTTAAAAAATCCGACATTTCTGAAAACAAAAAAACCCACAATAATTATTGTGGGTTTCCTTTTGCGGAGAAAGAGGGATTCGAACCCCCGGACCTGTTACAGTCAACAGTTTTCAAGACTGCCGCATTCGACCACTCTGCCATTTCTCCGGTCGTGCTATACTATTAAAGTATAGCGGGTGCAAATATAGAAAAGGTTTTCATTTTGTAAAAGCATTTCTACTTTTTTTAATAGAATAATTTTAGAGCCTATTTATTCATTATTACATTATATTTATATAACTTAAATGTCTTAAAATATGGAAGACTATTTATTATTAATTCTTGTAGGATTTATAGCTGGAATAATTAATGTTGTTGCTGGTGGTGGTTCTCTTCTAACTTTACCCATATTAATTTTTTTAGGATTACCTCCTAATATTGCCAACGGCACTAACAGAATAGCTATAATTATCCAAAATATATTTGCTATCAAAGGTTTTCAAAGTAAAGGAATCTCTTCCTACTCTTTTAGTATTTATTTGGCAATTCCTGCAACTATAGGAGCCATATTAGGTTCCTTTGCTGGTGTAAAAATAGAAGGAGAGCTTTTTAATAAAATATTAGGAGTTATTATGGTAGCGGTAGTAGCCTATATGGTTTTTAAACCAAAAAATAACAGCAAACAAACACTAGAAAGAATTTCAGGTAAACATTTATGGTTAAGTATACTTGTTTTTTTTATGATAGGCCTGTATGGTGGTTTTATTCAAGCTGGTGTTGGTTTTATAATACTTTTAGCTTTATCTAGTATTAATCATATTTCATTGGTAAAAAGTAACGCAATCAAAGTTTTTGTGGCACTAGTTTACACGTTAGCAGCTGTTGGTGTTTTTGCCTACAATGATAGTATTAATTGGATGTATGGTTTAATTCTCTCATTTGGGAATGCATCTGGAGGATGGATCATGAGTAGATGGTCTGTTGACAAAGGTGATGAATTCATAAAAAAAGTCTTAATTATTATGGTATTAGCAATGGCAATTAAACTATGGTTTCCTAATTTTTATAGTATATTAGCTACTCATTTTTTAGAAATTATACATGGCTTTTAATACGTTTGGGAATTTATTAAAACTAACAACTTTTGGAGAATCTCATGGTTTAGCTATCGGTGGTGTTATAGACGGTTTTCCTGCTGGAGTAACTATAAATTTTGAAGCTATCCAAGATGAATTAGATAGGAGAAAACCAGGCCAATCTAAGATAGTTACTCAACGAAAAGAACCTGATACAGTAGAATTCCTTTCGGGTATTTTTGAGGGGAAAACCACAGGAACTTCTATTGGATTTATTATTAAAAACACCAATCAAAAATCACACGATTACTCTCATAATACTGATGTATACAGACCATCTCATGCAGATTACACCTATGATAAAAAGTTTGGAATTAGAGATTATCGTGGTGGTGGTCGTTCCTCTGCTAGAGAAACAGCTAATTGGGTAGTTGCTGGGGCTTTAGCCAAACAATTAATTTCAAATATTACTATTAATGCCTATACCTCTTCTGTTGGTGACATAGAAATGAATAAAGAATATAATCAGTTAGATTTCTCAAAAACTGAATCTAATATTGTTCGTTGTCCAGATGAGAAGATGGCTGAAAGAATGATAAATAAAATCAAAGACATTAGAAAGCAAGGTGATACGATTGGCGGAACTATTTCTTGTGTTGCAAAAAATATCCCTGTTGGTCTAGGGGAACCTATATTTCACAAATTACATGCTCAATTAGGTAAAGCAATGTTGTCTTTAAATGCCGTAAAGGGATTTGAGTTTGGAAGTGGTTTTGAAGGAACCAAAATGCAGGGAAGTTCGCATAACGATATTTTTAATGCAGACGGTACTACCCAAACAAATCTATCTGGTGGTATTCAGGGCGGTATTTCAAATGGAATGGATATATACTTTAGAGTAGCTTTTAAACCTGTAGCTACCATTATGCAAAACCAACCTACTATAAACTCTAAAGGAGATGAAACAGAAATCATGGGAAAAGGGCGTCACGATCCTTGTGTTGTTCCTAGAGCTGTTCCAGTAATTGAAGCTTTAACAGCGTTAGTTTTAGCAGACTTTTGGTTATTGAATAAAACTAGAAAAAAATAATCTTTTTCAAAAAAAGTACTTCATAAAAAACCCAAAACAAATGTTTTGGGTTTTTTATTATTTATGCTTCACCTGTAGGTCCAAAATTCATTGGAATTGGTGGTTGAAATGTGTTACATTTCGAGCAACTCAAGTTTCGTCATAGATGTAAATTTCACACTTTATGCTTCACCTGTAGGCCCAAAATTCATTGGAATTGGTGGTTGCTCGTAATCTTTGATTTCACCATGAGCTTTCTCAAACTTCAAAATATTATCAGCCAAGGCTTTTGTTAGCCTTTTGGCATGTTGAGGAGTCAAAATAATTCTAGACTTAACCTTTGCTTTAGGCACACCTGGCATTATTCTAATAAAGTCTACAATAAACTCAGATACTGAGTGATTGATAATGGCTAAATTAGAGTAAGTACCCCCCGCTACAGTTTCGTCTAACTCAATATTAATTTGACCTTTTTTATTTTGATCTTCGCTCATCTTTTTTATAAATTAAAGCTTTCTTCGATTTCTTCTTTTGGACCAACAATCAAATGGTCATAGGTTCTCATACCAGTTCCTGCTGGAATTTTCTTACCTACAATAACATTTTCTTTTAATCCTTCTAGATGATCTACTTTACCATTAACAGCAGCTTCGTTCAATACTTTCGTAGTTTCCTGGAAAGAAGCAGCAGATATAAATGATTTTGTTTGAAGAGAAGCTCTAGTTATACCTTGTAATACTTGTTCAGCTGTAGCTGGTTGTGCATCACGAGCAACAACTAGTGCTTGGTCATTTCTTTTTAATAAAGAATTTTCATCTCTTAATTGACGAGCTGAAATAATTTGACCTGCTTTTACATTCTCTGAATCTCCAGCATCTTCGATAACTTTCATTCCATAAGTAGCATCATTCTCTTGAATAAAATCATTCTTATGAATCAATTGATTTTCTAAGAATAAAGTATCACCAGAATCTATAATTCTAACTTTACGCATCATTTGACGAACTACTACCTCGAAGTGTTTATCATTAATCTTTACACCTTGTAAACGATATACATCCTGAATTTCATTGACTAAGTACTGTTGAACAGCTGATGGCCCTTGAATTCTTAGAATATCAATAGGAGTTACTGCTCCATCAGATAATGGCATTCCAGCTTTTATAAAGTCATTTTCTTGAACTAAAATTTGGTTAGAAAGCTTAATTAAATACTTTCTAATATCTCCAGTTTTAGATTCAACAATGATTTCTCTATTTCCTCTTTTGATTTTACCGAAGGATACTACACCATCTACCTCAGAAACAACTGCAGGATTAGAAGGGTTACGAGCTTCAAATAATTCTGTAACTCTTGGAAGACCTCCTGTAATATCACCTGCTTTTCCAGATTTTCTTGGAATTTTAACTAAAGTTTTTCCACTTTCAACACTATCCCCATTATCTACCATTAGGTGTGCTCCTACTGGAAGTGTGTATGAACGTAATGCATTTCCATCTTTATCTTCAATAATTAAAGAAGCAATAATTTTCTTATTCTTAGAATCAGTAATTACTTTTTCTTGGAATCCAGTTTGTTCATCAACTTCAACTTGGTAATTTACACCTTGTTCAAGATTATCAAACTTAACTTTTCCAGCAAATTCTGATACAATAACACCGTTAAATGGATCCCATTGACAAATTACATCGCCTT
>Ga0213863_10001965_pt1 | contig 14777 bp, 14 predicted proteins | sample PICome_8_FD_160128 | JGI IMG/M metagenome (GOLD analysis project Ga0213863, IMG submission 160128) | Coastal seawater microbial communities near Pivers Island, North Carolina, United States - PICO497 | ecosystem: Environmental > Aquatic > Marine > Coastal | place: USA: North Carolina... | reverse complement strand
CAGGTATAATTGATTGAATAATCCAAAAGACTTTCTACCTTTGAGACTGGAGCACTTTTTTTCTTAAAGTATGTGAAGTCAACTGATATGTATGCGGATTCGGACTCTAAAATATTTGTAGTGTTTTTTACCAATTCATCAAAATTTTCAATACTTAGGGATTCTTCTTGATCCTCTAAAATTTTTACAAATCTCGACATATGAGTTCCTTTCACATCATCCGGAAGCCCAACTGACATTGTAAAATTACCGATTGTTGATTGAGAAATACCGTCTCTGTCTGAGATCTTAAAAGGGTATTTTATATCTTTGATACCAACTCGACTTATAGGTATATTTCTTACGTCAACTTTATTTTGAGTATCCTGAAGTTCTTTTGATGAAATCTCGTCCTTTTTTTTATCTTTTTCTTCAATAATGTCCATAATAATGCTGTTAATTTTTTTAGATTAATATATTATTTTTCAATGTTACTAGAGTGATTTAAATCATACAAGTTATTATTCTCTATACAATTTTTAATTTTTTCCATAATATTTTCTTTGGATATGCCGCTCTCATATAACTGCTCCTCTCTAGTAGCATGGTTAAAAAATCTATCCTTAGTACCAATATTAATGGTATTAATTGTGATACCGTTTTCACTTAAAACCTCATTAACAGCACTTCCTGCCCCACCCATTACACTATTATCTTCGACTGTTACAATCAGCGAATGATTTTTGGCGCATTCAATTATTATACTATAGTCAATTGGCTTAATAAATCGCATATCTATTAGCGTGCAACCAATCTCTTTTGCGACACTTGTACAAATATCAAGAACTGAGCCAAAACATAAAATTACTGTATTATTTCCAGACATAATAATTTTAGCTTTGCCTATTTCATAGCTTTCAAAATTTTCATTAGTTTTTATTCCCATACCTTCCCCTCTTGGGTATCTGACTACAGCTGGACCATTATGCAAGTATCCCGTGTAAAGCATATTTTTGCATTCCTCTTCATTGCTTGGCGCCATAATAACCATATTAGGAATACATCTAAGATATGATAAATCATATACGCCACAATGAGTGCCGCCATCAGCTCCAACAAATCCAGCTCTATCAACAGCGAATAAAACATCTAAATTTTGAAGGGCAACATCATGTATTAATTGATCATATGCTCTTTGTAAAAAAGTTGAGTAAATGCAAACAATAGGCTTTTGTCCTTCACAAGCGAGTCCAGCTGCAAGAGTTACTGAGTGTTGTTCAGCAATTCCTACATCAATATATCTTTCTGGAAATTTTTCTGAAAAATTTACAAGCCCTGATCCTTCCCTCATAGCGGGGGTTATTGCAAAAACTCTGGAATCTTTTTTTGCAATATTGCACAGCCAATCATCAAATATTTTTGTATATGTTATTTTTTGATTTGAATTTTTTTCAACGCCAATTTCTCTATCAAAAACTGGGACAGCATGATATTTCACAGGATCTACCTCTGCTGGCAAGTAACCCTTACCTTTTTTTGTAATTACATGTAATAATTTTGGGCCAGGAATTTTTTTTAAATTTTTTAATGTTTTAACTAAAAAATGAGTATCATGCCCATCTATCGGCCCATAATAGTTAATTCCCATTTCCTCAAAAAGCATGCCTGGAGCCAATAAACCTTTAATATGTTTTTCAGTCTTTGTTAAAAATATCCCTGAGGGAGGTACTTTTTTTAAGATATTTTTACTACCTTCTTTAACAGTAGAATAAGCTTTGCTAGATATAATTTTTGTTAAGTAGTTTGTCATTGCCCCAACATTTGGAGATATCGACATCTCATTATCATTAAGAATAATTAGTATATCCTCATCAATTGAACCCATGTGATTTAAAGCTTCAAATGCCATTCCAGCACTTAATCCTCCGTCTCCAATTACAGCTACTATTTTTTTATCTTCTTTTTTATAAGAAGATGCTATTGCCATACCTATAGCGGCACTTATAGAAGTGCTTGAATGCCCAACACCAAAAGTATCATACTCACTTTCTTCCATTGAAGGGAAAGGGTGCAGTCCATTTTTTTTTCTAATAGTATAAAGTTCATTCTTTCTTCCAGTAATAACTTTATGCCCATAACATTGGTGCCCAACATCCCAAATAATTTTGTCTTCAGGGGTATTAAAAGAGTAATGTAGAGCAATTGTAAGCTCAACGGCACCTAAGCTAGCACCAAAGTGTCCTCCACATTGGGAAACTGTGTCAATTAAAAAATGCCTTAATTCTTCAGAAACTTCATCTAAATCATTAATTGATAAGATTCTCAAATCTGAAGGGTTATTTATTTTATCAAGAAATTCATATTTCATATTTTTAATTTTACAACTAAAAGTGTCTTTTGAATATATAATTTGAAATTTCAAATAACATGGTTTTTTCTATCTTCATATCTATTAATAACTCGTTGATATGATTTTTGTAATCCTCTAATTTTTTTTTAGCATTATCAACACCAAGGATATTGACATAATTAGGCTGATTTCTTATTTCATCTTTATTTTTTGTCTTACCTAAGATTTCAGTAGATATAGTATAACCTAATAAATCGTCTTTAATTTGAAAAGATATACCAAGTATTCTTCCAAATTCTTCAAATTTATTATGTATGGAATTACTTAAATCCACTTTAAGCATAGCTGGCATAACTATGCAGGCTTTAATCAGACTAGATGTTTTTAAGGAATAAATATAGTTTAAGAAATCTATTTCAGCATTCTTATTATTAATGGATAAATCTAAAAATTGTCCTTCTGCAATTCCTTCATAACCAATAGATTTGGACAAATAATTTACCCAATTTAATTGGGTTTTATCATCAACTTCAGTAAACTTTTTTTTACTTAATACTTCAAAAGCTAGAGATTGAAGTGCATCGCCAGCAAGTACAGCTGAAGATTCATTAAATTTAACATGACAAGAAGCAACTCCTCGCCTTATGTCATCATCATCCATACAAGGCAAATCATCGTGTATTAGAGAATATGTGTGAATTAACTCAATAGCTGTTGCTGGCTGGTCAAGAAATTTTTCTTCTAAATTTAAAGCAGATCCGGTTGCATAAACTAGTAAAGATCGAATATATTTACTACCATTTAGCGAAGAGTATCTCATTGGCTCTAAAATTTTATTTGAGCTTTTATCCATAACAAGGATTTTTTCTAATTCGTTATGAATTCGCAATGTAAACTTTTTTTTGAATTCTTTGAATTCTTTGAATTCCATTCTATCATTGCTCATATTTTTTAATTTTAGATTTAGCTTTTTTTAAATAAGACTCGATACTAAAGATTATATCCAATGCTTCTTTATAATAATATTCAGCATCATTTATGCTTATATCTTCATCATCAAGACTTTCAATTATTGATTCAATTTTATCAAAAGATTTTTCAATATTAATTTCATTGTAATTATTTTTTTTACTTTTCTTAAAACTATTTATATTTTTTTCAACTGTTAGCAATTCTTTATCAGCTTCATTAGACAACTTCACTCCTTCCTCGTATAGTTTGAGAGATTTTTCGATCGGTATATCTGAAGAATTAAGTTTTGAAATAACTAATTCAAGCTCAGTAACGATATCTGCATATGTTCTTGTTTTTTCTTTTTTCATTTTACCTAATCAAATATTATATTATTTTTATTATTGTATATTAAAAATGATCTTTGTTTGGCTCTAGCTATCATAGTTACATTTAGATCCTTAGCTAACTCTATACCCATATTGGTAACTCCGGACCTCGATACTATTATTGGTATTCCCATATGTTTTACCTTCATAATAATCTCAGATGTTAATCTACCTGTAGTATAAAAAATAATATCTTTACCTGTAATGTTATTCAACCACATGATTCCTGAAAGTGTATCAGCAGCATTATGCCTACCAACATCCTCAACAAATTCTAATACACCATTAGTATCACATAAAGCACAGCCATGAACAGCGCCAGCTTCTTTATAAATATCATTATATTTCGTTATTTTTGCTAATAGATCAAATATTTCAGATTTTTTTATTTTTATATCTGGCAATATATTGTCATAAAGTTTCTCTAAAGTACCGCCAAATATTGTTCCTTGGCCACAACCTGTGGTAACAGTTTTGTTTTTCAATTTATCCGTAATTTCTTTTATATCTTTATATGTTGTTGATACATTAGATATACCTATATCCCATCTAACATCAATACTGGTTATTTCATTTATATTGCTTATTAAGCCTTGATTTCTTAAGTAGCCTAAAGTGAGCTCTTCAGGCCTTGTGCCAAGGGTCATTAATGTAATTATCTCGGTATTATTGATTTTTATTGTTAATGGTAATTCGCCTGCAACTTTTGAATCAACTTCTTCTCCCAAGTGATTAAAAGTTTTTACAGAGTTTGTTGGTTTTAACCCGCTATTGGATAAATTTATTTTTGTACTTTTATTCATTATTAATTTCTAGATGAACAGTTTTAACAGCATTATCAAGATTCTCTAGTATTTTGAAAGTATGACCTTGAATACTTATTATATCATTAATTTTTGGTAAGTTTTCTATATGCTCTAATATAAAGCCATTGATAGTTTTTGCTTCTTTAGATACAAGATTTATCTTAAGAATTTGATTAATTTCTCTTATATGTACACCACCATCTATTATAAAAATATTCTTATCGTTGGTAGAAATAATTTCTTCACTAGAGCCAGGATCACTTGTAAAATCACCAACAATTTCTTCAAGTATATCTTCTAGAGTTACTAAACCTTGGATATTACCATATTCATCAATAATAAACCCTATCCTTCTTTTTTCTTTCTGAAAATTAAGGAGTTGTTTGTATAGCGAGGTCCCAGAAACTATATAGTAAGGTTTTTTTATGAGTTTTTTTATTTCATCTTTGTTAATGCTTTTACTTGTTAAAAGTGGAGTAATATTTTTTATATGAATCAATCCAAGAAGATTTTCTATATTATCTTCGTAAACTGGTATTCTAGTATAAGGAGTACTTTTAAAATTACTAATAATAGAGACTATATCCTCGCCAATATCAATCCCATATATATCACTTCTGGGTATCATGATATCTTCAACCGTTGCTTTTTCTAAATCAATGATACTTTCCAGCATTTTTAAATGAGGCTTTGAAAATTTTATTGAGGATTCGCTCAGAACCGTTTTTAATTCTTCAGATGAAAGAGAGCTTGCTGAAATATTATCTTTTAACCCCATCATTCTGATTATACTATTAGCAATTAAATTAATTATAAAAACCAATGGGTACAAAATTATTAGCATCGGTTTATAAAGTAATGACGATGAGTATGCAACTTTTTCAGAATGCATTTCACCAATAGTTTTTGGGGTAAGCTCAGCAAATATCAGAATAAAAATTGTCAAAAGGCCGGTTGCAATAGCCAATCCAATGTCACCATAAAGTCTTAAAGAAATTAAAGTTGTGATTTGTGTTATCAAAATGTTTGTTAAATTATTGCCAAGCAATATTACTCCGATAATTTTATCAGGATTTTCAAGTAATTTTTTTGCTGCTTTAGCGCCTTTATTATTTAATTTAGCTTGATGTCTCATCTTGTATTTATTTATAGACATGAGAGCAGTTTCTGATCCAGAAAAGAATGCAGAAAGTAAAAATAAAATTACTAAAATTATAATTAGTATTTCAGTAGATATATTGTTCAATTTTTTCTTCCGTTAAGCATGTAAAATTATAACATTATCTCCAATACTACTTTTGTGCCAAAGTATGATAAAAATAAAATAAAAAAACCTATTAAAGTTATATTTGCGGCCTTATTACCTCTCCACCCATATATTTTTCTTCCAAATACTAGAATCATAAAAACGAACCAAGCTAATATTGAAAGTATGGTTTTATGTGCTAAATGCTGAGCAAAAATGTCTTCAAGAAAAATAAAACCAGATAAGAGGCTTGCTGATAAAAAAACTACTCCTAAAGCTAGCATTTTGAATAATAGATTATCCATTGCATCAAGAGATGGAAGTGCTGTAATAAATCCAATTGGCTGATTAGACTGTAGTTTTTTTTCTTGAATTTTCAATATAACCGATTGTGCCGCTGACAAACATAAAACACTATAACTAATTAAAGAAATAATTACATGAATGAATAAGAAATTATTTAAAGATACGTTTACCGGATTATTTGTAGAATCAAATAAAAAAAAAGTGGCTATAATGGGAAGTATAACGATCCCAAGAAATAGCGTATTGCCAATTACTGAAGAAATGTACAATGTAATTGATATAATAAAAGCTACAACAACAAGAGCATAATTAAGTGATAAATTCACATTATAAGTGTCACTAAATATAGGCTGAAGCGAATAAGCATGCGCAATGATAGCTAAAAGCCAAAAAAACCAAACAGCAATTTTTTTAATTTTGTTGCTCGTATAACAAGACATTAAATGCCATATTGATATAGTCGACAGTATATAAAACGTGAATATAAAATAATTTAATGTGTTATCCATTAGTTTTGATCAAATTTTCTAAATGTATGTATTTATAAGAATATTCATACTATATATTATACATTTTTTTTTATAATATGCATTTTTCATAAAATTCGCATGTATTTAATAATTCTATTATAGTAATACTAAAAATTTTATAGAGTTAATTAAAAAAATGAAATACAAGGTAATTATAATAATATGCTCGCTATTTTTTTCAATTATAAGTGAAGCAAGTACAAAAAATAATTACAATGCAGAGAGAGTTAAATATATAAAAGCATTAAAGTATTTTAAGAAAAAAAATTTTAGAGAATTTGAAAATTTGAAAAAAGAATTAGCTCATTACCCCCTTTATGCTAATTTAGAATATAAAAGCCTACATAGAAAAAGAAATATAAATGATGATGATGTAATAAAATTTATACAAAAATATAAAAAAAGCTATCTTTCAGAAAAAGCTTATATAAATCTCATATACCGCTTATCCAGAAAAAATCTTTCTAAAAAATTAGTACTAAATTACCAAGACATAGGATCTGTCGAATTGCATTGCTTGTACTTAAGAGCAAAAATAAAGCAGAAATTATTATCAAATATTGAAGAGGAGATAATACCTATATGGCTTAATGCAAAATCACAACCTAAATCTTGTGATTATATATTTAGATGGTTTTATAAAAATAAAAAATTAACAGACGAGTTGGTATGGCAAAGAATTAAAATGGCTTTAGATGTTGGCAATTACAATCTTGCGAACTATTTAAAAAGATTTTTATCAAATAAGAATAAAGTTTGGGCAAATAGCTTGCTTAAAGTTTATAAAAACCCAAGAAATAATATCTTGTCTAGTAAATTTAAAAAAGACAATAGATTTAGAGATACTATTCTCAGTTATGGTATAGATAGAATTGCAAAAAAAGATTATAAATTAGCAAAAAAATATTTAGTTAAAATTAAAAGTTTATTTAAGGTTTCGGATCAATATTATAATAAGAAAATATTAGATATATATATTATTGGCTTCAAAACAAATCAGGAAAATATTTTTACTGATAAAGATTTTTCTTTAATAAAAGGTAAAAATTTAGAATTTATTATTGCTTCTGCTAATTATTCAATTTTTAACTCAAATTGGAATAAACTTTTAAAATCAATTGCAAAACTTCCCGATTCAATTGCCCAAGAAGAAAAGTGGTTATATTGGAAAGGTAAAGCACTATATAAAACTAAAAATATTTCAAATAGCAGCTTAGAGGTCTTAAGCAAAAATAGGTCATATTATGGGTTTCTTGCAGCTCATATATTAGATAAACAGCCAAGTATTGTAAATAAGAAATATCCTATTGTATCTAATGATTTAAATTACACTGAAACAAGTTATGAAGTTAAAAGACTTTACGAGCTTTATATTTTGGGAAAAAAAAGAGAAGCTAGAAAAGAGCTGCAGTATGTTTTTAAAAACTCTGATTTTAAAGATTTCAATATTCTTAATTTACTATTTGAAAAATGGGGTTGGAATGATGGTGCTATTTTAGGTTACGGTATTACAAAATATTTTGACGATGTTGAGGTAAGATTTCCTGTGATGTACGAAAAATACTTTAATGAAAATTCTAATTCTAATATTAGAAAAAGTATTTTGTTAGGCATTGCAAGAAAAGAAAGTATTTTTTCACAATATGCAAAGTCATCTGCAGGGGCTTTAGGGATAATGCAAGTTCTTCCTAGTACGGCTTATTGGGTTTTAAAAAGAATAAAAAGTAAAAAAGTTTCAAAAAATTATTTATATAATAAAAAAATTAATATTTTAATTGGCTCATACTATTTTAATTATTTATATTCAATGAAAAGAAGTTATGTTGAAGCAATAGCATCATACAATGCTGGTCCAAATGTCGTAACCAAATGGAGAAAGAAAAATAAATCTTCAGAAGATGCGTGGATTGAATTCATTCCGTATAGTGAGACTAAAAAATACGTAAAACTAGTCCTGGAGTATTCTTTAGTCTACGATTGGATATTAAATAAGAGAAATACAATTAGAGTATCTCAGATAATTGACGTCAAAAAATAACTTTCTATTTTAATGCTTGCGCAAGATCTTCGATAATATCGTCTATATGTTCTATGCCTATTGACAATCTAACCATATCTTCTGGCACTCCCGCAGCCTCTAATTCTGATTTATTTAATTGTCTATGAGTTGTTGAGGCTGGATGACAAGCTAACGACTTTGCATCACCTATATTTACTAGTCTAACTATTAGTTTTAACTTATCAATAAATTCACCGCCGGCTTTAATTCCTCCTTTAATTCCAAAACTCATTACAGAAGATGCTTTCCCGCCCATGTATTTATCAACTAAAGAATTATCCGGATGACTCTTAAGGCCTGGGTAATTCACCCAGCTAACTGACTCATGTTTTTCTAAGAATTCAGCTACAGCTAAAGCGTTTGAACAGTGTCTATCCATTCTTACAGCAAGACTTTCAATGCCCTGAAGGATTTGAAAGCTATTCATTGGAGAAAGAGCGCCACCCATATTTCTTAAAGGCACAACTCTAGCTCTTGTTATAAAAGCTGCTGGGCCGCAGGCGTCAGTGAAAACCATTCCGTGATAGGCTGGATCAGGAGAGGTTAGCAAGGGAAACTTATCAGAGTTAGACTTCCAATCAAACTTCCCAGAGTCAACAATCATTCCCCCAATCGTTGTTCCGTGACCACATAAGTATTTAGTTAACGAATGTATAACGATATCTGCGCCATGCTCAATAGGTCTACAAACATAAGGGCTTGGAACAGTGTTATCTATAAATAATGGTATATTATGTTTGTGAGCCAAATCTGAAATTTTCCCAATATCGGTAACATTTGCTGCTGGATTACCTATTGACTCACAAAATATTAGTTTAGTTTTTGAGTCTATTTTGGTTTCTAGATCTTCTAAATTTTTAACATCTCCAAATCTTGTCTCAATTCCCATTTTTGGGAATGTATCTTTAAATAAACTTACTGTCCCACCGTAAAGAGAACTTGTTGAAACAATATTATCACCATTAGATGTAATATTTAATATTGCGGCAGAAATCGCAGCCATGCCAGAAGAAAAAGCTAATCCTCCAACCCCTTTTTCCATAGCTGCCACTCTATTTTCAAGCACTTCAGTTGTTGGATTCATTATTCTAGTATAGATATTGCCTTTAACTTTAAGGTCAAAAAGATCAGCTCCATGCTGAGTATCATCAAATGCGTATGATGCAGTTTGGTAGATTGGTACGGCTACAGATTTTGTAGTTTCTTCAGGCTCGTAGCCCCCATGTATAGCAATTGTCTCAATTTTCATAAAACCCTCTCGTGATTTTTAAATTTTTTGATCTTTATCAAGTTAATAGTGAAATATTATCTTATTATAAGCTTTTATTATAATGTTTTTTTTAAAATGTGTGTGTAATTTATTATAAATGAAGTTATAATGCATGCGAAATTTCAAGATTCAACTTACTAAATTTATGGAGTAAACAAATAACAATGAAGTTATCTATATTCTTGGCAGCTTTTTTTCTTTTAAGTTCACTAAATTCCTTTGCAGAAAAAACATCAGAAGAGTTGTCTTCTACATGTTTAGGATGTCATGGAGTAGTAAGTTATAATAACATTTACCCAACATATAAGGTCCCAAAGCTAGGTAATCAGCATAAAGATTATATAATTGCTGCTTTAAAAGCCTATAGATCTGGAGAAAGATCTCATCCTACAATGAAAGCGCATGCTGCAAATCTAAATGACGCAGAAATAGCTAAAATTGCCGATTATTTTTCTTCTTTGAAAACTGAAAATCAAAATCTACCTTCAATTAATTTAGAAATGATTGATGAGGCAAATTCTTGTGTTGGTTGTCACGGAGTTGACGGCAATAGCATGGTTCCAACTTTTCCAAAAATTGCAGGGCAATACGAAGATTATTTGTATCAAGCTCTTAAGTCTTATCAAGATGGCACGAGGAATAACGCAATAATGAGTGGTATAGCTAGCACTTTAAATGAAAAACAAATGAGAAAGCTTTCAAAATATTTTGCTTCTCATAATGGGCTTGACAAAATAAATCAAGGAAGAGTGGCCTTAAAAAAATAAAACTAAGTTTTTTCTTCTTCACTTGCAAAAGTTTTTAAGCTAATTGCGTGAAGCTCTCCAGATTGTATATACGAGTTTAAAAAGTTATAAACAACTTTATGTCTTTTTACCGTATTTAGACCATCAAAACCTTTATATACTATTGTCGCAGTATATTTTCCTTCACTACCATCCACAACTGCGGTGGATCCTTTTAAAGAACCTTCAATTACTTCTTTTATTGTTTCTTTATCCATAATTTTTATCTTTATCCTTTATATTAATAAATGTATATTTATATTAATTAAAATTAAATTTTTACCTTAAAATGTTATTTAAACAATTATTTGAAAATGAGTCTTCAACATATACTTATTTGATATCATGTCAAGAAAAACAGGAAGCCATATTAATAGATCCAGTATTAGAAACATTAGAAAGAGATTTAAGTATAATCAAAAAACTTAATTTGAAATTAAAATATGCAATTGATACACATGTCCATGCAGATCATGTAACTAGCGCATCAGCATTGAGAGAAATACTGGGTTGCAAAGTTGCAGGGCCTGCAAAAGATTATTTAAAATGTAGAGACGTAAATTTTAAAGATAATGATGAGCTTGCTATAGGGAATACTGTTAAATTAAAAGCCATCTATACTCCTGGTCATACCAATACACATTTTTCATACACAATAAATCACAGGGATGTTAAATTTTTGTTTTCAGGTGACGCTCTATTAATTAATGCATGTGGCAGAACTGACTTTCAGTCAGGTTCTTCAAAAAAACTATACAATACAATTAAAAATATATTTTATAAAATGCCAGAAAATACAATTGTTTTTCCGGGTCACGATTATAATAAAAATAATTTTTCAACAATTTTAGAGCAAAAAAAGGCTAATACGCTTATTGATGACAGTATCAGCGTTGAGAAATTTATAGATAATATGAAGAAGTTAAAATTAGATAAACCGAAAAAAATAGATGTAGCTGTACCTAAAAACATGGATTGTGGAAATTAAATTTAAGTTTAAAAATAGCTGCTAGTAATGCTATTTATTTTTTTCATATCTATTAACTCTTTTCTCCATCCTTTAATTAATCTAGAGTCATCATCTTTATTCTTTAGATAACTAAAAATCATTTTCTTTGGAGATAATATTTGGTAGGAAATTTTATTTTTTAATGATATTGATTTGTAATAATCATATAGTTCATTTGCAATTTTTTTATATTCAGGGTTATTTTTAAATTCTTTGGTTTTCTTCGTATCATAGATAGAATCATTGTAAAATTTGGAAATCACTTTTTCTATCTCCATACTATCTTTTTCTATACAATTAGATTTATAGTTTTTTGGAAAAATTATTTTATTTTTAATTAGAAAATTTTTAGAAATCTCTATTAGATCTTTTTCACTCACTACCCAATTTCTAGGAATATTTTTAGCAATTGCTTTTTTTTCTCTCCAAGAAGAAATTGCTTTAACAATATTTTTTAAATTATTATTTAAGTTCTTTATAGATTTTATTCTTTTCCAGGCATCGTTTGTATCAGGACTCCATTCTATGTCATTTATAAAATTGCAAAATTCCTCTCTAAAATATTTAATTTTTTTTGTTTCCAAAAGTTCATTATTAAGTTCTTCATGTAGTTTGTTTAAATATACTACATCATTTACTGCATAGCTTAATTGTTCCTTGCTTAGTGGTCTTTTTTTCCAATTAGTCATTTTTTCCGTTTTATCTATAGTGATTTTGTAGATATCTTTAATAAGTTCAGCATATCCAATTTGGTATTTGTAACCAAGAAAAGCTGCTGCAAACTGTGTATCAAATATATTTTTTGGAATGTATCCTAGTATCATGTAAAGAATTTCAAGATCTTGTCTGCAAGAATGCAAAACAATTAATTTTTTATCACTAAAAATTTCTTTAAAAATACTTTTGTAATCTATTTTAAGTGTTAAATCAATGCATCCATGGGTAATGCCATTTGATATTTGTATAACACAAGGCTCAGGAAAGAAAGTATTTCTTCTCATAAATTCTATGTCAATAGAAATAATATTTGAATTTGAAATTTTTGAAATAAATGATTTAATTTCATTTTCTTCAGTAAAAAGGGCTATATTAGTCATTTCTTTTTAAGATATGTATTTTTGTCGAATGAATCTTAACACGCTAAATAATCCCGGCCAAATTATGACAGAAAGTAATATGGATATACAAACATCAATAATTTCATAATTTATTCCAAGCGCACTATTAATAACCGTAGACATAAAAAAGTAGGGGGCTAATATAACTAAAAGAGAAAGCATTTTATTTAAGTTGGATTGAAGCCTAATTTGAGGGTAATAAATCAACGTTAAATATATAGTAATTGTAAAGCAAAATGCATAATAACCGAGTGGGACAATTAAAAGTACGTCCATTATTAGACCCGTAATAAATGCATAAGTTAAGTTTATGTAATTTGGGAATGCTAATGCCCAATAAATTAATATTAATAATAGTATTGGTGGTTTTATTGAAACCAAAAATTCTGCCACAGGAAGTATATTTATTATCAGTCCTATAAAAAGCGATGTAATTGCTACAATATGTATTTTATTTAATATTACCATAAAACCATCACCTCTCTGTTTGAGGTCAAACTAGAGCTAGGTGTAACATTAACCTTTAGAAAATTATCATTAATTTTTTTATTAATCTTAGATATTGTTCCTATTAGATATCCTTCTGGAAAGATGTTATCTAGCCCGGATGTTATTAAAATATCTCCTTCAATCACATCTTCATTTAAAGAAATATATTTCGCTTTTAGGTTTCTATTATCCCCAGTTCCAGATATCATAATTCTTTTGCCAGTTCTTGCATTAACAGCTAATAACGCATGTCCAGGATCACTAATTAATGTAACAATAGAAAAATCTTTGTTTACTTCGGAGATTTGACCAAGAAGGCCCTCGCTGTCAATTACAGTTTGACCTGAATACAAATTACTTTTCTCACCTTTGTCTATGACAACTTTATTTGAAAATGGGCTCAAGTTTACTTTTATTAATTCTGCTATCAGAATTTTTGAAGTTAACATTGAATCTGAAGAGTTAAGTAATTTTTTTAGTCTGGAATTCTCACTTTTTATTGCGGGAATTTTTTGAATAATACCTGATTGTAAAAATACTTTTTTTTCTAAATCTTTATTTTTATTTATTAGATTTTCTTTTGTATCAATATATATAGATATTGTATTTAATATTTTAGACGGAGCTTCAGCAATCGCATATATTGGTTTTATTAAGTACGATGAATTACTTCTAATATAATTACTAAACTGTAGATCTTTATCCGCTATTAAAGACGATATTGAGATAACTAAAAACAAGATTAGCTTGATGGATACAATGTGGCTTTGTCTAAAATGTAGATTGTTTTTCACTTTTATCGATTAATCGAATTATTATTCTAGAGCTATGAAATCTGCTCCCTTCTTATCAATCATTTCTAAAACTATCCCCCCACCTCTTGCTACGCATGTTAAGGGATCGTCAGCAATTATAACTGGTATCCCAGTCTCTTCTTGTATAAGCTTATTTAGCCCGGTAAGCAGAGCTCCTCCTCCCGTTAAAACTATACCGTTCTCAGCAATATCAGTACTTAGTTCCGGAGGTGTTGCCTCAAGCGCAGTCTTGGCAGCATTTGTAATTCCCTTTAATGGTTCTTGAAGAGCTTCTAAAATTTCATTGCTATTAATTCTAAAGCTCCTTGGAATTCCCTCAGACATATTTCTGCCTTTAACTTCCATTTCTTGCAGTTCCTTACCAGGATAGGCTGTTGCGATAGTATGCTTAATCCTTTCGGCGGTTGCTTCACCTATCAAGATCCCATAATTCCATTTGATATAATTTAATATTGCTTCATTAAATTTATCACCACCAATTCTTACTGACTCTGAATAAACTATTCCACCAAGTGATAAAACTGCTATTTCAGTTGTTCCTCCACCTATATCAAACACCATAGAGCCAACAGCTTCTGCTATGGGTAAACCAGCACCAAGAGCTGCAGCTACTGGTTCTTCTATCAAGTAAACTTTTCTTGCACCGGCACCTTCTGCCGATTCTTTTATTGCTCT
>Ga0213863_10001962_pt1 | contig 14795 bp, 11 predicted proteins | sample PICome_8_FD_160128 | JGI IMG/M metagenome (GOLD analysis project Ga0213863, IMG submission 160128) | Coastal seawater microbial communities near Pivers Island, North Carolina, United States - PICO497 | ecosystem: Environmental > Aquatic > Marine > Coastal | place: USA: North Carolina... | reverse complement strand
TCTCCCACCCTCGTGCAGTTCATGGCCATCCCCATGACCGACGTGGCCGCGGGCGCCGCCCTGGCCCTGGGGATGGAGCGAGCGCTGTTCGATCCCGCCGGGGCCGCCCAGGAAGCCGGCGGAGGCCGGCGGGCTGGCGGCCGGGGAAGGGCCGCGGGCGCCTGGCTGGGGGTCGCCGTGATGTGCGCCTACAAGGCCATCCCCCTGGTGCTCATGGTGCTGGTCGCGATGGTGGTCGGGCGCACGCTCTCCAGTGGGCCCAGGGCTGCCGCGCGGACGGCCAGCGGTGCGATGACCTCCTTGGCCATCCTCGTGCTGGCCCAGTGCGTCCTGGACCGGGTGACCTACGGGCAGTTCGGCGTGGGACTCTGGACCTACCTCCTGATCAACTTTGGCCCCCAGTCCGGCCAGCTGCTGTACGAGATCGGCGCCGTGGACCTCGGCCAGTGGCTCTACCAGCAGGGCGCGAACGCCATCGGCGAGGTCACCCTGGACGACGTCTCCCGATCCACGGACGACTTCAGGGCCCTGGCCGGCCGGACCTGGTACCTCGACCACTTCCAGTGGTTCTCCGCGCGCTGGCTGGCGCCCGCGGTGGGTCTGGGCGCCGCCGCGGTCGCGTTGAGGTCCGTCCGGGGCGGGAGTCGCGCCGCCCTGGTTGGCCTCATGCCCCTGGGTATCGCGCTGGCGTACGGAGCGCTCACGAGCTTCAAGGGCAGCAAGGACATGCGCATCTGGCTCCCCGTGCTGCCGGCCTACGCGGCATACATGGGCATCGGGCTCGTCGTCCTCGCGGGCAGCGCCTCCGCCGCCGCGCCGCGCCTGCGGGCCGCGGTGGTCGCGATCCTGTTGCTCGGCGGCGTGCTGCAAGCCGCGCTCCTCGCCTCCCTGACCCCCACCGCACCCTTCGGGGCCTTCGAGCGCGCGGCGCGGTGGCTGGAGCAGGCGCCCATCTCGGCCGATGGGCGCGCCCCGAAGGTCGCGTCCAGCTACCACTGGGCGGTGCTCTTTCGGACGCCGGCCAGCTGGGAGCTGGAGAAGCTCCCGTTCCAGCTCGACGCCGCCAAGGTACGGCTGGATCCGGAGGCCATGGCGAGCAGCCTCGCCCGGATGCGGGCCCAGGACGCCCTCCTGATTCACTCCTCCCTCCTGCACGCCCCGTGGGCTTCGGAGGTCGTCGAGGTGCTCGCCAGGGAGTACCACGTCGCCGCGGCCTTCTGGGATCGCACCGCTGACACCGGGACGGGCGCGGTGGTGGTGTTCACCCGCCAGGTCCCCAAGGGCGTGCGCCGCCGCGTGGTTCGAGAGGGTCCCTCGCCCTCGCCGACGTCCACGCTCGGGTCGGTGCGCCTGGAGCGCCCCCTCGGGCCGGAGCGCGAGGTGATGAGCCTGGACGACCTGAGGGTCTCCCGACTCCCCGGCGACGGCCTCTACTGGGTCGAGGTGGACATCAACCAGCGCGGCGAGGTCGTGCGGGGCGCCTATGCCCTTGGGCTGCGCGTGTCGGACGCCAGCGGGCGACGGGGCTATACCTCCTACCGCAGGCCCGACTGGGGCCGGGGGGATGTGCGCAGCTGGCCCCAGGGGACGACCTGGACGGAGGGCTTCCTCCTGGCCCCCGATCAGGGGCCGCTGTCGCTCCAGGAGGAGTTCGAGACCGTCCGGCGCGGCAGCAGGGCCCACCTCTGGTTCGACATGGCCACCCTGGATGCCGATGCCCAGGGTCGGCGCCTCATCACCGGTCGCCTCGAGCCCATCGACCCGGCGGGCGTCCACGCGGAGCGAGATGATGTCTCGCCGGGGTCGGGGATCTCCGATGACGGGTGGCGCTTCTCGCCCGTCCACGGCGAGCTCCTGATCGGCTCGTTCGAGACTGGGAGCAAGGCAATCGACGTTCGCCTTGAGAGCGGCCTCGCCTCTGAGTAGGGTTGCGAGGTCCACGGAGTGAGGGGTCTCCCCCCACCCAGCGGGCCGCTCGCACCGAACCGGTGGATCGGCCTGCCCAGCGCGGACGCTCGGGGGGTCCGTGAAAGGCTGCCGGAGCGTCACGCTCTCGCCCCAGGGACGCGTTTCAACCCGCCCCGGCCTTCGAATCTCCCCCTCTATGTCTGCGCCCGTTCGACACGCTGCGTCGTTGGCACTCGCCTGCGCTCTGTCCCTTCTCACCGCCTGCGCGGGCACCGGCGGGACCGCCGCTGGTAGCTCCACCTCAACGGCAGGGAAGATCGTCTTCAGGGACTACACGTTCGGGAAGGAGATGACGCTCATCAGCAGCTCCATGCTGGCCGAGCTCGGCTACGAGGGGGCGAACTACGAGGAGCGCAGGCTCAGCTACTACTCCAAGCTCGACCGAGACCCTGCCAAGGCGTCCGCGAAGGCCTGCCATGACGACGCCATGACGGGGCTCCTCCAGGCGCTGAAGGAGAGCGGGCTCGACCAGTGGGCCGTCTCTGGCCCCGCCGCTGCGGTGGGCCGATCGGATGGCGGCAAGGGCAAGTCGTTCGAGATCACGGTCGACGGCAGCACGACTCACGTGGACCAGCAGAGTGACCTCTCGGCGTTCATCGAATTCATGAGCCTCTACGTTGAGGTGTACAACGCTTACCAGGGCTACAACAGCGTGGAAGGAAGCGTCCAGTTTGAGCAGCCCTCTTACGGACGGAACATCGGGGGGAATCGTTGATGCCGAAGCACATTTTCATCACCGGGGGCGTGGTCTCCAGCCTTGGCAAGGGCCTGACATCTGCCGCCATCGGCATGATCCTTGAGCGCCGCGGGCTCAAGGTCTCCATGCAGAAGCTGGACCCTTACATCAACGTGGACCCGGGCACCATGAGCCCGTTCCAGCACGGCGAGGTCTACGTCACCGATGACGGCGCCGAGACGGACCTCGACCTCGGCCACTACGAGCGCTTCACCCATGCGCGGCTGACCAAGGCGTCCAACTTCACCACCGGCAAGATCTACAGCTCGGTGATCCAGAAGGAGCGCCGCGGTGACTACCTCGGCAAGACGGTCCAGGTGATCCCGCACATCACGGACGCCCTCAAGGAGGCCATCGTCGAGGGCGTCACCGACCGTGACGTGGACGTGGCGATCACCGAGATCGGCGGCACGGTCGGCGACATCGAGTCACTGCCCTTCCTGGAGGCCATCCGCCAGTTCGCGCTCGAGCGGCCTCGCGGCGACGTGATGTTCATCCACCTCACGCTGCTCCCCTACCTCCGCGCGTCCGGGGAGCTGAAGACCAAGCCCACTCAGCAGTCGGTGGGCAAGCTGCGGGAGATCGGGATCCAGCCCGACGTCCTCGTGTGTCGCACCGAGGTCCCCATGCAGGACGGCATGGCCCAGAAGATCAGCCTCTTCTGCAACGTCCGCGAGGAGTACGTCATCGAGGAGCGGGACGTGGACTTCTCGATCTATGAGGTCCCCATCGACCTGACCAAGGCGCAGCTCGATCGCATCGTCTGCGAGCGCCTCAAGCTCCCCTTCGAGGAGGAGACTCCCTTCGGCGATTGGTCGGACATGATCGAACGGATCCGGGCGATCGATGAGACCGTGGAGATCGCCGTGGTCGGCAAGTACGTCGAGCTACACGACGCCTACAAGTCGATCTATGAGGCCCTCTCCCACGCTGGCGTCTCCCACGACGTGGACGTGCGCCTGCGCAAGGTCTCGGCCGAGACCCTCGGGTCGACCGAGGAGACCGAGGTCCAACTGGAAGGTGTCCACGGAGTGCTGATCCCCGGCGGGTTCGGCGAGCGCGGACTCGAGGGCAAGATGCGGGCCATCCGCTTCGCCCGTGAGAACGGAGTCCCCTTCTTCGGGATCTGCCTCGGGATGCAGTGCGCGGTGATCGAGTACGCCCGCAACGTGCTCGGCCTGGAGGGCGCCAACACGATCGAGCTCGCGAGCTCCACGCCTCACCCGGTCATCAGCCTCATGGACGACCAGGAGGGAGTCCCCCTGGGCGGAACGATGAGGCTCGGCGCCTACGGATGTGAGCTGGAGGAGGGGACCCTCGCCCACCAGCTGTACGGCGAGGCGTCGATCTCCGAGCGTCACCGGCACCGGTTCGAGTTCAACAACGCATACCGTGAGGCGTTCAACGGCTCGGAGATGAACCTCTCCGGCGTGAACCCGGAGCGGGACCTGGTGGAGATCGTTGAACTCCCCTCCCACCCGTTCTTCATCGGGGTGCAGTTCCACCCCGAGTTCAAGAGCAAGCCGCTCTCGCCGCAGCCCATCTTCCGTGGGTTCATCGGCGCCGCCCGTAACTGCATGCGAGAGGAGGTGCCCCGCAAGTCGAATGACAGCGGGCGCCCACTAGAGGAAGTCAAATGACCGACCCCAAACGCACCGCTGAGAACGTCCCCCTCCCCGGCGGGGACTTCAGGCTCTTCACGACCCGGCTGGCCTACCAGCTCATGATGTCGTGCGGGCTGCTTGAGAATCCTGTCACCGGCGGGACCTCCCCCAACCCGGACAACGCCAGGATGCTCCTCGATGACCTCCGGATGCTCGCGGAGAAGACCCGCGGCAACCTCGAGGAAGACGAGGAGCAGCAGCTCTCCAAGGTCCTCTCGGACCTCACCCCCGTGGTCGAGAAGCTCACCCAGGGCGAGGCCGGCACCGACCCGCAGGCCTGAGCCTCCCCGCTGGGCTCTCCGCTGGGCTCTCCAGTGGGCTCTCCGCCGGAGTTCCCATCCGTCAGGGAGGGGCCCCCAAACGAGGCGAGCCCCCCTCCGCGATACGCGGAGGGGGGCTCGCCTCGTTCAGGGCGCGCCCGGCGGGCGCGCCTGAGTCAACGGTAGGCCATGATGCCCGTGACCTCGGCGCCGATGGCCAGGGTGTGGATGTCGTGGGTGCCCTCGTAGGTCACCACCGACTCCAGGTTCAGCATGTGGCGGCCGACGCCGTACTCGAGCGTCACGCCGTTGGCGCCGAGCATGTCCCGGCACGTCCGAGCGGTCTCGAGGGCCATCATCACGTTGTTCCGCTTGGCCATAGAGACCTGGGGCGCGGTGAAGCGGCCCTCGTCCTTGAGGCGGCCGAGGCGCAGCGCCAGCATCTGGCCGCAGGTGATGTCCGTCGCCATGTTGGCGAACTTCTGCTGCGGGATCTGGTATGCGGCGACCGGCTTGTCGAAGACGATGCGCTCCTTCTGATAGTTGAGCGTCTCGTCGAAGCACGCGTGGGCCGCGCCGAGCGCGCCCCAGGCGATGCCGAAGCGAGCCTGGGTCAGGCAGGAGAGCGGCCCGCGGAGACCGTCGACACCGGGGAGGATGGCGGTCTCGGGGACGCGCACTTCCTCGAGGACGAGCTCGCTCGTCACCGAAGCCCGCAGGCTCCACTTGTGGTTGTGGTCCGGGGCGCTGAAGCCGGGGAGGTCCGTCGGGACGATGAATCCCCGCACGCGTCCCTCGAGCTTCGCCCAGACGATCGCGATCTGCGAGACGCTGCCGTTAGTGATCCACATCTTGCGGCCGTTGAGGACGTACTCATCGCCCTCCTTCCTCGCGGTGGTCAGCATGCCGCCGGGGTTCGAGCCGAAGTCCGGCTCGGTGAGACCGAAGCTGCCGATCATCTCGCCAGAAGCGAGCTTGGGCAGGTACTCGCGCTTCTGCTCCTCGCTGCCGTACTCGTTGATCGGCCACATCACCAGCGAACCCTGCACCGAGCAGAAGCTGCGGAGGCCCGAGTCGCCGCGCTCAAGCTCCTGGCAGATCAGGCCGTAGGCGACGCTGTTCATGCCGGCGCCGCCGTACTCCTCGGGGGTGGTCGGACCGAAGACGCCGAGCTCTGCGAGCTCGGGCACCAGGTCCATGGGGAAGGTTCCGGCCTCGAAGTGACCCATCACGCCGGGCAGGAATCGCTCCCCTACCCAGCCCTTGACGGCGTCGCGAACCATCAGCTCGTCCTCGGAGTACTGATCGTCGAGTTCGAAGAAGTCCAGCTGCTTGTAAGCGTCCATGCGTGTTCGGGCGGAATGGGGCCCGGGTGTTCTGGGGGTGACAACGTCTGCCTGGATGGGAAATCCAGCGGGTCTGAACCGGACCGCGGGATCGGTGGCGGTGTTCAGAGGCGGAAGATCTTAGTCTTCCGCACCGCGTCCTCCCCTCCCCCGCCCGCCGATTTCGGGCGTCCGAGACCGGGTGTCGCAGTCTTGATCCCCCCGCCCCCCCCTAGCGCCAACCAGCAGCACCGTGGCCCGCACCATCGTCACTTCGGCCCTCCTGTACGCCAACGGGCCGCTTCACTTCGGTCATATCGCCGGCGCTTACCTGCCCGCGGACGTCTATGTCCGCACCCTCAGAATGTGCGGAGAGGACGTGCTCGCCGTCTCAGGATCGGACGATCACGGGGTCGCCATCACGATCTCGGCGGAGAAGGCGGGCGAGGACTACGCCTCCTACGTGGCGCGCTGGAACGGCAACATGCGCGCCACGTTCGACGCGCTGGACATCCGCTACGACGTGGTCTCCGGGACGAGCACGTGCCCCGAGCACGCCGACTCGTCCCGCGAGTTCTTCTCTCGACTGCTGGAGAACGGCTACCTGGCGGAGCGGCAGACCAAGCAGCTCTTCTGCGTTCATGACGACATGTTCCTTGCGGACCGGTACGTGGAGGGGACCTGCTACAAGTGCGGTGCCGACGGCGCACGCGGCGACGAGTGCCCGAGCTGCGGTACCTGGATCGACCCGCTCGAGTTCAAGGACCCGCGCTGCAAGATCTGCGGCTCCACCCCGGAACAGCGGACCACCACCCACTGGTATCTGGACCTCCCCAAACTTCGAGACGAGAAGATTGGGGCCTGGATCCGCGACCACGAGTGGAAGGCCAACGTGGAGAAGTTCATTGAGAACCTCCTCGAGGATGTCCCCGAGCGCGCGATCACGCGGGACATGAGCTGGGGCGTCAGCCTGCCCCCCGAGGTCGGCGATGCTGGAGAGGGCAAGGTGCTCTACGTCTGGTTCGACGCGCCCATCGGGTATGTCAGCTTTACCAAGGAGCTCATGCGGGAGCGAGGAACCCCTGAGGCGTGGAAGGACTGGTGGCAGGGCGAGGACACCCAGCTGGTGCACTTCATCGGGAAGGACAACATCCCCTTCCACTGCCTGGTCTTCCCCTCAATGCTCCACGGGGTGAAGGACGGCTACGTCCTCCCCTCCGCGGTACCGGCCAATGAGTTCTACAACCTCAAGGGCGGCAAGTTCTCGACCTCGGGCGGCAACGCCTTCGACGTTGTGGGGTTCGCCAAGGAGTGGGACGTGGACACGACGCGGTTCTACCTGTGCTCGACCATGCCGGAGACGGCGGACTCGGAGTTCTCCCTGGAGCAGTTCGTCCAGACGGCCAACACATCCCTCGCCGGCACGATCGGCAACCTCGCGACGCGGGTCCTGAAGTTCATCGCCAAGAACTTCGATGCCGTGATCCCGACGCTGCACGACTCGCACCGCGAGGAGATGGATCGACTGATCCTGGAGGAGTGCGGGCCGATCGAAGATCCCGCCGCCCACGTACGAGAATTCCGCTTCCGCCGCGCTGCCGAGGCCGTCGTGGCCAACGCCACGGTCGCCAATATCTTCGTGGATCGGATGGCCCCGTGGGCGCTCCGCAAGGAAGACCCGGAGAAGGCGGCCTCCGCCCTCAACACCCTCTGCGAGTGGCTGAGCTGGCAGGCTCGATGGATGGCGCCCTTCATGCCGACCAAGGCGCAGCAGCTATGGGAGATGCTCGGCAAGACCGACGAGGTCGCCAGCCAGCCCTGGCCGGGCCTACCGCAGGCCGGAACCTGGCGGGGCCTCGACGCCGGGGCAGCCCTCGGGACGCCCGAGGCCCTCTTCCCGCGGGTCCAACTTCCTGAATCAGAGGCCTGACTCTAGGGCTTGAGCCGGGGACAGTCCGCGGCCCGCCCCGACCTGGCATCAGATCAGCCGCCGAGGTCGACTCCGTCCATGAGAAAGGCGGCCCCACCCCCTGCAGGGATGGGGCCGCCTCGTCGTTCGGTACCGATTCGTGAGACCATCCACACCAGATGATCCCGCGGCCGGCGGGGGCGCATTCGCTGAGTCTTTGCTCCGATCCCCTCTTCTCGCTACGGGGCGTGATGTCCCTGGGGTCCATCAGCGCGCAGCGCGGGCGGGGTGAACCACCTGCCCACTCTCGTCAGCGCGCGCTGCTGTCCGACCCCAGGCGCTCGCTCTCCTGTGCGGTGGAGCGAAGGCCCTGAGGGGCGAGGCAACTCGCGGGAGCCCGGCGATGAAGCGCAGTTGCGCAGCCGGACGCCGTTGCGTGTCGAGTGAGGACCGGGGCTGGAAGATCAGCGGCGGCGCGTGGCCTTCTTCTTGGCCGCCTTCTTCTTGGTGGCCTTCTTCTTGGTCACCTTCTTCTTGGCGGCCTTCTTGGTGGCCTTCTTCTTGGTCACCTTCTTCTTGGCGGCCTTCTTCTTGGCGGCCTTCTTCTTGGTCACCTTCTTCTTGGCGGCCTTCTTGGTCGCCTTCTTCTTGGTGGCCTTCTTCTTGGTCACCTTCTTCTTGGCGGCCTTCTTGGTCGCCTTCTTCTTGGTGGCCTTTTTCTTGGTCGCCTTCTTGGCGGCCTTCTTCTTGGTCACCTTCTTCTTGGCGACCTTCTTCTTGGCGACCTTCTTGGTCGCCTTCTTGCGGGTGGCTTTCTTCTTTGCCATTTGAGTGGTTCTCCTTGGACCGTGAGGCCCTGGGGGGATGGTTCGCGCTCGAAGCGAGCGCGAGGGGAAACCACGACATCGGTGCGTCCATCGACGCGTCTAAGGGTGACCTGTCTCAAATCTCCGCGTAAATCCGGAGCGTTTTCCGACCGCAATGGTGGATTTCCAAGAACGCCGCCCCAAGCGTTGAAAATAAAGGAGCTTGCGCGCACGTCACCGCAACGCCGCGCGTGCGATTCAACGACAGAGGGCGCGCTCGCGTCCCGCGAGTGCGCCCTCATTGAGGTCGACCTTTCGGCCCAGGAGACCGCGCTTTCCAGGATCCACCAAGCCGACTCGGAGCCGAAGCTCGGCAGCGGGGACCCGCTCGAGTGATCAGGAGCCCGTGCGAATCAGAAGAGCCAGCGCGGATCAGACGGGGCAGTGCGGGTCAGAAGAGATCGTCGAGCGCAGCTGCCGCCTCGTCGGAGTATCCGTCCGACAGGCTCACGCTCGGGTTTTCCGTGCGATCTGACATCTCCTTGAAGATCTGCTCGAGCCGCTTCGTCGTCTCCTGGGCGTAGAACCGAACGAGGCCGAAGTTGCTTCGCTCATCCCAGACCACGCAGAAGAGCGTCCGCTCTCCCACGATGGAGACCTGAATGCTCTGCTGATCGCCCTGGTGCAGCAGCGTGCTGAAGCTCTCCTCGCCGAGCTGATGAGCGATCTCCTTGGTCGCCGCGAAGCTGCCGGCCATGAGCGCCGACAGCGAGTCGAGGTTGGCAGAAGCGGTATCGCCACGGCGGGTCACCAGGTGCCCCTCACGGTCAATCAGGACCGCGCATCGGGCACCGGAGAATTCGAGGAAGCCGTCGAGCTCCCCGTCGAGTCGGCAGACGTCCTGCTCGTAGAACACGAGCCGGCCCTGCCGGAGGTTCTCATCCGAGATACGCATGGAGCCCCTCAGATAAGGTTGAACACGGCTCCGCCGATCGCGATCCCCGCCGCAACAGCGACGACGACCACAGCGGCGGTGATGAACGTGGATTTCCTGGCCGACTGCTGAGGCGTCGCCGACATGGCCCGAGTGGAGGCACCGCGCGGGCGAAGGCGTCCGGAAGGTGCCGTGCTGCCTGCGCGAGGCCCGGGCACCGAGGCGCCGGGGCCTGGCTGACCTGCGACCGTGGGCGCATAGGCCCGAGCCGTCGCGCCCCTGTTGGCGGCCGGCGCCTGAGGCGGCGAGGACGCAGGGGGCGGGGTCGGAGCCATCGGAATCGCCGAAGCGGGGGGTGAGGCGGGCATGGCCGGCGGGCTCATGGGAGCCGGAGCGGCGGATGCAGGACGACTCTCCGCGAGGCGCAGCTCCTCCGCCGGGGCGGTCGGCGTCGAAGCCTGGGCGGGCTGGGCCGGGGCAGCGGGGGCCGGGGCAGCGGGGGCCTGAGCTGCAGGAGCCTGTGGAGCCGGGGCGGTGGGCGGCATCGACATCATCGGTGCAGCGCCAGCTGGCTGGGGCGGCGTCCCCAGCGCCGCAGCACCCTGCTGCCCCTGCCCCGCCAAGGCGGGAACGGCGGGTGGCTGCTGCGGGGCAGGCGCGGCGGCCGCGGGCGCCGGAAGCGGGGCCGCGGGCTGCACTGCGGCGGGCTGCACTGCGGCGGGGGCGGTCGCCGGACGGCCAGCGCTCGCCGCGCCTGTCTGCTCGTGGATCGTGTCGAGCACGCTCGCGGCGAGGGACTTCAGCGTCGGAAAGACGCCTTGGCCTGAGCTCGCGATGCCCTCGAACGAGGGGGCGCCATAGCGGTTGATCTTGGCCTCCAGCTCCTCGACAGAGAGCGCGTCCGGCAGGTCGCGCTTGTTGTATTGGATCACCATCGGGATGGTGGAGATGTCCTTCCCGTACTCCCGCAGGTTCTCCTCGAGGTTACGGAGAGACTCCAGGTTCTCATCCATCATCGAGCCGCTGGAGTCAGCGATGAAGATGACGCCGTCCACGCCCTGCAACACTAGCTTGCGCGTCGAGTTGTAGTAGACCTGGCCAGGAACCGTGTAGAGCTGGAACTGCGTCCGCATCCCCGCCACCGTCCCCAGGTCCAGGGGCATGAAGTCGAAGAACAGCGTTCGATCGCCGTCCGTCGAGATGCTGGTCAGATCCCCCTTGTTGGACTCGGGCGCCCGCTGATGGACGATCTCGAGGTTGGTGGTCTTTCCGGACATGCCGGGGCCGTAGTAGACGATCTTCACCGTCACGCTCTTCTGAGCAAAGTTGATCTGAACCATCTCAGTGGTCTCCGGAGGATCTGTTGTTTGCGTTCTTGACGGCACCAGCCGTCGGGACGTCAGCGGCCGCGCCCGGCTCACTGACGGTGTTGGTCATCAGTTGCCCGAGCGGAACCGTTCCGCTCGGCTTCGAGGATCCAGCCGCGCTGGCGGCCCCCTCGCTCTCCGTCTGAACGCCCGCGATCGGCGCGGGCGGTTGCTCCTGTTCGGATCGGCCCATTTCGCGGAGCAGCCGATGAAGGCGCTCAACCGCGACATCCATGGGGAAGTGAACGCTCTGGGGGTCCGCACCGGGCTCAAGCACCGCGAGGACATTGGCACCTGGACCAAGCTGCACCACAAGCGCCCCCTCTGTGGCGATCATGGAGAAGCGCTTCTCGAAGTCCCAGCCGGCCCCCCCACTCGTCCGGGCGAGGTCCTCGACCCAGCTCGCTGCGAAGGCCACGATAGACGCCGCGTCCACCTGCTGGCGCTCGGCGTCGACCGCGACGGTCGAGCCAGTGGTGATGTCAACCCAACCGCCAGCGATGCTGTCGGCCTCGAGAATGCAGAGGGGCACGCCCTCGTTGCTGAAGATCGCGGCCAGGCGAACCCCTTGCTGGCTCGTCACCGAATCCAGGACGTCCTTCATCATGCGGCCTTCTCCACAACGGATCCGCTCGAGAGCTCGGACATGAGTCGGCTCGATGTCTCGGTCAGGCTGCGCGCGGCCCAGACCGCGGCCGTGCCTTCATCGCCCGCCTTCAAGACCAGCGACCCACCGGACCCCTCACAGCGCAGCTCCACCGGAACGCCCAGCAAGAGCTTCCGCGACGAACTACGCGTCATGGACAGGACATCTCGGACGGCCCGCGCCGATCGATCAGCCGCCGTCCCCTGGGCTCCCTGAACAAGCGCAGTATTGCCGCGCAGGAAGAACGCCACGTGAACATCATCCCGCCCAGCGAGCTCTTGCAGGCCCGGGCGGATCAGGTCGCGGTCGAGGGTTCCATCCGTGTCGAGGTCGTCATCCAGGAACCGGCCAGTGCGCTCGACGTCCGCGATCGCCTTCGAGAGCGATCGTGAGTTCGCGCAGTTGGCGATCACGCCGCGAAAGCGCCCCTCGATGAGCCGGTTGCCTGGCATCAGGTCGAGGAGGCGGGCGAGCGCGATGCGGGCGTCTTCCCAGGCACCACAGCGGCGCGCGATCTCGAATTGGAGGCGGAAGGGCCGCGGGTCATCCCTCCGGATCTTCCCGGCCTCCGCGGCCAGCTGGAACGCGCGCAGCCCGTCTCGGCTCAGGTGGTTCCCGAAGAAGAGCTCGCCGAAGGCTGCCGCCTCGTAGTAGAGCGGCTCTCCGGAGGAATCGACCTGCCGCCAGCGGCCGACGAATTCGAGCGCACCGGCGGCCTCGCCCCGCTTCAGCAGCAGGTCGCACAGCTCGCGGTAACCATCCACCGAGGGGGTCGCCTCGAGCTCGGCCATGAGCGAGCTTCGCCGAGTGTCCCGCTCAGCGAGCCGCACATCGCGAGACAAGCGCTGGAGCTTGTGGTCCTCGGGGAAGCGGTCAAGAGCGTCCTTGCAGACCTCCAGGGCGCCGCTGTAGTCCCCGCCCCCGGCGAGCTTTCGGACCCGACGCGCGGCCGCCTCAGGAGTCGATGCACGATCCAGGGCGTAACCCGATACACGGGTCCAGATGTTCTTCAAGAGGGCCATGACTGCTCGCTCAGCGGCGCTCCGCCTCCCACTGCTCGAGGGCCTGGATATCGAGGATCACCTGCTCTCGATGACTCCACGGACCGCCGGCGAACCCCGTCGGGCCGACCGAATCGGAGATCTGTCGCGCCGCCTTGAAGTGGCTCAAGGCCTCCGAGTACCGGCCCCGCTCCACGGCCGCAAGGCCGCGCATACGCTCCAGCTCCGCCTCCTCACGGAGGCGCTCCTCTTCCCGTTGAGACTCGGCCTCACGCGCGTCTGATGCGCGTCGAAGCTCGGCGATCGCGACAGTCAGGTCCGAGATCTCGCCCCGCAGCCCGATCGCGCCAGTCCAGAAGTGATGCGTCCTCGCGATACGCTCCAGCTTTACATTCCGCTGCTCGAGGGCAGAGAGGTCGCGGACATCAGCGGGGTGAACGGCGCCGACCTCCCGGTAGATCTTCACTTCCCGAGTCACGCCGACCGTCAGCAGAGTGGACAGGACCGTCGAACCGATCACGATGTGCACCAACCGGCGGCGATTGGCCGCGCGTCGGAGATCCTCGAAGTTGGCGTCTCGAATCATGATTGGCAGGAAGAGTCCGCTTGGCGCGGGCACTAGGGTTATCGAGCGACCTGCACTGGGATCTGTATGGGAATCACGGATGTCGGGCGAAGGCCGCTACTCCGCCCCCACGCACGAAGGAAGGGGGGCCGGAAAATGATTCCGACCCCCCTCCCATGGGGCGCAAGTTCAGACGCGCGGGATCAGTTCGAAGGCGAGATCGAGAGGCTGCCCGCCACGTTGCCAGCGGAGTCAGCAAGGCCCGCCTGGAGGTCCAGCGTCTCGCCCACAGCGAGCGGCGCCGAGAGCGTCAGCCGCACGTGGTCGAGCCCGATCGCCTCGGCCGCCGTGACGGTGGCGGTCCCTGAGGTGCTCCAGTTCGCCAGGACCTCGGGGAAGGCGTAGTCGATGTCCTCGGAGAAGCGCACGTCGACCGTCGTCCCGGCGGCATCCCACCAGAGGTTGATCACCCCACCGCCGAGCGCAGGGATCGTGACGTCCCCGCCCGCGACCGCGGGTGTGGCGACCGGCACGGCCAGGTCGTTACCCGCGAAGTCCGCGACGTTCTGCACGGTCGTGACGACGGTGCTGCCCTCCGGCATGTCCTCGACCAGCAGGCGAATCGAGTTCGCTTCGCTGTCGTGGATCACGCCCAGGAGGCGCAGCGTCTCGCCGCCGATGGTCAGGGCATAGTTCGCGCTCACCGAGGCGGTCGCGGGGTCGAGCGCCTCATTGAACGCCACGTCCACGTAGTCCCCGCCAAACCCAGGGGCGATCACGGCGGTCGCAGAGGTGATCGTCGGAGCGGTCGAGTCGGTCGTCACCGCGAGGGTCAGCAAGCCGGCGGAGGCGTTCCCCGCGGTGTCAACCACACTGGCAAGCACATCAACCACGCCCGCCGGCGCGACCGTGGCCCCGGTGAAGGTCACCTGGACCACCCGGGGATCGACCAGCACCGCTGAGGTGGCGGCCGTACCCCCGTCATAGGTGTAGTTCAGGACGTTCACGGCCTCCGTGGCGTTGACACTCTCGCTGAAGATCACGAAGGCATTCTCCGTGGAGCTCGGGTCAACGATGGCCAGGCTGGTTGTCGGGGACGGACCCACGGTGACGTCCCCCGTCACGGCGGTCGCCGGCGAGGAGGAGGAGATGGGCAGCGCCACCCCATACTTGGTCCGCAGGGGCCGGGTCGGCGACGTCTCCAGGGTGAGCGTATAGGTCAGGGCGCTCTGCAGGTCCACGTTGCTCGCGGCAGCGAGGCTGATCGTGACCGTGTCCACACCGTCGAAGCTGAAGGCCGCGTCCGTCAGCGCGACCGGAGCCGGCGTGGAATCCGCGCAGCTGTAGCTCTCTGCGGAGGTGATCCCCCAGGCCGACATGGGCTGATTGAAGGTCACGCTGATCTGGTCATTGTCGCTGCCCTCAACGGCCAGGAAGGTCACCGAGCTGATCGCCGGGACGTCGGTGACCTCGGCCTCGAGGGCCGACGCGAGGACCGGGAAGAGGACGTTCCCCGCGAGGTCCACCAGCCCGACCACGTCGACCGTGGACGCCGGATCGATCACCGTACCGAAGGACAGGACCGCCCCAAGGCCGCCGTCCACCTCCGTGACA